>OLGA01001226.1_pt1 | contig 20484 bp, 22 predicted proteins | sample 1604881 | NCBI WGS metagenome assembly OLGA01 (sample SAMEA3888896, study PRJEB22519) | human gut metagenome | biome: human gut; feature: human-associated habitat; material: faeces | place: Denmark | collected 2009 | reverse complement strand
TGTAGAAATGGAACGTTATGAAACAGGCCGTCAGTTACTGGAAGCCGGAGTGATCAGCGGATATGACAGCACCCCGGAATGTGCATTGACCAAATTGATGTTTCTTTTGGGCCATGACCTGCCCCCCGAAGAGGTCAGGCATCTCATGAATACCAACCTGGCCGGTGAAATCACGTTGGAATAATACCCACAAACGACAAATATAAAATTATGGACGGACTAATCATAGGATTATTATTACCTTTTGCCGGTACTACTTTAGGTGCCGCCTGCGTTTTTCTGATGAAAAAACAAATGCCGGACTTAGTGCAAAAAACCTTATTGGGATTCGCTTCCGGTGTCATGGTAGCGGCTTCCGTATGGTCGCTGCTGATACCTTCTATAGAAATGAGCGGTACGGAAGATGCTACCCGGGTTATCCCGGCCGTAAGCGGCTTCATAGCGGGTATTGCATTTCTCTTGCTGATGGACCGGATCACTCCGCACCTCCATTTAGGCAGCCCCTCACCCGAAGGACCGCACAGCAAATTGTCACGGACAAGCATGTTGGTATTGGCCGTCACATTACACAATATTCCGGAGGGAATGGCGGTGGGCGTCATGTACGCGGGGCATCTGGTGGAACACGCTCCCACGGCCGAGCTGTTCCGCAATCCTCTGCATCCGTATACGCGCGGGCTCATGCGCTCCGCACCGGGACGTGCGGCCATGGGCATGCAGCGCCTGCCCGCCATCACCGGCAGCGTCCCCAGCCTGGACAACATGCCCGAAGGCTGCCCCTTTGCCCCGCGCTGCGATGAAGCCCTGCCGCGCTGCTTTGAAAGCGCCCCTGTGGCCCGTTGCGAGAACGGCCACAGCGTTGCCTGCTGGGCGGTGTAGGCCGCCATTGCTTTTAGATCGAGAGGAGATCCTCTTTCGCTCTGCTGCCGACGGGCGTAGCTTCCTGTGAGTACGGGCACGGCCTTCCGGCCGCCATCCGGTCGCATCTCTGCTGTCGATGCCCGTAGGGCTCCTGCGTCGCCAACGGGCACGGCCCTGCGGGCCGCCATCCGGTCGCTACTGGCGCGAGAGGGGGTCCCCCTCAAACTCCCCCTCCCCAGTGCGCTTTATCAGGGGAGGCAGCGCGTCCTTGCCGCCCTCCACCGCAGGACCGGAGACGGGATGCCCTGCGCTCGCAGGAGTCCGGGACGGCGGACCGCCCTGTCCACCTCTCCCCAGTGAAGCCGCACGGGTCCGCGCCGCACTGGATGCCCGGCCTGTCCGCAGCGGCCTTTCCTGAAAAATCCGCGCCAAAAGCGGATTTTTCCGCCCCAGGCCATGAAAAAGGCTTGACAGGCACCTGATTCTCTCCTTATATGGTTGTCCGAAATGGCGCGGCAGTCACTGCCGCATCATCCTGATGCAGAACATGCGTTCACAACGGGGTGGCCTCAACAGGCCCCCTTTTTTTTGTACTTGCGACCGGGCAGACGCCCAGGAAGGGACATGAGCGAAAACAGCCTCAAGGAAACCGTCACCCGTCTGGCCACGCCCCTGGTCCAGGCTCAGGGTCTTGAAATCTGGGGTGTGGAGATCGCCCAGGCAGGCCGCACCACGGTGCGTGTGTTCGTCGACCTGCCGCTGGAGGTCAAACAGGCCCAGGCCGCGCTGTCCGCCGACAGCGATCCCGCCGACAACCTTGAGGACAGCGCCGACATCATGACGGCCCGCTCCGCCAGCATCGACCAGTGCGAGGAGATCTCGCGCCAGCTCGGTCTGGCCCTCGAAGTGGAAGACCTCATCGAACAGGCCTATGTGCTGGAAGTCTCCACGCCCGGCTTCAGCCGTCTGTTCTTCTCTCTCGACCAGATGCGTTCCTATGTGGGCGACATGGTGGAACTGCGCATGGTCTCCGCCTACGCTCCCGAGAACGCCCCCGCGGCCCGTCGCGCCTGGCGCGGCGTCCTGCGCGAAGTCACCGACAGCGCCGTGCGCGTGGCCCCGGCCAGCGTCTCGGCCGAGGGCGACATCTGCCCCGAGGCCATGGACGAGGTCCTGGTGCCCTGGGACATGGTGCGCCGCGCCAGCCGCATCCATATTTTCCGCCAGCCGCAGAAGCCCGGCAAGCAGCCCGCCCGCAAGGCCGCCAAGGCCGCGCCCCAGGGCGACGCCCCCAAGAAGGGCAAGGGCAAGAGCGGCAAGAGCAAGCATCCCGGCCGCAACGAGGCCGAAGACATATAACCGCACGGGCACGCCCTGCGGTCCTCTCACGCGGCCGCAAGGCCGCTTCGTCATCACCCGCCCGTGACGGCGGTTTCCGGCCCCGGCCGGTACACCAGGAAATTTATGCCGCCCTGTGCGGCAGCCGGAGGTAGCAATGAACCTTGAACTCAAAAAGGCCATTGACCAGATCAGCAAAGACAAGGGCCTTGACCGCGACATGCTCATCAAGACGCTTGAAGATGCCGTGCGCACCTCGGTGCAGCGCCGCTTCAGCGAAGATATGGATGTGGAAGTCCGGTACAACGACAACACCGGCGACATCGAAGTCTACCAGTTCAAGATCGTGGTGGAAGACGGCGAGGTCGAGAACGAAGACACCCACATCGGCATCACCGAAGCCCGCACCCATGATCCCTCCGTGCAGATCGACGACGAAGTCGGTTTCCGCGTGAAGGTGGAAGACCTGGGCCGCATCGCCGCCCAGTCCGCCAAGCAGGTCATTATCCAGCGCATGCGCGACGCCGAGCAGGAGATCATCTACGACGAGTACAAGGACCGCATGGGCGAGATCGTCTCCGGTATCGTGCAGCGTCGCGACAAGGGCGGCTGGGTGGTCAACCTGGGCCGCACCGAAGCCATCCTGCCCCGTGAGGAGCAGATCCCCCGCGAACATTACAAGCGCAACGACCGCGTGCAGGCCATCATCATCGACGTGCGCAAGGAAGGCCGCGGCCCGCAGGTGGTCGTCTCCCGCGCGCACCGCGACTACATGGCCGCCCTGTTCCGCCGCGAAGTGCCCGAAGTGGACGACGGTGTGGTGCAGATCATGGGCGTGGCCCGCGACCCCGGCTCCCGCGCCAAGGTGGCCGTGCTCTCCCGCGAGCGTGACGTGGATCCCGTGGGCGCCTGCGTGGGCGTGCGCGGTTCGCGCATCCAGAACATCGTGCAGGAACTGCGCGGCGAACGCATCGACATCGTGGTCTGGAGCCCCGATATCGCCACCTACGCCCGCAACGCCCTGGCCCCGGCCATGGTCTCCCGCATCGTGGTGGACGAAGAAGAAAACCTGCTGGAAGTCATCGTGCCCGATGACCAGCTGACCAACGCCATCGGCCGCAAGGGCCAGAACGTCAAGCTGGCTGCCCGCCTGCTGGGCTGGAAGGTCGATATCTTCACCGAGACCCGCTACAACGAGGCCAATGCCATCGGCCACGGTCTGGAGCAGGTGGCCAGCGTGGCCGAAGTCTCCATGAACCAGCTGCTGGAAGCGGGCTACACCTCGCTGGACCTGCTGCGCCAGGCCACTGACGAGGAACTGTCCGACAAGCTGGCCATCTCGGACAGCCGCATCGCCGACCTGCGTTCGGCCATCAACTTCCTGGCCCCCGTGGCCGAGCCCGAACCCCGGGCCGCTGAGGAAGAAACGACCGACGCCGGCAACGGTGAAAAAGCCCAGGATGGTGATGAAGACTAGCCCCGACGCGCCCGCCGAGGGCTGCGAAGGGCCAGTGAGAATGTGCGTCATCTGCCGCCGCCGTTTCGCCAAGGCGGCACTGACGCGCCACGTGCGCGACGCGCACGGAAATTTGATTATCGACGCGCCGCAGACCAGTCCGGGCAGGGGCTGGTACCTGTGTGACGATCCGGCCTGCGCGGCACGATTCGCCAAGTTCAGACCGTCCAGACGGCGCAAGGGGGAAAAGTAATGTCGGACAGTAAAATCAAAATCAAGGATCTTGCCACTGAGCTCAAGATGGATGCCAAGGAACTGCTGCAGGAGCTGCAGTCCATGGGCTTCAACGTCAAGAGCGCCCAGGGCTCCATCCCCATGGAAGAAGTGAGCGGGGTTCGCGACCGTGTGGCCGAGAACCGCCAGCGCAAGGCCGACCGCAAGGACGATCAGCCCACGGTCATCGTGCGCCGCCGCCGTGTGAAGGACGAAGCCCCGGCCGAAGAACAGCCCGTGGCCGAGCCCAAGGCCGAAGCCGTGCCCGAAAAGGCTCCCGAACCGGCCGCCCCGGTGGAAACGCCCGCGGCCCGCGTGATCTCCGTCCCCGAGCCTGAAAAGGCTCCCGAGGTCAAGCCCGAACCTGTGAAGGCCGAACCCAAGGCCGAAAAGACTCCCGAACCCGTCGCCCCGGTGGAAACGCCTGCCGCCCGCGTGGTGGCCGCCCCCGAGGCCGAAAAGGCTCCTGAAGCCAAGCCCGAACCCGTGAAGAACGAAGCCAAAGCCGAACCCAGGACCGAAGCCAAGCGCGAAGCCCGCGTGGAAAAGGCGACGCCCCAGACCGCCCGCGTGGTGGCTCCGGCCGGCGCCCGCGTCATCAGCCGCCCCGATACCACGCCCACGGCCCGTATCATCCGGCCCGCCCAGGCCGCCGCTCCCGTGACCAAGACGGAAGCCAAGGCCGAGCCCAAGCCCGAAAAGGCCCCCGAAGCCAAGCCCGAAGTGCGCAAGAGCGCCGTGCTGGCCTACAAGAATCTGGAAAAGCCCGGCTCCAAGTGGCACCTCCACGGCTGGTTCTGTCTGGCGGGCTGCTATCTGCTGATGATGTATTACACCACCGTCACCGGCTGGATGGTGAACTACTTCGGCAAATTCCTCACCGGCGGCTTCCACGCCGGTATGACCGGCGATGAGATCTCCGGGATGTTCGGCACCATGCTGGGCAGCCCCGGCTCCATGGTCATCTTCACGGAGCTGGTGGTGGTCACCGGCCTGATCGTGTGCAGCTTCGGCCTTCAGAAGGGCCTGGAGCGGGTGACCAAGGTCATGATGATCTGCCTGCTGGCACTGATCGTGGTGCTGGCGGTCCACAGCCTGACCCTCTCCGGCGCGGCGGAGGGCATGAAGTTCTACCTGCTGCCCTCCGTGGACACCATCCGGGAGCACGGTCTCGGCAGCCTCATCACCGACGCGATGAATCAGGCGTTCTTCACCCTGTCTCTGGGCATCGGCGCCATGGAGATCTTCGGCAGTTACATGAGCGATGAGCAGACCCTCCCCGGCGAGGCTGTCCGCATCTGCATTCTGGATACCTTCGTGGCCCTCATGGCGGGCGCCATCATTTTCCCTGCCTGCTTCACCTTCGGCGTTGCGCCCGGTGAAGGCCCCGCGCTGATCTTTCAGACCCTGCCGCCTCTGTTCGTGAACATGTCCGGTGGTCGCTTCTGGGGCACGCTGTTCTTCCTGTTCATGGTGTTCGCCAGCTTCTCCACGGTGCTGGCGGTGTTTGAGAACATTCTGGCCGTCTGCATGGACACCTTCGGCATCAGCCGCAAGAAGGCTGTGCTCATCAACGGCGTGCTGCTGGCCCTCCTGAGCCTGCCCTGCGTGTTTGGCTACAATATCTGGAGCGATTTCCACCCCATTCTGGGCAAGGACGTGCTGGACAGCGAAGACTTCCTCGTGAGCGGCCTGCTGCTGCCCATCGGCTCTCTGGTGTATCTGCTGTTCTGCGTCAGCAAATGGGGCTGGGGCTTCGACAAGTATGTGGCGGAGGCCAATAAGGGCGAGGGCCTGAAATTCGCCAAGTGGCTGAAGCCCTATTTCCAGTTCATTCTGCCGGCGCTGATCGTTGTGATCTTCCTGCAGGGCCTGCTGTAAAGCGGAACAGTGTTACAGCAATAGAGGGGGAAATTTCCCCTGTACGGGACATTTTCCCATCAGCCTGCACGGTGAAATGACCGGAAATGCAAGAAATATAAGAACATAGGAGGCGTGTCAACAGACACGCCTCCTATGACTTTTATTGGGGGGATTTACAGAGGCCGACTCATGCGGCAAATGCTATCAGAGAACAAAGGAATCTGCCATGGGTGTGGCGTGGGGGGACGCATAGACCCAAACGCTGACGCACTCCTCGTCACCCAGTTTGTGATAGCTGTGATCCGTGTTGGCATCAATGTAAATACAGTCTCCCTCATTTAAAATATACTCGTCGCCATTGAAGCTCCTTACTGGCTGACAAAACAGTTCCCGCTCTCTTCTGCCATAGAACAGAAGAGAGCGGGGGCCTCGAACACGCATACCTTTTCGATTTTATAGAAATTGCATTGGAGCGGTTACTTCATCATGAGCTGAGGAACAAACATGGACAGAGGCTGCCAGAATGTAACCAGCATCAGCACCAGAATCATCATAGCATAGAACGGCAGGCAAGCCTTTGTAGCATCTTCAATTTTGATGCGGCCGATGGAGCAGCCGGCAAATAGAGCGGCACCCACGGGAGGCGTGCAGAGACCGATGGCCAGATTCAAAATCAGCATTGCGCCAAACTGAATCGGCGCCATGCCCAGCTGCGTAGCCACGGGCAGCAGGATCGGCGTCAGGATCAGGATCAGGGGACCCATATCCATGATGCAGCCCAGAATCAGGCACATGACGTTGATGAGCAACAGAATGACCACTTTGTTGTCGGAAACACCTAAAAGCAGATTTGTGACCATGGTGGGCACCTTCAGATAGGCCAGTAGCCAGCCGAACATAGAGGCTGTGGAGATCAGAGCCATGACCATGGCGATGGTCCGCAGGGACTTCCGCAGGATGTCACCAAACTGACGTAGCGGGATTTCACGATAGACAAAGAATGTGACAATGAATGCATACACCACGGCCACAGCAGCGGATTCCGTGGCGGTAAACCAACCGAGGATCACGCCGCCCACGATGATGATGCAGGTCATCAGGCCCAGCAGAGCATCTTTGGTGGCCTTCCAGATCTCCTTCAGAGACATGACCCGGCCCTTGGGATAGTTGCGCTTCCGTGCAATAATGGCGGTCATGATCATCAGAGCCACGCCCAACAGGATACCGGGGATCAGGCCGCCCATGAACAGCTGGCCGATGGATACGCCGCCGCCTGCCGCCATAGCAAACAGGATCATGTTATGGGAAGGCGGGATCATAACACCCTGGCAGGAAGAGGTGACCGTGACCGCCACAGAGAAGTCCTTATCATAGCCGGAATCCGTCATCATGGGGATGAGAATGGAGCCGATGGAGGACGTATCCGCCACGGCGGAACCGGAAATACCGCCAAAGAACATGGAGGCCAGGATATTCACTTGAGCCAAACCGCCTCGCATCCATCCGACGCATGCGTTTGCCAGAGTAATGAGCCGACGGGAAATGCCGCCTTGTCCCATGATCTCACCGGCCAGAATAAAGAAGGGGATCGCCAGCAGGGAGAAGGACTGAACACCGTTGACCATTCGCTGAAACAGTGTAGCTAGAGGGATGTTCAGATACAGCGCCGTCAGAACAGAGGAGATGCCCAGCGTGAAAAAAATGGGCATCCGCGCCATCAGCAGCAGGACGAAGGACCCCAGCATGATGGCAATGGCAATGGTTGTATCAGGCATGGTCATCCTCCTTTGCGGTTTCGCTATCTTTCTCAAAAATCTTCTTATCCTGGCCCGCCGCAACCAAAATAGCATTCAGCAGCACCAGAAGACCGGACAGGGGCAGGATCACATAAAGTACGGAGCTGGGCATTTTCGTAGCCGGCAGGGTGGACATTTTGGTCATGTTCATAATGAGCAGACCATAGTACACCATAGCCCCGCCGAATACAGCAATCAGAATATGGTCAATGCTTTCCAGCACCCGAATGACCTTTGCGGGCAGTTTGGACGTAAACATTTCAATGCTGATGTGGATTCTTTCCAAAACACCGATGGCCATACCGATCAGACTGAACCACACCAGCATCAGTGTGGCAACCTCCTGGGTCCAAGGAAAACCCTGCTTGAAGATATAACGCAGGATTACATCCGTGAAAACGATGACGGTCAGGACCACCATGCAAATAATGGCGAACCATTCCAGTGCCTTGAACAGAAAACGGCTGGCTTTCTGCAGAATACGCATAGTGCAGACTCCTTTCTAGTAATTCGCAAATTGAAAGGACGGCCCGGATGGGCCGCCCTTTACCAGCATAGATTAGCCCAGAGCCTGAACGCGCTCCACAATGGCCTTCTGATCAGCATTCAGGAAGGTATCATACATAGGTGCAACAGCATCCTGGAACAGCTTGACCTCTTCATCGGTCAGAGTGGTGAGGGTGCAGCCCTTCTCTTCAGCGATCTTGGCGTTCTTGGCTTCGGACTCCTCCCAAGCCTCACGATGCCAGACCTCGGCTTCCTTGGCACAGTCGAAGATGATTTGCTGATCCTCAGCAGACAGCTTATCCATGGTCTGCTTGGAAGCCAGGATCATGTCAGGCATGTAGGAATGGCCGTCATAGGTCCAGTAGGGAGCAACCTCCCAGAAAGACATCTCGATGTAAGAAGTCATGTTGTTCTCAGCGCCATCCACAACGTTGGTCTGAATGGAAGAGTAAGTGTCGTTAAAGGGCAGACCCACGCCGGCAGCACCCAGGCAGTCCATCAGGGTCAGCATCAGGTCGGACTCGGACACACGGATCTTCATGCCGGCCAGATCGGCGGGGGTGTGGATCTCCTTCTTGGAGTTGAAGAAGTTTCTGGAACCGGGATGCAGATAGGTGATACCCACCAGGTTGTTGTCCTTGAAGGTCTCAAAGACTTCCTGACCGATCTCGCCGTCCAGAACCTCAAAGAGGTGATCCACGCTGGTGTACTCATAGGGCATCTGCAGAGCGTTCATCAGAGGAGCGAACTCAGCAGAGGCACCGGAAGAAACACGGGTGAAGTCCAGACCGCCGAACTGGCACTGCTCGATGGTGGAGCGCTCGTCGCCCAGTTCACCGGCAAAGTGGCACTCGATGGTGATGCGGCCATCAGTCTTTTCGTTTACCAGATCAGCGAACATCTGGCAGGCCTGGCTGGTGATGTGCTCAGCGTTGTGGCTGTTGGCCAGACGCAGAACCACAGTCTCAGCGGGGGGTACCTGCAGAAGAGCAGTGTCGCCAGTGGAAGAGCTGTCCTTCTGCCCACCGCAGCCGGTGCACAGGCTCAGCAGCATGACCATCGCTAGAAGGGAGGTAACAAACTTTTTCATCTTCTTTTCTCCTATCAAACTTTTTGTGATCCTAATCAGGATCACTTCTATAATTTGATTGTATCTGAGAACAAAATATTAAGAAATCGTAAACTCTTGCGGTTTAGCCGTTATTTTTTTGCCAACATCCAAAGAATATTTGTTAAAATTGTGCAAAATTAACAACAGCAGGCAAGCCGCCTGCTGTTGTGTCTTTATTCCGTGGATGATACAACCGTGTTTCGATAAGCCGTCGGTGTACATCCTACCACTTTTTTAAATGCCTTTGTGAAATAATTGGAATCGGCATATCCGACGGAATGTCCTACGTCGCTGACGGAGAGGTCTGTAGAAGTCAAGCGCTTCTTGGCCTTTTCGATGCGGTAAGACGTCAGATAATCCAAAAAGGTCTTTCCGGTAACCGCCTTTACTTGCCTCGAAAAATAAAACGGACTCATTCCCATGCTTGCGGCTGCGTCTTCCAGTGCCATATCCTCTGCATAATGGCGCTGCACCCATACAGCCAGCTCCGACTCAAAGGGAGAGGTCTTCGGCACAACGCAGGTCTGTAGGTCAAAAAACTTTTGGAGACTTTCCCGCAGTTCCACTTCGCCAACCGGTTTTAGAATATAGTCCTCGCCACCGGAACGGATCGCCCCCACTGCATAATCAAACCGATCATAGGCGGTAAGGAAAATGATGTGGACCGTCTGGATTTGCTTTTTAATGACCGCTGCGGCTTCCAACCCATTTTTTCCGGGCATTTCAATGTCCATAAATATTACGTCCGGCTGTACGCGAAGAGCCTTGTCCACTGCGTCATTTCCATCCGATGCCGCCTCAATCAGTGCGGCATCACCTAAGATCCCCCTGAGCCGGGAGATCAGCGCCCCCCGACTTTTGGGTTCATCCTCAGCCACCAGCACCTTGAACATGCAATTCCTCCCCTACAATCAATCTTACACAGGTCCCCAGACCGGGACGGCTGAATACATCCATTTTGCCGCCGCTGAGTTCCATCCGTTCCCGAATATTATCCAGTCCTACAGAGTGATGCGCGGTGGTTCCGCCGCTCTGCTGCGGACAGAAACCGCAGCCGTTGTCAGTGACCATAATCGTAATTCCCCGACGCCCCCGGAACGTGCGGACACGCACCAATCCACCGCATTCCTTCAGCCCGTGAATGATTGCGTTTTCCACCAACGGCTGGAGGATAAATTTCGGAACGGGAACATCAGAAAGCGCAGGATCAGCATGGACTTCCATAGTAATGCGGTCGCCGTATCGTGTCTCCTGCAGTTCCATATAATCCCGCAGAAGCCCGATTTCCCGCCCCAATGCAACGATCTTCTCATCGCTTTCCAGCGAATACCGGAAAAAATTAGACAGACGCAGAATCAGATCCTCTGACAGTGGTGCCTGTTCTTCGTGCGCCAGCGCGGCAATGGTGCTGAGGGTGTTGAACAGGAAGTGAGGATTGATCTGGCTTTGAAGCTGGGCGAAGCGGCCCTCCTGCAGTTTTTTCTGCATCTGCGCCGCCTCCACCTCTTTTTCCAGCAGATGCTTTTCCATCTCAGACTGCTTTTCAAGAGCCCATATCGTGTGTCGGATCTCCGCTTGCATCAGATTGAAGGACTTTGCGGTTCGCCCCAGCTCGTCATCACCGCGGACGACTACGGGCGGAGCTTCATAGTGACCAGCGCTAATGGCATCCGCTGCCTGTCCCAGTGCGGCCAAGGGGGCCAGAATGCTTCGTTTAAACACGACCAGCGTCAACCCCATCAGAACTGTAGCGACAATCAAAAACGCCACAAACTGCTTGCTGCTGCGGGCGTTTATCCGATCAATTTCCTGCCACTGCATGCCGCCTTGTACCATTTGGCTGTGGAGGAGGTCCCTGGTGTAACCATCTATATAAAAAGACTGCGTTTTCAAGAGAAGATAATGCTCAATCATCTCTGACGGCTTTTCGGCATCCAGCAAAACATGTTGTGATTCCCGGTAGTAGGACATTGCGTTGCGGATGGCCCGCTTGAGTGCGTATTCTTCCCGCCGGTCTGCTTGCAAGTCGGGGCACAGTTCCTCCAGACAGCGGTTCGTCATCTGGATTGCCGCCAGATAGTCCTCCTTTGCATCTATGGGTTGTATGGGCCTCATATACGCTTCCAAAGACGCATTTTCAGCAGAAAACGCGTCCATGAAGCCAGTAATATCCATATATTCATCCATAATAACGGAAGATCTTTCGCTGAACGTATGAAGTTGAATCATTACCAACGCCACCAAAACCCAAGTGACCGCAAGCATCATGCCCATCAGCAACATACTTTTTGTGCGAATCGATACATCGTACCATTTTTGCTGCAGCCATTTCATCCAATCACCTCGCCTTGGGCAACATACTCCTCATCATGGGTTAAGCGGCAGATGCCAAACGGACACGCGCTCAACACCAAAATGGGCGCAAACATGAGAAAGCTGTACTCCCATACATTTAAAATGAGTTGTGAATATTATAGCAATTTTTTTGGGTGTTTTTCAATATTCTTCATCCCACCTGAAAATAAATATTATCGCACGTGGCATAATATCCTGCCTTTAGGCTTAGGGATATAAGCCGCACCTTGTTCCCCCGTAAAAAGGCTTCCGGGGATTGCATTAGATATCGTTGAGCGAACCGACGCTCCCCACGGCTTTAGCCGAGGGGAGCGTCAACCTTAGCAGGGAGTGTTACAGCACCAGTGCTTCCTTCAATACCCGGAGGGAGGTCAGGTGGCCCTCCAGCATGGGCATGGTCAGATCCTCCATTTCCAGCGACACGTCGCCGTCATAGCTGGCCATCCGCACGGTGGAGAAAAACTCCTTCCACCACTGGGCGCCGTGGCCGCAGCCCACAGCCACGTAATTCCACGAACGCGTGCGGAACTGGTCGATGGGCTTCGTGTCCAAAAGGCCGTTTGGCCCGGACATCCGCCGCTCCGGGCGGGAATCCTTGCCGTGGACATGGTAGAGGGCGTTCTGCTCCCCCAGAACCCGGGCGGCCTCGATGGGGTCGCCGCCCATCCAGAACAGGTGGGAGGGGTCCAGATTCATGCCCACCATAGGGCCAACGGCCTCCCGCAGACGGAACAGGGTCTCCGGGTTGTACACCAGCTGCATCCCGTGGTTTTCCAGCGCGATCTGGCGGATACCGCAGTCCGCCGCCATGCGAACCAGCTCCTTCCACTTGGGGATGGCCACCTCATTCCACTGGTAGTCCAGAATGTCCTGAGTCTCCGGCGGCCAACTGGTGGTGATCCAGACGGGGGTCTTGTCGCCGGGACAGCCGGCGGGCAGGCCACTCATCATCACGATCTTCTCCACGCCCAGCAGCGCCGCCAGACGGAAGGTTTTCTCCGTCACCTCCCAGTCCTTCTGGAAGGCAAGGGGGTTGCCGGAGCAGTTCAGGGCGCACAGGGCGATATCCCGGCGGCGAAGCTGGTCCATCCAGCGCTGCCGGGCCGTTTCGGAGCCAAGCAGTTCGTCCAAGTCGATGTGGGGCGCGCCGGACCAGTTGCCGGTGCCGATCTCCACCGCCTGAACGCCCTGCGCCACGCAGAAATCCAGCATGGCCGCAAAGGGCATATCCAATGTGCAGGTTTTGATAGAAAGCCGCATAGGGTTGACCTCCTTGGTCATTGAGATTGGGTGCCGCCGCGGGGCGGCGCATGAAAAACCGTCTTTTTTCGCGGGGAGTTGAGGGGCGCTATTCCTTGGTGAACCACAGATCCAGATCCACAGGACCCTCGATGCCGTCCACAACGCCGCTCTCGCTGTACTGCCAGAGGGTCACGCCCCGGTCCAGCGCCGGGACGGGGCCGTAGCTGGCCAGCCAGACCGGCAGGTGCGCCAGCTCCTCCATGCCGTACATACTTCCGGCCCAGTGGAGGTTCATGTAGACCACCGGCTCGTAGCCCGCCTGACGGATCACGTCGCAGAAGGCGAGGGCGTTCTGGGTGGCCTGTTCGCCGGTGAGATCGTCGGTCCGGGCCTCGTCCGCCGTGTAAAATTCCAGATCATAGGCGATGGGGCCGCTGACGTTCGTCCCCCGGAGCCGCTCTACCACGAATCGGGCTTCCTCGGCGGCTTCCTCCTCCGTGACGGCCTGAGAGTAGAAGTAAACGCCCACCGTCAGCCCCGCATTGGCGGCGTCGGCGGCGTTCTGGGCGAAGGCGTTGTCCTCCACCAAAGCCCCGGTGCCGTAGCCCCGGAAGCCCACCCGCAGCATGGCGAAGTCCGCTCCGGCGGCTTTTACGGCGGGCCAGTCCACGTTTCCCTGATAGCTGGAAACGTCCACCCCGGCCCGGACGGTGACGCCGGGGGCGTCATATTGGTAAAACGGCTCGCTGCGGGTCAGGGCTTCCTCGCTGACGGTAACGCCCGGCCCCGGCGCGGTATGGGCCCGCCATTCCAGAATACCCCAGATCCCCAGGCCCGCCAATACCAGCACCGCCAGCAGCCAGCCACGGCGGTTGGGCGCGGCCCGCTTGCCGCCTTTCTTTTTCTCTTCCATATGTTTCTCCCTCTTTTCTGCTCATAGACTACCACCGGCGGCGCTGCCGTTGGTGAACAAAGTCTGAATTTGCCGCAAAAAGGGGAGGGGACGGTTCAGGTTTCCTGCGCCAGCATCCGCAGGGCGAACAGGGTGTGGAGCGCCGCGCCGGTGGGGAGAACGTCCTCATTGAACACCACCGCCTCGTTGTGCATGGGCTTGCCGTAGCGGGGGTCCTCCTGCGGCGTTCCGGCACCTAACAGCAGATAGGCGCAGGGCAGCGCATAGGTGAAGGAGGCGAAGTCCTCGGAGCCCATGCCGCCCTGATCCAGACGGTACACCTTTTCCTTGCCTGCCAGCTCCTCCGCCCAGCCGGAGACCTGCTCCATCAGGGCGGGATCGTTCACCAGCGGCGGCGCGGAGGCGATCTCCTCCACCGTGGCGCTGCCACGGAAGGCCGCCGCTGTGTTTTCCGCGATGGCTTGGATGCGCTCCATGATCCGGGCGGTGAGTTCCCGGTCAAAGGTGCGGATGGTACCCTCCATCACCGCTTCCTCCGGGATGATATTGGGGGCCTGTCCCCCCTGAAAATGCCCGATGGTCACCACGGCAGGCTCCTTGGCGGAGATCTCCCGGGCAGTCAGCGCCTGCAAGGCAAGATAGATGTGGGCGGCGATGTTGATGGGATCCACGCCGGTCTCCGGCATGGCCCCGTGGCAGCCGGTGCCCCGGACGGAGATCCGGAACAGGGTGCAGCCCGCCATGAACGTCCCCCGACCGCAGAGCACCATGCCGGAGGGGGTGCCGGAGTTGACATGAAGGGCCAGCGCCGCTTTGGGCGACGGCGCATCCTTCAGGACCCCGGCCGCCAGCATGGACTTGGCCCCGGTGAAGCCCTCCTCATCCGGCTGGAACACCAGCCGCACCGTGCCCTTCAAGTCCGCCTGATGCCGCTTGAGTAAAGCGGCGGCGCTTAACAGCATGGCGGCGTGCATATCGTGGCCGCAGGCGTGCATGGCGCCGTTTTCCGACTGAAAATCCAGTCCCGTGGCCTCCCGGACCCGGAGAGCGTCCATATCCGCCCGGAGCAGCACGCACCGGCCGGTGTCCTCACCGGTGATGTCCGCCACCACGCCCCCGGCCAGCGGGCGGGGCGTATACCCCAGCGCCGTCAGCCGTTCCGTCACATAGGCGGCGGTGCGGGGCAGGGAGGGGCCCACCTCCGGGTCCCTGTGCAGGGTCCGGCGATCCGTCAGAAGCTGGGGCTTCAGGGCTTCCGCCTCCGCCAGCAGAGCTTTGGTATCCATGGTCATAGCACGTCATCCTTCCTTTGAACTGCGCCGTTTCCGGCAAGCTTATAATACGGTTATTATACCGCAGGGCGGGGCGTTGTCAAACACCGCCGGAGAAAAAACAGAGCTGCGCAAGCACCTTTTCTCATTTTTTCTGATAGGGCTTCGGTAAGAAAAGTGAGCGCGGACTGTCCTGACAGCTGCTGGCGGCGCTGGACTGAGCGGCAGAGGCACTTGCCGCAAAGGGCAGAGCTTGGGCGTGCAGATCAGCCAGTTCTGGTGATACAGGCCAACCAAGCTGTGAAGTAAGCGGGACAAAGTGTTTAAATTTTTGCCGGGCAGAAATTGAGACTTGGAAAAATTGATTAATAAAAGGCGCACACCTCTTCCAAAGCAGTTTGGGAGGGGTTAGCCTTTTTCCTTACAGGAGGCTGTGATCCCGGGACTGAAATTCGGACAGGATTACTACGATGATCTGCTGGCGAAATACACCCACAAGAAGGAGCTGTTCCTCAAGGGACTGGATGATCTGCACATCATCCACAACGATCCGGAGGGGGCGTATTATGTCCTGCTGGACATTTCCGAATTCGGCTATGACAGCGATCTGAAATTCTGCGAGGATCTGGCCCGGCTGGTAGGCGTCGGAGCAGTGCCCGGCTCCAGCTTCTTCCGCGAGCCGGTGAATCATCTGATCCGCTTCCACTTTGCCAAGAAGGACGAGACGCTTCTGAATGCCCTGAACCGACTGGAAAGTCTTCGGGCAAAAATCCCCTCCCGCAAAAGGAACTGAAAGAGACCGCTCTCAAGCGGGAAGCCTCACAAGAGCAGGGCCTATCTGTCAGCCGTGCTGCGAGAAATCCGCGCTGTCCGAGATTGCAGAGATATTACCCCGGCGTGGTATTTCTGCCATCCATGACCGTGGGGGCAACGGACGCCCACCACTATGAGCAGATCTGTGACACCTGCCTGCGGTGCAGTCCCTCCATGGCGGAGCCGCAGGAAGCGGCCACCGGCGTCCACGGGACCAATGAGCGCATCCCGGTGCGAGCCTATTTGCAGGGCATCCGGGTCCTCATCGACCTGATGGAGCATGTGAACCTATCCTGCTAATGTGCTAAGGCGCGTATGTGCATCCGAGACCGCACTTCAGAAATTGAACGAGTGAAAAAGCTGCCGGGGAGTTGATCTCCCTGGCAGCTTTTTTGCGGTCAGCAGAAGGTTGGATTCCTGCAGAAAAATGCCCGAAGGAGATCTTCCTTCGGGCATTGCGTGTATTCGGCAGAAATCAGCTGCTTTTTCCCAGATACGCTTCCTTCACCCGGCTGTCCGCCAGCAGCTCCGCGCCGGTGCCGGACATGGTGATGGTGCCGGTTTCCAGCACGTAGGCAAGGTCTGCGATTTTCAGCGCCATGTTGGCGTTCTGCTCCACCAGCAGCACGGTGACGCCCTGCTTGTTGATCTCCCGGATGATGGAGAAAATATCCTGCACCACCAGCGGAGCAAGGCCCAGAGACGGCTCATCCAGCAGCAGCAGCTTGGGGCGGGACATCAGCGCCCGGCCCACGGCCAGCATCTGCTGCTCGCCGCCGGAAAGGGTGCCTGCCAGCTGCCAGCTCCGCTCCTCCAGACGGGGGAACAGACTGTAGACCCACTGGATGTCCTTGGCGATCTCCGCCTTGTCCCGGCGCAGGTATGCGCCAATTTTCAGGTTTTCCAGCACGGTCATATCCGGGAACACCCGCCGTCCTTCAGGACTCATGGCGATGCCGGTGGTCACGATTTTGTCGATGGACTTGCCCAGCAGCTCCTGACCGTCCCACTGGATGGAACCGCCGGCGGCTTTTACAAGGCCGGTAATGGTCCGCAGGGTGGTGGACTTGCCTGCGCCGTTGGCGCCGATCAGCGTCACGATCTTGCCGTCCGGCACTTCCAGAGAGATTCCCCGCAGGGCCTGAATACCGCCGTAATGAACTTGGAGGTTTTCAATTTTAAGCATTGTCAGCCACCCCCAGATATGCGTCGATAACGCGCTGATTCTTCTGAATTTCCGCCGGTGTGCCGCTGGCGATCAGCTTGCCGAAGTCCAGCACGTAAATACGGTCAGAAATGTCCATAACCAGATTCATATGATGCTCAATGAGGAAAATGGTGATGTTGAACTTTTCCCGGATCTCGCCGATGAACGCCGTCAGATCCTCGGTTTCCTGCGGGTTCATACCGGCGGCAGGCTCATCCAACAGCAGCAGCTTCGGCTCTGCTGCAAGGGCGCGGGCGATTTCCAGCCGGCGCTGCTTGCCGTAAGGCAGAGAGGTGGCCAGCTCGTTCTTTTCTTCAGACAGGCCCACGATCTCCAGCAGCTTCTCCACCTCGGCCCGCTGTGCCGCCTCTTCTTTCCGATTCAGACGGAAGGTGGCGGAGAACACGTTGCTGGTGGAGCGGCAGTGCTTGGCGATGAGTACGTTGTCGAACACCGTCTGGGACTTCCACAGCCGGATGTTCTGGAAGGTACGGGCCATGCCCGCCTTGGTGATCTTGTCCGGCGTGGGGGCGATGGTCTCCTTGTACATTCCGGCGCACTGGCCCTTGTACTGGCTCTTCATTTTGCCCTGAGGATGGTTTTCCACAATCTTCGCGCCGTCGAACCACACCGCGCCATTGGTGGGCTGGTACACGCCGGTGATGACATTGAACGCGGTGGTTTTGCCTGCGCCGTTGGGGCCGATGAGGGCCACGATCTCACCCTTGTTGATCTCCAGATTCAGATCGTCCACGGCGACGACGCCGCCGAACTGCATGGTAATGTGATCCAGTCTCAGCAGATTCTCACTCATGACTGCGCCGCCTCCTTTTTTTCTTTCTTTGCCCGCTTTTTAAAGAGATCGGGCAGTTCCTTGTCGCCCATGATGCCCTTTCGGAAGAACAGCACCACCACCATGATGATAACGGAGAACACAGCCATGCGGAAGCCGTTCTTGAACACGGCGGGGGCGGTGATGCCAAGGAACGTGCCGGCGTCCAGGCCACGCAGCAGCCACTCGGACAGGAAGATATACAGGAAGCTTGCCAGCACAGAGCCGGTGATGGAACCGATGCCGCCGATGACCACGATCAGCAGGATCTCATAGGTCAGGCTGCTCTTGAAGGGCAGGGAAGCGATGGTTCCCATATACATGGCCATCATTCCGCCGCCGATGCCGGCGAAGAAGGAGCTGATGATGAAGGCCAGCCGCTTGTGGTGGGCCAGATTGATGCCCATGGCCTCCGCCGCCACCTCATCGTCCCGGATGGCCTTGAAGGCCCGGCCGTAGGTGGAGTTGATCAGCAGCACAATCACCGCGATCATCAGTCCCGCCAGAACCACATAGGGCGTGGCGTGGCTGAAGGTGGGATAGCTTTGCAGCAGGTTGGAGCCGTTGGTCAGAGGGCCCAGCTTATCCCACTGGAAAAAGGCCCGGAGAATTTCCGCAAAACCCAGCGTGGCAATGGCCAGATAGTCGGATTTCAGCCGCAGCACCGGCAGGCCGATGAGATAGGCCACAATGGCCGCCAGGATGCCGCCCACCAGCAGGGCCAGCAGCATACCCACCACAGAGCCAACGGTGTCTCCCAGGGCGCCGGAGAAGATCTCCGGCAGGGAGAACTGGATCCAGCCGCCGTCAAAATACTGGTAAACGCCCGCCCGCTTGGCCACGGGGATGGTCAGGATCGCGTAGGAATAGGCGCCCAGCAGCATAAAGCCCGCCTGGCCCAGGGAGAAAAGGCCGGTAAAGCCGTTGAGCAGGTTCATGGACACCGCCACCAGCGCGTACACCGTGGCTTTCTTGATGACTGTAATGGCAATATGATAGCTGGGGAGCGCCGCGTCCACCGCGATGCAGGCCGCCAGCAACACCGCCAGCACTACGGCGGTGGCGATCATGCCGGTCTTGTTGTTCGTTGTTTTCATAGCCGTCCCTCCTTACACCTTGTCGGTGACTTTCTCACCGAACAGGCCGGTGGGCTTCACGCACAGCACCACGATCAGCAGGGCAAAGGTAAACGCGTCGGAGAAGGTGGTATAGCCCAGTCCCTTGATGACCTCCTCGCACAGTCCGATGATGAATGCGCCGACAACCGCGCCGGGAATGGAGCCGATACCGCCGAACACCGCCGCCACGAAGGCCTTCAGCCCCGGCATACCGCCGGAGGTAATGGCCACGGAGGGGTAGTTGGTGAAGTACAGCATGGCGCCGATGGCCGCCAGAAACGAGCCGATGACAAAGGTCATGGAGATGACGGCATTGATCTTGATGCCCATGAGCTGCGCCGTTTCAAAATCCTTGGCCGCGGCACGCATGGCCATGCCGATCTTCGTGTGGTTGATGAGGTACACCAGCACGATCACCAGCAGGATCGTCAGGACAGGCGTTACCAGCGTCACCCGCTTGGTGGAGGTTCCCAGAATGCTGACATTCTCGGAGATCCACGGGATGGGGTTGCTGACGGGCTGGGGGACGCCGCCGGTGATGTAGAACGCCAGGTTCTGGATCAGGTAGCTGACGCCGATAGCGGAGATCATCAGAGACATGCGGGGGGCGGAGCGCAGAGGCTTGTAAGCCACCCGCTCAATCAGGAAACCCAGTACCACGGTGACGACCAGCACCAGCGGCAGGGCAATGTAAAACGGCATGGCGGTGGTGGCGTACACCATCACCAGGCCTGCCACCATGAACACGTCGCCGTGGGCGAAGTTGATCAGGCGCAGGATGCCGTAAACCAGCGTATAGCCGATGGCAATCAGTGCATACTGGCCGCCCACGGACACGCCATTGATCAGATACGGAATCAATTCACGCATAGGAAATCCTCCTGTGGTTTTCTATCATGGTTCCGGGACGTCTCGAAAAAGCAGAAGCAGCCCCGCTCTTTCGAGGCGTCCCAAAATGCGGAGAAACAGGGGATGGCGGATATCCGCAGATCATCCCCTGATACGCCCACATGGGTACAGCCGCCGAAAAGCGGCTGTACCCACGGTTCGGTTCAAATTAGCCGACGGTCTGGACCTTCACGAAGTCCCAGACACCGGTCTCGGTGTTGGCGGTCTTGATGAAGGCGGAGTCACGCTTGGCGTCGCCGGTTTCGTCAAAGGCGATGGAACCGGAGATGCCCTCATAGGTCACGCCGGGCAGAGCCTCCAGCACGGCGCTGGGGTCGGTGCTGCCGGCAGCCTTCAGCGCTTCCAGAGCGGTGAAGTAAGCGTCATAGCCCATAGCGGTCACAGCAGCCACCATGTCGTTGCCGCCGTTGTTGGTCAGGGCGTCGGGATTGGCGTTCATCCATTCCTTGATGCCGGAGTCGAACTCAGGGGCGCCGCCCTCCTGGTAGAAGGTGGTGACATAGAGCTTGGTGTTGGTACCCTTGGCAGCCTCAACGACCATGTTGCTGTCCAGCGTATCGGAGCCCAGCAGAGAGCCTTCAAAGCCCTGAGCCGCAGCGGCCTCCACGATCAGCTGCGC
>OLGA01001223.1_pt1 | contig 20531 bp, 16 predicted proteins | sample 1604881 | NCBI WGS metagenome assembly OLGA01 (sample SAMEA3888896, study PRJEB22519) | human gut metagenome | biome: human gut; feature: human-associated habitat; material: faeces | place: Denmark | collected 2009 | reverse complement strand
AAGCTTCTCATACCCTCAAACTTTCCACAGCGTGGGTATCAGCAACAAAACAAGCCTCCCATACCCTCAAGCTTTTCATAGCGTGGGTATCAGCAGCAAAACAAGCTTCCCATACCCTCAAACTTTCATAGTGTGGGTATCAGCAACCAAACAAGCTTCTCATACCCATAAACTATTCACACTGAGGCAAAAGAAGGGTACAGAGAAGCTTGATCCTATCTCCTGTGCCCACGTTGAGGAGGAAGAAGGGTACAGACTAGCTTGATCCTATCTCCTGTGCCCACGCTGAGGCGGAAGAAGGGCACAGACTAGCTTGATCCTATCTCTTGTGCCCACACTGAGGCGGAAGAAGGGTACAGACTAGCTTGATCCTATCTCCTGTGCCCACACTGAGGCAAAAGAATGGGTACAGGCGGAACTTGTCCGGTCTACGGCAATCCTACGTTACGAGCCATGCCCCCAATTCATAAATGTGTCGCAAAGGGCGCTCCACATTTATTGGCAGTTCTCCGCAATGAGCCACGCTATTCATAAGATTGTCAGCAAAAGGCGCTGCCAATCTTATTTCATATCGCGGCGTTCGCCGCATCACGGCATAAGTAAAGACAGCGATTTGTGCGCAAGCGCCCATCGCTGTCCTCACTATGCCTATGCGCGGCTCATTGCTCGCGTAAACTCTCAATTTACATCTCTAATGGAACGTGAAGGAATCGCCGTCCTCCACGATGCAGATCATAGTCTTGCCGGCATTGAGGACGATCTCATCACCATTGTCGTCGTAGTATCTCGTGGCGCCGTAATCGGAGGTCTTCTCCCAATTCACGTGAATCCCCCGGCCGTTCGTAAAGAACCAGCCGTCTCTCGTGGTGTCGTGGCATTGGAATGCCAGGTATCCCTCGCCCAACTCTTCATAAAAGGTATTCTGCACCAGAATATTCTTGAAAGTCAGCTGCTTGCCGGTCAATGCATCGATATGCGGTCCGTCCGTACTGCCGGACAGATGCTGGGAACGATAATAGAGACCGTCATCCTCATTGAATTCAAAATAACACCTGGTCAGAGGGTAACACCCTGACATATCGATATAAGTGGCATCCTTGGCCTTGGAACCGTACTGCCCGAGCGTATTGGGTTCAGCCTTCGTGGCAAAACGGAAATGCTCTTCGTCGGACAGCCCACGATATTTCAGACTGTAGCCTTTTTGGTCGATCACCCGCAGAAGACCGACCCCGGAAGCATAAGCATTGTGAGGCTTGTTGCGATCCGTGGTGCGGAAAAAGGCTCCTTCATCCGTGCCGGAGGTACCGTCGATATCCTGCGTGTCCGGCTGTGCCAGCAATTCATTGATGAAAAAAGGTCCTCCGAAATGCACCAGGAACGCATCCCATTCAAATGCCCAGTAGGCATAATAATCACGCAGACTCCGGATGTTGCCGATCTTGTCCAGATCCTCCCAGCCTTCATAGACTGCCATCATACGCGTCATGCGGTTCTCAACATTTGCTTCATAGAGAATGGAAGCCGCGGACAGACTATATTGAGGGATCGCGGCAGCCTCATTGGGGATCATGACAGCAATAGGACGCGTGGCAGCAACATCGGCATCTACCCATTCATTGGTGAGACGACTGCGCACCATTCCCTCGGCGGGTGCCACCGAATCATCCTCCACCACGATCGTCACAGGATCCGGAAGCTTGTCATCGGGATCCGTCGAAGAAGCAGGACTGTTGTCCGGCAGGATCGGACTGAAAATATTATCGTTATTGTTCTGTGCGCCGCAGGCGGTCAGCAGCAGAGAAGCGGACAGCAGAAGCGCGGCGGCTCTGTGCCAGGTCCGTTTTTTATTATTATGAGAAATCATGTAAAAGTCACCTCGACCATAATACGGTATTTATCAAAAGCGTTACCGATCAAAAAATCCATCAAACCTTATCCCTGATCAGATCACAAAAGCATAAATGATCACGCCGCAGAAAATACCTAACAGCGCACCCATGAGTACCTGCAGAGGAGTATGTCCCACGAATTCCTTCAGCTTGTCATGAGGTGAAATCTCGCTGCGGCCCATATCCTCGAAGATCTTCATCATATCATTCAGCACCTGCGCCTGAATACCGGTCTCGCGGCGGACTCCCATGGCATCGTACATCACGATGATCGCCAGGATCAGAGAGATGGCGAACTCGAAACTGCCGGCGCCGTATTCGTAGCATGTCGCAGTGACCAGTGCACATACGGTAGCGGAATGCGAACTGGGCATTCCACCGCTGCCCACCAGACGCTCCGCCACGAATTTTTTGGAAATGATCAGATGGATCAGAGTCTTCAGGATCTGTGCCACGAACCAGCCGCAGGCTGCAGTCAGAAAAATATGATTACTGAAAAATTCTTCAAAAAAAGTCATAAATAACCTCGTTTCTGCCACGCCCCGTTTGGAAGGACAGGCATATATAAATTCAGTATAATCCAAAAGAAGAAAAAAGTACAGTGCCTGGCTTGAAATGATGTGGGAAGAATGGCTTGAAATGATGTTGAAAGAAACGTATAATAGTGTCATGTGGAATCTTATAACCAAAGCCTAAGGAGACCAGTAATGAGCCTGTTGAGCGTGATAGTGCCCTGTTATAATGAAGAGGAAAGTGTAGCCCTGTTTTACCGGGAACTGACGAAGAATGATCCTTTTTTCAAGGAAAAAGAAATAGAACTGGAGCTGTTGTATATCGATGACGGTTCCAAAGACGGTACTGTGCGGGAAGTGAAAAAGCTGATCGAGCAGGATCCGCGTGTGCATATTATTTCCTTCTCCAGGAATTTCGGAAAGGAAGCCGCCATGTTCGCCGGACTGGAAAAGTCTCGGGGAGACTATGTGGTCATGATGGATGTGGATCTGCAGGATCCGCCTTCCCTGTTGCCGGAAATGTTCGAATATATCTGGCAGGGATATGACTCCGTGGCTACCCGCCGCGTTACGAGAAAAGGGGAGCCGCCGATCCGCAGCTTTTTCGCCAGAAGATTTTATCATCTGATGAAGAAGATATCCCAGACCGAGATGATGGACGGTGCCAGAGATTACCGCCTGATGACAAGGCAGATGGTGGATGCGATCCTTTCCATGCGGGAGTATAACCGTTTTACCAAGGGAATCTTCGGCTGGGTCGGTTTCCGTACCAAATGGCTGGAATATGAAAACGTGGAACGTGCCAAGGGAGAGACCAAGTGGAATTTCTGGAAACTGCTGATATATTCCATAGACGGGATCACTGCTTTTTCCACAGCACCGCTGCTGATCGCCTCTTTTGTCGGGATCCTGTTCTGTGTGATCGCTTTTCTGATGATCGTATTTATCATTGTGAGGAAGCTGATCTTCGGTGATCCGGTCTCCGGCTGGCCTTCCCTGGTGTGTATTATCCTGATGACCAGCGGCATCCAGTTCTTCTGTACCGGTATTCTCGGACAGTATCTGGCGAAAGCCTATATGGAAGTAAAACGCAGACCGATCTACCTGGTAAAGGAAGAAATCTAGGCATTTGCTGTTACAAAACAGGGGGTAAATGTAACATTTTTGCTTTCTTAACTATATTTTAACGAGAAAAAGTCTTTTCAAAAAACGACAGCTATGATACTATTTCTCTGTCAGTCACGGTAGGAGAGCAATACTCGACAAGTATAAAGGGGGACTTGTTTTGGATATTGTAGCAGTAAAAGATTCTGAACTGGAGAGATATGTAACCAAAATCATGCTGGAGATAGGGGTGCCGGCGCATCTGAAGGGTTATCACTACTTACGTGATGCAATTATTTTGTCAGGAAAAGATATGGAAGTGGTAAGCAGCGTTACCAAACTTCTGTACCCTACGATCGCAAAACATTTCAAGACCACAGACCAGAAAGTGGAACGCGCCATCCGGAATGCCATTGAGGTATCCTGGACTCGGGGAAATGTGGAGACATTTGAGAAAATATTCGGATATTCAGCAGCCAGCGGAAGGAACAGACCGACGAACAGCGAGTATATCGCACGTATCGCGGACAACATCCGACTGGATTATAAGGCTATGTAACATATTGAATTTATTCTTTTTAAATTTTTTAAATTAGGAAAGTTAACGTTTCGATGCAGTATTCTTTCTTACACACTGACAGGGCCGCATGCCGGAAGAGATTTACGGTATGCGGCTTTTTTATGCTTTTTCATGCGTGCCACGTAATATTTGTCAAGTCCCGATAAATATGGTAAGATGATAACGATTCAGAGCAATAGAGAGCCTGCCCGGATCCACGGAGCGGGCACCGGGAGAAAACATGACTTTTCGGATATCGGATTTACTGATCAGAGGCTGTCTGATCATCATCGGGCTGACGGAAGTCGCCCATTTGGCGGGCTGCCTGCTGGGGTGGTCTTTTTTGGCTGTAACGGAGCTGCTGCTGGCGGAGATCGCCGTAGCGGTACTTGTATTGATCTTGTCCGGTCTGATCGCACATAAAAACAGCATTATCGGAAAACCGGCACCGGAGAACAGCAAAACGAGCGGAAGACAACAGATTTTGACAGTAGTACTTGCATTTTTCATTCTGCTGCAGGTGCTATGGATCCTCACGGGAGGACGTGTGTGGACGGACGGCGATATGACGCTGGAGACCGTCAATACCTTCCTGAAGGAGAACAGCATCTATACGGTGGATCCCCTCACGGGGGAACCGTATACACAGGGCATGTCTTTCCGTCTGAAGCTGCTGTGCCTGCCTACTCTGTACGGAACCATCAGCCACTGGAGCGGTATGGCCCCTGAAACGGTAGTATACCGGCTGATCCCCTGCCTGACTTTATGTATGGGATACCTGGCTTACGGCAGGCTGGGTGCCGTGCTTTTTGATCATAATAGAGAAAAATGCAATATCTTCCTGATCATAGTGGGAATACTGTTCTGTGCGGGGACTTATATGCCCGGCGTGGACGGATTTGATATTTTCTACGGAGGTTTCCGGGGAGTGACGATCCGTGCGGCGGTGCTGCTTCCCTATCTGTTTTCATGCCTGTTCGAGAGAAAATATCTCGGTGCGGTGCTCTGTATCCTGGCGGAAGCCTGTATGGTCTGGACACTGTACGGCGCGGGAGTGTGCCTGCTCGTGACGGTGGCATGGGTGGCATTACGGTGGCTGTGGACAATGTGCAGCCGCAGCGATCATAAGAAAACACAGGCTGTGAAGACAGCACCGGGAGAGGAGGACGCAGAATGATGACACTTCTGAAGTCCGCCACGAACGGCTGGCTCGATTATACGCAGCAAGGAAAATATGCAGCATTGCTGCTGGCAGCTATCCTCTATCTGGGGTATTGCCTGTGGAAAAGCAAAGCAGCAAGGAACGGTGGGAAGCAGCCGCTGTTCTATTTATATGCGGTGCTGATCACGCTGGCCTGCATCTGCCCGGTGACAGTGGTAATCCTGATGAAATACCAGACCGCGTTTTATTCCTATGTATGGATCTGGACCGCAGTGCCCCAGACAGCACTGATCGCCTGGGCATGTACGGAGTTCCTGTATACCCTGTGGAGAGAAAAAAGTATCCGGAATGTGGCAGCTACATTGCTCCTGGCGGGAATTGTGATCCTGAGCGGGAATCCGGTATCGGACCGGACCGGTTCACAGCTGACACAGGTGGAACAGCCCCGAGAGGTGTTGAGGCAGCTGTCGGAATATCACCTGGAAGAGAGCGGAGAGACGGAATATAGCCTATGGGCTCCGAAGGAGATCCTGGCGGCGGCCAGGGCATACAGTGCCGATATCCATCCCGTGTATGGGAGAAGCATCTGGGATGCCGCGCTGGGAAGCTATTCGTACGACACCTACGAGACATGGCAGGAGGACCTGTATCTGTGGATGAACCATCTGGAGGAGACCGGTGAGCCGGAGTATGTCCGCACGGAGGAAAATACCGGGGAGCGGACCATTGATTTCAGAACCTGCCTTGACAGTGCGGCAGCCGCAGGAGTAGACTACATTTTACTGCCGGGGGATCTGCCGGAGGATACCGTGGAAAAATTGCAGGAGACCCTGGGGACAGACACAGAGCGGAAGACCACAGCAGGATATTACCTGATAGAAATCAGATAGAAACCGGATAGAAACCGGATAAAAACCGGCTCAGAATTCGGATAAACAGAAGGATTACAATATGGAACAGGATTTGATCAGTATAGTGGTACCGGTATACCGGGCGGAAAACTATATCGAAGAGACACTTGACTGTGTGCGGACCCAGACCTATACGAACTGGGAGCTGCTGTTAATAGAAGACTGCGGGCCGGACCGCAGCAGACAGCTCATCGAAGAATATATCCGGCGGACCGGAGACCGGCGGATCCGGCTGCTGACCCATCCCACGAATCTGGGAGCCGCCAGGGCGCGGAACCTGGGAGTGAATGAGGCAAAGGGGCGTTACCTGGCTTATCTGGATGCGGACGATCTGTGGGTACCGGAGAAGCTGGAGCGGGAGCTTGCTTTTATGAAGGAGCAGAAGGCTGCTTTTGTGTTCACAGGATATGAATTCGCCGACGAGAACGGCATAGGAACGGGGAAAATAGTCCATGTACCGATGACCATAAATTATAAGGAAGCCTTGAAAAATACCACGATCTTCACCAGCACAGTAATGTTCGACATGGAACAGCTGTCAAAAGAAGAGCTGCAGATGCCGCAGATCAAGAGTGAGGATACCGCGTTATGGTGGAGAATACTGCGCGGGGGTACTGTAGCTTGTGGTTTGGATGAAAATTTGGTAAAATATCGGAGAGCGGGGAAATCCCTGTCTTCCAACAAGATAGAAGCTCTGCGCAGGATCTGGAATCTGTATCGTAAGGCAGAGGGAATGTCTGTGCCAAGTAGCGCCTGGCATTTCTGCTTCTGGGCAGTACGTGCGGTGAAGCGCAGGATATAGGAGGAGTTTGTGTTGAATACAAACGGTAATTATTATGTGAACAGATTGCGCAGGAGGGAATCCTTCAAGCGCTTGATCAATATAGGACTGTCGGCGATCTGCCTGTTCCTGGAAATTGCCCTGTTTGCCTACATGTGGCAGTTCCACTTCCAGTTCCAACTGGTAGACCCGCTGCAGAAGATCTGGTACCGCGGCTTCCTGCTGGAGAACGGCATCTACAGCGTGATCCTGATCTTTTTCTCCGTGACCTACGGTGGAATGCGTCTGGGTTATATGAAAAATACGGAGATCATATTTTCCCAGGTGTTTGCAACACTGATGGCGGATGTACTGATCTATGCCGAGCTGTGTATGATGGCGCGTAGTGTGTTCCCGCCGGATATGTTCCTGCTCATGGTAGTGCTGCAGATCGTGGCAGTGATCATCTATGCCAATATTGCGAATAAGATCTATCGTACGGCGTTCCCGCCCAGAGAACTCCTGCTGATCCATGGGGATCGTCCCATCGCGGATATCTGTAAAAAGTTCGAAAGCCGTAAGGATAAATACAAGATCACGAAATATGAGCATATCAAAAAAGGCGCGGCAGAACTCTGCAAAGAGATCCTGAGTGAGTATCAGAACGGTGAGATCAACGCCGTCGTGATCTGGGATATTAATGAGAAGGACCGCAACACTATATTGAAATTCTGCTATTCGCAGTCCATCCGTGTGTATGTAATGCCTAAAATATCAGATGTTATTTTAGTGGGATCCGAGGAATTACATGTATTTGATACGCCGATCCTGCTGACCAGAGAGTATTCCCTCAGCATGGAGCAGCGGTTCATCAAGCGCTCCATCGACGTGGTCTGCTCCCTGATCCTGTTGGTGATCACCTCTCCGCTGATGCTCCTGACGGCACTGGCGATCAAGCTGTATGACGGCGGCCCGGTATTGTACAAGCAGGTGCGCTGTACCATCGGCCAGAGAGAGTTCTATATCATGAAGTTCCGCAGCATGCGCACCGATGCGGAGAAGGACGGCGTAGCCCGCCTGGCACAGAAAAATGACGACCGCATCACTCCGATCGGAAAAGTGATCCGCAAATGCCGTCTGGACGAGCTGCCCCAGCTGATCAACATCCTGCGGGGAGATATGTCCTTCATCGGTCCCAGACCGGAACGTCCGGAGATCATTGCCCAGTATACCGAAGTCATGCCGGAGTTCGCCTTCCGTATGAAGGTGAAGGCGGGACTGGCTGGATTCGCCCAGGTATATGGAAAATACAACACCTCTCCGTATGATAAGTTAAAACTGGATTTAACATATATCGAAAATTATTCTGTATGGCTCGATCTGAAGCTGATGCTTCTGACACTGAAAGTACTGTTCTGGCCGGACAGCACGGAGGGTGTCGAGAGCGAACAGGTGACGGCCTTCAAGGCAGAGTACGACGGCCGTGCGGAAAAAGACGATAACTGATCTGAACGTATGGGAATATGACAATATGGGAGGAAGCCTCATGGAAGCAAGCTATGGTAAGGAACCCTTCGATCTGCGGCTGCTGCTCTTGCGGCTGGGCCGTAATCTATGGAAAATACTGGCGCTGACGATACTGGGTACAGTACTGTTCGGCGGCGGTTATTATGTCAAAAATGTGTTGCTGCAGCCCAATCCCGGGTATGCGGCTTCTTCCACTTATAAGGTAGAATATGTCGAGAACCCCAATGCGGCCGGTGCTTACTATATCAACGAAGCCACCTGGAACAGCCTGCTCCACACGGGAGAATTTCTGGATGGTGTGGAGACTCATCTGCAGGAAGCGGCAGAGCGCGGAGAGACCGGTGCTGCGGCAGTGCTGGAACAGGGCAGAGACCGCTGGATCAAAGCTTTGTCGGCTGCCTTGCCTTCCGATTTCAGTATTCCGGTGACGAAGGCTACGACACAGGATCCCGGGGAGAGCATTGCGCTGGCCCATGCCGCGGAAGAGACCATGTGCGGGGAGTTCGCAGAGAGTATGCCGGAGATCACGCGGATCAAAGTGCTGGATCATGGAGACCTCGCAGAGGCAGTGGTGCCGGATGTGCGTCCGGTACGGGCCGTGATCCTGGCGGCGGTGCTGTCCTTGTTTTTCGTAGTGGTGATCTTCCTGTTATGGGAGCTGTCCCGGGACAGCATCTGGCTCCCGGCCACTCTCCGCAGACGGTATGGATTACACAGTCTGGGTACAGTGGAAAGTACGGGATTTGCGGAAAATGTGAAATATCTGCTGGAGAAAGCGGATGCCCATAAGATCGCCGTCTGCGGTGCCCTGCCGGAGGCAGATCCACAGGAGGCCGTGGACAGACTGCGCAAGCTGCAGCCCGCCGGTAGAGAGCAGACCAGCGGCAGAGTGCAGCCCATCGACAGAGAATGGATCGCAGTTCCCAGTCCGCTGCTATGCCCTGAGAGCGCAGAGACTCTGCGGGAGGCGGATGTGGTCCTGCTGGCAGTGCCGGCCGGAGCAACGGTGGGTAAACGGCTGGAGGCTGTGCTGGAGTATCTGACCGCACAGGACTGTAAGGTGGACGGAGCCTTTTTATGGAATGCGGATGAGACCCTGATCCGAAGCTATTATTTTCTCCCTATGATTGGTTCCGATACAGCAGATAACGATATGAATACGAGAAATACAGAAATGGAACATACAAAGACTACCCAGGCAGAAGGAGAGCAGGCATGAAGGTAGAAGTACTGGCATCGGTAATGAACGCTTCTCTTCGTGAAACCGTACAACATATGAACCTGCAGTCCGATGCGGTGATCATCAACCAATGCGACAGACTCGGGCAGGAGGAAATGCAGATATCCCAGGAAAACGGAGAGGCACGAACCATCCGTTTCTATAGCTTCCCGGACCGGGGCATCGGGAGAAGTCGGAATGAGGCTATTTTGCGGGCAGAAGGAGATATCTGCCTTTTTTCGGATGCGGATATCGTGTATGAGGACGGCTATGAGGCTGCGATCCTTCGGGAATTCGAGGACAATCCCGAAGCGGATATGATCATTTTCAACATTGCGGTGGAAGAAGAGCGCCGCACTTATCATATCACGGACAGGCACCAGGTACGCTGGTATAACTGCGGCCGGTACGGAGCGGTGAGCTTTGCGGTACGCAGGGACAGCCTGTTGGCATCCGGGAGCACCTTCTCCCTGCTGTTCGGCGGCGGAGCGAAATACAGCAACGGTGAGGACAGCCTGTTCCTGGCGGAGTTCCTCCGGAAAGGCTATAAGGTCTATACCGCGCCCGTGACCATCGGCAGAGAGGAAGCGGGAGACTCCACCTGGTTCCATGGCTACAATGAGAAATTTTTCCATGACCGCGGTGTACTGTATCATTATCTGTATGGAAGGCTGGCAGGACCGCTGGCACTGCGGTTCCTATATGCTCATAAGGGGACATTGTGCAGTGAGGTAACGATAAAACAGGCGAAGCAGTGGATGCGGGACGGCATCCGCGAAGCAGGAAAGCGCGGCTGAGCCTGAACCGCTGCAGACATCGCAGGAGAATACGCCTGAACCGCGGCGGACATCGCGAGAAAACACGCCGGAAATTGAGACAGACATCGTAGGCAGGAAGGGGGTCCCACATGGAAAAAAGTGCACTGGTATATATTGTATTAACACTCGTAACGGTGGGATTCGGCTTCTGCGTGCGCAACAGCGCCTATACGGCAGGATACCTGTCGGGCAGGCGGATGTCTGGAGCACCGGTGGGGTACGATCGGCAACAGGCGAGAAATCTGGTGGCGGAGACCGCCGTATTCTGCCTCCTGGCGGGAGTCTCGGCCTGCCGTATTGCGGTGGGTGGTGACTACTGGGTCTACTGGCTGAAATTCCAGCTGATCGACCAGGGACGCCATGTGTCCTATGAAAAAGGCTTCGTCGGGCTGGTGAAGCTGTTCCACTGGATCTTCGGTGAGGGCTCCTATCTGCCGATCTTTGGATTTTTTTCGCTGGTCACGGTGTTTTTCTTCCTGAAAGCGCTGCATGATCAGGCGGACTGGTACGTATTGTCCCTGTTTCTACTGCTGACCCAGGGCTTCTATTTTAACAGCATGAACTCCGTGCGGTATTATTTTGCACTGGCATTGGCCATGTATGCGCAGAAATATGTACTGCGGGGCGAGTATGGCAAGTTCATTCTCTGGGTGCTGCTGGGATGTACGATCCATAAATCGGTGCTGCTGATCATTCCGGCCTATATCGCAGCAGATCTGCTGTCGCGGGTACGACTGAAAAAATGGCACTACGCGGTCGGGATCCTGCTGATCTTATCCCTGATCTTCGGACAGGACTTTTATCGGAATCTTATTTTTAAGTTTTATCCCTATTATAAGGATTCCATGTTCGACAACGGCCAGTTGTCCTATGTGAATATCGGAAAATGCCTGGCGGTGCTGATCCTGTGCCTGATCTACTGGAAGGACAGTATCCGGGATGATCGCAAAAACCGTTACTATTTCTATCTGAACCTGGCGGGACTGGTGCTCTATACCTGCGGCTCCTTCATCCCGGAGGTGTCCCGGGTGGCCTATTACCTGATCCAGTCCCAGATCTTCCTGATCCCGGGCGTGTTATGGAATGCGAAAAAGGGATGGTTCCGCAACCTGTGCATTGTCGGAGTCGTTGCGGCATATCTGCTGTATTTTGTAATGCTGTTACGTGGCATGTACGATGTGGAGATCAGATTGTTACCTTACCTGAATTGGATATTTAATTAAAAGAGGATTTGATTTATGAGAGTACTGTGGGTCTGCAATATCATGCTCCCGGTGATCGCCGAGGCATTGCATAGAGAAGCTTCCAATAAGGAAGGCTGGCTGTCCGGACTGCTGTCGCAGGTCGTGGACCGGGAAGACACCGGCATGACGCTGGCAGTGGCGTTCCCGGCTCCCGCGGGGGAAGAGATCCCACAGAGTTTTGTAGTCCGGGTGCAAGGGGAACACCCTGCCTGTGTCGCGGAAGCCACTTCTGCTACGGAAGCTGCTTCTGCTCCGGAGGGGGGCGGTGGATATCTCGTCAGATGCTACGGCTTCTATGAGGATACCGTGCATCCGGACCGTTACCAGCCGGAGCTGGAAGAAGAACTGCGTAAGATCACGGAAGATTATGATCCGGATGTGATCCACTGCTTTGGTACGGAATATCCCCATACGCTGGCGGTCTGCCGTGCCTATCCGCATCCGGAGAGGATCCTTTTGGGGATCCAGGGCATCTGCAGCCTCTGTGCGGAAGCCTATTTCGCCGATCTCCCGGAGCGTGTGACGCGCAAAGTGACCTTCCGGGATCTGGTGAAACGGGACAGCCTGCGCAGCCAGCAGGAGAAATTCGCCCGCAGAGGTGTGATGGAGAGAGAAGCCATCGGTCTGGCGGGAAATATCACCGGCAGGACGGCATGGGACCGGGAGGTGACCACCGGGTGGAATCCCGGAGCACAGTATTATCCTATGAATGAGACCCTGCGCGCTTCCTTCTATGAAGGCAGCTGGAACCCGGAGCACTGTGAACCCCACAGCATCTTCGTCAGTCAGGGAGATTATCCGCTGAAGGGCCTGCATTATCTCCTAAAAGCATTGCCCGGGATCCGCAGGAAATTCCCCGATGTGCAGGTGTATGTGGCGGGAAATGATCTGACGGCATACCACACGCTGAAGCAGAAGCTGAAGATCTCCGCCTACGGACAGTATCTCCGGGATCTGATCCGGGAGGGGCAGCTGGAAGACTGCGTGCATTTCACAGGGAAACTGACAGAACAACAGATGCGGGAACGATTCCTCCGAAGTCATCTGTTCCTGTGCTGTTCTTCCCTGGAAAATTCGCCGAACTCCCTGGGCGAAGCCATGCTGTTGGGAGTGCCCTGTGTCAGCACCGAGGTGGGCGGGATCCCCAGTCTCTTCGACGGCGGAAGGGACGGCCTGTGGTGTGAAGGACACCGGCTGACAGAAACGGCTGAAACCAACAGAAATACGTCAGATGCGACTGGAAGCAAAAATAACACATGCAATTCAAAAGAATTAAAAACAATAGAATTGGAAAATATTGTAAAATCCATGGAAAAATCCATTATCGAAATGTGGAGTTCTCCGGAGAAAATGTTGGAATACTCTAAAAATGCAAGAGAACATGCAAGAAAAACCCACGATAAAGAGAAAAATTTTGCAAAATTGCAGGAAATCTATGCAAAGATAGCGGAAAGGCAGGGCTGAGAATGCAGGTGGTATTCGTTTCTAATTATTTTAATCACCATCAGCTGTCCTTCTGCGACGCATTGTATGAACTCCTGGAAGGAAGCTTTTGCTTTCTGCAGACCCAGCCGATGGAAGAAGAACGGGTGAAGATGGGATGGCAGGCCGAGGAGAGACCGTACGTGCGCTACACCCAACAGGATAGTACGACTACGAGCGGCCCGACTACGGGCGGCCCGGAATGGCAGAACCTGCTGCTGACAGCTGACGTAGTGATCTTCGGTGGATGCGATGATGAGAGCTACATCCGGGAACGCCTGGCGGCGGGAAAACCTATCTTCCGCTACAATGAGCGGCTGTATAAAGAAGGACAATGGAAAGCCATCTCTCCCAGAGGACTGCTGCAAAAGTATAAAGACCACACCAGATACCGCAAGGCACCGGTGTACTTCCTGTGTGCCGGAGCCTATGTGCCCTGCGACCTGGGGATCATTCATGCCTATCCGGAGAAAATGCTACGGTTCGGGTATTTCCCCGAGACCAGAGAGTATGCGCCGGGGGAACCGTTTTCACGCAAGAAAAAAGGAAGCATCCTGTGGGCGGCGCGGATGATTGACTGGAAACATCCGGAGCTGGTAGTGAAGACAGCCGCTTATCTGAAAGAACATCTGAAAGATCATCTGGAAGAGATTCCTTTTCACATTACGATGATCGGCGGAGGAGAACTGGAGGAAGAAGTACACAGCCTGGCAGAAGAGCTTGGCGTGACGGATAAGATCACCTTCGCAGGCTTCCGGAGCCCGGAGGAGGTCCGGGCAGCCATGGAGGAATCGGAGATCTACCTCGTCACCAGTGACCGGAAGGAAGGCTGGGGAGCCGTGGTCAACGAAGCCATGAACAGCGGCTGCGCCGTCGTGGCGGATCATATGATCGGAGCGGCTCCCTGGATGATCCGACAGAGGGAAAACGGGATCCTCTATCACGACGGTTGTGAACAGCAGCTGCAGGAATACGTTGCAGAGCTGCTGCAGGATCCGGCAGAGTGCCGCAGACTGGGAGAAGCGGCGCAGCAGACCGTCCGGACGGAATGGAATGCACGGACCGCCGCGGAGAGACTGGTCAGACTGAGTCGTGAGATGGGATTCCTAGGCAGTGATCCCGACACAGGACCAGCAGAGCCAGCCCTGTGCGCAGGCGACCAGTGCCTTCCGGCACCATCTGTCCCGGCGCTGTGGACAGATGGTCCCTGCTCCCCGGCCCCGGTGATCCCGGAGCGACGGATGTATCGATATTTAACGGAAAGAAATAAAGAGGACAGAACGTGAACAGTAATGAGACCAACCAGCCGCTGATCAGTGTGATCGTGCCGGTGTACAATATCATACCTTATCTGCCCCGCTGCGTGGAAAGCCTGCAGAAGCAGACCTATCCGGAGCTGGAGATCCTGCTGATCGACGACGGCTCCACCGATGACACCCCGGCGCTGTGCGACCGGCTGGCGGAAAATGACCCGCGTATCCGCGTCTTCCACAAGGAGAACGGAGGTCCCTCTTCTGCGAGGAACTTCGGACTGACGCAGGCCGCCGGAGCATACGTGGGATTCGTGGACAGCGATGACTATGTGGATGCCGATATGTACGAGCGCCTGTACCGGGCAATCGCGACTACACATATGCCCATTGCACAGGCAGGCAGGGATGAGATCGATCAGGACGGCAACATCTTACCGAATATCTGCGAACCGGTATCCGAAGAACAGGTGATCCCGGCAGAGGATTTCTTAAAAGAGCTGCTGATGCACAGGGGAGACTGCTCCTTCTGTACCAAGCTGTTGCAAAAGGATCTGTTCACAAAGGAAAAATTCCCGGTGGGAGCGTTGAACGAGGATTTCCACCTGCTGGTGAAGCTGCTGACGGATGAGGAGAACATCGTTCCCGGGATCGCGTGCATTCCGGGCCAGACCTACCATGTCTTTTACCGCCCGGACAGCAACACCAGAGATAAAAACCGCTTCTCCAGAGTGTTCGCGGACAACATCGATAACGCGGATATGGTACTGCGGTTGGTGGAGGCGAGATACCCGGAGTTGACGGAGATCGCTTTCCGTTTCGGTGTCTTCCAGAGACTGGACTACATGCTGCATATTCCCATAGCACAGATGACCGGGGACAATGCGTTCTACCGCAGCGTCGTGAAGAGCCTGCGGAAGGGATGGTGGCGCGCCATGAGAAACCCTTACCTTACGAAAAAGAATAAGTGTTATCATACTCTGTTCGCCATAGCACCGAAGGGGATCCGGGTGCTGCACAAGAAACTGAAGCACATATGAAGAGCACATATTAGAGCACATATTTAAAGAAAGAATTGAGTTTCATGAAAAGCAGCAGTTCGGGAGGAAGTAGCTCCGACAGCGGAAGCTCGGGAGGCAGTGACTCCGGTAGCAGTGACAGTGGCAGCACCGGAGGAGACAGCGGCAGCAGCGGCGGAAGTGACGTGGATATGGAGTGGACACCGGATCTGTTGTAGTCCGGCGCATGCGATAGATATTTACATATTAAGAATACCATAAGAAGAAAGGATCTTCGAATACCAATGAAACTGACAGAACGAAAGAAAATGATCCTGATCAATATTGTCTGTGTACTGGCCCTGGCAGTGATATTATGGCCACTGCTGGTCATCTCGAAATATAATTATCCTTCGGCGGATGACTGGTCGTATGGCGTTAATACTTATCGGGCGATCCAGAATCATGAAGGTGTTTTTCAATTCCTTAAGACGGTTTATGAAACCGTCAGGAACGATACCTGGGAAGCCAGATTTGCAAACATTGCACTGGCATCGCTGCAACCCGGAATCTTTGGAGAACATTGCTACGCCATTGTCGCCTATCTGATGATTGGGTCTATTATTTTCTCAGAGATATATCTGGCGGCGCAATGTCTGGGGAAAAATAACAGAAAGCTGATCATTCCCGTCAGTGTTCCGGTAATTATTCTGCAGTTATTATATTGCCCCTGCCCGGAGGAAAGTTTTTACTGGTATACCGGGGCTGTAAATTACACTTTTGTGTATAGCATGTCTCTTGTCCTAATAGCACTGTTCCTGAAACTGTCAGAAACGATGAAAACCGGAAAAAGGTTACTTCTGACATTTCTGGTAATGCTGCTGGCGATCCTGGTGGGAGGGGACAATTTTGCCACCAGCGTATCCACCATGTGTCTTCTTCTCTGCTTGCAGATCCTGTTCCTGATCTACCGGAAGGATGCCTTTCGCAGAACATGGGTCATAACATTATTAGAGACACTCAGCGTGTTGAAATGTGCAACTTCACCGTTGACAACGGCCCGGATTAACGGCAACTTCGGCGGCAGCGTGACGAATACACCGATCATGGCGATCCTGTTGTCCTTCGAGAGAACCTTTCTAAATATTATCAGTTGGACGAACCTTAAAACGTTGCTTGTACTGTTACTGATCCTGCCCTTCCTGTGGAAGGCAGTGAGAAAAATGCAGTATACGTTCCGCCTGCCCGGTCTGTTCACAGCACTTTCCTTTGGCGTGTATGCTTCCCAGGCGACGGCTACGATCTATGTCGACAACACTATGGGCGGTGGCAGACAGGGCGCGATCCTCTGGTATTTCTATGTGCTGTGGATGGCAGCGAATGTTATGTACTGGTGTGGCTGGATTGCAAAGTGTGATGCGATTAAAACACAACCGGCGGATAAACCGGATCAGACAGACAAGCGTGGAAAAATTGACCGCTTAGCACAAAAATACCTCCTGCGTTACTGCACCGTAGCCGGAATCCTTCTGGCGGCAGCAGTTCTCTTCGGAAACGTACAGAGCACTACCAGCTACCGTGCGTACCGCATGTGGAGAAACGGCTGGGCACAGGCCTACGGTGCCGGCTGGGAGGAACGCCTGAAGGTATTGAAAGATGATTCCGTGAAAAATCCGGTATTTACGCCGTTGAATTATGTGGAACTGCTTATGTATACGGATCTTCAGCCGGAAGGTGGGTATACCTGGGTCAATGGTGCCTGCGCAGAATATTATGGAAAAGAATCTGTGACAGTGGTTGCACCGGGGCAGTCACAATAAAAGCTTGTACTTATAGGCAAAATTGATTAAAATAAGGTTGCGGCAATGATTAAGAAAAAAAGATAACGAAGAGGTTAGAATACATGGAACTTACAATCAAGGGGAAGACAATTTCTATCTGGAGCAAAAAGAGAATACTATATACGATCTGTTTCTTCCTGTTCTGCCTGATTGATCAGAGAACCAAAACAGGCTCCGGTAAGGACGGTGCCATTGAGGTCTTTCGCAATCTGACCGGTGTGGTGATGGCACTTATCATTTTTTCACATTACAAATGGGAAGAAATTGTGGCACGGAAGCTGCCGTATCTGCTCTGGACAGTGATTGGCGTGGCAGTGGGCACAGCCTATGTGATACTGGGACAGCCGTTACAGTATTTTGCGAATGGTCGTTTCGTAGCGGCATTGGATGTTTTACTGTTTGGCTACATTCTGATTCATACTTTTATCAGTGCTGTCATAGACAAAAAGCGTCCGCAAATCGACAAAAAGCTCATGAGTCTTTGGACGGTAATGATGCTTCTGATGATTTTCTCCAGAAGTGATTATATCTGGCCGTTTTGCTATTTTGTGATGTTTGGATGCTTTTACCTGACCGATTTTACAAAAGAAGAGCGGGAAGATCTGTTTCAGGGAGGATTAAATGGCATCATCCTGTCATTGTTTGCATTTCAGGGATATTGCTGTATCTTCCGACCGTATGATCTTGTCCGATATACGGGAATTTACAACAATTCAAACATTAATGCGTTATACTATATTGTTGTCCTGGCAGCAATATTTACCAAGATTCTCTATCTAACCGGAAAACAGGCACATAAGTGTTGGAGAATCCTTTACTGGCTGGGAGCCGGAGTTGTGTACACTTTTCTGTTTATGACAATCGGGCGTACCGCATGGCTGGTTTCTTTGTTATTGGGGTTGATCTTTCTGGCATTTTATTGTGGGAGACATCATTTAAAAAAATTTATCACGAGTGGGTTGACATTGCTGCTATGTTTTCTGTTGATGTTCCCGGTGACCTTTGGATTGACCAGATATCTGCCACCGGTATTCCATCATCCCGTGTGGTTCTGGGGAGAATGGAGCGAACAGAGAGTTCATTCCTGGGATCCCTGGAATTCAGAAAAATATGTGGACATCGATGAGGTGATTAAAAATGCTGTGGGAAGGACAGCGGAGATCACTGGTAAGTTAATGGGAGAGTCTCCATTCGTATTACACGTAGCAGCACAGGAAGATTTGAAAGAAGAACCGGTTTTAAAGACAGAAGCAGAATATTATTCGGCGCTTCTGGTGAGAAAGACAATCTATACTCATTATCTGTCAGAATTAAACCTGTTGGGACATACCCGGGATGACCAGGGATTTCAGCTTGGACCGTATTACTGGGTGGGACATGCACACAATATTTTCCTGCAGTATGCAACAGACTTTGGCGTGCCTATGGCGATTGTGTTTCTGGTACTGATAATTGCTGTCTGCGTGAAACTGTTGAAGGAGAGCAGAAACAGCAAAAATGTTGCAGCAATGTCCGCTTTCCTGTTTGTGCTGATTCCCGTGACCTTCGGTATGCTGGAGTACTCCTGGGGCGTGAGCAGCCTGACGATCACCATGATGTTCCTCGCATGGAGAAAGGCAATCTGTGATGGAGAATAAATACAATTCAAGAGTTCCGCTGCAGCGGATCGCGGCACTGGTGATCATGGACATGATGTCCATTTTACTGGTGTCGTTTGCAGCGTTATATATCCGATACGATTTTTCGTTTCAGGACATTGATCCCATGTTTTTCAAACATTGTGAGAATCTCCTGATTCCGAATATTATAGGCACCCTCTTCTTTTTCGTCCTGTGGAAGCTGTACCGCAGTGTCTGGCGTTATGCCAGTGCCAACGAACTGGTCAATATCGTAGGTGCCACTGCCTGTGCGTCTATTGCACAGTTTATCTATTGTAAGTTCACAGACAACCGGATGCCACGCAGCTATTCGGTATTGTATTTCTTCCTGCTGACACTGGCGATCAGCTGTATCCGTTTCGGGTACCGGATCCTGCGCATTATCAACAACAAGCGCCTGAATCTGGTAGGAAGGGATCACTGCGCCAATGTCATGATCATCGGTGCCGGCGCCGGAGGAGACATGATCCTCAAAGAGATCGAGAACAGCCGCTACCTAAGCATGCGTGCCAAATGTATCATCGACGATCAGCCGGGCTGCCATGGCAAATTGATGCGCGGTGTACCGATCGTAGGCGGACGGGAAAGCATTCTGGATGCCGTAGGGCAGTACAGCATTGATGAAATCATTTTTGCCATTCCCTCTGCCAGTGTACAGACGAGAAAAGAGATCCTGGACATCTGTAAAGAGTCCGGCTGTAAATTGCGTACCATCCCCGGTACTTACCAGCTCATCAACGGAGATGTCTCCGTATCCAACCTGAAAGAAGTGGATATCGAAGACCTGTTGGGCAGAGAACCGATCCGGATCAATACCGAAGAAGTGCTGGATCATGTCAGCGGTAAAGTCATCCTCGTCACCGGAGGCGGCGGCTCCATCGGCAGTGAACTGTGCCGGCAGATTGCGGCACACCATCCGAAACAGCTGATTATCCTGGATATCTATGAAAATAATGCTTATGATATCAGGAACAATAACCGCCGCAATAAATACACTAAGCAGAGGCATAGTTATTGCCAGACTCACTAGCATATTAGGAAACACATTAACTTCCAAAGCTGCAAGGACTGCTATAATTATAATAACAACCACACATACGCATCTTACGGAAGCCGCACCGGCACTCTCTACCGTTAGTATATTACTGCTATCCACAGGTCCTGTAAAAGATGCCCTTGATATAAACACATTTATAAATGTTGTGATTCCATTAATAAAAGAGCCTATATTAATTACGAGATATACCACCGGCAAAACAGCCATTCCCATAATCCTTATAAGCCTTGCATTCTTTCCGTAACAGGACAGCATAAATGTATACACAACACTGAATATCAGTGAAACAAATCCAATAAATCCCATATCTGCAAGCGGATATGTAATCGTCTCTATTATGGATGCTGCACCAAATGTTCCAAGAAATGTCACTATTATTCTAAGTATTAAGTTGTCTGTATGTATAAGCTGTCCCTTTTTCATTAATACCCTCTTGTCACATTATTATCAATTCTCTGTAATTATCACTGGTTCAGTCGTAATCTCCAGCCTGTCATCTTCATATAATGCCTGACATGCTTTATTGACCGTACCTTCACC
>OLGA01001221.1_pt1 | contig 20555 bp, 14 predicted proteins | sample 1604881 | NCBI WGS metagenome assembly OLGA01 (sample SAMEA3888896, study PRJEB22519) | human gut metagenome | biome: human gut; feature: human-associated habitat; material: faeces | place: Denmark | collected 2009 | reverse complement strand
AGGCCGTAGGAGGCAGGGCCGGCAGCGACGTTGTCGGGATGCAGGGTACGGCCCGTGCCGCCGCCGGAAGCGACGGAGAAGTACTTCTGGCCGTTCTCGACGCACCATTTCTTATAGGTGCCTGCAACCGGATGCTGGAAGCGCGTGGGGTTGGTGGAGTTGCCGGTAATGGAAACGCCTACCTTTTCAAGCTTCATTATAGCAACGCCCTCGGGAACGTTATCCGCACCGTAGCACTTAACGGCTGCGCGCGCGCCCTTTGAGAACGGCTTTTCATAAACAACCTTGACCTCTTCTGCGTAGGGGTCAAACTCGGTTTCAACATAGGTGAAGCCGTTAATGCGGGAGATTATATAAGCCGCGTCCTTGCCGAGACCGTTAAGAATAACGCGCAGGGGCTTAACTCTTACCTTATTTGCGTTAAGAGCAATTTTAATAGCGCCCTCAGCCGCTGCGAAGGATTCGTGACCTGCCAAGAAGCAGAAGCACTCGGTTTCTTCCGAAAGGAGCATTTTACCGAGGTTGCCGTGACCGAGACCAACCTTGCGGTTTTCGGCAACGGAGCCGGGAATACAGAAAGACTGAAGACCGATACCGATATTTGCGGCAGCGGTTGCGGCGGATTTATCGCCTGTGCGCTCAGCCTCTTTAAAAGCGATAGCAGAGCCTACGGTGTAAGCCCACTTTGCGTTTTCAAAGCAGATAGGCTGTGTTTCCTGAACGGTGGTGTAGGGGTCAACGCCGTATTTTGCGCATATATCCTTGCACTCATCAATAGAAGAGATACCGTAATTTTTAAGAACGCCGAGAATCTTTGCCTCGCGTCTCTCATAACCTTCAAACTGTGCCATTATACCGTACCTCCTTATTCTTCACGCGGGTCAATGTATTTGACCGCACCGTCTTCTTTATTGAAGCGTCCGTAGTGACCCATGGACTGCTTGTAAGCCTCGTTCGGCTCCATACCCTTTTTAATAAGGTCGGTCATTTTGCCGAGGGAGACAAACTCATAGCCTATAACCTCGTCGTTTTCATCAAGAGCCATTCTTGTGCAGTAGCCCTCGGTCATTTCAAGGTATCTTACACCCTTTGACTTGGTACCGTACATGGTACCAACCATTGAGCGCGCGCCCTTACCGAGGTCTTCCATTCCTGCGCCGATTACAAGACCGCCCTCTGAAAAAGCGGACTGGCTGCGGCCGTAAACTATCTGTAAAAACAGCTCGCGCATAGCGGTGTTTATAGCGTCGCAAACGAGGTCGGTGTTAAGAGCCTCTAAAACGGTCTTACCGGGAAGAATTTCGGCAGCCATGGCGGCGGAGTGGGTCATACCCGAACATCCTACGGTTTCAACCAGAGCTTCTTCAATTATGCCGTCCTTAACATTAAGCGACAGCTTGCATGCGCCCTGCTGCGGTGCGCACCAGCCCACGCCGTGGGTGTAAGCGGAGATATCCTTAATCTCTTTAGCCTGTATCCACTTGCCTTCCTCCGGAATCGGAGCGGGACCGTGGTGCGGACCCTTGGCGACAGGACACATATTTTCTACTTCCTTTGAATAAATCATATATGTACTCCTTTCGTGCGGGACTTTTAAATCCACACAAGTATGCTCTTATTATATCAAACACCGAGTAAAAAAACAAGGGGTTATATCAAAAAAATAAGACCGACAGCTCCCGGCGCGGATAAGGAGCACAGGGAGCTGAAAATATAATGCTACTTTTCGGCAATCGGTAGGCTGACGGTTATCTCCGTACCATAGCCCGGTTTACTTTCAGTCGATATTTTACCGCCGAGACTGAGCGCTATATGCTTTACTATTGAAAGCCCGAGCCCCGTGCCGCCGCTTTGCTTTGAACGGCTTTTATCCACACGGTAAAACCGCTCGAAAATTCGGTCTATATGCTCGGGCGCTATGCCTATGCCCGTGTCGCTCACCCGAATAAATGCGCTGCCGCCCGCAGAGCCTACGGTCACCTTAACGCTGCCGTTTTCGCGGTTGTATTTTACCGCGTTATCGCAAAGGTTGTAGATCATTTCAAATATCAGGGATTTTCCGCCGTTTACAAGGGTGCTGTTACCCTCTGCCGTCACGGTTATCCCCGCCTTTTTCGCTACGCCCGATATGCTCTTTACAGCATCGTTTGCGACCTCCAGTATATCGGTTATTTCCGCCTTGTCGGTATCCTCGGCACCCTCGTCAAGCTCTGAAAGCCTTATAATATCGTTCACAAGGGCAAGCAGACGCGCCGCCTCGCGGTTAATATCCCCGCCGAAGCCCTTAACATCCTCAGGCTTCACAATGCCATTCATAAGCATATCGGATATTCCGCAAATTGAGGTGAGCGGGGTTTTAAGCTCGTGCGATACGTTCGCCGTAAATTCGCGGCGCAGCTTTTCGCGTTTTTCTTTTTCGGTTATATCCACCAGCAGTATGACCGCGCCGCAGGGCTCGCCGTTTTCATCGTAAACCGGGTTTGCGGTTATATTGAAGTATTTTCCGTCAAGCGGCAAAACATCGTCGCCCGAGCGCTTTTCCTTAATATCATCAAATATTTTTCTGAAAACCTCGCTGCGGTTGAGGGTTAAAATATTGCTGCCGTTTATATCGTCCTGCGTTCCGAAGAACCTTTCGGTACCCTTGTTGTGGGTTAAAATATTGCCGTTAATATCGGTAAGCACCAGTCCCTCGCTCATATTTTCGGCAATCGCCTCAAATTCGCGGCGGCTGCGCATGAGCTTTGCTATCTGGCGGTCAATTTTGCGGTTCTGCGCATTTATTTTTGAAATAAGCGGTGAAAGCTCGCTGTATGCCGAGTCGGTCACGGGTCTGTCAAGGTCAATTTCGTTTATCGGCTTTACTATCTTTTTAGCTATAACCGACGCTAAAATATTGGCAAGCACAAACACCATAATCGCAATGGCGCAAATAGGCGGCAAAAGCTCCAGCACTACCGCCCAAACAGTAAGCGAAGCGCCCGCAATACGCAAAATGCTGCCGTTTTTAAGCTTTTTTGCGTAATAGCAGGTCTTTTGCCCTAAGGTTTCCGAGCGCCGCGTATCATACCCCTCGCCGTCGGCTTTCGCCTCTTTTACCTCACGGCGGTTCGAGTGGTTTTCCATAGCTTCGGGGTTGCTCTTATTATCGTAAAGCACCTTGCCCGAGTGGTCTATAAGGGTTATTCTGTCGCTTATATCCGAATATTCGGAAAGGCTGTTTTCCTCTGCCGCAACGCTTATTATTTCCGCCTTATTGCGCAGCTCCTTGTAGGATTTTTCATCGTATATCTGATACTGCACTCCCACTGTGAAAATAAGGCAGGCAAGCATTGTTATAACGGTTGAAATAAGAATTCCTCTGTAAATTTTTCCGGTCATAATAATACCCCTTTTGTCAAACTATTTTATAGCCGACTCCGCGTACTGTTCCTATAATATCTCCGCTTTCCCCGAGCTTTGAGCGCAGACTTCTTATGTGCACGTCCACCGTGCGGTTTTCACCGTCATAATCGTAGCCCCATATATCGTTCAAAAGCTGATCCCGCGTAAACACAGCGCCGCGATTTTTAAGCAGCAGGCACAAAAGCTCAAATTCCTTTAAGGTAAGCTCGGTTTCCTTACCGTCCACCATTACAATATGCTTTGTCTTGTTTACATAAAGCTTGCCTACGGTGTATTCAACGTCTGCCGCCGCGGTTCTGCGCAGCAGCGCCTTTATGCGGGATATAAGCTCCATTGTGCCGAAAGGCTTGGCTATATAGTCGTCAGCGCCGCTGTCAAGTCCCACTACCTTATCATATTCGGTGGTTTTGGCGGTTAACATAATAACTGGCAGCTGCTTTGTATCGGGGCGGGAACGCAGCCACTTCAAAACGGAAATTCCGTCCTCCTCGGGCAGCATTATATCAAGCAGGGCAATATCGGGCTTTTTATGCTCCACCGCCTCTTTAAAAAGCGACGGCAGCGGAAAGCCCTCCGCCTCCATTCCGGTCTGCTTTAACGCATAAATTACAAACCGACGTATGCTCTCATCGTCCTCAAGCAGATATACCATTTTTCCACGTTCCTTTTTTTATTTTATCTGTGCGTGCCGGTAATTGAGTATTCCACCCACTCGGCTATATTCACCGCGTGGTCGCCTATGCGCTCAAGATATTTTGCAATCATTAAAAGATCTATGCAAAATTCGCCGTTTGCCTTATCCTCGGTTATCAGCTGCACAAGCTCATCCTTTACACAATCGAAAAGATTATCCACCTTATCGTCGTATACCATGACCGAGCGCGCCAATTCCACATCCTTTTTAACAAAGGAGTCAACGCTGTCGGTGACCATTTTGGTGGCGGCGGCAGCCATATCCTTAATATGGATTTTACTTTTAACATTACTGTTTTTAATGAATTTCGCTATTTCGGCAATGTCATATGCCTGGTCGCCTATGCGCTCCATATCTGAAATCATTTTAAGCGCGGAGGATATGACCCTTAAATCGCGCGCCACGGGCTGCTGCTCAAGCAGCAGCTTCATACAAATAGACTCAATATCCCGCTCCTTGCGGTTAATTTCATCCTCGGTTTCAACCGCTTTTCGGCAGAGTGCGTCGTCATCGTCCAGAAAGCCCTTTACCGAGGCGCTTATGGCGTCCTCGCAGAGCGCGCCCATTGTTATAAGCTCTAAATTCAGCTTTTCAAGCTGACTGTCAAATTTATTTCTCATAATCAACCGAACCTTCCCGTAATATAATCCTCAGTGCGTTTATCCTGCGGGGTTGAGAACATTTTCTCGGTCTCGGAGTATTCTATTACCTCGCCCAAAAGGAAAAACGCCGTGTAATCGGAAATTCTTACCGCCTGCTGCATATTGTGCGTAACCATTATTATGGTGTATTTCTTTTTAAGCTCAAGCGCAAGGTCTTCTATTTTTGAGGTAGAGATAGGGTCGAGCGCGCTTGTGGGCTCATCCATTAAAAGCACCTCGGGCTTTACAGCTAATGCGCGCGCAATGCAAAGGCGCTGCTGCTGCCCGCCCGACATTGCAAGAGCGCTCTTTTTAAGCACGTCCTTGGTTTCGTCCCATATAGCGGCATCGCGCAGCGATTCCTCCACAATTTCATCAAGCTTTGCCTTTGAGCGTATGCCGTGGGTGCGCGGACCGAAGGCTATGTTATCGTATATCGACATAGGAAACGGGTTAGGCTTTTGGAAAACCATACCAACGCGCCGACGCAGCAGATTCACGTCCATATTGCCGTAAATATCCTCGCCGTCCAGCAGCACCTCGCCCGTAATGCGGCAGCCCTCAACCAAATCGTTCATACGGTTAAGGGATTTAAGCAGGGTTGATTTACCGCAGCCCGAGGGCCCTATAAAGGCGGTTATGCTGTTTTCCTGCATACCGAGATTTATATTTTTAAGCGCCTTAAAGTCATTATACCATAAATCAAGATTTTTTACAGTAAATTTTTCCATAGTTTTTATTTCCCCTTTGCCGTAATTCTTTTAGCTATAAGACCCGACAGCATATTTATTATAAGCACCAGTATCAGCAGCACCACCGCCGTAGCATATGCCTCGTTCATATAAAGCCCCTCGCTTAAAAGTGCGTACATATGAACAGAGAGCGTTCTGCCCGACTGCATTAAGTCCTTCGGTATTCCCGCAACCGTGCCCGAGGTGTATATAAGCGCCGCCGTTTCGCCCACAATTCTGCCGACCGACAGTATAACGCCCGAGAGTATTCCCGGCACGGCGGAGGGCAGCACCACCTTGAAAACCGTGCGTAATCTCCCCGCGCCCAGCCCGAAGCTGCCCTCTCTGTATGCGTCGGGCACGCCGAGCAAGGCTTCCTCGGTAGTGCGCATCATAGTGGGCAGTATCATAATAGCCAGCGTCAGCGCGCCCGAAAGCATTGATTGATGAAAATGGCAGGCAATAACGAAAATCAAGTAACCGAAAAGTCCGTAAACTATCGACGGTATTCCCGCAAGGGTTTCGGTTGTGACCCTTACCACCGAAACCAGCGTGTTGCCGCGCTTTGCATACTCTGTCAGGTAAACCGCCGAGAAAATGCCTATAGGCGCTGCAAGTAAAAGAGATAAAGCCGTCATTATAACCGTGTTTATTATTGCGGGCATCATTGAAACGTTTTCGCTGTTGTACTTCCACGCAAAAAGCGATGGCTTAATGTTCGGTACGCCCTTAATAAGTATATACGCCACAAGAAAAACCACAACCGCCGCCGTAAGCAATGCCGCAAGCCAGGTTATAAGCAGCATAATAAGCGAGCCGGGGTGATTTTTGTAATTTATGAATTTTTGCTTTAAGGAGATTTTATTTGCAGCTTCCATTTACTTTTTCTCCTTTTTAACAAGTGAGAACAAGAGGTTTATTATAAGAATAAACACAAACAGTACAACCGAGGTTGCTATAAGCGCCTCTCTGTGTAAATCGGCGGCGTAACCCATTTCGAGCACTATGTTTGAGGTTAAGGTGCGCACGCCGCTGAAAATGCTTGTGGGTATTATAGCCTGGTTGCCCGCAACCATATTAACCGCCATAGCCTCGCCTATGGCCCTGCCTATTCCCAAAATAACGCCCGCCGTAATTCCCGATTTCGCCGCGGGCAGCACCGTTCTGTAAATGCTGCGCTCGTGCGTGGCGCCCAGTGCCAAAGCGCCCTCGTAGTAGCTTTCCGGCACGGCGCGTATTGCCGCCTCGGAAACGCTTATAATGGTGGGCAAGATCATAATGCCTAACATTACAGATGCGGTAAGCACGCTTTTACCGGAGCCGCCGAACAAATTCTGCATTGCCGGCACAATTACCACCAGCCCGAAAAAGCCGTACACTATAGAAGGTATTCCTGCAAGCAAATCGACTGCGGGCTTGAATATTTTATAGAGACTCTTTGGGCAAAAGCGTGCCAAAAACACCGCGCATAAAACGCCTATCGGCACGCCGATAATAATAGCTCCCGCCGTAACATAAATACTGCCTATTATCATCGGCAGTATGCCGTAAAGGTCTTCAAGCGGCTTCCAGCGCTTGCCGAGAAGAAAATCGGCAAAGCCTATTTTGCCCATTGTGGGTATTCCGTTTGAAAAGAGAAACACGCATATTAAAATTACCGATATAATGGAAACGCAGGCGCAGAGCATAAACACAATGCGCATTGTCGTTTCTTTTATTTTTGAAATTGTTGTGTTCATAAATACTCCTGTTATGCGGCAAAGCCCTCGTGATTGAGGGCTAGCCGGAAAGAGGTGATCTTTTATTTTATTTCGCTCCACTTTGTAAGCGAGCCGGTGTAGATGTTTTTGATCTGCTCGCTTGTGATTGAATCAAGGGTGTTATCCTTGTTTACTATTACCGCAATGCCGTCAAGCGCAATCTTAATGGAGTTAAGTCCCGCTTCCTTTTCGCTGTCCTTTACATCGCGTGATGCCATACCTATATCGTATATTCCGTCAATCGCGCCCTTCATACCCGAGGATGAGTCGTTCTGCTGAACATCTATTGTAACATCGGGGTTTACCTTTACATATGCCTCTTTAAGCTTTTCCATTACAGGTGTTACCGAGGAAGAACCGCCTATGGTAATCTTGCCTTTCTGACCGGAGGCTTTGTAAGCGCCTGTGTTGCCCTCGCTTATATAGCCGTTCTTTTCAACTACCGCCTGACCGTCTGCGCTGAGGATAAACTTGATAAAGTCGCTCGCAACCCCCGTAGTGTCACCCTTGGTGGCAATGTTGAAGGGACGTGAAACCTTATATTCGCCGTTCTTTACGTTATCGGTGGAAGCTTCCGCGCCGTCAACCTTTAACGCCTTAACCTTGCTTTTATCAAGCGAGCCGAGCGAAATATAACCGATAGCCGCCTTATTGCCCTGAACCGTTGTAATCATAACCGAGGTGGAATTAGTGGTTTCTGCGGTATCAATCGTTTTATCAACCTTTTTGCCGTCGGCGTTCTTTTCCTCGATTCCCAAAAGCTCAATAAACGCGCCGCGCGTGCCCGAGCCTTCCTCACGGGTCAGTACCGATATTGCGTCTCTTCCCGTGCCTGTTCCGCCGTCATTACTGTCTGCGCCGCAGCCTGCAAGTGCGAATACCGTCATAAGGGCTGCAAGACCTAAACTCAAGATCTTTTTCATTTCTTTTTAACTCCTTTTCAACTTTCTGCCCTTATTATAATGTCCCTATGTTAAGTCTGTAATCAAAGTAATGTTAAATCCGTGTTAAACAGCACAAATATAAAAAGTCCCGCTGGGGTGCGATCACCTCTGCGGGACGGAATACCGATTTTTTCAATTTTTGCCGTCCGGTTTCCCCGTGATTCGGAAGGTGGCTTCAGTCATTATTATCATGAGCGCGAAAAACGCGAGCAGATACACCGGCATGACCGAAAAGCCGACGGCGTTACCGAACAGACCGAAAAGAGGGGGAATAAATGTTGAGCCGACATAGGCGCTTGCCATTTGAATGCCGATGATTGCGCCCGAATTTTCCGCGCCGAAATTAGCCGGAGTCGAATGTATTATGCAGGGATAAATCGGAGCGCAGCCGAAGCCTATCACAAGAAAGGCCGCGAACGCTGTCATATACGATTGCACGGGAATGAGAAGTATCATTATTCCGCAAGCCAGGATCCCCGTTCCGAGAAGAATCATTCTGCGGTCACCGAGCCTTTCGGTAATGAAGCCGCTTGCAAATCTTCCCAGCGTTATGCCTATATAAAACAGGGCTGCAAAGGACGCGGCGCGGTCGCCCGAAATACCTTTAACCTCGGTAAAATATGTGCTTGCCCAATACATTGCGGTCGCTTCCGCCGCGCAATAAGCGAAAAAGCCGATAAGCAGGAAGGGTACGCCTTTAATTTTAAGCGCGGCTGTTAATCCGACACGCTTTGTGTCGGCAGTGCTCTCCGTTTTATTGATCTTCCATACCGGCAAAGTCACAAGCAGCAAAAGGGCAATGGCAAGCTGAATAAAACCCACAATTCGGTAACCGCTGTTCCAATTAAGATTTTTAAGCGCAAAGCTCATAATAAACGGGCTTATAATCGCACCCACGCCCCAAAAGCAGTGCAGCCAGCTCATATGCTTCGCCTTGTAATGCAGCGCCACATAATTATTAAGTGCCGCGTCAATCGCGCCCGCACCCAGTCCGTAAGGCACGGCAAATATGATGAGCATCGAAAAGCTGCCCGAAAACGAAAAACCGAACAGCGCTGCAACCGTTAAAAACACACTTGCGACCGTTACGGCGCGCGTGCCGAATTTATGCGTCAGCTTATCCGATAAAAGGCTTGAAACTATAGTTCCGCCGGATATCACCATGGAAATAATACCCATAAACGAAACGGACACGCCGAGTTCTGTATGCATGACCGGCCAGCCCGCGCCGAGCAGCGAATCGGGCAGTCCGAGGCTTATGAATGCCAAATAGATAAGAGCCAGTAAAAATGAGTACATTTACAATTCCTCCGCAAAACCGTTTACATCCGCTTTATTTTATCGCAGACAAAAATAAATTGCAACAACTTTCAGGCTTAAAAAATAAATTTTTCTGCAGCGGTTCCTGTCGGCCAATGGTTTGTACAGGAGCTACGGTTTTGCATATCTAATATCTACCGTCTAAAATCCAAAGCCTAAATCGGCGAGTGTTTTCATAACACAACAAAAAACCTCTTGCACGAGGCAAGAGGTTTTTGCAGGTTTAAATTAGTCCGCAAGGTAAGCGTACTGGAGGTACCAGTAGCCATACGGGCTGTGCCATGTGCCCTTGAGGCTGGTGCTCTGGAGCCAGAAGTCGTTGTAGTAAGCAACCGGGATAAATCCGTAATCTTCGCTTACGATCTTCTCTGCCTCGTGGAGAGCGGCAAAGTGAGCAGTCTTGTCTGCTACCTTGGAGTCGTTCATAGCCTTATCAAACGCCGGGTTGTTGTACTTACCGTCGTTGTTGCCGTTGGTGGACGTAAACAGCTCTATCATGTTTGATGCGTCATTGTAGTCCATAACCCAACCGTTACGAGCCATTTCGTACTCACCGGCGCGGCGCTTGGGTGTGAAGGACGACCAGTCAACAATGTCAATATTCATAGTGATGCCGAGATCCTTATAAACCTGCTGCAAATACTCGGCAAGAGCCTTATGGTAGCCTGTATCGTTGGTAGAATAGGTGATGGTCGGGAAACCCTTGCCCTCGGGATAGCCTGCCTCCGCAAGTGCCTTTTTAGCTTCTTCAAGGTTAGCCTTGTAATCCTCACTGATATAGGTCTTGCCGCCGTTTGCTGCCTTTGAGTTCTCAAGGAACTTGCCGGGATCAACATCGTCAACACCGGTTCCTACATAGTTGTAAGCCGGTGTATATGTGCCCTGCATTACGGTGTTGGCAACATAGTCACGGTCGATAGCAAGGCTTAAAGCCTTACGAACGTTCTTGTTGTTGAAGGGAGCCTTGTTGAGGTTCATGCTCAGGTAATAGGTACCGAGAATAGGATCAACATTGAATTCATCCTTCTTATCCTTCTTAAGGGTCGGGATTTCCTCGGTCGGAACATCCTTTATAAGCTGTGCGGTGCCGCCGGTGTAAGCAGTATAGGAAGCGCTTGAATCTTCAAGCAATAAGAATGTGAGCTTATCGTTTACAATCTTGCTTGAATCCCAGCCGCCCTTGTAATTCTCATTCTTCTTGCAAACGATCTTCTCGCTGGGCGTCCACTCGGTAATGGTGTACGGACCGTTGCAGACATAGGTTTCGGGTTTTGTGGCCCAGGAGTCACCGTTCTTTTCAACGGTAGCCTTCTGAACGGGGCTCATTGTACCGAAAGCAACGATCTTATCAAAATAAGAGCAGGGGTAAGCAAGCTTAACTGTAAGGGTCTTACCGTCGTCGCTTGCCTTAACATTGAGCTTCTCGGGGTTCTTGCTGTCAATAGCGTCTTTGTAGCCTTCGATCATACCGATAACGGTTTCGGCATACGGAGCCGCAACATTGGTATCGGCTATACGCTTAAAGGTGTACTCAAAGTCCTTAGCGTTAAGGTCGGTACCGTCTGACCATTTAAGGCCGTCACGCATAGTGAAGGTCCAGGTAAGACCGTCGGGGCTAACCTCGTACTTTTCAGCCTGTCCGGGCTGAACTTTGTTGTCCCGATCAATAATGAGCAGGGTTTCAAACAGGGTAATAAGCATATTACCGCCGTCAACAGCACTGTTAAGAGCCGGGTCGAGCGTTTCGGGGTTCGGGCCGATCTGAACAGTGATGCCATCTGCCTTCTTCTTACCGCAGCCGGCAAAGGCTGTTACAAAAAGAGCGGCAGACAAGAAAATAGCCAGCATTTTCTTGAATTTCATTTTTGATCTCCTCTTTCTTAAATTTTACGGCTTTAGCCGCTTTATTATATCCATTGCGCCTGAGCGCAATAAATACCGTGTTAATTCACCTTATCAAGGTGGTGGCAGGCAGCGTAATGCCCCGGGCTTACCTCTTTAAATTCGGGGCAGACTTCGGCGCACTTTTCATCCGCATAGGGGCAGCGCGTTCTGAAGCGGCAGCCGCTCGGCGGGTTAAGGGGCGACGGAACATCCCCCTGCAAGGGAATACGCTTTGAGGCGCGCGCAGCAATTGGGTCAGCCTCGGGTATAGCGGAAATAAGGCTCTTGGTATAGGGGTGAACGCTGTGAGAGATGAGCTCGTAAGCTTCCGCCAGCTCAACCAGTTTACCGAGATACATAACGCCTATACGGTTTGAAATATGCCTTACAACGCTTAAATCATGCGCTATAAACAGGTAGGTAAGGTTTAAGTCCTTTTGCAGGTCCTCAAACATATTTACCACCTGCGCCTGAATTGAAACGTCAAGCGCGGAAACAGGCTCGTCGCAAACTATAAACTCGGGGTTTACAGCCAGTGCGCGGGCAATGCCCACCCTCTGGCGCTGACCGCCCGAAAACTCGTGCGGATAGCGGTTTGCGTGCTCGCTGTTAAGCCCCACGCGCTCAAGCAGGGAAATAATGCGGTCGTGCCGCTCCTGCTTATTGGCGGCGAGCTTGTGAATATCAATTGACTCCCCTACTATATCGCCGATAGTCATTCTGGGGTCAAGGCTTGCGTATGGGTCTTGGAACACCATCTGCATTTTGCGGCGGTAGGGCAGCATATCAGCCTTTATTTTCTTTTCCTTATCGAAAATAACCTTGCCGTCGTAAATAATTTTACCGTCCGTCGGCTCATACAGGCGCAAAAGCGTTCTTCCGACCGTGGTTTTGCCGCAGCCCGATTCGCCCACAAGACCCAAGGTCTCTCCGCGATAGATATAGAACGAAACATCGTCTACTGCCTGAACGACCTGCTTTTTGCCGCCGCTTCTTGCGGGAAAGTACTGCTGCAAGTGCTGCACTTCAACCAGTTTTTCTCTCTCACTCACAGTTTTCCTCTCCTTTCAGCGCCTCTTTCTGCAAAAGCCAGCAATAGCTGTAATGGGTATCGCTGAGTTCGGTTTTCGGGGGCATTTTATTAAGGCAGATTTTCATACATTCAGAGCAACGCGGCGCAAAGGGACATCCCGCAGGGGGGTTGAGCAGGTCAACCGGCTGACCCTCAATGGGGACTAGTCTTTCTATTTTTTCCGTGTTTAATTTCGGAATTGATTTAATAAGACCCTTTGTGTATTCGTGACTCGGGTTGTAGAAAATTTCATCCGCCGTGCCGTACTCAACAATATGACCGGCGTACATAACGGCTATTTTTTCGCACATACTCGCAACCACGCCGAGGTCATGAGTAATCATAATAATGCTCATACCGAGCTTTTTGCGCAGCTCCTGCATAAGCTCCAATATCTGCGCCTGTATGGTAACGTCAAGCGCGGTTGTAGGCTCGTCGGCTATAAGCAGCTTAGGCTCGCAGGCAAGCGCAATGGCAATCATAACTCGCTGGCGCATACCGCCCGACAGCTCATGCGGGTACTGCTTAAGGCGCTTTGTGGGCTCGTTTATTCCCACAAGCTCCAAAAGCTCCCTCGCCCTTTCGTAAGCCTCTTTTTTGGTTTTATTTGTGTGCAGAAGTATAACTTCCACAATCTGATTTCCTATTGTATAAACGGGGTTAAGGCTTGTCATAGGGTCCTGAAATATAATGGAAACCTCGTTTCCGCGGATTTTGCGGAACTCCTTTTCGGTCATTTTTTCAATTTCATGCCCGTTAAAGCGAACCGTACCGCCGACCAATTTACCGGGGTATGCGGTAAGCCCCATTATTGAGTAAGCCGTTACGGATTTGCCCGAGCCCGACTCGCCCACTATTCCGAGAACCTCGCCTTCCTCCATTGAGAAGGAAACGCCGTTAAGCGCCTTAACTTCACCTGCGGGGGTGAAGAACGAGAGTCTTTCGTCCTTTATTTCCAAAAGCTTTTCACTCAATGCTCTCACCCTCCCTTAATTTTTAAGCTTGGGGTCAAACGCGTCGCGCAGACCGTCGCCCAAAAGATTGAACGCAAGGATGGTAACACTGATGATAACCGCCGGCAAAAACAGCAGGTGCGGGTATGTGTTCATACCCTTGACCGCGTCTGTAGCCAAAGAGCCGAGCGACGGCATAGGCGCCGCAACGCCGAGACCTAAAAAGCTTAAATAGCTTTCGGTAAATATAGCGGACGGAATCTGCAAGGTGGTGGTAACAATAAGCGTACCTATGCAGTTTGTAAGCAGGTGCTTTCTTATAATCCTCGAACCGTTAGCGCCCAAAGCCCTTGCTGCAGTAACGTATTCCGATTCCTTTAAAACCAAAACCTGCGAACGCGTAATGCGCGCCATACCTACCCAGTAAAGCAGAACGAAAACTATAAACATGGCTATAAGGTTAGGCCCTATAAGCTGAATCCAGTTAAATCCGGCAACATTGGCAAGCTGCTCAAGTCGAGGTCTTAAAACCATTGAAAGCACAATTATAAGCAAAACATCGGGTATTGTGTAGAGAATATCGGTTATACGCATCATAATATTATCTACCCAGCCGCCCAAAAATCCGGCTATCGCACCGTAGGTAGCGCCCACAAGCAGCACGAGTGCCGCGCAGATAAGACCTACCGTAACGCTGACTCTTGTGCCCATCATAAGGCGCACGGCAAAGTCGCGGCCCAATTTATCGGTGCCGCAGATATGCGGGAAAACGCTCTCGCCTGCGTTGATTTTTTCCTGCTCTACCTTTCCGTATTCAAAGGGGGCTAAATTTTCGCTGTACTTAATCTGCTCCTCGTAGCTGTAGGGCCAAAAGGCAGGCAGAACATAGGCGAATATCATTATAAGCAGAACAAAAATAAGGCTTACCATTGCAATTTTGTTCTTGCGAAGGCGGCGCAGACCGTCTTTCCAAAAGTTCACGCTTTCGCGCATTATTACAAGACTTTCTTTTTCGTCAGGCGTGGCGGGAAGAAAATCTTCGGGGTTAAGCTGAAGACTCGGAAACTTCTTGTTCATTTTAACTTCTCGTCGCTCCTTACTTTAAGTTAATGCGCGGGTCGATTATCTTATAAAGAATATCAACTATAACGTTCGCGGTAATAATAAGCGTTGCAAGCACTATTGTAGTACCCATTATAAGAGTGTAGTCGCGCTGGTTTATGGCGCTTACAAAGTCTCTGCCGAGACCCGGAACAGTGAATATTTTTTCAACTACGAACGAGCCCGTCATAAGGCTTGCAAGCATAGGTCCCACATAGGTTACTACCGGCAGAACCGCGTTGCGGAGCGCGTGCTTGAACAGTATTTTAAAGTTTGAAAGACCCTTTGCCTTTGCTGTACGTATATAGTCCTGCCCCATAACGTCCAAAAGGCTTGAACGCATAAGACGGGTTATATACGCCGTGGGGTAAATTGCGAGCGCGGTTACGGGCATTATATATGAAGACATTGTGTTAAGCCCGACAGTCGGCAATATATTCAGCTTGCTGCCGAAGGTGTATAACAAAATAACGCTGCTTATAAAGCTCGGTATTGCTATGCCGCAGGTTGCGAAAACTATTATAATATTATCGCCTAATTTCCCTCGGTTGTACGCAGAAAGACATCCCAAAGGAATACCCACAAGCACCGCCACAGCTACAGCAAAGCCTGCAAGTCTTGCCGAAACAGGGAATTTTGAAAAGATAATATCCGACACGGTACGCCCGCGCTGACGAAGACTAAGCCCCATATCGCCCTTAACAAAGTCAGTCATATAGGTGGCGTATCTTTCAAGCAGCGGTTTATCAAGACCGTATTTAGCCTCAAGCGCCGCCTGCGCCTCCTTACTTATTGATTTTTCCGCCACAAACGGGCCGCCGGGAACAAGGTTCATAAGAAAAAACGTGAGCGTTGCAACTATAAATATGCTGAGAACTCCCATCGCAACACGCTTTATAATGTATTTACCCAACCGATTTCAACTCCCTGATTTTTTAAACATAATACCTTTTACCCGCCGCGGATTACTTTCCGCTGAGTAAAAAAAGTATACTATATAAGAAACAGTTTAGCACATTAAAGCCGAAATTGCAAGAAAAAATTACAGGCAGATAAGCTCTTTGGGGCTGTTTGTTAAATCTATGCAGCCGTTTTCGGTAACATATACCATATCCTCAATACGAACGCCGTATTTATTTTCAATGTAAATTCCCGGCTCGACCGTCATGACCGTGCCTGCTTTAAGCACTGTATCGCAGCGCATGTTGAAAAGCGGTCTTTCGTGAATTTCAATACCAACGCTGTGACCGAGCCCGTGACCGAAGCAGCCCTCATATCCGGCAGAATAAATAATATCGCGGGAAATCTTATCAACATCCCTGCACACTACGCCCGACTTTACGGCTTTGATGCCGGCAAGCTGCGCCTTAAGTACGGTATCATATACCTTTTTCTGCTCGTCGTCAATACTGCCCAATGCTACCGTTCTTGTCATATCCGAGCGGTAGCCGCCGACCACCGCGCCGAAATCCATTGTTATGAAGTCGCCGCGTTCAACCTTCTTATCGGTCGGCACGCCGTGCGGAAGCGACGAGTTTTTGCCCGAAACCACAATAAAATCAAAGGAGACACCCTCGCTGCCGAGCCTGCGCATATAAAACTCCATATCGAGCATAATTTCGCGCTCGGTTCTGCCCTCTTCAATGCGGGCGGTTATGTATTTAAAGGTCTCATCGGTCAGCCTTTGAGCCTCTTTCATTAAAGAAAGCTCCTTTTCGTTCTTTACCGCGCGCATATCGCGAAGTAAAATATCAAAGCGGTCGCACTCGGGTATTTCCACCTGAACGCCCTCGGAAAGCTGACGTAAAAGACTCATTGAAACATACTCGTTTTCAACATAAAGGCGCTTTATGCCGTTTTCCTCGCACAATTCCTTAATTTCCTTAAACGGTGCGGAAGACAAACGAACCTCGCAGCTGCTCACAATTTCCTTTGCCTTTTCAACATAGCGGAAATCAATAAGAAAATACGCCTTACTGTCGGTTATTAGAACATAGCCGTCGCTTGTTTCAAGGCCGGTAACATAAAATCTGTTCGGCACGCTTGCAATAAGCAGCGCGCACCCGTTTTCAAGCTCGTTTTGCAATTTTTTAACTGTTGCGTTTCTCATTTTCAAAGCTCCTTTAAAACATTGCGCAAAAATTCGTATACTCTCCCGGCAGACGACACCGAAAGGTGCTCGTTAGCGGTGTGAATATCCCACATATCGGGTCCTAACGACACCGCGTCAAACCCTGCTATCTTCTCGCCCAAAAGCCCGCACTCAAGCCCTGCGTGAACGGTTTCCACGGTAGGCTTTCTGCCGTACATTTTTCCATATACCTCGGTCATTTTATCCCGCAGGCGCGAATTTTCTCTGTACTCCCACGCGGGGTAATCGCCGTGAATCTTAAGCTCTGCGCCGTAAGCCGCCGCCAATTCCCGTATTCCGTCAAGCAGGCGCTGCTTTTCGGGTTTTACGCTGCTGCGCACCGACATAACGGCGTTAAAATACCCGTCAGAAATATTTGCAATGCCGAGGTTCTGCGAGCTTTCCACTAAACCCGGCATATTTTGGCTCATAGCCACAACGCCCGATTTAAAGCCCGATAAAAATTTCACCACATCGGCGGTTGATTTGTCATTTAAGCACTTATCTGCCTTTTCCGCTTTTTCGGCGGTGATTTTAAGCCCCTTATCACTGTCGAGCACATTGCTTTTTGTAAACTCGGCTAAATAATCGCTTATTTTGCTGCTTGTCGCTATAACGCACTCGCAGGCGTTGGGAATAACATTATCCTTAAACCCGCCGCAAAGCGATACTATGTGAAATTCGGGGTTCAAGCCGCCAAGCAGCCGCCCCATAAGGGTATCGGCGTTAAGCCTGCCCTTGTTAATATCAATTCCCGAGTGACCGCCCAAAAGCCCCGAAACGGTAATTTTAACGCAGGGATCTGTGTTTTCGCAAAGCTGTACGGGTATTTTAAAATCAGCCTTTGCGCCGCCCGCGCAGCCTACTGTTAAAACGCCTTCTTCGCCCGAATCGAGGTTTATAAGCGTGCTGCCCGAAAGCGCCGATACATCAACACCCTCGGCGCCGTACATTCCCGTTTCCTCATCGGTGGTGAAAAGCACCTCAATCGGCGGGTGCGCGGCGGTTTCGTCCTCCAAAACCGCCAGTATCATGGCAACGGCTATGCCGTCGTCTGCGCCTAAAGTAGTGCCGTCAGCCGAAAGCATATCGCCTGTGAGCACAAGGCGTAAGCCGTCCTTTTTAAAATCAATATCGCAGTCGGAGGTTTTTTCGCACACCATATCAAGGTGCCCCTGCAAAATTACGGTCGGGTGGTTTTCGTACCCTGCGGTCGCCGCCTTTTTGATTATTACGTTATTGAGCGCGTCCTTTTTATATTCAAGACCGTGCTCCTTTGCGAAATTCACGCAAAATTCGCTTATTCCGTCGGTATTTCCCGAGCCGTGCGGAATGGCGCATATATTTTCAAAATAATGAAACACGCGCAAAGGCTCAACATTTTCAAGCATTTTTGTCACTCCGTTTTAAATTTAATCGTCAAGGTCCTTGCCGCAGCAGCGCTTGTATTTTTTACCGCTGCCGCAGGGGCAAAGCGCGTTTTTGCTCACAACGCCCTTACCTCTTACGGTAAGCGGCTTATCGCCCGCGTTTGTTTCCTCTGCAACCTTTTCACGCTTTACTTCCTCATTGCGGCGAACGCGAACCGTAAGCACAAGCTTTGCGGTCTGCTCGCGTATTGCGTTGGTCATAGCCTCGAACATATCGTAGCTGTCGTTGCGGTATTCCACAACCGGGTCATGCTGACCGTAGGCGCGAAGACCTATGCCCTGGCGCAGCTGATCCATAGCGTCAATATGGTCCATCCAGTTGGTATCAACGCATCTGAGCAGCATTACGCGCTCGATTTCACGCATAATATCGCTGCCGAATTCTTCTTCGCGCTGCTCATAGCGCGCATGTGCCTTTTCCTTGAGGTTTTCGGCGACCTCTTCTCTTGTTGTGTTGCCGAGTTCCTCAGGTGTAAAGTGCAAATCATCCGGCGTAGTTACCCAACCGAGGAAATATTCGCGCATACCGTTAAGATCCCAGTTATCGTGAACTGCTTCGTCGGCAAGGTATATTTTTGAATATTCCTCAATTGTTTCGTCTATCATTTTCAGTACGGTATCCTTAAGGTCTTCGCCGTCAAGCACCTTGTTGCGCTGGCTGTAAATAAGCTCGCGCTGCTTGTTCATTACATCGTCGTACTGCAAAACGTTCTTACGGGTTGCGAAGTTCATGCCCTCTTTCTTCTTCTGCGCGCTTTCAATCGTGCGGGAGAGCATGGAGCTTTCAAGCGGGGTGTCGTCGTCAACCTTTAGTGTCTCCATCATATTGGAAATGCGTTCGCCGCCGAACAGGCGCATAAGGTCGTCTTCAAGCGAAACGTAGAATCTTGTGGTACCCGGGTCGCCCTGACGACCTGCACGTCCGCGCAGCTGGTTATCAATTCGTCTTGAATCGTGGCGCTCGGTGCCTATAATGCAAAGTCCGCCCGCCTGCCTTACCCTGTCAGCCTCGGGAGCGATTTCCGCCTTGAATTTATCGTAATATTCCTTGTATTGCTCGCGCGCGGAAATTATATCCGCATCATCGGTTTCGGCAAAGCCCGTTGCCTCGGCAATCATTTCTTCGCTTAAACCGTCGTGGCGCAGCGCCGCTTTCGCAAGGTACTCTGCGTTACCGCCGAGCATAATATCGGTACCGCGACCCGCCATATTGGTAGCAATGGTAACCGCACCGGGCATACCCGCCTGGGCTATAATTTCAGCCTCTTTTTCGTGGTGCTTGGCGTTTAGCACATTGTGCTTTACGCCGCGGCGCTTTAGCATACCCGACAAAAGCTCGGATTTTTCAATCGTAACCGTACCAACCAGCACAGGCTGCTCCTTTTCATGGCAGGCGATTATATTATCGATTACCGCGTTGAATTTAGCCTTTTCGGTTTTGTAAACCACGTCGTTTTCGTCTACACGCGCAATCGGCTTGTTTGTGGGTATTTCAATAACGTCCAGCTTGTATATTTCCTGGAACTCCGCTTCTTCTGTCATAGCGGTACCCGTCATACCCGAAAGCTTGTTGTAAAGGCGGAAGAAGTTCTGGAAGGTAATGGTTGCAAGGGTTTTTGACTCGCGCGCAACCTTAACGCCCTCTTTGGCCTCAATAGCCTGATGCAGACCCTCATTGTAACGCCTGCCGTACATAAGGCGGCCGGTAAATTCATCAACGATTATAACCTCGCCGTCCTTCACAACGTAGTCAACGTCGCGTTTCATAACGCCGTGTGCGCGTATTGCCTGATTTATATGGTGGGCTATCGCTATATTCTCGGTATCGTTAAGGTTTTCAATGCCGAAATACTGCTCGGCTTTTTTAACGCCCGAGGGGGTAAGGGTTGCAGTGTGTGCCTTTTCGTCCACAACGTAATCGCCGTCGTAGTTGGTTTCTTCGTCGCTCGCCTTATCGTCCATTTCCTTAACCTTTACCATTTTAAGGGTCAAGGCAAAGCGGTTTGCCTGTGTATACAAATCGGTGGATTTATCGCTCTGACCCGATATTATAAGCGGGGTTCTCGCCTCGTCTATGAGTATTGAGTCAACCTCGTCCACAATTGCGAAGTTGTGCCCGCGCTGAACCTTTTGCTCCTTGTAGATCACCATATTATCGCGCAGGTAGTCAAACCCCAGCTCGTTATTGGTGCAGTAGGTAATGTCTGCATTATACGCGGCTTTTTTCTCATCCTGATCCATTCCGTGAATAATAAGCCCCACGGTAAGCCCCATAAAGCGGTATAATTTACCCATCCACTCGGAGTCGCGCTTTGCAAGGTAATCGTTTACCGTTACAATATGCACGCCCTTGCCCGAAAGAGCGTTTAAGTAAGCAGGCAGGGTTGCAACCAAGGTTTTACCTTCACCTGTTTTCATTTCGGCGATTCTGCCCTGATGCAGTATAATACCGCCTATTACCTGCACAGGGAAGTGCTTCATACCGAGCA
>OLGA01001220.1_pt1 | contig 20557 bp, 17 predicted proteins | sample 1604881 | NCBI WGS metagenome assembly OLGA01 (sample SAMEA3888896, study PRJEB22519) | human gut metagenome | biome: human gut; feature: human-associated habitat; material: faeces | place: Denmark | collected 2009 | reverse complement strand
AACCTCTCACATGCAAAAAAGGGGCGATTTGCAGGGATTAGTGAAAGGACTTTTTCTCACCGGCAAAAATCTTTTCGTGTCGGCTTCTCTCCCCGAATAACAAATCGAGAGCCTTTCGGCCCCACCGGTCAAACAGGGGCGCCGGTCTAACTTTTTCTCCTTCAGCAGATCTCATCGGGCAATTTGGGGGTCTGCCCCAGCGGGAACCCGCCTCCCACCAGCACCTTGAAAATTGAATAAAAAATCTCCCCCGTACACTTGGTACGAAGGAGATCCGGAATCTCTGCTATTTGCTGTCACTTATCCGGCTTTTTTGCGCCGGAAGGAGATCACCGCGACACAGGTGCCGATGGCAAAAGCCCCCAGAGCCGCCGCGTAAACCCACCAGCTCACCGGATGGGTTTCATCGGGTGCTGCCTCCACGGTAAAGTGGGTGGTGGCATCTCCGCTTGCCGAGCGAATGGCCAAAGTATGCTCCCCTTCGGCCAACTGCTCCAGGTAGCTTTCCCGCAGCTCTACGATGATGTTGCCTTCCCCATTCCGCTTCTCGTAGCTTTCGGAGGGCAGCACCGCGCCATCGACCAGCACCTCGATAAGGTCCTCAAACGCCGCATCGGAGCGGAAGGTGAGGGTGCTGCTTTCGCCCTTTTTCCATCGGGCGTCGTTGCCCTGGATGATGCTCGGTGGCACCTTTTCGGTTACTGTATTCTCCGCGGTGAGCTCCGTTTTGCCGTTCGCGTCCGCAAAGTACTTATCACAGGCGGTGCAGTGCCAGCATTCCACCCGGCCATTGGCCGCCGCTGTGGCGGCTATCGCCTCCAGCTTTTCCAGGGAGGCGTGGCGGGTGGGGTCGGTCTTGCCGTATTTGGCGCCGCACAGGATGCAGCTTGCCCGCTGGGTGCAATTGGGGGTGCCGCCGTAGCACTTCCCGTTTTGCTGGTCGAAGCAGCCGCTGGCCGTGCAGCGACGGGTATGGGTCCCATCCCCATTGGAGCGCCAGGGGCCCCACTGATGGATGGTACCGGGGTCCGGCTCATCCTTGCTGTCATCCGGCCGGATGATGACAATGACCCGGTTTTCGGTCCACCGGGCGGTGATGGTCATATCCTCAGCCGGCATGGTGGTGGGGCTCTCCCGATCCCAGCCGGCAAAGGTGTAGCCTGTTTTGGTAGGGTTGGCCGGGGCGGTAATGGCCGTACCGTAGTCCTGCTTAATGACGATATCCTGCCCGCCGTTTTCCGGCTTAAAGGTGATGGTGTACCGGTTGATCTGCCACTTTGCCGTCAGGGTCAAATCGGCGGTCACGGGGGTCTCAAAGTTCCATTCGCTTTCGCCGTTGTACCAGCCGATGAAGGTATAGCCCTCTTTAGTGGGGTCGGCAGGTCGGTCGGCAGGGGCGTTGGCACGGATCTGGGGCGGTGCGGCGCTTTCGCCATCGGACAGGAAAGTGACCGTACAAGCCCCCATGACCTCTCCGGTGATTTGGGCGCCGGGTGACTGCGTAAACCGGCCACCCGCCGCGATAAAGACGCCGTTGGCCGTCTTGCCTTCCTCCTGCCCGGCCGTGCAGCCGGTAATGGTCCCGGCGGACATCTTGAACCAGCCGCCAGCTTCCACATGAACACCGCCGCCCTCGCGCGCCGTGCAGCCCACGATATTGCCGCCCCGCATGAGGAGCGTGCCGCCTTTCCTCACATAGATACCGCCGCCGTCTTTGCTGTTGCCGCCGGTGAGGGCGCCGCCCTTTACCTCTATGATATTTTCTTCGGCGGTGGTTTCATCTGCCAGCTTCCACAGGGCGTTGCTCTTATCGAAATTGTGAACGGCATTGGGATTGCTGTCAATCAGCGTCAGCTCTCCATTTGGGGTGACATGGATCAGGTTGCTGCCCTTGCCGGTTGTTTTCAGTAAGTGGCCGTTCAGATCGATGGTCACCGCTCTTTGTACCGTCATATAGGCGGTAATCTCAATATCCCCGGTCAAGCGGATGACCGCGGTATCGGAAGTCAGAGCATCAGACAGGTTCTTTGAATCGGCTACCTCCAAAAAGGCAGTCAGCTGCAAGGTGCTTTCCTTTTGGATATTGTAATCCGCCAAGGTACGGCCGTCCGCCAAAAACTTACCGCCGAAATACAGGTATTGCTGATCCGGCGGAGTGCCTTTCTTATCCTGGATTTTCTGCTTGACATTATCGATGCTGTCGCCGCTTTCCACCTCCAGGGTCAGCGGTTCTTGCCAGCCCAGGGCTCTGCCATCCACATAAATTGGCATGGCATGGGCGGTGGCGAGCAGCATGGCCAGGGCCAGCAGTACGGCTGATATCCTCTTTTTCATTGTTCGGCACCTCCTTAACTGTATCGATGCGGGTTGCTTTCCTCCTCTTTTTAATTATACATCACTCCCGACCGAAATGCCATTGGCAGGTTTGTCCGGAAATGACACGGCTTTATGGGCAATATGGCACAAGGGGCAGAAAAGCCGCCCGTGGGCGGCTTTTGTGGGATGCTTAGGACCCCAGCAGGGTGACTGTGATGGTGAAGGTCTGGCCGCGGCCGGTACGGCTGGCCCGGTACAGGCTTATTTCCACGGTATCGCCGGGCTTGTGCTGCGCCAGGATATCGCTGCAATCGGCACGGCTGGTGATGGCCCAGCCATCAATGGAGGTGATGATATCACCGACCTCGGCGCCCTGACGGCCTACATCGCTGTCCTCATTGATGGACATGATGCGCAGACCCGCCGGGATGCCGTAATAATTGGCTTCATTGCTGCCTACTTCCACCACGGTGATGCCCAACTGTGCCCGACCGGTCACCCGGCCGTGCTGCATTAAATCGTCCAGAATGGGCAGGGCGGTATTGATGGGGATGGAGAAGCCGATGCCCTCGTAGCCTTCCTCCACCAGCTTGCTGGAGGTGATGCCCACCACCTGGCCGTAGGTATTGATGAGGGGGCCGCCGCTGTTGCCGGGATTGATGGCGGCATCCGCCTGGATGCAGACCATGGTGTAGCCCAGCTCGGTGGTGATGGTGCGCTGCACCGCCGAAATGTAGCCGACGGTTTGGGTGGAGGCCAGCGCCAGACCGCCGGGATTGCCGATGGCGACCACCATTTCGCCGACCTCCAGCTCATCGCTGTTGCCGAAGGTTGCCGCGACCAGCCCCTCGGGCGGGTTCTGCATTTTAAGCAGAGCCAGGTCGCTCTGGTTATCCGCCCCAATGACGGTGGCATCATAGCTATCGCCATTTTGCAGCACGACCTCGAACTTTTCGCCGCCGCTGACCACATGGGCATTGGTGATGATGTAGCCGTTTTCCGAAAGGATGATGCCGCTGCCCTGCGCGGTGGCGCTGCTGCCGTAGGTGATGATGCCCACCACCGAGGGGGCGCACTTTTTATAGATGCCGGCGGGAGTCAAAAGGCCGTCTTCGGTGGTATCCGGCACATTATCCTCCGGCTTGTTCTGCTGGTCGATCTCCGGCAGGTGCTCCAGCTCATTGCCGATGGACGAATCCTGATCCGGCTGCGGGGCAGGCTTGCTGCCCCAGACGGAGGCCCCGACGCACAGCGCCCCCACCAGCAGGATGACCACCCCCATGGCGATGAGGAAGTACTTCAGGCCGCTGCTTTTCCGGGCGCGGGCGGGGCTTTGGCCGTAGTTGCCCCGGTAATCCTGGTAATCCCAGTGGTAGTTGCTGTCATTGCTGCGGTTTCTCATGCTGTTTCTCCTCCCGGCCGGCAGCGGGGGCCGCCGGCAATGTGGTAAAGCTGGCATCTACCATAGGGGCTTTGCGGTTGACGCCTTTTTTGTAGTGGGCGGGGTCGGCCTTGAGGCCGAATATAAACTCGGTGTATTCCCCGGGCTGGCTGCGGACGAAAATCTCGCCCTCGTGGACATTCATAATGGTGCGGCAGATGGAAAGCCCCAGGCCTACGCCGTTTTTATCCAGGCTGCGGCTGCGGTCGGTCTTATAGAACCGGTCGAAGAGCCGGGGGATCTCCTCCGGCAGGACGCCGGAGCCGGTATTGCGTACCGCTACCATGATATTCTCGCCCTCGGTATAAAAGTCGAAGGAAAGGGTACCGCCCTCATTGACAAATTTGACGGCGTTATCGATGAGATTATACACCACCTGCTGGATGAGGTCGGCATCGGCCAGCACCCAGTAGCGGTCGGTATCCAGTCCCTCCACCTCGATGTGCTTTTCCTCCAGCCGCTGCTCGAAGCCCAGCAGGGTATTGGTGACAAGGGAGGTGATCTCCACCTCGGTGGGCTGGATGGTGCGCTCGCCGGCCTCGATCTGGCTGAGGGTGAGCATATTGCGCACCAGGCGGGAAAGGCGCTGGACCTCACTGGAGACAATGCGCAGATAGTGGTTCTGCCGCTCCGGCGGGATGGTGCCATCCAGGATACCATCGACAAAGCCGCCGATGGTGGTCATGGGGGTTTTTAATTCGTGGCTGACATTGGCGGTAAAGCTGCGGCGCACCGATTCGGTGAGGGCCAGCTCGGTGGCCATGTTATTGAAGGCGGAGGCCAGCCGCCCGATCTCATCATCGCCCTCCACCGGCACCCGGACCGAGAAGTCGCCCTTGGCGAAGGCACGGGTAGCGGCGGCCATCTGCCGCAGGGGGTTTACCAGGCTGGTGGTGACAAAATAAATGACGATAAAGCTGACCACCAGCACCACGATGGCCGCGATGAGGAACATCTGGAGCATATCGCCGGCCAGGGCACGGTTGGCAGCCCGGGCGGTGGCCATGACGGCACCCACCAGAAGGCCGTTTTCATCCACCACAGGGGTGGCCACGGCGTACTGGGGGTCTTCCCCGGTGCCGGCCATGACCACGGAGCCCTGATAGCTGCCGGTTTTGGAAAGGCTATCCAGGACAGCCTGCGGCACCGACTGGGGGATGGCGCTCTCGGTAGTATGGGCCATAATGAGGATATCGCCCTTGTTATCGGAAAGGTAGATGTCGGCCTCGATGGCGGAGCCCAGCACGGCATACACCGGCTGCAGGGTATCGCTGCTGACATAGCGGTACTCGTGGGCGGCGTAATTTTCCATGGTGAGGCGGGCGGCCTGGGTCACATTTTTCTCCAGCAGGCTGATTTTTTCCTCCCGCAGGTAGTCATTGGCCAGCACCATAAAGATGGAGCCGACCAATACCATACTGAGCAGAATGATGGCGCAGCACACCGAATAGTACTTGCCCATCAGGGTTTTCTGCGAAGTTTTCATTCTTATTCCTTGACCTCGAACTTATAGCCGACGCCCCAAACGGTCTTGAGGCTCCACTGATCGCTGACGCCTTCCAGCTTTTCGCGCAGGCGCTTGATGTGGACATCGACGGTGCGGCTGTCGCCGTAGTACTCGAAGCCCCAGACCTCATCCAGCAGCTGATCGCGGGTGAATACGCGGTTGGGGTGGCTGGCCAGGTGGAACAGGAGCTCCAGCTCCTTGGGCGGGGCATCCACGACCTTGCCATCCACTTTGAGCTCGTAGCGGGTCATATTGACGGTGAGCTTATCGTAGCTGACCTCCTTGACCTCACCTTCGGCGGTGCCGGCGGGGCTGCTGCGGCGCAGCACGGCCTTGATGCGGGCCACGATCTCCTTGGTATCGAAGGGCTTGACAACATAGTCATCGGCGCCCAGCTCCAGGCCCAGCACCTTATCGAAGGTTTCGCCCTTGGCGGTGAGCATAATGATGGGGCAATCGCTCTTTTGGCGGATCTGCCGGCAAACCTGCCAGCCATCCAGCTTGGGCATCATGATATCCAGGAGGATAAGAGAGGGCTTTTCGCTCTCGAACTTGGCCACGGCTTCTTCGCCATCGTGGGCCATTACCACCTCGAAGCCCTCCTTTTCCAGGTACAGGCGCAGCAGCTCGCAGATATTCAGGTCGTCATCGGCTACCAGGATCTTGTCCATCATTGCTATTTCCTCCTTACAGGTCATAGTATTCTAATTTATATTATAGCACCGGCGGGGTCTTTTGCATAGCGCCGAATGTGGCGATTTTGTTAAAAAATTGTGAGGAGGGCGGACGCTGGCAAGGAACAGGCGTCACCGCCCTAAAATTTTCCGTTGCCCACCTGCGGCGCCCATGGTAAAATGATAGAAAACCTGCCGCAGCGGCAAAAACATACAGGAGAAAACGCCATGAAAAAGATGCTATCACTCGCAATCGCTTTGGCACTTTGCTTTAGCCTTTGCGCCTGCGTCGTCAACGCCCCGCAGGGAAAGTCCGCATTGGACTGGGACACAATGCAGGAGGAACTGCAGGCCTCCTCGGAGGTTCTGACCGCGCAGCTGACCAACTTTGCCTTTTACTCTGGAGATATCCTGGGGAGCTCCGCCTATCCGTTGGAGGACCGGCAGGTCCATCTTTTTATTTTGAGTACGGTAATGTTCATGGAGGAGGAGAAATACCTGTACCATGATTTTGTCACCATGGATGATGAGGGATGTTACCACTTTCCAAAAGAAAAGATACAGCAGATGGCCGAGGAGGTGTTTGATATTCCGGATTATGAGTTTGGTGAAGATACCTATGTTCCCGAAACCGGGGAGTATGTGTTTTGGTCCGGCTTTGGATGGGGGAATACTCCGGTGTGCAGGAACACGGAGGTTCAAATTGATCGGGAAAAATCCGAGGTAAGCGTCAGTTACGAACTGCACGGCAATGTATATTATGAAAATCCCTATAAAATTGGGGACTTCCGGACCCGTTTCTCCGTAATGACACGGCCGGACGGCAGCTTCTTCCTGCATTATCTGGATACCGTTTCCCTCTGATGAGGCAGGTCACACCCCCAGCAGCAAGCGGACCGCAAGGGCACTGACCAGCGCCGCGGTCAGATCCCCGGTGAGGGCAGCGGCCATGGTGTGGCGGGTACGGCGGATCCCCACCGCGCCATAGTAGACCGCGATAGCGTAGAAGGTGGTCTCTGAGGCGGCGGCCAGCACACTGCCTACCCGCCCGATGAAGCTATCCGGGCCGTATTCCCCCAGCAGCTGGTGCAGCAGGGCGGTACCGCCGCTGCCGGAGACCGGCCGCAGCAGGGCCAATGGCAGTATCTCCGCCGGGAAGCCGATAAGCTGAGTCACGGGGCGAAGGAAGCCGGTGAGGACATCCAGGGCGCCGCTGTGGCAGAACATGGTGACCACCGTAAGCAGGCAGACTAAGGCCGGGGTGATGGAGGCGGCGGTTTTGAGCCCCTCTTTGGCTCCCTGCAAAAAGCAATCGAACACATCCACGCCGGAGCAGAGGCCCCAGCTGAACAGGCCGGTGATGAGCAGCGGGATGAACCAGGCGCTGAATGACATGGAATGCCCTCCCTTTTGATGAAATTCGCGGATGGGGTGAAGGGCGCCCGCAGAGCGCTCCGGCTGGGCCGGAGCCGGCGGCCGAAGGCCGCCGAAACCGCCCGGAAGGGCGGTTTGCCCTGCGGGCGCCCCACCCCCCGCACGGGCCTGCCTTTATTCCGGCCGGCGGGACTTCCCGCGCAGCAGACGGTCCAGCAGCAGGACCACGGCCAGGGACGAAAGCCCGGTGAGCCATACCGCTGGCAGGATCTCCATGGGGGCGGCGGAGCCGGCCTGCTGCCGCAGCACGGCGCAGGTAGTGGGGATAAGCTGGAGGGAGGCGGTATTCATCGCTACAAAGGTGACCATGGCATTGCTGGCGCTGTCCTTATGGGGATTCAACTTTTGCAGCTCCCGCATGGCGGCAAGGCCCAAGGGAGTAGCGGCATTGCCCAGACCCAGCAGATTGGCGGAAAGATTCATGGAGATGGCCTGCATGGCGGGGCTGCCCTGCGGCACCGTGGGGAACAGCCACCGGGTAAGAGGACGCAGCAGCCGGGCCAATGCTTCCGTAAGGCGGCAGCGGCGGGCAATCTCCATCAGGCCGCTCCACAGGCACAGCATGCCGGTGAGGGCAATGACCAGGCTTACGGCTTCCCCGCAGCCGGAAAGCGCCGCGGCGGAAAGGGCCTCCATCCGGCCGGTGAAGGCCGCGGTGACGACCGAAAAAATAAGCAGGGCGGTAAGGATACCGTTCATCATGGGCGGAGCTCCCTTCTTTAATTTGGCGGGAATAGAGATGAATTATCAACATCTTTTTTCCCTTGCGGAGATATATTGCGCTAATGTTTTCCTTTTTTGATGCTTTTTATCGAATTATGTAAAATAATGGAATTTGTGCGCATTTTATCAATTTTAGCAACAATAACCAAAAAAGCGGCAAATTAGGGGCAAAAATTATCCACAAGATTTGCGAAATTGTGCTAATTACCTCTTGAATTTCATGGAAAATAATAGTACACTTAGTAGCAAGGTAGAGAAAAAGCGAGAATATTAGAAGATATTGTAAACCGCCAGCAAACCACCTAACTTTATTAAGGAGGAACCTGTACCATGAAATCCACCGGCATCGTAAGAAAAGTTGACAACCTCGGCCGTATCGTTCTCCCTGTAGAGCTTCGCCGCACCCTCGGCATCGACATCCACAGTGATGTTGAAATTTATGTAGACGGTGATCAGGTCATTCTTAAGAAGTACCTGCCCTGCTGCATTTTCTGCGGCTCCAAGGAAGAGCTGGCTACCTATGACGACAAGTATGTCTGCCGCAGCTGCCGCACCAAGCTGGGCAAGCTGTAATTCCCAAACCACAAAAGACAAGCGAAGCCCCTGCCATATGGCGGGGGCTTTCTTTTTTGCGGCGGCCCGGCGGCGAGGCGGGGCCTTTTTTGCAAAGGTATAAACTGAGCGCCTACCCGACGGAGGCTAATTTGTGGGCGCCTGGCGGCGGCGCACTGATTTTGCAGAGTGCAAGACCCGTACAGTTCGCCGCCGGGGCGTTTGATGACATAGTTTGCGCCAACAACCCCTCCGTCAGCCGATCGGCTGACACCTCCCCTAGGCGGGAAGATTCCATCGTCATGGTCTCTGCTATCAACCCCTCCGTCAGCCGTACGGCTGACACCTTCCCTTACACAGGGGAGGCTTTAGGGGAACGCGAAAGGCCCCTTTCCCGGTGGGAAAGGGGGCCGTATTGGATGGGGCATTATTCGCCGGCGGGTTTTACCGGGGCGTTCTTGGTGACGGTGAGGGAAACGGTATCCTCCAGCACGGCATCGGCGGGCAGCAGCTTGGCCATGACGACATAACGGTAGTCATTGGGATAGTGCAGCTTGGTATCATCCGCCAGACGGTAGGTGCAGGTGGAGAGGGTGAGGATCTTATCGTTGCTGGTCACATCCACATCATAATCGTAGAAGGAAAGATCCTGGGCCTTTTTGATGAGGCTATTGAAGGTGGCATCGGCGGGGTTGGGGTTGATGTAGTCGAACTTGATATCGGTGTAGAATACCGCAAATACCTGCCAGACCATGTCCTCTTCGATGGTGGAGTAGTAGATATAAGGATGGGTCTTGGCAAAATCCTCGTCCTGATACTTCAGCAGCTGAGCGAACTTGGGACCATTTGCGTGGTTCTGATAATCGGTCAGCAGGGCATTTTCGGCCCGGCCCAGATTGTGGCCGTAGATGACGGTATTCTTCGAGATGGTGGAGCGATTGCCGCTGGTGCAGCGGAAATCGGCATAGTAGCAGCCGTCGTTATCGTTCTCACCATTGGCATTGCGGCGCAGGTAGTACTTGTTATCATCGTTATAATTGACCTTGACCACCACATCATTGACGGTGGTGCCATCAATATACAGCCAGCCGATGGTATCCTTGTTCTTCTGCTGCATGGCCAGCGTATTTTCCAGCATGGTCTTTTGCAGCTCCTTGAGGATCTCCTCCTTGGAGGGCTCATCGGGATTGGGGTTATCAGGATCGGTGGGGGTAGTGGGATTGCTGGGATCGGTCGGATCGGTGGGGTCGCTGGGGTCTTTGCCGCAGGCGGCAAAGGCAAATACCATGCAGAGTGCCAGCAGCAGGGCCAGCAGGCGTGTTGTCGTTTTCATAATGTTCCTCGTGCCTTTTCTTGTAAATTGGCCCCGGCGGGGGCTTTGTTCCGCATCATTTTACACCATGGCGGCGGCGCTTGTCAATGAACGGGCGGGCAGAACGGGGGACTTTGCAAAAAAGTTCGGATTCTGTTTACAAATAGGGGAAAAATAACTATACTAAGGGAGGGGAGTTTGCCTCCCCCAATTTAACTGCAAGGAGATAATAAATTATGCTGATTACAAAAGATATGGGCATCATGGAGATCGTACAGAAATATCCTGCTACTGTAGAGGTACTGCAGCGCTTCGGCATGGGGTGCATCGGCTGCGCCGCCGCCCACTTTGAGAACATTGAGCAGGGCGCCCTGGCCCACGGCATTGATGTGCCCCGGCTGATGGAGGCCCTGAACGAGGCTGCCGCCAAGGCGTAAGATCTGACTGGAGCTGATGCAGGGGGCGGGTGGGGCCGCAGGCCGCCCGCCGGAACGGCGGGCGAAGCCCGCTGAAACCGTCCGCAGGACGGTTTGGCCTGCGGCCTGAGCCGGCTCCCTGCAGAGGTTCTGCGAAAAGGCACCCCCGCGAAAAACCGGTTCTCCGCTAAAACTGATGACAGAACGAAGGAGGCACCCCATGCAGAAAGAACTGACCAACGCCGGCCCGCTGCTGAACGAACGGGGCGAGCTGTGCGAAGCGGGCTATGCCCGCCGTCTCATCAAGGCATACGACCGCCGGGCGATCAAGGCGGCGGCCCACCGCATCAAGGAATGGGACTACTACCTGATCATGAACGGAAGGTGGGGTGTGGCGCTGACCATAGACGACAACAGCTACATGGGACTGCTGGGCTTCTCGCTGCTGGATTTTAGTCGGCCGTGGGAACACACCTGCAATATCATCTATCCTTTCCCTGGCGGAAAGACCGGTTTCCCTGCCAGCAGCGCCGAGGGAGATGTGGCGGTGAAGCGCAAAAACGCTGATTTCTGCTTTAAGGTGCTGCCGGACGGTACCCGGAAGCTGACGGCCTGGGTGCAGAATTTTATGAATAAAAAGCCGATCGCGGCGGAATTTACCCTGACGGAAGAGCCGGAGGATTCCATGGTGATCGTGACGCCCTTTGCGGAGGACAAAAAGGCCTTTTACTACAACCAGAAGATCAACTGCATGAAGGCTGCCGGCCGGGTGGAATTTGACGGGCAGGTGATCGAATTTGACCCCGAGGAAAGCTATGCCACCCTGGACTGGGGCCGCGGCGTATGGACCTACAAAAACACCTGGTACTGGGGCAGCGGCAACGGCACAGTGGAGGGCAGACCCTTTGGCTTTAATATCGGGTATGGCTTTGGCGATACCAGTGCCGCCAGCGAGAATATGCTGTTCTACGATGGCACGGCGCACAAGCTGGAGCAGCTGACCTTCCTGATCCCGCAGAAGGACGGCAAGGACGACTTTATGAGCCCGTGGAAATTCACCAGCAGCGATGGGCGGTTTGAGATGGACTTTACCCCGGTGCTGGACCGCGTGAGCTGCACCAATGTAGGTATTATTTGCAGCGACCAGCATCAGGTGTTCGGCTACTTTAACGGCACGGCGAGGCTGGATGACGGCAGGGTGGTGAAGATCGAGAATTTGCTGGGCTTTGCCGAAAAGGTATATAATAAGTGGTAACAGAAAAAGGGCGGTCCCGCCTTGCGGTGGGACCGCCCTTTTTGCAATTTACCGGCGGGAAAACGGGTCGCGGGGGCTGGGGCGCGGGCCGCCGGTTGGCCGAGGACGGCCCCGCGGCAGCGGCGCCTGCCATTCCCCTGCGGCATCTCTCCCCCATTGGGGCGAACAGCACAGTTTTTCCTTGACAGTGAGGGGCTGTTGGCGGTAGTATATATGGGTAAAAATATAGGGTAAACTCCTATGAGATACTACTGAAGATAAAGGAAGATGTATTTATGTTCCAGTTCGATCATGTCCGCACCCGTTTTGCCCCCAGCCCCACCGGCTATATGCATGTGGGAAACTTGCGCACCGCACTGTTTGCCTATCTGGTGGCAAAGAGCAATAACGGCCGCTTCCTGCTGCGCATCGAGGACACCGACCAGGAGCGCCAGGTGGAAGGCGCCGTGGAGATCATCTATAAGACGCTGAAGGAAACCGGTCTGCAGTGGGACGAAGGTCCCGATATCGGCGGCCCGGTGGGCCCCTATATCCAGAGCCAGCGAATGGGTATGTTTAAGAAATACGCCGAGCAGCTGGTGGAAAGCGGTCACGCCTACTACTGCTTCTGTGATAAGGAGCGGCTGGACGAGGTGCGCAAGGTGCAGGAGGCCTCCGGCATGGCACCCCGCTATGACGGTCACTGCCGCAATCTTTCCAAGGAGGAGGTCGCCGAGAAGCTGGCGGCGGGTATCCCCTATGTCATCCGGCAGAAGGTGCCCACTGAGGGGACCGTGACCTTCCACGACGAGGTGTACGGCGATGTGACCGTGGAATGCAGCACGCTGGACGATCAGATTCTCATCAAGGGCGATGGCATGCCAACCTATAACTTTGCCAATGTGGTGGACGACCACACCATGGGCATCACCCATGTGATCCGCGGCAATGAGTATCTTTCCTCCGCGCCCAAGTACAACCTGCTGTACGAGGCGTTCGGCTGGGAGATTCCGAAATACATTCACTGCGCGCCCGTCATGCGGGACGCCACCCACAAGCTCTCCAAGCGGCACGGCGACGCCTCCTACGAGGACCTGGTGCAGATGGGCTTTTTGACCCCGGCCATCCTCAACTACATTGCGCTGCTGGGCTGGAGCCCCAAGGGTGACCAGGAGATCTTCTCGCTGGAGGAGCTGGTAAAGATCTTTGATATCTCCGGCATCACCAAGAGCCCGGCGATCTTTGACATGCAGAAGCTGCGCTACATCAACGGCGAGTATATCCGCAAGCTTTCCCCTGAGGAATTCTACGAGAAGGCGCTGCCCTGGATCCGCAAGACGGTGAAGAGTGAGACCGCCGACCTGCGGGAGCTGTGCACCGTGCTGCAGACCCGCTGCGAGGCGCTGAGTGACATCCCGGAGCAGGTGGACTTCATTGATGCGCTGCCGGACTATGACATTGAGCTGTATACCAGCAAAAAGATGAAGACCACCCCCGAGACCGCCCGGGAAGCGCTGACCGCGGTATTGCCCATCCTGGAGAGCCTGCCGGAGTGGAACGCAGAGGCGATCCATGCCGCGCTCTTTGCGGAGATAGAGAAGCTGGGCGTAAAAAACGGCTGGCTGCTGTATCCGCTGCGCGTGGCCGTTTCCGGCAAGCAATTTACCCCCGGCGGCGGCATAGAGCTGGCGGTGGTGCTGGGCCGCGAGGAGACGCTGCGCCGCATCCGTACCGCGCTGGAGAAGCTGGGCTAAGATAAGGGCAAAGCTGTGCTAGGCCATGCCCGCACAGGCCCGGGCGTATTCTGAAAAGAGAGCCGCCGTCCCTAAACGGGGCGGCGGTTTTGCCTATTGGCGGCGAGCCTGAAGGAGAAGGAGGAAGCGAAATGACGGAACTGGAAAAGCTGCACGCCGGTTTGGAATATGACATGTGGGCACCGGAAATAGACGCCCTGAAGCTGCGGGCAATGACGCTGTGCCGCCGGCTGAACGCGCTGCCCAAGGAGGCCAAAGAGGAGCGGACGGCTGTGATGCGGGAGCTTTTTGGCAGCGTGGGAGAAAACGCCGCCGTGATGCCCTATTTCAGCTGCGATGACGGAAAAAGCATTTTTATTGGAAAAAACTTTTTGGCCAACTATAATGTTTCCATACTGGACCGTGCGCCGGTGCGTATCGGGGACTATGTTATGATTGGTCCGCACACCCTGATCGCCACCGTCAACCATCCCATCTCCCCTATGGGACGGCGGAAACACCTGAGCGTGGCCAAACCGGTGACTATCGGCAATGATGTGTGGATCGGCGGGAATGTGACCATCCTGCCCGGCGTGACCATAGGGAACAATGTGATAGTAGCCGCAGGCGCGGTGGTGACAAAGGATGTGCCGGATAACAGCCTTGTGGGCGGGGTGCCGGCCAAACTGATCCGAACGATAGAAAATGACATCCCCGAAGAAACGGGAGAATGAGAAAAGCGGCATAGCCATGGCTCCTTTTGGGGGCGGGCTGTGCCGCTTGTATGTGTGTTTAGTAGTAGATGCGGCGGCTGCCGGAAACGGTCTCCCGGGTGCAGTAGTCAATCCAGGCGACGGCGCCGGGGATATCCTTATCTCGAATATGGCCGCACAGGCGGCAGCTGGTCTGATACAGAGTATCGATACCATGTAAGGCGCAGAAGCGCTCCCACAGGACCAGCACCGAGGAATAGAACGATCGGAAGATGAGCGGCAGCAGGGTATTGCCGCTGAGCATGGCAAGCTCGTGCTGGAAGGCAAATGCAGCCTCCGCCGCCTGACGGTTATCCCTTGCCTGACGAATGGCTTCTACTTTTTCCAGCAGCAGCATGTTATCCAATTCGGTGACATGAGGGATGATATCAGCGACGGCCAGCTTATCTAGGGCATCCCGCACCTCCAGGATGGAGCGGATCTCTTCGTTACGCAGCCGGCCGCGGTTATAGGTCATAATGGATTTGAGAGTTTCCATCGTGCCGGCCCGGCGATAATCGGCGACAAAGGTGCCCACCCGGGGACGGACATCCAAAAAGCCGCGGTTTTCCAGCTCCACGATGCCGCTATTGACCACCGCACGGCTGACCCCCATCGACTGAGCCAGCTGGCGCTCCGGGGGGAGCTGCTGTCCCACTGGTAGTTCACCGGAAAGAATCTTGGCTTCGATATTACTGATAAAGAGCTCCTTGAGGGAGGGAGATATGAGTTTTTCAAATTCCATGACAGGTTCCCCTTTTTAAGCAGCGCTGTGGTATGGCCACATACCACAAAGGCGTTTTTCTCTATTTTAGGATAATTTGCTGAATTTTTCAACCATTTTATACGAAATTCTCTTGTTAAATGATTGACATTTATGAATTATCGTGATATATTCGGGGCGGGTAATAAAGTCTGTTCCATCTGGTATGGCCAGATAGGCTAGGCTTTGCGGCCCGTGAGGTTACTATGAGGGTTTCCAAAAAATCAACAGGAGGAATGTAACATGTTATTCCAACTCTACGGCGAGACTGCCGGCTATCAGCTGCTGGGTTTCGTGCTGGTGTTCACCGGCCTGGTGCTGGCCAATGAATTTGCCCGCCGCACCAAGACCGGTGGTATCATCTGCTTCCTGGCGCTGCCTGCTGTGCTGACAGTGTATTTTATCGCCATCTATATCGGCGCAGCCAATGGCGCCGAGTGGGCACTGAACAACCAGACCTACACCAACATGAACAGCTGGTTCCACTATGCCAAGCTGTATGCCGCCACCGCGGGCTGCATCGGCTTTATGATGCTGAAATATAAGTGGAGCATCGGCAAGACCGACTGGTTCAAGGTATTCCCCTTTGCCATTGTTGCCATCAATATTCTCATCGCTGTGGCCAGTGACTTTGAATCCGGCATCCGCGGTGCCAAGGCCATGATGGAATTCGGCGACCGCTGGTGGCTCTCTTCCGAGAATGTGTGGCTGTACGGCGGCTGGTGGAACTGGGTGAACGGCATTGCCGGTATCATTAACATTTTCTGCATGACCGCCTGGTGGGGCATCTACTCTTCCAAAGACAAGAAAGACATGCTGTGGCCTGATATGACTTGGTGCTACATCCTGGCCTATGACCTGTGGAACTTTGAGTACACCTACAACTGCCTGCCCACCCACTCCTGGTACTGCGGTCTGGCGCTGCTGCTGGCCCCCACCTTTGCCAACCACTTCTGGAACAAGGGCGGCTGGATCCAGAACCGTGCTAACACCCTGGCCCTGTGGTGCATGTTTGCCCAGGTATTCCCGCTGTTCCAGGATAATAGCGTATTTACCACCATCACTTCTGTCTACGCCGATGGCTTTATGAACCCCGCAGTTCGTCCCACGGCGGCGAACCCCACTGCGCAGGGCGTTGTGGCTATTATTGCGCTGGTGGTAAATGTGGTCATCCTGGCTTCCATCATCAAGCGGGCAAAGGCCCAGAAGAAGAACCCCTACAAGCAGGAGATCTTCTGCGATCAGAAGGACTTCCAAGAGGCTATGGCGAGAGTGTAAGTCCTGCCCCATATGCAATAGGCAAATAGCTGCCGGTCCGGAACACCAAAGCAAGGTGTTCCGGACCGGTTTTCTGTTTATCCCGGATTTTGCGGGAATGCTGACCAGCGGATAAGCGCGCGGGACATCCAGCGCTTATTATGCTGAACCGCGAAACGATTCAGTCCTTTCATTCCATATTGACAAACGGTTTAACATGAAGTAGAATAACGGTACGCTATTCTACAATTAGATAAAAGGAGAAAGAAGATTTATGAAGCGTATGAACAAACTGCTGGCACTGCTGCTGGCAGTCATCATGGCGGCTTCCTTTGCCGCCTGCGGCAATGAACCTGCCCCCACCCCCGATCCGGAACCTACTCCCACCCCCGCCATCACCTACCCCCTTACCGTGACGGATATGGCCGGCCGCGAAGTTACCCTGGAGAAAGAGCCCGAGCGCATCGTTTCCGGCTACTACATTTCCTCCTCCGCCTGCATCGCGCTGGGACTTTCCGATAAGATGGTCGGCATCGAGGATAAATCCGCCAAGCGCCCCATTTACAAGCTGGCGGCTCCCGCCCTTATCGACCTGCCCAATGTCGGCTCCGCCAAGGCTTTTGACCTGGAAGCCTGCGTCAATGCCAACCCCGATCTCGTTATCCTGCCCATGAAGCAGAAGGACACCGCCCAGACCCTTTCCGAGATGGGCATTGCCACCCTGCTGGTCCTGCCGGAAAGCCATGAGCAGCTGATGGAGATGTTCACTCTCATCGGCACCACCACCAACAGCATGGAGAAAGCGACCGCGCTGATCGAGTACTACAACACCAAGCTGACGGCAGTGGCCGAGCTGACCAAGGACCTGACCGATGAGCAGAAGCCCGTTGTATATATCGGCAGCACCAGCGATATCCTGCGCACCGCCCCCAAGGAGATGTATCAGGCTTCCCTCATCACCACCGCGGGCGGCAAGAACGCCGGTGATGTACTGGAGGGTACCTCCTGGACTGATATCGATAACGAAACCTTCCTGACCATGAACCCCGATGTTATCGTGATCCCTACTGATAACTTTGCCGTAAGCAGCCCTGACTACACCGCAGAGGATGTGCTGAACAACGCCACCTTTGCCGATGTGACCGCCGTGAAGAACGGTACCGTTTATCAGATGCCTGTCGGCTTTGAGGCTTGGGATTCCCCCGTTCCCTCCGGTATCCTGGGTACCCTGTGGATGCTGCAGACCCTGCACCCCGAGCTGTACACCGCCGAACAGTTTGCCGCAGATGCCGATGAGTTCTACTCCACCTTCTACGGCTTCCATGTTGCGTTGGATCAGGCAGCCTGATTCCTCTTTGGAATGACCTACGGGATACTGCTGCGTGCGGTATCCCGTTTTTTCTGCCCGTTGTTTGCTTTTTAACGGCGTATGCGGTACAATAAGCCCACTGTGGAATTAGAGGGAGATAACATGCAGGAAACCATGCTGCAAAACCGAAAACCCGTGATCCGCTCCTACTGGCTGGTAGGGGCGTGCATTGCCGTGGGCTTTATTGCCTCCATCTGCATCGGCAATTACCCCATTTCGATACGGGAGATCATTTCTATCGTGACCGGTGGGGAGGTCGGCGCCATGACCCGCAAGGTCTTTTTCACGCTGCGGTTGCCCCGTACCTGCATGGGTGTGATGGCTGGCGCGGGGCTGGGCGTTGCCGGCTCCGTTTATCAGATGATCTTTCGCAATCCGTTGGCATCCCCCGATATCATTGGTGTTTCCAGCGGTGCCAATCTGGGCGCCGCCATTGCCATCGTCAGTGTCGGCATCGGCGTGGGCGGCATTGCGTTGGGCGCCTTCGCGGGCGGGCTGCTTGCCGTGGCGTTTGTGATGCTGTTGGTGCGGGCGACCCGTGCCAATACCACCGCCACCTATGTGCTGGCGGGTATCGTTATCTCGGCGGTCGCCAAGTCGGTCATTATGCTACTGAAGTACTATGCCGACAGCGAATCCAACCTGGCCGCCATTGAATATTGGACAATGGGCTCCTTTGCGGGCGTCACAGCCTCCAAGGTGCTTTCTATCCTGCCGTTCTGGCTGATCGGTTTTGTGGGGCTGTTTTTGCTGCACCGTCAGGTGGGGCTTCTCTCTTTGAATGAAGAGGAATGCCGAACACTGGGAGTGCGGCTGTATCGGGTAAGGCTGACGGTGCTTACCCTTTCTACCCTGTTGGTCGCCTCAATCGTCAGCATTACGGGGCTGATCTCCTTTATCGGGCTCATCGCCCCACACATCGCGCGCATGATGATAAAACGGGAAAATACCGATACTATGGTGCTTTCCGCCATGGTGGGCGCTGCCGTAATGCTGGTGGCAGATATTTTTGCCCGCAGCCTGTATGCCGGTGGGCTGCCCATCAGTATTCTTACTACCATTATTGGTGTGCCGGTGCTGGTGTACTTTATGTGTAAGCGCAAGGAGGGCAAGGTATGAGTGCATTGCTTTCTTTGCGGAATATCCACACCGGATATGGCAGCAGGGAAATTGTCCGCGGTGCTTCCCTTGCGGTAGAAGGCGGGGAATTCTGTGCGCTGCTGGGGCTGAACGGCTGCGGCAAGACCACCCTGCTACGCGCCGCCTGCGGTCTGCTGGCGATGAAAGAGGGCAGCTGTATGGTGGGGGAGACCGAAACCACCCATCTGGACGAAAAAAGCCGCGCCCGCCTGATGAGCTATATCCCGCAGCGCGGCAGTCCTATCATGGGAAAAACCGTGCTGGAGGTCGTCCTGATGGGTTTCAACGCCCGACTGCGTCTTTTGGATTCCCCCGGGGAGGCACACCGCCGAATTGCCATGGAGCATCTGACCCATCTGGGACTGGCAGAGCTGGCGGGGCGGGACTATGCCACTTTAAGCGAGGGGCAGAAGCAGCTGGTGATACTGGCGCGCGCCCTTTCGCAGGATACGCCGGTGATGCTGATGGACGAGCCGGACAGCGCGCTGGATTTTGTCAACCGGCATATGGTGCTGGGGAAAATAAGAGAGGTGCTGCATGAGCGGCAGCAAGCGGGGCTTATCACCTTGCATGACCCCAACTTTGCCCTAAGCTACTGCGACCGCCTGCTGCTGATGCAAGACGGCACCATAGTGACCGAAATTGATATGAGAAATACCGACCGTGCGACGATAGAAGCGGCACTTGGTATAATATACGGAGAAATAGCCGTGTTGGAGTATAAAGACCGTTATATCATGACCAGGCGATGAAAACCCAATAGATATTTGAGGCGGGAGGATGCCCAATGGATGTCCTCCTGTTTTGACTTAGGATACAGTATAATGATAGATCATATGACCACAAAATTCTAAAAAAACACCTTGAGGGAAAAGAATCTATCTGTTATAATTTTGTAGTATAGACAGATGAAATCCTATAAATCCAAATGAGGAAATGGCGTAAAAATGGCATAAGCCCAAAAAAGCCGCAAAACCCCATAAAACAACGATTTTTTAAGGAGATGTAGAGATATATGAAATTAGGTATCGTCGAAAGCGAGCCTGTTTCTGAAACTCTCCGCAAACACACAAATGCCGATAAAGCTTGATAGGATAGGCATTTTCGGATGAAGTCAAAACATAAAAGTTCCTATTTCCCTACGCATCCCCACGCAGAAATGGCGTAAAAATGGCGTAGAGGAACCGGCGATACGCAGTTGCGAAAATCGCCTGCTGCAACATTACTAAGAATATTCAAGCTGCCCTGCTTGTGCGCAGGGAAGCTTTTTTATCTGCGCACCGGCGCAGAGAGATACAAGGCGTTTCACTCCTTTGATCCTTCAAACACAAATGAGCCTTCTCCGTTTGGGATAGAAACGGAAAAAGCTCATTTGTGTTGTACCACGCCTGTCAAGCGGCGCAGGACTTTGGCAGCGATAGAAGAAAAGAAGAGTCCCCATTTTGTTAAGTTCAGGAACATCTTTCGAACGGCGGCATTTGTTATTGCGATTCTTCCTTCGGCTTTGGGTATTTTCTTTAGAGGTGGTACATCGTTCAGGTATGGTTCCCCCATCATGTTGCTTTGTTCTTTGTATTTAATTGATGAAGTCTTAGCAATTATCCTTTTTTATAGGTTGGAAATGACTGATGACATAGGGGATCCCTGAAAAGCAATTGTCAAGCAGCAAGAATTGGGATAAGTTACGAAGCAAAAAGATCTCGCTCTATTTGATGAATGGAGCGAGATCTTTTTTGGACAAAGGCGCTGCAAAAACAAGGATCGAAAATGTTATATTTTTGTTGCCGAACGATTTTGATACTGATGGTTATGATTCTTGCGGCAGGAAGAAGCAAGCTGCTGCCGCAGGCATCAGGTCAGGGGAGAAAAACCGTAGCTGTTGGACAGCGCGTCAATTTTCTGCCCTGCCTTGCACATGGGACAATCCTTGACAA
>OLGA01001217.1_pt1 | contig 20582 bp, 19 predicted proteins | sample 1604881 | NCBI WGS metagenome assembly OLGA01 (sample SAMEA3888896, study PRJEB22519) | human gut metagenome | biome: human gut; feature: human-associated habitat; material: faeces | place: Denmark | collected 2009 | reverse complement strand
AGGGTGCTGTCAACCACCCTATGATGTAACGCCACTTTAGATAGCAATATCTATTGGGGTTAAAGGTCGGAGGTGTAAACCGTTAGTACGACTGGGCAGTTACAAGCCCATGACCTTTAGGTCGTGGGTAGTTGACAGGACACCTCCATACGAAAATATTCTATCACAATTATTCTCTATTTACTAATGAGTTTCGTTATTATAAAATAATTGTAAAATAGTCAAAGGAGGACAAGAGGTTGGATAATAAGGAACTTTTATCTATGAGTGATGGTCTTTTAATTCAATTATTACAGAAAAATGCAAGATATAAGGTTTCTGACCTAGCCGCCGCGCTAGCAGAATCTAAAGACAGCATTGTAGAAAGATTAAATAGACTAGAAAAAGAGAAGATTATTTGTGGTTACCATACTATTGTCAACTGGGACAAGACAAATACTGAACTTGTGACTGCGATGATTGAGATTAACGCTATTCCTGAAAGAGAATATGGTTATGATCGTATTGCGTCACACATTTATAAGTACGAAGAAATTGAAACAATGTATTTATTATCAGGTGATTATGATTTTATGTGCATTGTAAAGGGTCGTACTATGCAGGAAGTCGCACACTTTGTTGCATCTAAATTAGCATGTATTCCTGGTGTTACAGGAACAAAAACAACATTTGTGTTAAAGCCATACAAAACAGATGGACATGTCCTAGTAGATGATGAAGATGGTAAAAATACGCGACTGGTGGTGACTCCATAAAATGGATTATGAGAAGAAATTAAGTACTGCAGCACAAACTATTAAACCAAGTGGTATTCGTAAGTTCTTTGATCTTGCAAACCAGATGGAAGGTGTTATTTCATTAGGTGTAGGGGAACCTGATTTTGCGACACCTTGGAAGATTAGAGAAGCTGCAATCTATTCAATTGAAAAAGGACGTACTTTCTATACCGCAAACAGAGGTTTATTAGAATTACGTCAGGAAATTAGTAATTATTATTATCGTCGTTTTGGTGTACATTATGATCCTGAAAATGAAATCATTGTGACTGTAGGTGGTTCAGAAGGTATCGATATCGCAGTAAGAGCCTTAATGAATCCAGGTGATGAAATGATTATCTTAGACCCAGGATATGTTGCTTATGAACCAAGTGTTATTCTTTCAGGAGGAGTACCTGTAAGAATTCACCTAGAAGAAAAAGATGAATTCAAACTAACACCTGAAAAGCTTAAAGCAGCTATTACACCAAAGACAAAGGTCATGTTGATCAACTTCCCATCAAATCCAACAGGTGGGGCAATGACAAGAGAGGACTATGAGAAACTTGTACCGATTATTAAAGAATCAGGTATTATCGTTATATCAGATGAAATCTATGCAGAATTAAGTTATGAAGAACCATTTAGTACATTGGCTTCATTCCCAGAAATCAGAGATCAGATTATTGTCATCAATGGTTTCTCTAAAGCTTATGCTATGACAGGCTGGAGATTAGGTTATGTTCTTGCAAACCCAGTATTCTCTAAGGCAATGTGTAAGATTCATCAGTATATTATCATGTCAGCACCTACTGGTGCACAATATGGTGCAATAGATGGATTGAGGCATTGTGATAAAGAAGTAGAAGAAATGAGAGCCTCTTATCTCTCACGTAGAAACTTCCTTGTAAAAACGTTTAATGATATGGGACTTCATACATTTAACCCAATGGGTGCTTTCTATGTATTCCCATGTATCCGTTCTACAGGACTCACATCTGAACAATTCTGTGAAGAACTATTAAATGATCAGAAGGTAGCCTGTGTACCAGGTACAGCCTTTGGTGATGCAGGAGAAGGATTTATTCGTGTCTCTTATGCATACTCACTAGAAGAATTAAAAATTGCGACTGAGAAGATTAAACTATTCTTAGATAACTTAAAAAACAGATCTCATTAGAGGTCTGTTTTTTCTCTTTCCAGCATCTCCTGATAGCTATAAACACAGCCACAGTAGTTCTGTCTATACATATGATATTCATCACTCATACGTGTTGATTTCAAATAACCATTATCCTTCTTAAAATCACTATGAAGGAATTTTGGTGCTTCTAGATCTAAATCATCACCAATCTCATTGATCCATTGGCTATTCTTATGAGGAGAAACAGACAGCACAGTTGTCCAATAATCAAAACCATGCATTCTAGCATAATCTCTTGCTTTCTCCATTCTTACTTTATAACACACATAACAGCGGTAGCCCTTTTCCCCAGTATCCTTATATGGCGCAATATGCGTTAAATATTCTTCAGGATCATAAGTATCTTCTACCACTTGTACATTCTGGTTCTCTTTATCATTGAACTCTTTCACAAATCTTTCTAACTCAGATTCACGACGATGATACTCATCAGCAGGGTAGATATTACTATTTGTATAATAAATAGTAATATCAAAGTACTGACATAACTCCTTAATTACATTAGAAGAACAAGGACCACAGCATGCATGAAGCAATAACTTTGGACGTCCTTCTAAATGTTTAAGAGTCTCCAACATCACTAAACGATAATTCTGTTTCATTAGTGGATAAACATTGCATCACCAAATGAGAAGAAACGATACTTTTCATTTACCGCAATCTTATAGGCATTTAAGATATGTTCTCTACCTGCAAGAGCACTTACAAGCATCACTAATGTAGACTTAGGAAGATGGAAGTTTGTGATCAATGCATCAATACCAGTAAATGTATAACCAGGATAAATAAAGATATTTGTATTTTCATGAGTTGCTTTGAAGCATCCATATTTAGAATGGTTGGCTTCTAATGTACGACAAGAAGTAGTACCAACCGCAATAATACGTCTACCTTCTTTTTTAGCCTGATTTAATTTTTCAGCGACTTCTTCACTAATTTCATAATATTCACTATGCATATGATGTTCTAATACATTTTCTACCTTAACAGGTCTAAATGTACCTAAACCAACATGTAAAGTCACATCTAGGATTTCAACCCCTTTTTCTCTTACTTTCTGAAGTAATTCTTCAGTAAAATGTAAGCCTGCAGTAGGGGCAGCAGCACTACCTTCTACCTTTGCATAGACTGTCTGATAACGATCAGGATCATTTAACTTTTCTTTAATATATGGTGGTAAAGGCATAATACCTAACTGATCAAGAATTTCATAGAAAATTCCATCATAAATCATCTTGAAGATACGAATACCTTCTTCTCTGATTTCAGTACACTGAGCCTTTAAACGACCATCACCAAAAGTAATCACAGTACCTAGCTTTACAATCTTCGCATTACCTACTAAACATTCCCATAAATCATCATGAAGATCCTTTAATAAAAGAACTTCTACATGTCCACCAGTTTCTTCCTTAAGACCATAAAGACGTGCTGGAATAACCTTTGTATTATTTCTTACAAGCACATCACCAGGCTTTAGATAATCTAAAATATCATAGAAATGTTTATGTTCAACATTTCCTGTTTCTTTATCTAGAACCATTAAACGTGAAGTATCACGTTTCTTTAATGGTGTCTGTGCAATTAATTCTTCTGGAAGATCATAATCAAATAATTCAATATCCATAAAACTAAAACGCCCTTTCATAAACATCACGACCATACTGTTCTAAGAATTCTTCCTTAAAATCAGCTAAACGGTCTTCTTGAATTGCTTTTCTAATATCTGCTGCAAGATCTAATAAGAATGCAACATTGTGAATAGATAATAAAGACTTACCAAAGATTTCATCACACTTGTGAAGATGTCTTAAATAAGCTCTTGTATAATTTCTACATGCATAACAATGACACTTATCATCAATAGGAGTAAAGTCACGTTTATACTTTTCATTATTGATATTCATACGTCCATGATGTGTCATAAGTGCACCATGTCTTGCGACACGTGTAGGAAGTACACAGTCAAACATATCAATACCTCTCATAGCACCTTCGATTAAATCAATAGGATTACCTACACCCATTAAATATCTAGGCTTATCTTCAGGTAACCACTTAACACTATCTTCGATCATTTTATACATGATTGGTTTAGGTTCACCTACAGAAGTACCACCAATAGAATAACCAGGGAAATCCATATCAACTAAAGTCTTAGCACTTAGTTCACGTAAATCCGCAAACTCACCACCCTGGACAATACCAAATAAAGCCTGGTCTTCTCTCTTATGTGCTTCCTGACCTCTCTTAGCCCATCTTAATGTTCTTTCTACAGAGTTCTTCATATAATCATGAGTACATGGATAAGGTGCACATTCATCAAAACTCATAATAATATCAGCCCCTAAATCTTCCTGAATTGCGATAGACTTTTCAGGAGATAAGAATAGCTTAGAACCATCTACAATACTCTTGAAGGTAACACCTTCTTCTTCAATCTTACGTGTCTTACCTAATGAGAATACCTGGAATCCTCCAGAGTCTGTAAGAATAGGCCCATCATAGTTCATGAACTGATGAAGCCCTCCTGCATCTCTTACAATATCACTTCCTGGTCTTAACCATAAATGATAAGTATTCGCAAGTACAACCTGAGAGCCCATTTCTTTAAGCTGTTCAGGAGAAATACCTTTTACTGTTGCCAGTGTTCCTACAGGCATGAACATAGGTGTTTCTACATCACCATGTGGTGTATGAAGAATCCCATATCTTGCGCCTGTCTGTTTACATACGTGTTTACATTCATACCAAAAATCTTTCATTTAATCACCTCGATAACCTTGGATATTATACGAAAAAATACGCATTAAATCAATAAAAAAGGGGAAAGCTCCCTAACGTTAAGCATATTAGGGTAACTCAATAGATTTGGAATTTACTCAAACTATAAAAAATGTCAGGAGTATAAAACTCCTGACAATAGCATTTAGGTGTTAACGTTTTACTCTATACAGAAAATATAACCCCTCTAGTTAGTTTTAAATGACGGAATATTATCTGTTTTTTAAGTCATCCAGTTTTTTAAGGATTAGAAGACCAAAGATAATAATCAGTCCAATAATCATTACGCCATAGGCTCTGATATTTATATCATAAGGGGATATAATATACACTATTTGTTCGACACAAACTAAAGCAAAAAGTGATGAAATAAACCAAATGACAAATTTTACTACAAGACTGTTTTTCATGAAATTCACCTCCTAAAAATGATGAAACAGCAATGCATTTAAGATGTTCATACTCTGAAAAAATAAAATTTGATTCATCTTTTATGATTAACATTTAAAACGTGACTAGTGGGGGGGCAAGACACCATTGATTATTTATATTATATCATAATAAAAATTATAATAATAGTCTATTATATTTGAAATAAAAAGTATAAAATAAATATAGGAATTAATAGATTTACGAGAGGAGGAATAATTTATGAAATGTAAATCTATCAAGATCTTATTATCATTTTTACTGTGTGCTTTATTAATACCTGTTTTTCCAGTTTCAGCATTTGAAGATGAGAATTTACTATCTACAGTTTCTGAACCAACAAAGCATTACCAAGTAAGTGAATATGGTGCAATTATGCAAAAACTGACAGATTATAAGAGAAGTAAAACAAAAGGTATTTCCAGTTTTAACTCTCAAGATGATGAATTATTGGAAATTATGAAAGAGAGAAAAGAGTATCAAGATTACATTTACAAACTTAAGGAATTATCTGAAACTGAATTAATTGATTTGAATTTTGATAATAATCAAATTAATGCAATTAAAAATTTTGATGGGTCAGATGAAATGGCTACGAGAGCTTCAGCTACAATTTCTGCAACCTTAAAACTAACAAAATTTAATTATACGGCTAGTGATAATAGAACGCATGCATCTGCAACTTTTAGTGGTAGCTGGAAAGGAACACCTTTTTTCAGACAGCAAGATACTATTGGTATGATAGGGTCATTGTCAAGATTTGTAAAAAAGAGTTCTTCAAATGCAATAACGCATTATGACGGTAGTGTTGTGAGAAATACTTATGGAGAGTATAAATCATCAGCTGGACAAACTTATAAATTTGGTATTGGCAGTGACCCTGCGCACGTATTCAAGAAATTTACAATGACATATACTGCAGATGCTGATGGAAAAAATACATTGATGGATTATGGTGCAGCTTATGCTCATTTTAAAGGTACAATACCTTCGGTTGGACTGAGTATAGGAGTAAGTGGTAAAAATGCAAATATAGGCATTAGTTTCAATATTGATGCTGATGGTAAAAATCATGGAGAAATTGAGTGGAAAAAAATCCTCCCAAGATCAACTTATATTTAAGCATTTTTAGATAATGAAAGATAACAATTAATAAAGATATATCTCACCTGTTTGATATGCTTAATTAAAACAATAATAATATTTAAATGGCTATTCAAGGTTAATATGAATCTTTGAATAGCCATTTTGTATTATGGAATTTATCTTAAGAATTAGTTAGGACTCTCGTCTTGTAATGATAATTGAAATACAGCCCTCCCTAATTGTCTCGATATGTTTAATATTATCTGTTTTTTAAGTTATCAAGCTTTCTTAGTATAAGAAGGCCAAAGATAATATTGATTCCAATAATCACTAAGCCATAGGTTTTAATATTTCTTTCATAAGGAGGATAAATACCAACCATATGTTTTGCAATATATAAAACTAAGAGTGATGCAATAAACCAAATGAAAAATTTTACTACAAGACTGTTCTTCATATATGTTCCTCCAAATTGAAGTATTATTTCTTACATATATATTTTATCATTATCCTCTCCTTTGAAAAAGTAAAACAAAAAAATCCAGGAAATAATCCTGGATTAATCAAATGTAACATATTCGTTATCTAAAGGTTTAGCCCCTTCAACATGATCTACATCAAGAACACAGATATTCGCATTCATAGATGGATCATATTCAATATGTGTATGACCTTCTAATAGAAGCCATTCATTAGGTATGAATTTAGAGGCATATTCACTTACACAAAGCATACCAATTAATGAAGTATCCTGTTCACAACATACCATTGCATAACGACCGAGAATAAAACCATTAGGAATCACTTTATCACGACCAATGAATTTACCTTTGATCTTGATTGTCTTTTGATCATAACGTTCTGGATGTTCCATCGCATCATAACAGAAGATACCAAAATCATGATCAGCAACTTCTAAATGATCCTGTGTATAATCATATGGTAATTCATCATCCTGCATAGTATTTACAGAACCATCTTTATTTTCATAGATGATCTGACATACAGGATTCATTGCCTTGATGTTGTTTCTTAAAGTAGACTTCTTCATACCATCTTCAATACGGTTAAAGATGACTAAGTCACTCTTAGCACAATGTTGGAATAAGAGTGCACGCATGTTATTCACATAAAGCTGGAAAGTAGAGGCATTAATAGTAGTTAGAATCTGTACAACATCCCAGTTTTCAGGGAATTTTGATTCTACAAACTGATCCACATTCCACATACCATTAAATTCTACAAGAACCTGTGTAGGATGATATTTTTCCTTTAAATCCTTAAAGAAATCGGCAGTGAAGTCTTCTTCATTCTCTACATAAATGATTTCACAGTTATGTTCTTTAATAGCTGCTTCATTATATTCTACTTCACCTTCTTCTGTCACAATAAGCACAGATGTCTCATAATCACAGAAGTCAGTATTAATAATTGTATCGTTGATAAATGTTGTTTTACCACTTTCTAAAAAGCCAGTAAATAGATAAATTCTTGTTTCTAAATTATCCATACATTAACCTTTCATTAAATCATAGATTTTATGTGCATCAAGCTTTTCACCAATCACACACATTCTTCCACCAACATCTGGTGTACATTCACGGATTTCATAATCACCACTTACAAAGTCAAATTCAAACCATTTACCATCAGTACCCTTCACAATACCCTTAGAACGAAGAATATGACCTAAAGATTCATCAGTACCTAAAGTCTTTAACTTATCATCAAGTTCTTCTTTAGTAAATGGATGTGCTGTTTCAATACCAATACTATTGAATACTTCATCTGCATCATGCATATCTTCTTCATCATAGTATAATGTACTTTCTCCATCATGGTGATGATGTTGTTCATGATCGTGATGATGACCACATTCACATTCGTGATCATGGTCATGGTGATGTTCACATTCGTGATCATGATCATGATGGTGTCCACATTCACATTCATGGTCATGATCATGGTGATGATGATGTTCATGATGATGTCCATGAACACTTTCCTGATGTTCCTTTTCAGCTGCAATCAATGCCTTTTCTAAAGCATCCTTATGATTACTTGCTTCAAGAATCATATCACCTGTAATCTGATCCCATGGAGTAGTAACGACTGGTGCATGAGGATTTAATTCTCTAATAATATCTAAACATTCCGCAATCTTTTCTTCAGACACATCCTGTGAACGGCTTAAGATTACACAGCTTGCTGCACCAATCTGGTTATTAAAGAACTCACCAAAGTTCTTATGATACATCTTACATTTCTTTGCATCTACTACAGTAAAGAAACGATCAAGTGTTAAATCAGCACCATGTACCTTCTGTACAGCCGCAATAATATCAGATAACTTACCAACACCTGTTGGTTCAATAATAATACGATCAGGATGATATGTATCTACAACTTCCTTTAAAGCTGTTTCAAAATCACCTGCAAGACTGCAACAAATACAACCCTGACTTAATTCATTGACAGTAATACCTGCATCACGCATAAAACCACCATCAATTCCAATTTCACCAAACTCATTTTCAATGAGTACTAACTTTTCATCTTTTAAAGATTCATTTAATAATTTTTTAATAAGTGTTGTTTTACCAGCACCTAAGAATCCAGAAATAATATCAACTTTTGCCATTTTATTGACTCCTTTCTTAACCATCTCACATTATATCATTTTTCTTAAAAAACGCTCATAAAATGATAAAAAAGCTTATATAAACTTTTCAATAAATACACCTATTCCATTAGAATCTTTATCCTCTGTGACATAGTTAGCGATAGCTTTCGCATGAATAGACCCATTTCCCATTACTACACCAACACCTGCTTCTTCCAACATATCTATATCATTATCTTCATCACCAAAAGCTATACATTGAGATATAGAAATATCATGAAGGGCTAAAGCCTCTTTTAAACCATTAGACTTAGACACATGAGGATTCATATATTCATATAAAAAACTGGTAGTCACTAAGGCAGACGCTTTATATTCTCTATTCTTAAATGATTTAGAACGTTCCACTATCTGAGGCATATAGCTTGGATTACATATAATCATCAATTTACGATAAGGACGTGTTAAGAATGTATCAAAATCTACAACTCTATATTCAATTCCATCACCTTCAGCCATATTTCTAATATAGTCATCATCCTTAGGTGCATATAGAATACCTTCATGACAGATTGTAAAGTTACAATCCATATCTTTGTAATGATTCATGATTTCTTTAATCAATTCAGGACTTAAAGTATGATTCTCCTGATATATATCAAGAATATAATCATCAATCTCAGAACCTCCAGAACCCACTACAAAATCAATACATCCTTCAATACCCCATGATTTTATATGATTTCTTACACTATCTGCATCTCTACCTGTACATATTCCAAATAATATACCTTTACTTCTTGCTTTCTTAATAGCTGTAACAGTTCTTTCATCTACGACCTGTTTACTAGTCAGTAATGTTCCATCTACATCACATACAATAGCACGTATATCCATATTTATTCCCCCGTCATTTTTATTATAGTATACTGTCTTCTTTTCAATATTCTCTTCATAATGTCTCTTAAATAAGCTGTATAAAGAGTATCTAATACAAATAATAGACTTAATCTTGTGCTATAGGAAGATATTTTCTTATAGTGATTTTATTTTAACGTAATCTCGATTTCAGGATCATATTCAGTAGAAGAAATCAGTACAATAGGGATATGATTCTTATGCAAAATTGAAGGAATCTTATCTGATAACATCCCACGTCCATTAAATGTAGTGACTATTACAAGGCGAGAAGAATCATTTGATGCAAAAAATAATTGTGATTGATATTCTTCTTTTAAGAATTCAATCTTCCTTTTATATTCTGATGTATTACTTTTAGTCGCTAAGTGATAAATAGAAATCACCAAAACATGCTTCACTTATTTCCAGGTAAGGCATATGAATCACTTTCTTAGAATTATCTAAAATATTTATCATATTTCTATAACTATGTATATGTCTGTGTTATAATCCCAAAAAAGGAAGGTGATATTTATGATAGATGGACATATGCATCTAGAATATGGGGATCTCTCAAAAGAGTATGTACTACAGTTTGTGGAAAGTGCAGTAAAGAATGGTATGGATGAAATACAGATTCTTGATCATACACATCGTTTTAAAGAATTTAGACCTATTTATGAAGGCGTAAGAAAAGCATCTCCTTATCAAGAAGAATGGTTAAACAATAAAAAAATGAAGTTTCATAGTACTTTAGATGAATATTGTGCTTTGATTAAAGAAATCAAGGCAATGGATTTACCTATTAAGGTGTCTTTTGGTTTAGAGGTATGTTATGTACCTGAATATGAAGAAACAATTCGAGAAATATTAAAACCTTATCATTTTGATTTCTTAGTAGGAGCCATTCATTCTATCGATGGTAAACTCTATGATATGAAATGGTCAGAAGAAATCTTATGGAACAAGTATTCTGTGGATGAAATTTATAAGAGATACTATGAATGTGTTTTCTCACTTGTAAAATCTGATTTATTTACACAGCTTGCACATCCAGATACGATTAAGATGTTTGGCCATTATCCTACTTATGACTTACAGCCTACATATGATGAACTTGCTGAATTATTAGATGAACATCATATGAAAGCAGAAAACAATGTAGGATGTTACTATCGTTATCATACACCTGATATTGGCTTGTCAGATCAGTTATTACAGACCTTTAAAAAACATCATGTTCAGATGATTACTGCAAGTGATGCGCATCATCCAGAAGATGTAGGTCGTAATATAGCGGATGTCTGGGAAAAAACAATGAAGTGAAGACTACAACTTCACTTTTTTGATATATTTTTATCATAATAGTACTTGAATGATATGCAAATATTGATAAGTTTGTTTCTAATTTTATATTGAATAATTCAATGGAATTTAATGAATATATAATAAATATGAAGGAAGGAGAGAGACTTATGAAGAAGATCTTATTGGTATGTAATGCTGGTATGTCAACAAGTATGCTTGTATTGAAGATGGAAAAGGCAGCGCAAGATAAAGGCATTGAAATGGAAGTTAAGGCTCTCCCAGTAACAGATGCAGAAAAAGAACTCAATGACTGGGATGTCATTATGTTAGGTCCACAGGTTCGTCATATGGAAAAGAGATTAAGAGAATTAACATCTACACCAATTGAAGTCATCAATATGCGTGACTATGGTATGATGAACGGTGAAAAGGTATTAGATGCTGCTCTGAAAATCCTCGGATAATATTTGATAATTGAATTACTCCTTAATGTGAAAAGTGAAGATGGGTTCATCTTCACTTTTTGTTTTTCTCCAGTCTTTCTAAATGTTTCTGATGGAGCTCTTTATAATGATTAAAAGCATGAGGATTTAATTCCTGTAGCTTCTTTTCATATTTACTACGGTACTGTTTTAATACACGTAATGTTTCAGGATTCATTTCCTGTAACTTTTCTTCAATACGATCACGATATTGTTCGAGTCGTTCTTCTACATACTGCTCATTTTCATGAATCTTTTCCATGATTTCTGGAATATGCATTTCTAGTCTTGATAAGAATTCATCCGCTTCAATTAAACCTAGTTCACCAAAGTCTGTATGATTTTCAATATCTTTTAATAGATCAGGAGATAAGTCTGTTTTAGAATGAATCTTATCCAACATTTCTTGAGTCATCTTCTGTTTATGCTTTTCAGCTTCATTTCCAAAAGCCCATTCTAATTCAGGTTGTATAAATGAGATATGAGATGTTTCTAAATCTTCTAATGGATAAGGAGGGACAAGCCCACAATCTAATAATGCCTGCTGCATTGTACGTCTTACATGACCACTTGTGATTATTTCTATACCACCATTTTCTCTTAATGCCTGATTAAGATGATCCATATGACGTGTTAAATAGAAATCTATATTTCTTTTCTGTAAATCATTATAGAAGATAATCAAACGATCAATTGCAGTAAAATCAATATTACTAATACCAGAAGCATCTACAATAACCTGCTCAGTATCTTCTTTAATCGCTTTTTCTATATCTTCCTGGAACTTATCAATATTCGCAAAAAATAGATTTCCTGGGAAACGATAAATAATAGTATGTCTAATTGGTCTTGCATTCACATTCTTTTCTAGATTAAAGAAACCTGTCTGCCCTGGAATTACACCTAAGAAATGGGCTGGTGGAGTGACTGCCTTAATAACTACAGCGAGGAATGATAAAACAATACCAATTACAACACCATAAATAGTCCCAAAGATAAGTACTCCACAACATGCTGCCATAAAGATATAGAATTCATTTCTACTTTCTTTAAATAAACGTTGACCTAACGCAAAGTGACAGGCACCAAGTAAGGCAGTAATCACAATCGCCGTTAAAATAGGAACAGGAAGATATTCAATAAACCCTGTACCAAATAATAGAAGAAGTGCCATAGTTGCAGCAGCTGATAAGCTCATCACCTGAGTCTTACATCCATACTGTCTTGCAAGACCAGTTCTAGAAACAGAACCATTCGTTGGACAGCATCCTACAAATGAAGTAGCTAGTTCAGCCATACCATAGGCAAATATTTCTTTATTTCCATCTAATTTATAGCCATCCTTCATTGCATTACCCTGTGCAGATAATAAAGTCTGTGCGAGTACAACGATCGCAATAGATAATGTAGTAAAGAATAAAGCAGAAATATCTACATGGGCAATAGAAGGAATCACAAGTTTTGGTAAACCTGGATCAACATGAGGTAATAACTTCACTCCATATTTTTCTAAAGGGAATAGGGCAGTCAATAAAGCACCGATAAACATCATAAGAATAGGCATAGGAATCTTCTTATTTATTCTCTTTACTATAAGAATAATGGCAAGAGTGAAGATACCTAATACAAAAGATAAACCATTAAAGAGTGGTAACTCTTTAATAATATGATTGACTAATTCAAATATTTCACCTGTTCCTGTTGTCCCACCAAAGAGTTTAGGAACAAGCATCATAATAATAGATAAACAGATACCTGTTACGAATCCACCCATGACAGGTGTAGAAATATACTTAACAGCACGTCCTGCTTTAATAATTGAAAAGAAGATCAACCATAAAGCGACCATGAGTGCAATAACAGGGACCACCTGCATTGCTTCTTTAGTTCCTGCAGTAATACCAAGAGTTGCAAGAGCACTTCCAGTAAGAGCTGCAGGGGCTGCATCCACACCAAATACAAAATCATGACTCGTAGTAAATAAACTAAATACGAGAATAGGAACTAAAGAACCATATAAACCATAGACCATTGGTAGACCTGCTACCTGAGCATATCCCATTGATATAGGAATAGATATAAAAGCAACAATAATACCTGCAAAAATATCATTCATTGTCGCATTCTTAAATTTTTCCATACGCCACCTCTTTCTTAATTCTAATTATAATGATTTATCATCGTGAGTCTATCTCTATCAAACTGCCCTTGTATTGTATACAATCTAGAATATTTTTCAAAATATTTGTATTTTTTAATAATATCAGTGGACAAATTTGTATTAAACTAATATAATGCAAATAAATTAACAAGGAGGACGTCGAAAATGACAGATAAGAGAGTTTATAATTTTTCTGCAGGACCATCTCAGTTACCTGTAGAGGTATTAAAGGAAGCAGCAGATCAGATGTTGAATTATAAAGGCTCAGGCATGAGCGTAATGGAGATGAGTCATCGTTCCTCAACATACCAAAAGATTTTTGATGATACAAAAGCAACTTTAAAGAAAGTTTTAAATATTCCAGATAACTATAAGATTTTATTATTACAAGGTGGGGCAACACAGGAATTCACAAACATTGCCTTAAACCTTATGGTAAATGGTAAATCAGATTATATCGTTACAGGAAGCTTCTCTGGCAAAGCTGCAAAAGAAGCGGCCAAGTTTGGGGATGTTCATATTGCCTATAACGGTAAGGACAACGATTTTACAGAAATTCCTACACAGGATCAGTTAGATATTCGTGAAGGTGTTGATTATGTACATCTTTGTAACAACAACACTATCTATGGCACAGAGTGGAACTATGTACCAGATACAAAGGGCGCACCACTTGTAGTAGATATGTCTTCAGATATCTTATCAAGACCTGTAGATGTTTCTAAATATGGTGTTATTTATGCTGGCGCACAAAAGAATATGGGTATTGCTGGACTTGGTGTAGTTATTATTAGAGAAGACCTAGTAAAACCACATCCAGCTAATATTCCAGTTCTTTCTGAATTAGATACTATGTTAGAAAAGGATTCTATGTATAACACACCACCATGCTGGGCTATTTATATGTTAGGTCTCGTAGTGAAGTGGATTGATGAACAGGGTGGACTAGAAGTGATGAAGGAAAAGAATGAAAAGAAAGCAAAACTTCTTTATGACTACTTAGATCAGTCAGACTTCTATAAACCACATGCAAAGAAAGATGCACGTTCTAATATGAATGTGACTTTCACAACACCATCTAAAGAATTAGATGCTGAATTTGTAAAGGAATCTATTGCAGCAGGTATGACAAACTTAAAAGGACATCGTAGTGTAGGTGGTATTAGAGCATCTATCTATAATGCAATGCCATATGAAGGTGTAGAATATTTAGTTAATTTCATGAAAGAATTCGAGGAGAAACATAAGTAATATGTATAAGATTAAAACTTTAAATAAGATTTCTGAACAGGGCTTAGAAATCTTTGACGATAATTATGAAGTCGGTGATAATTTAGAACATGAAGATGGGATCTTAGTTAGATCAGCTAAATTACATGACTATGATTTTCCAGCTGAATTAAAGGCTATCGCAAGAGCAGGTGCAGGTGTCAACAATATTCCTGTAGATACATGTACTGAAAAAGGTATCTGTGTATTTAATACACCAGGGGCTAATGCGAATGCGGTTAAAGAATTAGTATTATGTGCTTTAATCTTAAGTTCAAGACAGGTGATTCCTGGTATTGAATGGGTAAAAACATTACCAGCTGATGATTTTGGAAAAGCTGTAGAAAAAGGTAAGAGCCAGTTTGTTGGTCCTGAAATTGATGGTAAGAAGCTTGGTGTTATTGGTTTAGGTGCAATTGGTGTGAATGTAGCCAATGCAGCTGTTAAATTAGGTATGGAAGTATATGGTTATGATCCATATATCAGTGTCAATGCAGCATGGAAACTATCTAAATGGGTTCATAAAGCAGCTACTGTAGAAGAATTATTCAAGGAATGTGACTATATTACTATCCATGTACCAGCAACTCCTGATACAAAGAATATGATCAATAAGAAGTCACTTGCAATGATGAAAGACGGTGTACGTATCTTGAACTTTGCACGTGATACATTAGTAAATACTGCAGATATCATTAAAGCATTAAAGTCAGGTAAAGTGGCACGTTATATTACAGACTTTGGTTCTAAAGAACTTGTAGAAACTGAAAATACAGTTGTATTGCCACACTTAGGTGCTTCTACTCCAGAATCAGAAGATAACTGTGCAACTATGGCCGTAAAAGAAATGATTGATTACTTAGAAAATGGTAATATTCAGAACTCTGTTAACTTACCTACAGTTGTAGAACCACGTACTACAACATATCGTGTATGTATTATTCATAAGAATATTCCTAACATGTTAGCAGTGTTTGCGAACGCATTTGCGAAAAAGAGCATGAACATTGAAAACATGGTCAATAAAGCACGTGGTGAATATGCATATACTGTCATTGATACAAATGATTTATCAGAAGATATCACTAAAGTGATTGAAAATCATGAAGGTGTTATTAAAGCTAGAATTATTGCGAAGATTGTTTTCTAAATCCTTCTTTTTGAATAGTCCATCTTAGTGATGGACTTTTTCTATTGAAAAATGTAAGATGGGAGTGCGAAGGGGTGATGGAATGAATAAATTAGTAGATGCTTTATCCTGGGTGGCTATGAGATGTACTCAGAATAAATACTTAAATGCAATTAAAAATGCATTCCAGAATTATATGCCAATATCTCTTGCAGGTGCTGTTGGAATGCTTTGGACAAATGTATTAGTTAATGATCATGGGGGATTAGGTACTGTTTTTCCACTTATTATGGATTTAAAAATTTTTAATCCAATCTTTGAAGCATTGAATTATGCAGCCATTTCATGTATCTCTATCGTAATTGTATTATTATTATCTAGTGAAATTGCCCAGGCAAATGGGGATCATGATATTTATCCCGTGATTGTCAGTTTTTTAAGCTGGCTGATTGTCACACCACATACAATAGATGGTTTACATATCAATGTGCTATTACGTACAGGTAATGGAGCATTTATTCAAACAAAACTATCTACTTTTGTCCATATTCCAAATTATATAGGAATCACGCTTAAAGACTTTGCGGCAGAGGGAATAAGTGTCACTTATACATATTCATCAGGACTCTTTACCGCGATGTTTGTCGCTATAATTGCGACAGAACTCTATCATTTATTAAGAAACTGCGATTGTCTCTTAATAAAGCTTCCTAGTCAGGTTTCTACTAATCAGGTAATATCATTCATGAATATCGTTCCTACGTTCTTGACATGCTTAATTATGAGTTCTATCTCTTATCTTTGTATCCTAAGCACAGGTCATACACTTAATACAAATATATATAATCTGATACAGCTTCCGTTACAGCTGATGGCAGGGGATAATTTAATTGCGGTTCTTGTTTTGTATCTTATTATCTCATTGTTCTGGATTGTTGGCTTCCATGGGAAGAACCTTATGTCGCCTGTCATTGAATCGTTTTATAGACCATTACTCTATATTAATATGGGAGCATTTAATGCGGGGTTCAGAGGAAAAGATATACCCTATGTATTCAATTCATCGATGTTTCAGATGTTTGGAGATATTGGCGGCTCAGGATGTACATTAGGGCTTGTGATATATATACTTGTTTTTTCTCAAAGACATGATAATCGTCTAGTAGCAAATATTTCTTTATTCCCAAGTTTAGTGAATATCAATGAAACAGTGATCTTTGGTATGCCTATTGTGCTTAATCCTCTATTAGATATTCCTTTTATTCTTGCACCACTTATCTCTCTTACAGTGGGATATTTCCTTATTCAAATAGGATTCTGTCCACATGTAATCATGGAGGTACCTTGGGTTATGCCACCTATTTTATTTGGCTTCTTAGTTACCGGAGGAAGTATCCATGGGGCAATATCACATCTCATATGTATATGTATCTCATTACTTGTGTATGCGCCATTTATTTATATATATGAGAGAAAACAGAAGAAAGAAGAATATATCTATTAAAGTGACAAAAAGAGTGAATTTATGCATATAAATTCGCTTTTTTTGTAACATCTATACAATATTCTTAAGAATGCTTGTTTAATCGTTTTATTAGATTATTATAAAGATGCAAAAAGAAAATAAATTTTTGCTTCCTAAATCGTCATGAGACGTCCAGCTCATGACATTTTTTTATTATTATCATTGATAAAATACCAATAAGATGATAATATATTATCATCTTAAGATTAAGGTCTTAAGATAGGAAAATCTAGTTATACATATCGTGGGGTGTAGGGACCTCATGATCTTGTGCAGATATGTCTGCATCTCCTGTACATTCTTATTCGGGTGCGAGGATAAGAATGATCACTGCTCGTAAGAGTATTGCTAATAATTAAATCCCTTATTGAACATGGATATAAAGTGAGTAATTAATGAAACCCTCATACTTTTAACTCATTATAACTTCGATTTTCCTAGGAACGCTGATCCTTTTAATCATTAGGGCATTGATTGAAAAACAGCCACTGCATTCATATTTCATCCATATCAAGCCAAAAGAATATTTATGTAGTGCATGATCCTCCTTATGGAGGATTCTTTTTTTTACAAATTATTAATATACTCTTTATTTGATGATAACCATACTTATTGTATAAGGTGCTATACTTGTGCACAGAGAGGAATCTATATTAGAAGAAACTGGCGGTATCTTATGTGATTATCGTGGACATCCTATTAAGAACCAATTAATCACAAATTTAGTTGCAGGCAAAGAAAACATCGTTCACGATCTGATATCTCAATGGGTTAATAAGTAGGGAGACCTGCTTATTTTTTTGCATTTAAAAAACCTGGAATAAATCCAGGTTAATCAATAGGTTCCTGATAGAACCTTCCTTTTACAGCATTTGTTTTGACTATATTAACAAAAGCCTGTTTATCAATACTTTTAATAATTTCATAAACATCATTGACTTCTGCAGCACTGACAACTGTATAAAGCATGACACGATCTTCATGTGTATGAGATCCTTCGCCAGTAAAACGAGTCATGCCATGATGTGTCTTAACTAATAATTCTCTTTCTAATTCATCTGCTTTATTAGATATGATGAATAAAGTCATCTGCTGATCTGATTTGTGGAAAGTATCTATTGCCTGAGTGGATACGAACTGGAAGACAATAGAATAAAGAGATGCTTCAAATCCAAATAACATTCCAGAAGTTAATAATAGAATAATATTAAAACCTAGAATGATGTTCCAAGAAGAGATATTCCACTTTCGATGAATATAGACTGCAATAAAGTCTGTTCCTCCGGAACTTGCTTTACCATATAAGGCAATAGAAATAGCCAAACCATTTAATAAACCACCAAATAAAGCAATGAGTAATGGATCAGTTGTGACCTTATAAGAAGGAATCAAATCAACTAAGAATGAGTTTAAAACAATCATTAATACACTATAACCAGTAAAACGTTTTGAAATAAGTTTAAAACCAATGATAGCTGGTATCGCATTTAATGAAATATTAAGCACAGAATAAGGTACAGAAATGTTAGCATACTTTAACATTATTCTCTGTATTAATAGAGTCATACCGGTAATACCACCAGGGACTAATTCACCAGCACGTACAAACGTCTTAATATTAAAGGCCATTAAACATGACGCAAGAATGACGCATACGAATGATTTGAGGGCTTTTATTGATTTTTTTTGTTGTATTTCCTTTTCATATAACATAAATTTAACATTCACCTCCGAAAATTCGACCAAATTGTACTATTGTTTATACAATAAAACAACCGTAATTATGTAAAAAGTGAAAAAACACATTTACATAATCTTAAGATAATACATACACAAATATGATTTTTTTGTTAAGGAGAAAAATCTATGATGTAGGTGTCTTAAGAAGACGGGAGGAAAAAAGTAAATATGAAAAAAATATTAACGCTTGTACTTACATGTGTACTTGCATTCTCACTTGCTGGTTGTGGAGGATCTAAAAATTCTTCAACTGCTGGTTCAGGAGATTTATCAGGAAAGATCTCACTTGATGGTTCTACAGGTAATATCTATGATGGTATCATCCCAACAGTTGATGCAACAATCGCTGGTGAATTCGGAAGAATTATGGGATGGGCTGACAAATACAGAACAATGAAAGTTCGTACAAACGCTGATACACCACACGATGCTGTAAAAGCACGCGAACTTGGTGCAGAAGGTATCGGACTTTGCCGTACAGAGCATATGTTCTTCGAAGGAAACCGAATCGATGCATTCCGTGAAATGATCTGCTCTGAGACAGAAGAAGAAAGAGAAGCAGCACTTGCTAAGATTCTTCCAGAACAGCAGGGAGACTTCGAAAAACTGTATGAAGCACTGGAAGGTAACCCGGTTACTATCCGTTTCCTTGATCCACCGCTTCATGAGTTCGTTCCTACAGAAGAGGAAGACATTAAGAAACTTGCTGACGCTCAGGGTAAAACTGTTGAGCAGATCAAGACAATCATCGACAGCCTTCATGAGTTCAACCCAATGATGGGACACCGTGGATGCCGTCTTGCAGTAACATATCCAGAGATTGCTAAGATGCAGACAAGCGCTGTTATCCGTGCAGCAATCAATGTAAAGAAAGCTCACCCAGACTGGAACGTAAAACCAGAGATCATGATTCCACTTGTTGGAGACATCAAAGAGCTTAAATATGTTAAGAAATTCGTAGTAGAGACAGCAGACGCTGAGATTGCAGCAGCAAACAGCGATCTTGAGTACGAAGTTGGAACAATGATCGAGATCCCAAGAGCAGCTCTTACAGCTGATCAGATCGCTTCAGAAGCTGACTTCTTCTGCTTCGGTACAAACGACTTAACACAGATGACATACGGATTCTCTCGTGACGATGCTGGTAAGTTCTTAGAAGCTTACTATGATGCTAAGATCTTCGAGAA
>OLGA01001211.1_pt1 | contig 20651 bp, 20 predicted proteins | sample 1604881 | NCBI WGS metagenome assembly OLGA01 (sample SAMEA3888896, study PRJEB22519) | human gut metagenome | biome: human gut; feature: human-associated habitat; material: faeces | place: Denmark | collected 2009 | reverse complement strand
CAGGTTGCAAGGTTCGGGTTCAAATCAACCCCACCTGCGTTTCTGTGCCGAAGCTATGCCGAGCGCCTGCGGCGGCAGGGCTGTACCTTACAGGGCGTACCGGGCTTCTATCAAGACGATGCCGGGCGGTGGACGATCAACTTCGGCAGCCGCACGGCGGGCATCTTGCTCCCGGCTGTCGGTTTAGATGGTCTGATCTGCGGTATGCAGATACGGCTGGACACACCGCTGCGCCGCAGGGATGACCCACCGGGTAAAAGCGGGGCTAAGTATATCTGGTTGTCCTCAATCGGTAAGCCGCATGGTGTGACCTCCGGCAGCCCGCTGCATTTTGTGGGCGAGCCGTTTGCCAAGACCGTGTATGTGACGGAAGGGCTGCTCAAAGCCGATATTGCTCACTGCCTGACAGGACGCTCATTTATCGCTGTGGCAGGGGTGAACAGTCTGAACGGCTTGGAATCCGCGCTGCGCTGCATGGCGCAGAACGGCACCAAGCTGGTCGTGGAAGCCTACGACATGGACAAGTTAGAAAATGAGTATGTGGCATCTGCGGCCGAAAAGGTCCAGCAGATCGCCCATGCGGCCGGGCTGCAAAGCACAAGCCTTGTCTGGAATACTGCCTACAAGGGCATAGACGACTGGCAGCTTGCTTTGCGGCAGGAAGAAGCAAAAGAAAAAGTGGCCTGATGCCGCGCAAAGTTATGGCAGAGAGCTACCGTATGGCGGCTCTCTGCCTTTTTTAGAAAGGACAGAACAATGGGTATACTCTCTGAAATGGATATGATGAACCGCGATGCCGAGGATGATGCTTTCGAGGTGTCCTCGGACAGTGAAACCGTAGATTCTTTCAGCGAAGAATTTGAGCCGGTAGAAACCCCGAAGCAGGAACCGCAAGCGGAGGACGCAGAAGAAGCCCGCAAAAAGGCTGAATTTGATGCCGCCGAAGCCAAGCGCAAAGCCGAATGGGAGCAAAAACAGCGCGAAAAAGCCGAAGCTGAACAGGCTGCCTGGGAAAACGCCGTGGCTATGGGTGATGATGAGGTCATGATGGCTTCGATGAAGCGTGTCGGTGATGACGCCGAGCGACTGACCCGCCGCAATATGAAGCAATGCGTGACCGAGCATATTCAGACTAAGTGCCTCAGCGAACCGGAATTTGCCCGGCAGGTCATGCACCCCCGCAAGAATATGATCCGTTGTTTCCGTTACATTACCCGCAAAGCCAAGGAGTTTGCCGAGCAGGAAATGAAGGACAACGATGAAAAGCCGATTGCAGGCGGTTATGGCTGTGATGTGCCGGATGATATGTGCTATCTCTGGGCCGAAGAATACTTTATGGATATGGACGCAGAGGAAGACAAGGAAAAGGAGGAAAAATTCGTTCCGAAGCCCTATCCCGGAAAGCCGGCCCCGAGATCCAATAAGAAAGCCGACAAGAAAAAGTCGGCTCCCAAAAAGGAATCGCCGGCAGAGGAACATCCGAACGATAGCACACAGATGAATTTGTTTGAGGTGGGCGCATGATGAATAAAAGAGTCTTGCGCAAATTTGCAATACCGAGCAACAGTCTTAACCCGAAAAACGGCATTTTCTGTGCCGATCAGGTGAAGTATGTGGTGCGCACGGCGATCAAAAATATCGACCATCAGCGCACGCTGGTACTGTATATCTATGCAAAGGAAAGTGTGCTGGCCGGAAATCATGTCCCTCGCTGGACAATGTTTCAGCAGAAAGGCGGCTATATCACCTTATGCACCGATGATAAAGGCACACGCTGGCAGCAGTCTATGTTCGAGAACCTCGGAAAGGATTACTTTTTCAGGGATAAATGCTCTTTCTATTCCCAGGCCGACGAGAGACGGGTCACGAGATATTGTCAGTCCGAAAAGCAAAAAGGATTTGACAGCCTCTGCCTGCTTCAGTTGGATTTATTGCGGAAAAAGCAAAGGGAAAATGAACTGAAAAAGCAGCGCAGGATCATCGAGCGGATGAAACCGGTAGGCGCATTACCCAGGGACATCAAAGGCTTTATGCACAGAGAGACCCTGCCGCATTATATCTTCTATGATTATGCCAAGGGAAAAGCGCCGAAAAACGCATACTGTACTGCCTGCAAGCATAATGTATCGGTCGCTGAAGCCAAGCACAACGGCGAAGGCGTTTGCCCCCACTGCAAGAGGAAAATCACCTTTAAGAGCCGTGGGCGCCGCGGATATATAGTTGACCGTTCTACTGCACAGGTTATTCAGCGGCTGGGTAGCAACGAAATGATCATTCGTTTCGTAAAAGCCTACCGCCGTTATCCGAAAAGCGACACGCCGGAGTTTCATGTTTATGAAAACGCACGGTTGTTTCTTCAATGGGACGGCAGCAAGATCATAGCCAGTGAAAGCTACTATTACGGTTATTCCCGGGATCGCATTACACCGTGGCATCCGGGCGACAGGCCGGTATTCAGCCGGTGGTACTACAATTTTGAGGCAGACTGCTGCGGTTATCTCTATCATCGGAATCTGGACAGTGAACTGAAAGGAACGCCGTGGCAGTATTCCGCATTGAAGGAATATTATGCAGGAGATCCCACGCCTTTGTATGCCGGGCAGTATCTGCAGAAGTATTTACGCTATCCTATGCTGGAGTATTTGGTAAGGCTGAAGCTCTATCGTCTCGCAACCTATGTTGCTTACGGCGATACGGGCGGGGCTCGTTTCTATGACGACAGCGTGCTCAACAGCAAGGGCAAAACCGTAACAGAGGTTTTGGGCGTCGGTAAAAAATATATACCGCTTTTGCAGACGATCGACCCCGGGCCGGACCAGCTTACGATGATCAAAGCATTTCTGCGGGATAATATCCGACCGGATCTGGAACTGATGAAATGGTGCAGCAAAAACGACATCGGAGAGGAAGCGTATATTACGGTTCCCTTGCGCTATATGACGCCCCATAAGCTGATGCGGTATGCTAGCCCGACACTGCTTCCCACAACATGAGGGTAAATAAATTGGTTTTCAACGAACTGTGCCGCCTGATAGACGATCAGGCATAGGATCACCTTGTTTGGCTCAGCCAGCAAAGTCAGCAACATACCGATTGCACAGGACAAGAACGCTCCAATGTATGGTACAAAGGCAAAAGCTGCGGTCAAAACCGCCGTCAGCCCGGCATAAGGGATCCGGAATATAGAAAACGAAAGGAAAATCAGCGTACCAAGTATCAGCACCTCTACACATTGACCTGAAAGAAATTTGGCATAGGTATCGTGAGACAGCTTTGCGATATGGCAGACCTTATCTGCGACAGATTCTTTGCAATAAGCGTACAGCGCCCGTCTTGTTTGTTTGCCAAGTTCCTGCTTTCCAACCAGAACATAAAACATGATCACGAGCGAAACGGCTGCGTTGACAACAGTAGATATTGTAGAGCCGGCAACACTGACAACGGAGCCTATTACTACGCCTGCTCCGTTCATTGCCTTCTCGGCAATGGTTTTCCAATCCAACTTGTTGAGATATGCGCTGATCTCAGCGGTATCAAAGCCATAATTGCGCAGCACCGCTGCCCAGTCGGGCCACTTTTCTTTAATAAGAGAAATGATACTTTTTACGGAGGCTATGAGCTGAGGAATCGCAATGACAAATAGTAGCACGATAATAGCGACTAAAAGCAACAATGTAATAATCAAACTTAAAACATTGATTGTGCGCTCGCTTGCTTTGGGCATAAGGCGAGAAAGACGCTTGCCGATCCCGCGCATCGGAACGCTCAGGATAAACGCCATGAGCAACCCTGCAAATACAGGGGTGAGCAATTCCGCACACACATGTAAAAAGTCCGAAATATAGTTCAAGTTGTTTAATGCTGTGAATAGAGCAACGCCGAAAGCAATCAAGCCAAGCTGTTGCTTAAATTTTTTATCCATATCTATTTCTCCACTGCAGAGGTCTGAGCTGATGCTTCTTTCTTTCCGTAACCCAGCCACCAGCCCAAAGCGCACACAGGCAATGCAGCTATGACATCCACAGCAGAATGTTGTTTCATAAAAACAGTCGAAAGGCTGATGCATACTGCGATGATGCCGAACACGATCTTCCATGCAACATTTTGAAAGCGTTTGCAATCCCACAGGGCAAACATAGCGGCAAACGAGCCGATAACATGGAGAGAAGGACAGACATTCGTGTTGGTGTCAAATGAATAAAACCCCGTTATAAAATCAGTAAGTATATTGGGTTCATCGAAATGCTCCGGTCGTAATTCCTGGCAGGTCGGAAATACGATGTAAATAAGCAATGTGATGCCGTATGTAACGATAACAAAGTGCATCATTCTTCGGAAGGCTCTTGTGTCAAAGAAAAAGGTATAGATAAGTGCTCCGATGAGAAAAACGAACCACAGAAGATACGGGATCAGCGCCCATTCCCAGAATGGGATCAAGTCGTCCAGCGCACAGTGTACAACGTAATAATGTCTTTCCGGCTGAAACCGTTCAAGAAACATAAACATCAATCCGAAAAACGGCCAAAACAGCAGCAACTTAACATGTGAAAACTCCGGCGTATTCATTTTTTTGAAACGAAACTGGCGGTAGTCCACCTCCGGTTTGATTTTTTTCGTGCTTCTTTGCATAACATTCCATCCATTCGTAACGTGCGGCAAAAGCGAGATAAGGGTTTACGGTGCTATCGTCGTTAGTAGCTGCTCCTCATATCGTGGTAAGTTCCGAATTTGCATATTGCGCTGTTGCTTTAAGAGTAATTTTTGTAAGCGAGGCCGGTTGAAACGCTGTACCACAATAAATGGCAAATTGCCGAGCAAAATGTAAACGGCCGTCATGCAAATACCTCCTATACCAGGCCAGAACCATAGCATTGCAAGCCCTGCAATCGATAAGATACCGTGTGTCCACTCTGCAACACAGGTTTCTTGGATCATTCTGGGCAAATCGGAAAGCGTTTGTCGCTTTAGCTTTTTTGCCGGCATGATATTTGTAAAAATACGGCTCATATCCGGCACCTTTGCCTGCCACTGCTTCACACGCAGCGCTTTCCATATTGCTTGTTCATATGAATAGCACCGCCACGGGAAATGATCCGCTTTGAACCAAGACTTTGGTACTAACCGTCCGACTACAAAAAACACAACACCCAAGGCCGCTATGTAAAGCAAGCAACGCAAAAAATGTTTCATAAGTTTGATACCTCTTTGATTTGCATAGCGGCCGTTGGAAATGCTGAATTACTTCTGTGGCTGGCCGCTTATCGCAGCAAGAAGCATTTGGGCACATGCCTCCGTGGACACGCCGGATGTATTCAGCAGAATATCGTAATTGCTCTTATCTGCCCACTCCTTCTGTGTCCAGAAGCGGAAATAGTTTTTCCGATCCCTATCCTTTTTCTGCATCAGATATTTTGCGTCAGTCTCCGAAACATTTTCCGTTCGGATAATGCGTTCCACCCTTTTCTCGGTATCGGATGAATAAATAAATGATTTCAGAACACGAGGGCTTTCCCCGAGGATCACCGTGGAGCATCTGCCAATAAAAACAGCAGGGCCTTTCAGCTCGATGTTTACCATTGTCCGACGAATTCCCTCGAACAGCTCATAGACTGTGTTCTTCCGGTTACGTGCGTAGTCCGAAAAAGCAGCAATGTCATACAGAAAGCTACCTGTACGCTGCTCGTCGTAGGTTTTCAGCAGTTCGATAGATACACCCTGGGCTTCAGCGGCTTTGATCAGCAACTCACCGTCATAGTAAGGTATTCCTGCCAATTCGGCAACACGCATACCGATCTCACGGCCGCCGCTTCCGAATTCTCTTTCGATTGCCAAGGATTTCATGGTTGTCTCTCCCTTCTGATTAAGATGCTTTGTCAAACTGGCTGTTGTATAGGTCAGCATAGAAACCGCCCTGTGCCAGCAGTTCCTCATGCGTGCCCTGTTCGATGATGTCGCCTTCCTTCATCACAAGGATCAGGTCAGCGTTTTTAATGGTAGAAAGCCGATGAGCGATCACGAAGCTGGTTCTGTGCTCTGTCAGCGTATCCATAGCCTTCTGCGTCATCAGCTCCGTCCGTGTATCGACCGAGCTGGTCGCTTCGTCCAGGATCATCATTGGGCTGTTTTTGATCATGGCACGAGCAATGGTAAAGAGCTGCTTTTGCCCTGCGGAAATGACCACATTTTCTCCAAGCACGGTATCAAAGCCATTCGGAAGCGTCTCGATAAAGTGATAGATCCCACACGCACGGCAGGCCTTTTCAAGTTCTTCGTCCGTAACCCCTGTTTTGTTGTAAACGAGATTTTCACGCACGGTTCCGTCAAACAGCCAGGTGTCCTGCAGCACCATGCCAAACAGCTCGTGGATGTTTTCTCGTGTCAAATCGGAGGTAGAAATACCGTCAATGCGGATATCGCCGCCGACCAGATCAAAGAACCGCATCAAAAGGTTGACCATTGTTGTCTTACCGGCACCTGTAGGACCGACGATAGCGACTTTCTGCCCCGGCTTGATGTGAGCAGAAAAATCTTTGATAATGATTTTGTCCGGATTATCCGGATAGCTGAAGCGAACATGGTCGAATTCGACCTCGCCATGCACCTCGGTCAATTTCTCGGTCTTATAGCTTTCATCCGAAAGTTCTTCCTCCTGCAGGAAGTCGAATATCCGATCTCCGGCGGCAGCTGCCGTCTGCATCTGCGTCATACCCTGTGCCAGTGTGCTGAGCGGGGAGGTAAACAAGCGGACAAACATGATAAATGCCGTGATTACGCCAAAGGTGATCTGCCCATCCATAACCAAAGCCGCACCGATCACACAGACCGCTACATAACCGAGATTGCCGATCACATTCATCAGCGGCTGCATAACGCCGGATAGAAACTGACTTTTCCGGTTTGCATCGTAAACCGCACGGTTCATCCCGGCAAAGTTCTTTTTGATCTCGTTGTTGGCACGGGAAATGCGTACAACATCATGGCCGGAGTACATTTCCTCCACATAGCCGTTGAGCTTACCGAGACTCTGCTGACGGGCGACGAAGTATTTTTGAGAACGGGACATGATTACCGCCATTACAACGAATCCAATCAGCGTAATGGCGATCGCTGCAAGCGCCATTCGCCACTCCGTCACAAGCATCATAATCAGGCAGCCTACGAATTGGGCAACTGCACTGATCATCGACGGAAGGCTGTTGGAAAGTGCCTGCTGAAGCGTGCTGACATCATTTGTCACACGGCTCAGAATATCGCCGTGCGAGATTTTCCCAAAGCACTTCATAGGGACCTTATTGATTTTATCGGAAAGATCCCGCCGCATTTTCTTGGACAGATCCAGCGTAACGGTAGCCATGATATATTGCTCAATATATCCGCACACTTCACCGATCAGATAGATCGCCAGCAGGACGCCTCCCACCTTTGCAACGGCAGAAAGGTCAATGCCGGTCATCAGTCCGTCTGAGATCAGATCCGTGATACGACTAAGCTGGTTTGGCCCGATGATCGTCAAGACAGCGCCGATCATGGAAAACACAAACGCAATGATCATTGGCAGCCGCAATTTTGAAGAATAGGTAAACAGTTCTTTCAGAACGCCCTTTATTCCTCGTTTACTTTTTTCGGGCACGCCTGTTCGGCGCCCCATCATTTGATTTCCGTTCATTTACAGAGCACCTCCTTATGCGCCCAGTTCTTCGGCGGACAACTGCGACATGGCAATTTCTCGATAGACAGCACAATTCTTTATCAGTTCCTCATGCGTACCGATCCCAACGGCCTTGCCTTCATCCAGAACGACGATCTTATCGGCGTTGCGGATCGTACCGATTCTCTGGGCAACGATCATGCAGGTAACGCCGCCGAGCTTTTCGGCAAGACCTTTTCGCAGCGCTGCATCGGTTTTGTAGTCCAATGCGGAGAAGGAGTCATCGAAAATCAAAATCTCGGGATTTCTCGCCAACGCACGGGCGATTGCCAAACGCTGCTTCTGTCCGCCGGAAACATTGGATCCGCCCTGTGAAATCGGTGCATCTAATTTTCCGGGCAGTTTTTCGACAAATTCACTTGCCTGGGCAAGTTCCAAGGCTTTCTGTGCGTTTTCGTCGGTAGGAACTGCGGCGCTTTCACCGAACAGCACATTATCCCGGATGTCACCGGCAAACAGAACCGCTTTCTGCGTTACATATCCGATACGGTCGTAAAGGGCGTCGAAGGTGTATTCTTTTATATCCTTTCCGTCGATCAGGACCGTGCCGGAGGTCGTGTCGTAAAAGCGAGCTGCCAGGCTGATGAGCGTTGTTTTACCGCTGCCGGTCGCACCGATAAATGCAATGGTTTCACCTTTATTCACCTTAAAGCTGATGTTTTCCAATACATCCTTATCCGAGGTGGGATAGTGGAAGGAAACATCCTTGAACTCGACTGTGCCCACTTCGGGAGCGTTGTCCGATTTTCCTTCCCGTAAGGTGATTTTTGCATTCAGCACCTCATTGATACGCCCGGCAGAAACCTGGGCCGAAGGGAAGAACATTACAATCATGACCATCATCATAATGGACATGATGACATAGGTTGCATAGGTGCCGAATACCATAATGTCACCGAATGTTGCGATCCTCGCTGCGACATCTGTAAGTGCGACCTTTTCCACGATAGATGCGCCTACCCAATAGACGGTCAATGCCAAAGTATTCATAGCGAACGAGACAGCCGGCATAAGCATCGCAAATCCGTGCTGATTGAACAGCTGCGTTCTCATCAGTTCGTCGTTGGCCTGCTCAAATTTTTCCGCTTGATATTTCTCGGCATTATAAGCGTGCACCACATTGATGCCCGTCAGATTTTCACGGGATACACGGTTGATGTTATCCGTCAATTTCTGCACACGGCGGACACGCGGCACGATCACCGCAATGACGATTGCCATCATGGCAAGCAGCGCCACGACAAAGCCGGCGGTGATAACAGACAGCGTCCAGCTTTTGTTGATGATCTTTATGACCGCCCAAATCGCCATGATCGGAGATTTGATCATAATTTGCAGGCCCATTGCCACAAGCATCTGGATCTGCGTGATGTCATTCGTCGTGCGGTTGATCAGGCTCGGAACAGAAAACTGCTGCATTTCATACTGACCGAAATCCGCCACCTGATTAAACACCTTTTCACGGATTGTATAGCTGAAGCCTGCGGCAGTCTGCGCTGCCAAGTATCCGCAAATTACCGCAAGCAGAGCGCTTGCGAGCGTGCAGCCGAGCATTTCAAGCCCTGTTTGCCAGATGTCACTCATTGCGCTGCCAGGGGTCTTGATAAGTACTGTCAGGTCGCTCATATAGTCCGGCAGGCGCAGATCAAAATAGATCTGACCCAATACCAGAATGGCGCAAAGCCCGGCAGTCAGCCACTCCTTGCGTTTCATTTTCTTTAATAGCTCAAACATATTGGTTTGCTCCCATAATCTTTGTTGTTTATAATACCGTTAAGTTCGATACTTTGCCATCAGTTCCTTAAACAATTCCTGCGTCGAGGGCGGCGTATAGGTAATAGCGTTGGCCCCGGCCACGATTGTCTCATAGATGCTTTCGTTGGTTTTCCCACCGGATGCAACCAGCGGAACATTCGGAAACTCCGAGCGGATTTTTCGTACAACATTCGGAGTCTCTTTTCCGCAGGCGATATTTAAGATCGCAGCGCCATGCTGCAAACGGCTGGCAATGTCCGTGCCCTCATGCGTCACCGTGATAATCACCGGAATATCTACGGCGTTGCTTACAGCCAGAAGATTCAGATCGGAAATCGGTGCATTCAGCACAACTCCCATAGCACCTTGCGACTCCACGTCCTTCGCCAAGGATACCGTCCTTATTCCCTTGGTCGTCCCGCCACCAACGCCGCAGAACACCGGGATATAAGAGGAGCGAATGATTGCATCGCTGATCGCTTGCTGCGGAGTAAAGGGATAGACCGCAAACACGGCATCGGCGTCACAATTCCGAATAATTGCAAGATCGGTGGTAAAGACAAAGCTTTTGATCCTGCGTCCGTTGATGATAATTCCGCTGGCTTGGAAAACCGCCTCCGGGATCTTCAGAATATGCTGCCGCAAACGGCTGCCGATCTGAGGGATCTGCTCCTTTTTCATTTCTTCCATACTGCATCTCCTGTATTACCAGTCGGAGTTTCTGCGGGCAAAAGCCGCAATAATGCTTTCGATGCCGAACAGGATCAGATAGATTGCCACCATATAGCAGATCGCTCTGAGCGTTACAAAGGAAAGCGCCGGACTAAAGATCATCACAAATCCGAGCACAAGCCCGAGAATGTTCAGAATCAGTGAGAAATAGTAATAAAACGGATTTCCAATCAAACGAATCAGGTTTGTCCTTGTCAGCTCGGATATGCAGTGGGCGATAAACCAAATCGGGAGAAGAATCGTCAGTGCCCATTTCCCGACATTGGGATTGGCGATCAGCATCACGCCGCACATAACGCTTAAAATCCCAGAGATCAACGACAGCATCGGACCGAAGCCGATAAAGCGGGAAAGCCGGGCATATACCACGAGATCTTCAATGCCCATCACAATGGCGATCACGCCGTAAATAACGACCGCTCCCGTCAGCGTGCTTTCCGGGCGGATAAAGGCAAAGATGCCAAGCAGGATCAGGAGCACGCCGACGATCAATTCGCTCCATCCAAAGCCGTTTTTTCTTTTCATACCGCATTCCCATCCTTTCTGTTCAAAATCGTCATGAATTCGCTGCCCGTAATGGTCTCTTTCTCGTAAAGATAGCTTGCAAGTTCATCCAACTTCTTGCGATTGTCTGCCAGCAGACGGCGAGCCTTTTCATGCTGCTTTTTGACAGTCTCCACGACCTTCTGATCGATTTCTTTTTGTGTATCCGCCGAGCAGGCAAGCGAGGTATCGCCGCCGAGGTACTGGTTGCTGACCGTCTCCATCGCAACCATATCGAATTCATCGGTCATACCGTAGCGGGTAATCATCGCACGGGCAAGTTTGGTTGCTTGCTCGATGTCATTAGAGGCACCGGTTGTAATCTGCCCGAATACGATCTCCTCCGCCGCACGGCCACCGGTCAGCGTGGCAATTTTGTTTTCCAGTTCTTCCTTGGTCATCAGAACCTTATCGTTCTGCTCGACCTGCATGGTGTAGCCCAGTGCGCCGGAGGTTCTGGGGATGATCGTGATCTTCTGCACCGGTGCGGAAGCCGTCTGCAAAGCAGCGACCAGCGCATGGCCAATCTCATGGTAGGCGACGACCTTCTTTTCATCATCGGTCATGATGGCGTTTTTCTTCTGATAGCCGGCGATGACGACCTCAATGCTTTCCTCCAGGTCTGCCTGCTCTACGACTGTGCGCCCACTGCGCACCGCACGGAGGGCAGCTTCGTTGATGATGTTCGCAAGCTCTGCGCCGGAGGTTCCGGAGGCCATACGGGCGATGGTATGGAAGTCCACATTGTCCGCCGTTTTGATCTTCTTCGCATGGACCTTGAGGATGGCTTCACGACCTGCGAGGTCAGGCAGCTCCACGGGAACACGGCGGTCAAAGCGGCCGGGGCGGGTCAGCGCCGGGTCAAGGGACTCCGGGCGGTTGGTCGCCGCCAGAATGATGACGCCGTTGTTGCCTTCAAAGCCGTCCATCTCGGTCAGAAGCTGGTTAAGCGTCTGTTCACGCTCATCGTTGCCGCCTATCTGACCATCGCGCTTTTTACCGATGGCATCGATCTCATCGATAAAGACGATACAGGGCGCTTTTTCCTTGGCCTGCTTGAACAGGTCACGCACTTTTGATGCACCCATACCGACGAACATCTCCACAAATTCCGAGCCGGACATGGAGAAAAACGGAACACCGGCTTCGCCTGCAACAGCCTTAGCCAGCATCGTTTTGCCGGTACCCGGAGGGCCTACAAGCAATACGCCCTTGGGCATAGATGCGCCGACATCGGAATACTTCTTGGGATTATGTAGGTAATCGACGATTTCGGCAAGATTTTCCTTTGCTTCATCCTCACCAGCGACATCGGCAAAACGGATGCCGTCCGTGGACGGAACGTAGACCTTGGCATTGCTTTTTCCCATACCGAACGCCATCGCATTTGGGCCGCCTGCCTGGGACATCATTTTCTTCGCCATATACTGTCCGAGGGCAGCAAAGATCAGGATCGGCAGAATAAATGTCAGGAAAAAGCTGAGCAGCGGAGACATGCCTTTTTCAATATTCCGTGTGAATTTAGCTCCCGATGCATACAGCCGCTCGGTCAGGGTGGGGTCGTTCATTTCGCCGGTCTTGTAGATCTGGGTATTGTCCTTGTCTGTGAATACGATCTCGGAATCGGCAACCTCTACGCTGCCGATATCTTTATCCTCGATCATCTTCATAAAGGTACCGTAATCAACCTCTTTCACTCTGGCATTTGCAAGCAACGGAGAGATGACCATGTTGAAAACCAGAATGACCAACAAAACAATGCCGTAATAATAGATCAGGGGTTTTCTCGGTGACTTAACTTCTTTCATACTTACCCGACTCCTTTTCGTTCATTGTGGTGAGTATACTGTCCATTTCTAAACTGAAACGAAACAAACCGGAGAAAAAACTCCGTTTTGCTTCATTTCGTCAGCCATCGAGACCTATGTTTTTCTTTGCTGTGGACAGCATAAGCTTGATGCGGTTCAGCTGATTGACCTCGCTGGCACCGGGGTCATAATCCACCGCAGCAATATTGCTTTGCGGGTATGCTTTTTTCAGCGCTTTGATCACGCCCTTGCCTACAACATGGTTTGGAAGACACGCAAACGGCTGAATACAAACTACATTCGGCGTGCCATGTGTGATCAGTTCGATCATTTCTCCGGCTAAGAACCACCCCTCACCGTATAGATTGCCCAAAGACAAAAAGGGTTTTGTCATTTCAGCAATCCGGTAAACAGACAATGGGGCCTCAAACCGTTTGCTTTCGTTCAGCGCATCAGTTGCCGGTTTGCGCAGAGCGGCAATCAGCCTTATTGCCGCCTTGGATACGATGACCGAAGATTTTTTGGTGCCGAGGTATTCCGCCTTGTATTGGGAGCCGAAAACACAGTAATTGAAGAAGTCCAGCAGATCCGGAACAACAACCTCGGCACCTTCCCGTTCCAGCAGTTCCACCAAGTGGTTGTTTGCCAGCGGCATATACTTCACAAGGATCTCACCGACAATGCCGACCCTCGGCTTACGGATCGTTTCATCGATGGGGAAGCTGTCAAACGCATTGACGATTCCACGGCATACTTCCTTATAGGTGTACTGCGTTTTTGAATTTATGAGTGAGTCGATGCAAATATCCTGCCACTTTTTATGGAGCGCATCGGCAGAACCGGGTATGACCTCATACGGTCGCACACGGTACAGGCAGCGCATAAAAAGATCTCCGTAGACGATCGTTTTTGCGGCATCCGTGACTAAACCGGCGGACAGGCTGAAACCCTCATTTTTCTCCATCCCGTTGGCGTTCAGGGAAATGACCGGAATATGGGAGTATCCGGCCTTATCCAAGGCGCGGCGAATGAAGGATACATAGTTGCTGGCACGACAGCATCCGCCGGTCTGTGTCATAACGATTGCCAAACGGTCGGTAGCAGAGAGCAAGCTGCGGATTCGGATACGGACAGCGCCGAGATTGGCGACCTCGTCGATCTTCAAAAGCGTATACAGCTTGCCGGAAGCCTCCAGAATCTCGCTTACCTGATCTGTCGTTACGGCATCAAGTCCGCATCCGAAAGAATTGAGCTGAATCATCTCCAATTTATCATGTTGGCAGACAAATTCCGCTGCATTGTACAGCCGGGAATGATATACCCACTGATCCACAACACGCAAGGGCCGGGACGGCTCAAAATCGATGGGAAGACTATCCTCAGTAAAAACCGTCAGACCGTAGGAGGCAATCAGTTCCGGGATCCCGTGGTTGATTTCGGGGTCGATATGATACGGCCGCCCCGCCAGCACGATTCCGCACTCGCCGTTATGCTTCATCTGATTGAGCAGGCGCTTGCCTTCCGTACGAATATCTGCCTTGACCCGCTGCTGTTCTGCCCATGCCGCTTTTACTGCCGCATGCACCTCCGGTGCGGGAATATTCCATTCCTCACGGCAGAGCTTTACCATGCGGTCAGCAACCGTCTTTTCATCGGTAAACGCCATAAATGGGCGTATGTAGCGCACGGCTCCATTGGTAACGGCTTCCACATTGTTTTTGATGTTTTCAGGATAGGTCAGCGCCTCGATCTGCTCCAGTGAAAGCATCTTAGTCGGTGTCGGTGCTCCGGTGTAATTGCGTCTGGCGATCAATGCGGCACCGAAAGCACCCATCACGCCGGAAATATCCGGGCAAATCACTTCTGCACCGGCAATTTCTTCAAACGCCCGCAAGACAGCCTTGTTATGAAAAGTACCGCCCTGCACGACGATATGGCTGCCAAGCTCCTCCGCCGAGGACAGCTTGATGACCTTATACAAAGCGTTTTTGATCACGGAATAGGCAAGGCCGGCGGAAATATCCGAAACCGAGGCACCTTCTTTTTGTGCCTGCTTGACATTGGAATTCATGAAAACCGTGCACCGGGTACCGAGGTCAACCGGGTGTTCGGCAAATAGTGCGGTTTGTGCGAACTCTTCTGCAGTATATCCTAAAGAGTTTGCAAAGTTTTCAATAAAGGAACCGCAGCCAGAGGAGCAGGCTTCGTTAAGCATGATACTGTCCACAGCACCGTTTTTCAGACGGATACATTTCATATCCTGACCGCCAATGTCCAGCACACAGTCCACTTTTGGATCGAAGAAAGAAGCGGCCGTACAGTGAGCAATCGTTTCCACTTCTCCGTCATCCAGAGAAAAGGCAGCCTGCAGCAGTGCCTCTCCGTAGCCGGTAGAGCACGCCCGGACGATTTTTGCATTCCCCGGCATTAGCGTTTGCAGTTCGTGGATACCCTTTTTTGCCGCCTCGATTGGGTTGCCGTTGTTGTTCGTGTAGTAAGAATACAGCAGTTCACCGTTTTCCCCGATCAGCGCCATCTTGGTTGTCGTAGAACCAGCGTCGATTCCCAGATAGCAGTTCCCTCGATAGGCGGAAAGCTCACCACGGGCAACGGAAGCCCGAGCGTGTCTGCAGCAGAACTGCTCATATTCTGCGTGACTTTCAAATAGAGCCGGAAGCCGGGGCATTTCAAAAGAGATCGAGACGCCGTTTTTCAGACGCTCGATCAGGGTGTCGATTGGGACAGTGTCTTTTTCCGTGCTTTCCATTGCAGCGCCCATGGCGGCAAACAGATGGGAGTGATCCGGATCAACAGTCGTTTCCGCTGTCAAACCAAGAGTCCGTACAAATGCCTTTTTCAGTTCCGGCAGAAAATGCAGCGGACCTCCGAGAAATGCCACGCATCCCCGGATCGGCTTTCCGCAGGCAAGACCGGAGATCGTCTGGTTCACGACTGCCTGAAAAATAGATGCTGCAAGGTCCGCTTTGGTTGCCCCTTCATTGATCAAGGGCTGAATATCTGTTTTCGCAAATACGCCGCAGCGTGCTGCGATCGGGTAGATCTGCTTGTACTGCTCAGCCTCTCTATTCAGTCCGGCGGCATCCGTTTGCAGCAGCGATGCCATTTGATCGATGAAAGAGCCGGTTCCGCCGGCGCAGACACCGTTCATTCGCTCCTCTAATCCGCCGGTAAAGTATATGATCTTAGCATCCTCGCCGCCAAGTTCAATCGCCACATCCGTCTGCGGCGCACATTTTTTCAGGGCTGTAGCGACGGCAACGACCTCCTGGACAAAGGAAATATCCAACGCTTTCCCCAGATTGATCGCACCGGAGCCGGTAATGCAAACCTGCAGTTCACATTCCCCAACAGATTTCTTGGCTTCTTCCAACAAAGTGGATAGGGTTTCCTGCGTGTGGGCCTGATGCCGTCTGTATTCTCCGTAAAGGATCTCATCGGCGTCATCAAGTACCACAAGCTTTACGGTCGTGGAGCCGATGTCGATCCCGGCACGGTATTTTTTCATAGATGATTCCTCCTGCGCTTATAAAAAGAAGCCGCCTGCGTATGTGTAGAAAAGATAAGTAAACGGAACGGCAAATAAATGACTGTCAAACCTGTCCAGTATACCGCCGTGTCCCGGCAGCAGATTGCCATAGTCTTTGATGCCGCAAATACGTTTGATCACTGACATAGACAGATCACCGAACTGGCCGACAACGGAGGTCATAAGCGCCCAAAGTGCCAGCGTTCCGTAATTTACTTCAATCTTTACAAATTTCTCAACAACGATCCCGCCAAGCAGTGCCAATAGCACCCCGAACAATAGGCCGCCAAGGGAGCCTTCTATGGTCTTATTTGGGCTTACCTTCGGCATTAGCTTATGCCGTCCCAAACCTCGCCCGATCAGATAGGCGGCGACATCCGTGACAAAGCACAATGTGACAGCAAAAATCAGATAATACAGTCCGCTATTCAGGCTTCTCAGCTCCGGAATGGCTTTAAAGAGCACAATGATCAGGAGCACAATGAAAAATGCCTTGACGGGAGAGTCCAAGCTGCAATGTTTTTGCCGTATCATCAGCCAAATGGATGCTACAGTTGCAAAAATAAATGCCACCGTCAGTACGATCTCGGAACGGGGAATGTGTACGAAAGCAGCCAAAACGGCAATGAGCATAGAAACAGTAAACATCACTTCATTTTCGATTGTGCCGGTTGCGCGGTATATTTCATACACCGAAAAGGCGCAAAGGATGGCGGTAGCCACCAAAATGACCGCCGGTATGTAAGAATAGAATAGGATTAAGTAAACGGCGGCTGTTATAAACGCACCGGTTATCGTTCGCTTGAGTATGGTTGTGACCCCTCGTAATAAAACTACTGTATTATTTATCTTTTATACTATCGAGCAACATATTCCGTATTTCTGCGCCGATCGTATGTGTGGTTCCGTTTTCCACATCGCTTGCAGGAATCACCTGCACGATGTCCAAATATACATCGGAATGCCGGCGTAGGACATTCTTATGGATCTGTTCCGTTCCCCTGATGGACATAACGACAATCGGTGTGCCGGCCTTTTTGGCAATGTGGAAAACACCGTCGTGAAACGGGAGCAATTCTCCGGTTTTGCTTCGGGTGCCCTCCGGATATACACCGATAGAGACCTCGCCGCTCTGAAGCAGATCAGAAGCTTTATTGATCGTCCTCAATGCCTTTCGCGGGTTCTCCCGGTCGATCGGCATAAAGCAGCATTTCCGAATAATTCGTCCGAAAAACGGAATCTTAAAATTCTCGTCTTTTGAGATAAACGCAATATCCCACGGTTTCAGCACAAGCCACTCAATGATCGGGTCAAAATTGGAGCGATGGTTTCCGACAAACATCAGCTTTTGATTCTTAGGTATCTTCTCCAGTCCGCTTGTATATACTCTGATTCGCAGCACCTTCAAAGCAGCGGCAGAAGCGCTGTAAGCAGTGTGCGGTAAAAACGGCTGTTTTTCTCATATTCTTTTTTCGGATCGACGCATAGGCTGCAAATTGCAAGGAAGCAAATATAGAGCAGCAGGACGGCGAGAATGCCAAGCAGTATGTAAACAACAACCATTTTATCCCTCCTTGAATCTGTGGTTTGCTGATTCAGTTCGTGCGGAACAGATTCAGGTAAAACCGTATGTACAGCGTAAGGGACATAAGCATAACGCAAATGCAAATTCCGATCAGAACATTTGCCACCGTTTCCGATATACTCGGGAACAAGATAAGGCACGTCATAACCAGATACAGAACCACGGTGTTGAGCTTGCCATACCATTTTGCGCTGTTAACAACATCTTTCTTTTGAATTGCCATATACCCGAGCACGGCCATAATGATCTCCTTGACCACAAAGAGAACAATCAATCCGCGCATCCAGCGATATTTCACCGTCAAGCAGAGGATCACCGTAGCCTGCGTCAGCTTGTCTGCCACGGGATCCAAAATCTTTCCGAGGTCTGACACCATATTGAATTTGCGGGCGATGAATCCGTCAATAATATCCGTTGCACCGGAGATTAAAATCACAGCCACTGCAGCAGAATATTCCTGCTTTCCTATATATAGCCACACGATCAGCGGAATCAGCGCCAAGCGTATCACACTTAATAAATTCGGTATCGTCAATACCTGATCTTTTCTGAATATCCTATGCATATGTAATATCTCCCATCGGCCTGTCGCCATTATAATATCGTTTATCTTCGCATTTATACAGCTGCCATTTCACTGTCCTGTTTTGCTTTCTCTGCCGGTGAAACGCATGACCGAACCGTATATTCCATGACTTCCGGTACAACTTCGCCGTCGATCTGAAGCGGTGCCGGCTCATTATATTTCACTTGAATGGTCTTTCCTTCCAGAATCGTCATCTGATTCGTATACTTCAGATGCTTGCCGCTGAAAATCGACGGAAAGATCATTAGTCCACGCAGTTTGCCGACATCGTGGAATATCAGAATGGATACCTTTCCGTCTTCACGTAATCTGTACTGCTCCGGCGTCGGCATCATACCCCCGCCATAGAACCTGCCGTTCATGACAGAGGCAAGCCACACTTTTTTATATTGATAGCGTTTGCCGTCAACAACGACGGTCACATTCTTGGGCTTATAGTGAAACAGCAACCCGGTGATGGCGATCTTCGTATAATTTACCGGCTTGGGCTTTTTCCTCTTCTTGTTTTCCTCTCGGAGCTTTTCTCCAACCTCACAGCAATAACCGTCAATGCCGAAACCGACATTGTTCAGGAACAATTCAGACTTTCCTTTAACGCTTACACGAGGTAGCCGTTCAAAATATGGGTTGAGGCAAACCGTTGGATCCGAAAACGGTTTTTGCCCGACATCCCTCGCAAAATCGTTGCCGGTTCCCGTGGGGTAGTAGTAGAGCTTATTGGGAATGTTCATTCCGTTAACATCGTTGACAAAACGATTCAGGGTGCCGTCTCCGCCGCATAAGATCACAGTGTCATTCGGGTCTAATCCGTTAAAAAAAGTCTTATAACTGATGATGCGGCAAATATTGATCGCCACAGCCCCTTCATTGGCATCCTGCAAGGCTTTTACGGCTTTCTCGGTCTCCGGACCGCCTGCACAGGGATTATAAAGAATATATTTTTCAGACATAAGTTCATTACCTCCTCGAAGCATCGTCCCTGTTCTGTAAATTTATCAGTGCGTGCTTAATGTAAACTTTGATTCTGTTCCGGCTTTCAAGCGCCTGAAGTTTTCCTTATGCCTCAGCGCCACAAAAATAACGATTGCAGCGTCTATCAAAATTACGGATACAGGTGCTTTGAACAGCAGCAGAAGCAATGGGCTGCAGAGCGTCGCAGCAACAGTAGCAAGCGACATATATTTTGTGGTAAGCAGCAGTACAACCATCATTCCGGTCACCGCCAGTCTGTTACCCAAATCGTTGAAAGACTGACGAGAAATTCTTTGCCGCCTTTGAAGCCGTACCAGATCGGATAGGCATGTCCAAGAACAGCAAAAAGGCCTGTATAGACAGCCCCTAACTGATAAAGCCCCAGATATTTTTCAAACAGCTTTTGAATTCTTCAACGGAAACCTGCGCTGTCGTGATACGCTTTCCGCCACGGATCGTCTCGTAAAGTCTGTGTGCTTCTGCGGGTGTCCATGTGAGAAGCGCCGGAGACTCTTTGCCATCCTCGATCGTGGACATTCTGGCGTAGTCGATGTCGTATTTTTCGAGTTGCTCTGCGCTCAGGTCTGCGCAGGAATCGGTGATGATCTTAACTTTTCTCATGGTAAAAACTCCTTTTTATGTAATGAATCTTTGAAATGCTGCTTGCCGGTTAGAAAGAATCAAGCTTTTCCCGGATAAACCTCACTGCGTTTTCCGCATCCGTTTCATCGGGATGCCCCTCGGACAATTTTGCCTCGGAGATCATTTTTTTGATGGCAGGATCGTCCGGTTGCTGTGCGAACTGTCTTTGGATTTTGCTCAGCACCTCCTCCGCTATCTGACCTCGACACAGCAAAATGCCGCAATAGTCGCATTCGTCCGGCAGAAAAGGTTCGATCTTGCGCTCGATAAGCCGCTTGTATTCCTCACTTGGCTCTATGCCGCAGGTCACAAACAGGAATATCTTCTTTCCGGCCAGCCGGTCCAATGCGTCCATGACTTTTAGCGGGACTGTACCGTTGTTTATGCCGAATCCTACTAAATACACATCGGCCGCAAGGGTAACTTCTTCCTCTTGCAGGTTCGTCAAAAAAGCTTGATTTTCCGGAAGACGCTTTGCAATGCCGTATGCCAGCTTTTCTGTATTGCCTGATAAACTGTAATAGGCTATTTCATAGTTCAAGTCTGTCACTCCCTTAAAAACCGTTATTTCGACATTTTCTGCGGAGAGTGTAGCAAGCAATTCTAAACTGAAACGAAACTGCCCGGATTTTCAAAAGTTTCGTTTCAGTTTAGAATTTGAATATACGATAATGGTACTATGAAACACGGAAAGGGAAAAATCTCTATCGACCTCATCGAGGACGATCTGGTGTTCATCACCAACGGCTGCTGCACCGATACCTCCTGCTACG
>OLGA01001179.1_pt1 | contig 20966 bp, 18 predicted proteins | sample 1604881 | NCBI WGS metagenome assembly OLGA01 (sample SAMEA3888896, study PRJEB22519) | human gut metagenome | biome: human gut; feature: human-associated habitat; material: faeces | place: Denmark | collected 2009 | reverse complement strand
GTATGAGGGCATTTCCGCCCGGCAGAACCGCGTGTGCCCTTGTCAATCGACGCAAGCATTATAGCACAAGAAAGGATCTTTGGCTATGGCACGTATGTCGGAATTTACATTTTTATCTTCGGACGGGCAGACGGCGCTCTCCGCGCGTGAATATCTCCCGGAGGGAGACCCCGTCGGCATCGTTCAGATCGTGCACGGCATCGCCGAGCATATCGCCCGGTACGACGCGTTTGCCGCGTTTCTCGCCGAACACGGCTACATCGTGGTGCTGCACGACCAGCTCGGCCACGGAAAGAGCGTGCCGGACGAGGCGCATCTCGGCTTTTTCAGCGAGGAAACCGGCTGGGAAAAGGCGGTGCAGGATATCCGCTCGCTGCACGACAAGACGGCGGCGAAGTATCCCGGAAAGCCGTATTTCATTTTCGGTCACAGCATGGGCTCGTTCCTGACCCGGACGTATCTCATCCGCTTCCGCACGGGGCTGGACGGCGCGGTCATCAGCGGCACCGGCCACCAGAGTCCCGCTCTCGTATCGGCAGGCAAGGTAATGAGCGCCATCGATATTCGCCGGAACGGGTCAATGCACAAGAGCGATTTTCTCAACAAGATGGCGTTCGGCACCTATAACGACAAGTTTGAAAATCCCCGCACCTCGAGCGACTGGCTCAGCCGCGACGAGGCCGCCGTGGATCTCTATAACGAAGACCCGCTCTGCGGCTTTGTCCCGACGGCGGGCCTGCTTCATGACATGATGAACGGCATCGCGTTCGTCACCCAGCCGAAGAACATCGCCCGGATGAAAAAGGATCTGCCGATCCTGTTCGTCTCCGGCGACTGCGACCCCGTCGGCGAGCAGGGACGCGGCGTGATCCGCGCCTACAAATGCTTCCTCAAGGCCGGCATGAAGGATGTCACCATGAAGCTCTATCACGGCGGACGGCACGAAATGCTCAACGAAACGAACCGCGCCGAGGTATACGAGGACGTTTTGAGCTGGCTCAACAGCAAAACGGGAAAATAACGCCCGATCGTCCCGGCACATAGGGACTTGCCGCGCCGGAATACAATGAACCATCCGTTAAGGGAGGTTTGCTGTATGCTGGCAAGTGCGTTTCTACTGCTGCTCAACGGCGCGTTTCTCTCGCTGCGGCTCGGTGCCGGTTCCGGCTCGTTTCCGCGGCCGCTGCCTGCCAAGGAGGAGCGGCGCTGCGTGGAGCGCTGGATGCAGGGCGATCTCGAAGCGCGGAACACGCTCATCGAGCATAATCTGCGTCTTGTAGCACACATCATCAAGAAATACTATACGAGCGAGAGCGAGCAGGACGATCTCATCTCCATCGGAACGGTCGGTCTCATCAAGGGCGTTTCGACGTATCGCCCGGACAAAGGCGTGCGCCTTGCGACCTACGCCTCCCGGTGCATCGAGAACGAAGTGCTCATGCACTTCCGCGGCAGCCGGAAAAGCGCGGGCGATCTCTCGCTCTCCGACTCCATCGACACGGATTCCGACGGCAATTCCCTGTCACTGATCGACGTTCTGGCCGACGAGGAGGACATGTCCGAGCGCGTCGTGCAGACCGATCTCTGTCAGCATCTGTCGCAGCTGATCGACAATGTGCTCGACGAGCGCGAGGCCGAGATCCTCCGCCTTCGCTACGGGCTGAACGGAGACGCCGCGCTCACGCAGCGCGAGACCGCCAGGCGCTGCGGCATTTCCCGCTCCTATGTATCGCGGCTGGAGAAAAAGGCGCTCGAAAAACTCAAAAGAAAACTGGAAGAGGAATAATATGAACACGCGAAAGACGATCGGGATCATTCTCATGGTCCTTCTGCTGATACTTTGCGCGGTGCTGATGGTTCTGCGTTTCAGCGCAGCCAAGGCGTCCGACGCCGCAGCACTCCGGGAGTCCATGGCAACGCCCGTGCCGACCGCAACGCCGGATGTTACCCCGGAGCCGAGCGCCACGCCGGAACCCACGGCGACGCCGGAGCCGACCGCTACGCCCGAGCCGACGCCGGCCCCGGACTCCCCTGCCGGCCGCGCCGCGGCGCTCGGTCTGCCCGAGCCGCCGGACATCGATATCAACAGCTGGGAGTATATCCTCGCAAACGCCGATAACTCCATCGCCGAGTACGCCCCGCCGGAGCTTGTGACGCTCGAAGGGCAGCTCGTGGACAGCCGTATTGCCGATGCGCTCGCCGCGATGGCAGCGGACACCCGCGCGCAGGGTCTCTCCGTCTATCTCTCCTCCGGCTACCGGAGCTATGCAGATCAGGCCGCGAACTTCCTCCGCGTCTGCCGGAACAACGGCGTATCCGACGGCAAGGACAGTCAGGGGTACTATATCACCATGCCCGCCGGTCACAGCGAGCACCAGACCGGCCTTTGCTGCGATATCACGGATATCTATTATCCGACGAAAAACCGCTCCATCGAGAACACCGCCATGTTCCAGTACATGAACGCGCATTGTCAGGAGTTCGGCTTCATCCTGCGCTTCCCCGACGGCATGGAGCCGATCACAGGCGTAATGTATGAGCCGTTCCATTTCCGCTATGTCGGCGTAGAGGCCGCGAAGTATATTACAGAGAACAATATCTGCTTTGAAACCTTCGTTTCGCTCTACCGCGACATCGGCACCGCGGAAAATCCGCAGGAATCGTAAAAAAAGACTTGCAATTGCTCACACCTTGTGGTAGTATAACAAAGCTGTTAGAAATCCGGGTGTGGCGAAGTTTGGTATCGCGCCTGAATGGGGTTCAGGAGGCCGCTGGTTCAAGTCCAGTCACTCGGACCATATCGAGTGTTCTTAAGGGATCTTTCCTTGAGAACACTCGTTTTTTTTGCAATAAGCCAAAAGCGCGGGCCGGATGCCCGCGCCGTGGCTTTTTTTGAAAAATCCTGCCCAAATCTTACAAAAGGATTGCTATCTTCCACCGGACTGACTAAAATAGACGGGAACACTGCAAAGGGAGCATTTACCATGGATCAGGATAAGATAAATATTCTGCACATCTTTCAGCTGGACGGAATGCCCGTCTCCTGCGAAGACTACGGCAGCGGGCATGTGAACGTCACATTTCTCGTTGTGACCGACACCGGACACCGGTATATTCTGCAAAAAATCAATCACCACGCCTTTCGCAATGTGCAGGCGCTTTCGGAAAACATTGCGGCGGTGACGGATTTTCTGCGCTCCAAGTCCAGCGATCCGCGCAGCGTCATGTCCCTCATCCGGACGAAGGACGGTGCGCCCCACACCCGGTATGGGGACGAATACTGGCGCGTATACGATTATGTGGACGGGACGATCTGCCTTCAGCAGCCGGAGACGGACGAGGATTTCTATCAGGCCGCCGTCGGTTTCGGTACGTTTGCGCAGCTGCTCTCCGACTTTCCGGCAGAAAAGCTGCACGAGACCATCCCGAATTTTCACAACACGCCCGATCGCTGCCGCCTTTTCCGCGAGGCGATCGAGCGCGACGCGGTGGGCCGCGCCGCAGCCGTTCAGCCGGAGATCGATTTTGCTCTTGCAAGGGAAGCGGAGATGTCCGCGCTCCAGAACCTTCTTTCTGCCGGAGAGATCCCGCTCCGCGTTGCGCACAACGACACAAAGCTCAACAACGTCCTTCTGGACGCGAAGACACGAAAGGCGCTCTGCGTTGTAGATCTGGACACCGTGATGCCCGGCTCAAGCCTCTTTGATTTCGGCGACGCCATCCGCTACGGCGCTTCGACCGCGGCGGAGGACGAGCGCGATCTCTCCAAGGTGGAAATGAGTCTGGAGCGTTTCCGCGTTTTCACGCGCGGATATGTCCGCGCCTGCCCGAATCTGACCGCCAGAGAGCTGGAGCTCCTTCCGCTGGGGGCGAAAACAATAACGTTGGAGTGCGGCATGCGGTTTCTGACCGACCATATCGACGGCGATCTGTACTTTGCCGTCCACCGCGAAGGGCAGAATCTTGACCGTGCGCGGGCGCAGTTCAGGCTCGCAGCGGACATGGAAAAGAAATGGGACGATATGCAGCGTATCGTCGCCGAGGAAACGAAGGCGTAAATTCAAACATACCACCGGGAATCAACGTTCACAGGAGGATGACATCATGCTTTTTACCAATGCCAATCTATTTCTTGACGGGTGCTTTCAGCGCGGCGCGTTCCGCGTGGAAAACGGGCGTTTTGCGGAAATTCTCACCGATGCCGCCGGAGACGGGATCGACCTGCATGGGCAGTATGTGATCCCCGGTCTGGTGGATATCCACAACCACGGTAATTCCGGCGCGGACTTTTCCGACGGCGACTACGACGGTCTTGTAAAAATGGCAAAGTATCTCGCTGCGAACGGCGTCACGAGCTTCGCCCCCGCGTCCATGACGCTGCCCTACGACGTGCTTGAAGCCGCGTACAAAACTGCCGCTGCGCTCAAAAAAGCCGCGCCCGAGGGCTGCGCACGGCTCATGGGCATCAACATGGAGGGGCCGTTCTTCTCCGAGAAGAAAAAGGGCGCGCAGAACGCAAGCTATCTCCGCCTGCCGGACTACGCCGCGTTTGAACGCCTGTATAATGCCTCCGAAGGTCTGCTCCGCATCGCGGACATTGCCGCGGAGCTGCCCGGCGCGGTCGAATTCACGGAAAAGGCCTCGAAGCTCTGCACCGTGTCCATCGCGCACACGGACTGCACCTATGAGGAAGCCAGCGCCGTTTTCGATGCCGGCGCTTCCCATCTGACGCATCTTTATAATGCCATGCCCGGCATCCACCACCGCAAGCCCGGCCCCATCGGGGCGGGATCCGAGCGCGGAAACGTCGTTGCGGAGCTCATCAGCGACGGATACCACATCCACCCCAGCGCCGTGCGGATGGCGTTCAGGCTCTTCCCCGGCCGCATCTGCCTCATTTCCGACGCGCTGCGCTGCTGCGGCATGCCGGACGGGCAGTATACGCTCGGCGGGCAGGACGTTTTCCTCAAGGGCGGCGTTGCAAAGCTCGCCGACGGAACGATTGCCGGGTCCGCCGCCAACCTTTATGAATGCATGCAGCGCGCCGTATCCTTCGGTATCCCGGCGGAACAGGCGATCCTGAGCGCAACGATCATCCCGGCGCACGAGATCGGTCAGAATGCGGAGATCGGCTCCATCGCCGTCGGAAAGCTCGCCGACTTTGTTGTGTGCGACGCCGCGCTGAACCGAAGCGCCGTATATCTCGGCGGACAGGCGCTATGAAAAGCTATACGATAGCAAAAACATCCGGCGCGTCCAACCGGGACGCGATCGAGCCGCTGCGCGCGGACTGCGTGCTGTGGGAGCCGGACTGCGGCGTCCGCATGGAGCAGAAGCTCTGCTACGACGATACCGCGCTCTATGTTTTCCAGCGCGCGTGGGAATCGGACATCCGAGCGGAGTACAGCGCCCCGCTCAGCCCCGTCCATGAGGACAGCTGCATGGAATTTTTCTTCTCTCTCACGGACGATGGGCGTTATGTAAACTTTGAGATCAACCCCAACGCCTGCATGGAGCTGGGTTTCGGCCCGAACCGGCGCGAGCGCGTCCGGCTCTGCCACAATTCCGAACAGGAAACGTTCCGTCCCGTCTGTACCCGGACGCCGGACGGTTGGACGGCGGAATACCGCATCCCGCTCTCGTTCCTGCGCATCCTCTATCCGGAGTTTTCCCTGCGCTCGGGCGTTTTCTTCCGTGCCAACTGCTACAAATGCGGCGACAAAACCGTGCATCCGCACTTTCTCGCGTGGAACGCTGTGGAAACGGCAGCGCCCGATTTCCACCGGCCGGATTTTTTCGGGGAAATGATCCTGGCGTAACAAAAAATCCTTCGGAGCGTCTGCCCCGAAGGATTTTTTTATTGCTCTGCTTTGCAAAATTCGAGAGAAATATAGTAGGCATAGTCGTTTACCGGCGACACGCTGCCGGCTGCGAACTCCTGAACGGCTCTGACCTGAAGGTCATTTTCGCTGTACATCAGGGCAAGGAGCGGCTGCTCCGCCTCAAACGTTATGGGCGTTTCGTCCTCAATGGACACCCCGGCCCTGGCGAAATACTTTCGATTTTCCTCGCCCTCCAGTATGGGAAAGCTCGTCGAAAGTTTTGACCCACCGTCGGCGAGGATGAGCTTCACCTGAAAATTTTCAAAATCCGGGACGATGAGGATCGTCCCCTCCTTCGGCGAACCGATGTCCCGGTAGCTGAGCTCCCAGTTCTCTTTGCTGACCTGTTTCCCGAAATGATACTCCGTCAGATATATACGCAGGGAGAGAAAATCGTCCGTGGCTGTATAGCGGTACATATAGGCTCCGTCCAGACCGGCGAGGAGCTTGAGCGTCTGCATCTCCGTGCTTTCTTTTTCCACGGGGCGGATCACGTTCTCCGGCCGGTTCGTCCGGATCAGGTACGCCCCGATGATGGAGAGCGCCGCAGCGGAAACGATGAGCAGCGCAGCGACCATGCATTTGAGCCGCTTTTGCCGCCGCTTTCCGTCCGCCGCCGTTTGAAGGATATTCTCCTCTGCCCGGCGCGGCAGATCGTTTTCCGCGATATCATCGCCCGAAAGGAATTCGTTGATGCCGATGCCCAGCGCCGCACACAGCTCCGTATAGAGCGACACGTCCGGCAGACATACCCCGCGCTCCCACTTGGAGACCGATTTATCGCTCACGCCGAGCTTTTCGGCAAGCTGCTTCTGCGTGAGGCCGAGCGCCTTCCTCTTGCCCGCAATGTATTGTCCGATCCTGATGAGATCCATAAAACCGTTCTCCTTTGTGTTGATCGGTTTCTTTATAGCAGAACCGCGGCGAAAAGAACACCCCCTGAAAGTAGAATCGTATCTTTTCACGGCGAAATGCGCCGCGCGGCGGACGTTTTTTTCTTTACAAACCGACAAAATGGATGCTATATTGAGTTTATACGATCTCCGGCAAAAACGTATCGGAAGAAGGAAGAAAGAATGAAAAAGACGATCAAAAAACTGGCTCTGATACTTCTCACCGCCGCTCTTATGCTGACTGTGACCGGCTGCGGCGCCAATGACTACCAGACAGCCGTGCAGCTCATGGGCAGCGGCGACGCGGCCGCGGCCTCTGCGGCGTTCAAAGCGCTCGGTGATTACAAGGACAGCGCGGCGCTCGCCTCGGCGTGCGACTACTCGATCGCGACGGACGCCTACCTTGCCGAAGACTACGAGCAGGCCCGCGCGCTTTTCGCCGCGCTCGGCGACTATAAAGAGAGCGCTTCGCTCGTCACCGCATGCGACTATGCGATCGCGCAGAACACCTATGACGCCGGAGAGTACGCGCACGCCGCGGAGCTCTTCACTGCCCTCGGCGATTATAAAAACAGCGCCGCTCTCGCCGCGCAGGCCGGCGACAGAGTATTTGCCGAAAAGCTGCTCGGAAGCTGGGTATCGAGCGAAATGGATGTATCGTCGATCTTCATCGACTCCCTATACGACGCCATTGATGACGACGAATCCTCCAAAGCGCTTCTGGACTGCATGGAGCTCGGCGCTCTTCCCCTGAAGTACACCATCGAGTTCACCGGCGAGGGTACATTCCTTCTGGCGGCTGACAGCGAATCTGCCGCCGCGATGATCGACACGTTCTATACAGCTTTTACGGACGGTCTCACCGCCTATCTGGAAAAAGAGATCGAGCAGGACGCTGCGAACAACGGCTATACCGTGGAAGGACTTATGCAGACTTACGGCTGCACAACGACGCGCGAACTCATTGATGCCATGCTGGAAATGCCTCTGGAAGACTTTATGGCCAGCCTGCTTCCCAAGGAGACTTTGAAGGAGCTTCTCGACAGCGGCACCGTCAACGGCGTGTATGCCGTGAAAAACGGTGAGATCGTTCTGACCATCGGCAAAACGCAGAGCTCCGCCGTCTATGACGAGGCCGCCGGTACGCTCTCCGTCGTTGACGAGGACATTGCCGGTACTGCGATCGTTTTCTCCCGCGCATAAGGCATACATCACAACGCCGCGGCCGCACTTTCCCGCGCGGAACGCCGCGGAAACGGCAGCGCCCGATTTCCACCGGCAGGAGTTTTTCGGAAACATGATATTGGCGCAGCAAAAAATCCTTCGGAGCGTCTGCCCCGGAGGATTTTTTTGGTCTGCTTTGCAAAGTACATCAGGGCAAGGAGCGGCTGCTCCGCCTCAAACGTTATCGGCGGCGCATCAAAAACAGGATTTTGTACAAATGCGCACTTGAAATTCTCCGCATCGTCTGGTAAAATTACCGTGTCTGAGCATTAAAACGGAATTGAGGCGATCAATCAGAACAAAGAAGGAGGCTTTTACACATGAAGGGAAAGAAAATCGTATCAACGCTCCTTGCGCTGCTGCTTCTCGCCAGTCTGCCCGTGTCGGCGCACGCGGCGACCTGGGACATCGGCAAGGGCGACATCACCGTAAACGCCGAGAGCGGCGGGCAGACGGTCAGGCAGGGAGGCGGAGCCGCTGTACCGGACAGCGCGCCCGTCATTACGGGAACCTCTAAGGAAAACAACGTCACCATCAACGCGGAGAAGGATCAGACCGCAAACGTCACCCTCTCCGGTGTGAACATCGACGTGCGCGATAAGGGCAAGGCCGCCGTTTCCACCACCGGCGAGGGCAATGTCAGCATCGAGCTGAACGGCGGAAGCACGCTCAGGAGTGGCTATGAGCATGCCGGCCTTGAAAAGAACAACGGCGGCAGCCTGACCATTGCGGACGAGGACAAGAACGGCAAGCTGACCGCCTGGGGCGGCCAACAAGGTGCGGGCATCGGCGGCGGAAGCGGAAAGGACGGCAGCAACATCTTCATCACCGGCGGCGGGGTCAACGCCATCGGCGGCCTCGCCGCCGCAGGCATCGGCGGCGGCCTCGGCGGCAACGGCAGCAACATCACCATTTCCGGCGGCAAGGTCGGGGCCACCAACGGCCTCAACGGCGCAGGCATCGGCGGCGGCCACACAGGAGATGGCAGCGACATCACCATCTCCGGCGGCGAGGTCAGTGCCAGCGGCGGCGTAAACGGCGCAGGCATCGGCGGCGGTCTGCGGAGTAAAGGAAACGACATCACCGTTTCCGGCGACACGAAGCTGAAGGTGCGGGGCGGCGTTGAAGACGATATTGACGGAGCGGGCGCAGGCATCGGCGACGGCGGCAGCAACGCGGACGGAAGCCGGATACCCGGCGCAGAGGTCGAGCCGGATATTTGCGCGCTGAACCCCGGCGGAAAAATCGAATATTACGCGCCCCACAGTTCCATGTCGGGAACTCCCAACAAAACGGTCACCAACCCCACCGGAGACTTTGTATGGGACAGCGGCACGGTGACGACGCCCGCCACCTGCACGGGAAAGGGGGTCAGGACTTACACCTGCACCAGCTCCTCCCATACAAAAACCGAGGATATCCCCGCCCTGAACCACAGCTTTGCAGGGCAGGAGTATGTTTCCGACAACAACGCCACCTGCGAACAGGACGGCACCAAGACGGCAAGGTGCGTGCGCTACGGCACGGGCGGCTGCATGGAAACGGACACGGTAACGGACACGGACAGCAAGCTCGGGCATCTCTTTGAGGACTATGTTTCCAACAACGATGCGACCTATGAGCACGACGGCACCAAGACGGCAAAATGCGTGCGGTATGACCAGTGCGGGGAGACCCACACCATACCGGATGAGGGAAGCCGGTTAATAGCTCCTCCCCTCTACCGCGTGACCGCCAAGGACGGCAAGGACATTGCCTACACGGCCGAGCAAAAGGGCAGCGTGCTGACCGTCACCGTTGACGAGGACCTTGCCATTCTCACGGGCAGACTCAGCGGCATCCGCACTCTCAAGGCGCAGGGCGTGGAAAAGATCGTCTTTGTCACCAAGGGCACAGCGTCCGCGTTCCTGCTCTCCGATCTGCTGGGCAAGGGCGAGAGCGGCGAAGCCTACCGGCTCACCCACGACGGCAAGACCGTCACGTTCACGCTCGGCGAAAAAATGACCGACGTGAGCGCCATTCTCACCAAGCCGTAAACGAAATTTCAAACTCCATAAAGCGGGCAGGCACGAGCTGTGTCTGCCCGCCTGAACGTTTCAAATATGCAAAAACCAGCACTTCCTGACGGAAGTGCTGGTTTTTTGGTGCCGGTGGCGGGGGTCGAACCCGCACGTCCTTGCGGACACGGGATTTTGAGTCCCGGGCGTCTGCCAATTCCACCACACCGGCGTATGGCGGCATTATACCGCGGAAATGTGCCGTTGGCAAGAAAAAATATTCCGCTTCCGGTATTCCATTTTTAGCGTCGATATGGTAATATAGTTTTGCCTATTTATGCACTGAAAAACGGAGATAGACTATGAAACGATTTGTCCGGCCGGGGGCTTTTCTGCTGCTTGCTGCGCTGCTTTTCTGTCTGAGCGGCTGCTATTCCGGCAACATCGATCAATATTTCTCTCTTCCGATGGCCTCGGAGGAATACCGGCAGCTCCAATCGCTCATCGATGAGGAGCTTGCCTCCGGCAGCGAATATGCCGCGCCGATCCACGGCAGCTACCGCCAGAGCGTGCAGCTCAGCGACGTGGACGGCGACGGTGCCGACGAGGCACTTGCCTTCTTCCGCGACGCCGCGAAGAACCCCAAGATCAACATCTACGATTCCGAAAACGGCGAACACCGGCTCGCGCTCTCCATCTCCGGCGAAGGCTCGTCCATCGGGCGGATCGACTATGCCGATCTCACCGGCGACGGACAGAAGGAGCTTCTCGTCTCATGGCAGATCTCCTCGGGTCTGTCCGTTCTGGGCGTATATTCTCTCGCGGGCTGGTCCGGCGACGTGCTTTTGAGCACCGACAGCGCCGAGTTCGTCACCGGCGACATCAACCGCGACGGCTGCGACGAGCTTTTGAATCTGCGCGCGGCAAACAGCACGACCTATCTTGTCGATCAATACACCTTCCCGCTCGGGCAGGAACCGCAGGCGACCTCGGCGGCGCTCAGCGCCGGTATCTCCGCGCTGCAGCGGCTGCGCATGGTGACGCTCGCCGGGGACGCGCCCGCGCTGCTCGCGGAGTCTACGCTCACGACCGGCGATCTTGTGTCCGATCTCTTCGTCTGCCGTGACGGTTCTCTCATCAATCTCACCATGAACCGCACCACGCAGATCTCCGAAACGCGCCGCTCCTACAGTCTTGTATACGCGCAGGACATCGACGGCGACGGCTCCACCGAGATCCCACACCCGCAGCAGCTCTACAGCCGCGGGGACGAGGTTTTCTGGTCGATCGCCTGGTTCCGCTACGACGCTTCGGGCCGCGCGAGCACGATCATGACAACCTACCACTGCGTTACGGACAACTGGTATCTTGTGCTGCCGTCTGGCTGGGACGTCGGGCTCACGGTGCGGCGGGACGACAGCGTTTCCGGCGAGCGCGCGGTCATTCTCTCGCGGCTGCGCTCGGACGGCTCGCTTGAGGATTACGTCGCCATATACGCCATCACCGGCGAAAACCGGTACGAGCGCGCCAGGCTCGATAACCGCTTCCTTCTGCAGGAGGAGGGAACGACGGTGTACGCCGCCAAAATTCTCGACGGCAAGACCGACGAGAACACGATCCGCAGCCGATTTCATGTGATTTATACAGACTGGAGCTCCGGCTCCGTCGTTGGAGGGTAAGAAACCGATATGAAGAAAGTTCTGGTTCTGGAAGACGAGGCCAACATCCGAAGTTTTGTCGTCATCAATCTGCGCCGGAGCGGCTATGAGCCGATCGAGGCCGACTGCGGCGAAATGGCGCTTGAGCAGCTCCGCCGCCACCCGGACATCCGCGTGGCGCTGCTGGACGTTATGCTGCCGGATATCGACGGCTTTGAGGTCTGCCGCCGTATCCGCGCGTCCAACACGCGCATCGGCATCATCATGCTCACCGCCCGCAGCCAGGAAATGGACAAGGTCACCGGTCTTATGACCGGCGCGGACGACTATGTCACCAAGCCCTTCTCCCCCGCCGAGCTGACCGCCCGCATCGACGCGCTCTTCCGCCGCACCGGCGGCGAGCAGGACGCCGAGGATACCGGGGAGATCCGGCAGGGGCCGTTCCGTCTCAATACGCGCAACCGCACGCTGGAAAAAAACGGCGAGCGCGTGCGTCTGACGCAGATCGAGTTTTCCATCATCAAATACTTTATGGACAATCCCGGCAAGGCGCTCTCCCGCGAGGATATCCTCAACGAGGTATGGGGCCGCGACTACTTCGGCGAGCTGAAGATCGTGGACGTGAACATCCGGCGTCTTCGCATCAAGATCGAGGACGATCCCACCATGCCCGCTTACATCACCACCGTCTGGGGCTACGGCTACAAGTGGGGACTTTAAGACTCTTCGGAGGATCTGCATTCCATGAAGAAGCTGCTCGCTGACCTTTTCGCAAAAAAAGAAAAAAGCCGCCACGCCGCAGCCGCCAAGAAACCGGTGCGCCTGCCGCGCCTGCGCGATATCCATTTCCGCTCCATCCGCGCCCGCGGTATGTTCGTCGGAAGCGGTCTTGTGCTGCTGGCGATCATTATTTCGCTCGCAGCGTACACTCTCTCGCTGCAGGCGTATTACTATTCCGCCACGCGCGCCTCGCTGCAGGCAAAGGCGGAGACCGCTTCGGCGTTTCTTTCGTCCTATGTGGACCGCACCTACGCGGAGTTTTATCAGCGCGCCTTCAACTATGCCGAGAATTTTGACGACAAGGATTCGCTCGAATTGCAGTTCGTCAACACCGAGGGACGCGTAGAGATCGCCTCCACCGGCATTTCCGCCGGTTCGATCCCCGGCTCGGATGATATCAAAAACGCGCTCGACTCCGGCAAGATCAGCTTCTGGCAGGGCAAGCGCGCCTCCACGGGGGAAAAGGTTCTCGCCGTATCCGCGCCGCTCGTTTCCGGCAGCGGGAGCGTCGTCGGCGTGATGCGGTATATCACAAGTCTCAAGCTCATCGACCGCGCGGTGAACACCTCCTCGCTCGTCGCGGGCGGCATCGGGCTCGTGGTGCTCGCGATCGTTGTATTCTCGAACCTTTACTTTCTGCGCACGATCACCGAACCGATCGCTTCACTCACGGGCGTTGCCCGCCGCATCGCCGAAGGAAGCTACGGCGCGCAGGTGGAAAAAACGCACGACGACGAGATCGGAGAGCTGACCGACGCGATCAACGATATGTCGCAGAAGCTCTCGCAGGCGGAACGTGTGCAGACCGAGTTCATCTCCTCCGTTTCCCACGAGCTGCGCACGCCGCTCACCGCCATCACCGGCTGGGCGGAAACGCTCGCCTACGACGAGGCCATCCGGGGCGACTCGCGCCGCGGCATCGAGATCATCACCCGCGAGGCGGGACGCCTTACCAAAATGGTCGAGGAGCTGCTCGAATTCACGCGCATTCAGGACGGCCGGTTTACGCTGCACGTTTCCACGGTGGAGCTGCCGGCGCTGGTCGAGGATTGCCTTTATACCTATAATGAGCTTTTCCGCCACGAAGATCTCGCCGTGACCTATGTTTCGCCGGAGGAAGACCTTCCGGAGATCCCCGGCGACCCCGAGCGGCTCTCGCAGGTGTTCCTCAACATTCTCGATAATGCCTGCAAATACGGCAAAAACGGCAAAAAGATCGACGTGAACATCACGCACGACGACGCAACTGTCTCCGTATGCATCCGCGACTACGGCCCCGGCATTCCGCCGGCAGAGCTGCCGCAGGTGAAGAAGAAATTCTTCAAGGGCTCCTCCAAGGAACGCGGGAGCGGCATCGGCCTTGCCGTGTGCGACGAGATCGTCACGCGGCACAACGGCACGCTCGATATTGCCAACGCCGCCGGCGGCGGCGTGCGCGTTACGGTGACGCTGCCGCGCAAGGCATCTTAACTATAAGGAGTTTTTCTATGGCACAGGAATCCAAGACCCCCGCGCCCTTCCGGACGAGCATCGGCGGGCAGGCGCTCATTGAGGGCATTCTCATGCGCGGTGTTGACCGGCAGGCCATCGTCTGCCGCAAGAGCGACGGTACGCTTGTCTCCCGCGTTGATCCGCTCAAGCTCAGCAAGGACAAGCACCCGTGGATGGGATATCCGTTCATCCGCGGCGTGGTGAATTTTCTTGACTCCATGGTCAACGGCGTAAAGGCGATCACCTGGTCCGCCGAGCAGCAGCCGGAGGACGAGCAGGGCGAGCCGGATAAATTTGATCTCTGGATCCAGAAGCATTTTTCGGACGAGACGGCGGAAAAGATTATTCTCTATACCGCGGTCGTGCTCGGCATCGCGCTCTCCGTCGGGCTTTTCGCCCTGCTGCCGACGTTTCTCGCGGGTCTTTTGAACCGGCTCGTGCCGCTCGGCGTATGGCGCGGTCTTGCCGAGGGTATTTTCCGCCTTGCGATCTTTCTCGGATATCTCAAGCTCTGCTCGATGATCCCGGATATGAAGCGCGTGTGGATGTATCACGGCGCGGAGCATAAAACCATTTTCTGCTACGAAGCGGGGCTTCCGCTCACGGTGGAGAACGCGCGCATGCAGTCGCGCTTCCATCCGCGGTGCGGAACGAGCTTTCTCTTCATTGTGATTTTTATCAGCATTCTTGTTTTCTCCTTCGTGCGCACCGAAGGAACGCTCGCGCGCATGGGCCTGCATCTGCTGCTTCTGCCGGTCGTCGTTTCGATCAGCTATGAGATCATCAAGTGGGCGGGCCGGAGCGACAGCGCGCTTGCCCGCATCGCCTCCGCGCCGGGCAAGGCCGTGCAGCATCTGACGACCGCCGAGCCGGACGACTCCATGCTCGAAGTCGCCATCGAGTCGCTCAAACTCGTTCTCCCGGAAGAAAAAGGCTCGGACGCCTGGTAAAAAAAAGAGGGGTTAGGATTGGCAAAGACCTATAATGAGCTGTATCTCGCCATGCGCCGCGCGCTCAAGGAGGCCGGCGTGGAAGAATATGCGCTCGAAGCCCGGCGTCTGCTCGCGCAGGGCGCCGGATATACCGACGCGCAGCTCATTGCACGGATGTATATGTACGCCGGTGACGAGGCGGAAAAGGCCGCGGAGAAGCTTTTGCAGCAGCGTCTTTCCGGTGAGCCGCTGGCATATATCGCCGGAAAATGGGAGTTTTTCGGGCTGGAAATGATCGTAACGCCCGCGGTACTCATTCCCCGCATGGATACCGAGCCGCTCGTTTTCACGGCACTGGAAATTCTGAAGAATGTTCCCGAACCGCGGATCCTCGATCTCTGCTGCGGCAGCGGGTGCATCGGCTGCGCGCTGGGCGTCAATCTCCCGAAGGCGCGCGTCATTTTTGCCGATATAAGTCCCGAGGCGCTTTCCGTTACGCGCAAGAACATCTCCCTGCACCGGCTCAATCCGCGCGCCGTTGCGCTCGAGGCGGACGCTCTCGCCCCGCCCCCGCTTCGGATGCAGAATTTTGATCTTATCGCGTGCAATCCGCCGTACATCACCGAAGAAGAGTGCCAAGCGCTGGACACGTCCGTCCGCGACTGGGAACCCATGCTCGCGCTTGACGGCGGCGAGGACGGTCTCGTATTTTACCGCAGCGTCCTGCAAAACTGGAAGTCCGTTTTAAAGGATGGCGGATGGATTATATTTGAAGTCGGAGAGGGGCAGGCGGCGGATGTGCGCGCGCTGCTTCTCGAGGCCGGATTCCACAATCTCGGCTGCACGCTCGACACGCTCGGCACCGAGCGCGTCATTTACGCACAGAAAAAGAAACCGATTCCTACCGATTCTGAAGAAATGTGAGGGATGCATCATGGCAGAAAAGAAAAAGGCCGCCGCTCCGGCCGCCGCTGTGGCGACCGACAAGAAAAAAGCGCTGGAGACCGCGCTCGCTCAAATCGAAAAGAATTACGGCAAGGGCGCGATCATGCGTCTCGGCGATGACATTGCCGTGAACGTGGAGGCGATCCCCACCGGCTCTCTTTCGCTTGATCTCGCGCTCGGCATCGGCGGCGTGCCGCGCGGCCGCATCGTTGAGATCTACGGCCCCGAATCCTGCGGCAAGACGACGCTCGCGCTGCACATCGTCGCCAGCGCTCAGAAGAGCGGCGGCGAGGCTGCGTATATCGACGTGGAACACGCGCTCGAGCCCGCGTATGCCCGCGCGCTCGGCGTGGATATCGATAATCTTCTCATCTCCCAGCCGGACACCGGCGAGCAGGCGCTCGACATTACCGAAGCGCTCGTGCGCTCCGGCGCGGTGGACGTGGTCGTGGTGGACTCCGTGGCCGCTCTCCTCCCCCGCAGCGAGCTTGAAGGCGAGATGGGCGAGAGCAGCGTCGGCGTGGTGGCGCGGCTGATGTCGCAGGCGCTGCGCAAGCTCGCGGGCGCCATCTCCAAGACGAATACCGTCGTCATCTTCATCAACCAGCTGCGCGAGAAGATCGGCGTTATGTACGGCAACCCCGAAACGACGCCGGGCGGCCGCGCGCTCAAATACTTCTCGAGCGTCCGCATCGACATGCGCCGCATCGAAACGCTCAAATCCGGCACGGAAATGGTGGGCAACCGCACCCGCGCCAAGGTCATCAAGAACAAGGTCGCGCCCCCGTTCAAGGAGGCCGAATTTGACATCATCTACGGCGAAGGCATTTCCAAGGTCAGCGAGATCATCGATCTCGGCGTGAAGCTCGAGCTCATCGACAAGGCGGGCGCGTGGTTCACCGTGAACGGCGAGCGCATTCAGGGCAAGGACAAGGTCAAGGAATACCTTGAATCCAACCCCGAGGTCGCCGACAAGATCGAAGCCGACATCCGCGCCAACGCCCACAAGCTGCTCACGCCGCAGGCGCGCAAGGCCGCCATCGCCGCGGGCCGCGCCATTGATATTACCGCCGACGACTTTGAGGGCTGATGAACGACGAAGCCAGGCAGCGGGCGCTGAAAATTCTGGAACGCCGCGACGTATCACGAAAGATGCTGCTCGATAAACTCACGGAAAAGGGCATATCAAACGCCGACGCCGAGGAAGTCGCCGATTGGCTGTGCGGTCTCGGCGTTGTGAACGACGAGCGCTTTGCCGGTCTCGTTGTACGGCACTATGCCGCCAAGGGCTACGGTAAGCGCCGCATCTGCGATGAGCTTTACCGCCGCGGCATTGAACGCGAATTGTGGGACGCAGCGCTCGATGAGCTGCCGGAAACGGACGATACCGTGGACCGGCTGCTCGGCGCAAAGCTGCGCGGCGACGTCTCCCCCGAAGGTCTTCAGCGCGCGCAGGGCTATCTTCTCCGCCGCGGCTACTCCTGGGACGATATCCGCGCGGCAACAGAACGCTATTTATCCGGAAAGGACACACCATGAACAATTCCTCCACGGTGGCCATGATCTCTCTCGGCTGCCCGAAAAACCTCGTAAACAGCGAGGAAATGCTGGCTCTGCTGCAGGACGCCGGATATGCTTTTACCGACGACCTTGCGAAAGCCGACGCCGCGATCATCAATACCTGCGCCTTTATCGAATCGGCCAAGACCGAGGCCATTGAAAAGATCCTTGAGACCGCCTCCTACCGCGAGGAAAACCCGGAGCTCAAGATCATCGTCTCCGGCTGTCTTGCCCAACGCTATGCCGACGATATCCGCGCCGAGCTCCCGGAAGTTGACGGCATCATGGGCACCGGCAGCTACAGCGAGGTCGTATCCGTTGTGGAAGCCGTGCTCGCCGGGGATAAGCCGACGCGCCGCGGCGCGATCAGCGCGCCGCTCTACGATACGCCCCGCGCCGTATCCACGGGGCCGAACTGGGCGTATCTCCGCATTGCCGAGGGCTGCGACAACCGCTGCGCCTACTGCGTTATCCCGTCGCTGCGCGGCAAGTTCCGCAGCCGCACGAAGGAGAGCATTCTGGAAGAGGCCCGTCTTCTCGCGGCCTCCGGCGTAAAGGAGCTCATCATCGTTGCGCAGGATATCACGCGCTACGGCATCGACCTTTACGGCAAGGTTTGCCTGACGGAGCTGCTGAAAGAATTATGTAAACTTGATTTCCGCTGGGTACGTCTGCACTATCTCTACCCCGAGCTCATCGACGACGAGCTCATCGACGAGATCGCATCCGAGGATAAGATCGTCAAGTATCTTGATATCCCGATCCAGCACATCAACGATACGATCCTCCGCCGCATGAACCGCCGCGGCACGGGAGAGGAGATCCGCGCGCTCTTCAAAAAGCTGCGCGAGCGGATCCCCGGTCTGGTACTGCGCACGTCGCTCATCACGGGTCTCCCCGGCGAGGGCGAAGCGGAATTTGAAGAGCTGTGCGATTTTCTCCGCGAGGCGAAGATCGAGCGCGCCGGTGTATTCCCCTACTCCCCCGAGGAGGGAACACCCGCCGCTCTCATGCCCGACCGATGTTCGACCGAGGAGGCGCAGCGCCGCGCCGAGCTCTGCATGGAGATCCAGGCGGAGATCATGGACGGCTTTGCCGAGACGTTTATCGGCCGGGAGCTTGATGTGCTCGTTATGGGCAGAGAGCCGGACGGCACGCCGTGGGGCCGCAGCGAGTACGATTCCCCGGACATTGACAGCCGCGTGATTTTCTCCGGCGACGCTGCGCCCGGCGACATGGTGCGTGTGCGCATCGATTCCGTCGATGACGGAGAGCTCATCGGCGAACAAATTTGAGATATCACCCGTTGGGGAGGAAATACAATGAAAATATTCAACGATATGGACATGCAGCTGGAGGAGTTCCAGCCCATCGAGCCGGGTAAGGTGAAGATGTACGCCTGCGGCCCGACGGTCTACAACTACATCCACGTGGGCAACGCCCGCCCGATCGTGATCTTTGACGTACTGCGCCGGTATCTCGAATACCGCGGGTACGAGGTCACGTTCGTGCAGAACTTCACCGATGTGGACGACAAGATCATCAAGCGCGCCAACGAAGAGGGCGTTACCTCCGACCAGATCGCCGAAAAATATATCGCGGAATACTGGAAGGACGTGACCGCGCTCGGCGTCCGTCCGGCGACGGTACATCCCAAGGCGACCGAGAACATCGGGCCGATCATCAAAATCATCAAGACTCTGGTCGAAAAGGGCTATGCCTATGAGGTCAACGGCGATGTGTACTACCGCACGCTCAAGTTTACCGGATACGGCAAGCTCTCCCACCAGCCGATCGAGGATCTGCAGTCCGGCGCACGCATCGACGTGAACGATGTAAAGGAAAATCCGCTCGACTTTGCGCTCTGGAAGGCCGCGAAGCCCGGCGAGCCGAGCTGGAATTCTCCCTGGGGCGCGGGCCGTCCCGGCTGGCACATTGAGTGCTCGGCCATGTCCAACCGCTATCTCGGCAAAACGATCGACATTCACTGCGGCGGCAGCGACCTGACGTTCCCGCACCACGAAAACGAGATCGCCCAGTCTGAGGCCGCGAACGGCTGCAAGTTTGTCAACTACTGGATGCACAACGGCTTCATCAACGTGGATAACCGCAAGATGTCCAAGTCGCTCGGCAATTTCTTCACCGTGCGCGAGGCCGCCGAGGTCTACGGCTATGACTGCATCCGCATGTTCATTCTTATGAGCCACTACCGCAGCCCGCTGAATTACTCCGGCGAGATCCTCATGCAGGCGAAGGCCGCGCTTGAGCGTCTTTCCACGGCGAAGGACAATCTGGACTTCTTCTGCCAGAACGGCACGGACGGCGAAATGACCGCGGCCGAGGCCGAAACGCTTGCCTCGCTCGGCGTTTACCGCCAGAAGTTCTGCGACGCGATGGACGATGATTTCAACACCGCCGACGCCATTTCCGCGATTTTTGAGCTGGTCCGCGAGATCAACTCCGCCGTTTCGCCGAACGCCCACCCGACGAAAGCGCTCGCCGAGGGCTGCCGCGCGCTGTATCTGGAGCTTTCGGATGTGCTCGGCATTCCGTTCACCGAGAAGAAGGATGAGCTCACGCCCGAACAGGAAGCGCTCTTCAACGCCCGCAAGGACGCCCGCAAAGCAAAAAACTGGGCGGAGTCTGACCGCATCCGCGACGAGCTCAAAGCGCAGGGCATTCTCGTAGAAGATACCCCGCAGGGCATGAAGTGGAAGCGTATCTGAGCATTCTTTAATAGATCATAAATGGGCTTCGGACCGTGGTCTGAAGCCCATTTACATTTTCTTAATTTACGCGGTCTTGACACGCCGCGTTTTTTTCTTTATCCATATTTATGTTTCTCCGTAGTATGCTGTTACCAGTAAATAACACAGGAGGAACCGCTATGAATCAGGATACCGTCACCAAACTGCTCCGTCCCGGCGAACAGATCCTCTGGTCGTCGATGTCCAATCCCGGAAAGCTCATGGATGAGAAAAACAAACAGCGAAACACGCGCTGGTTCATCATTGTCGGCGCTGTGTTCGCGGTACTGATGTTCCTTTATGTCCGCGCCTGCATCCGTGCCGGGACGAACGTTTTTTCCGTTGTGACTCTCGTTTTCGTTCTGGTCGCCGGGATCATCTTCCTAGACCCCGTCACCACGCTCAAGCGTCTCCGCAAGGTCGAGTACGCCATCACGACCGAGCGCGTGATCGTCTCCTCCACCTCGACCAACTTCTCCATCCCGCGTTCCAAGGCCGCGCCCGTGCAGATCATTGACGAGGACGGCGGCGTTTCCACGCTCATCATCGGCACGGAGAAGACGGCCAAGCCCTCCAAGCTCCGCCCGCTCGGTCTCACGGGTTTCTTCGTCACCGAAAACGAAAAGGACGTCCCCTACCCCGTGTTCTACCGTGTGTCTGACGCGAAGAAAGCCGTCCGTATTCTGGAAGCCTCCGGAAATTGACATTTCTTTTTCCTTTCTCCCAATCCTCCCGATCTCCCCAGGCGAAAAGGGCCGCCGTTCCGTTGGAACGGCGGCCCTTGAGCTTGTCAAAAAAGGTTTTTTTGACAAGCTCTCAAACGAGACCCACTTCGTTGGGCTCTCGTTTGAAAAGGC
>OLGA01001173.1_pt1 | contig 21017 bp, 19 predicted proteins | sample 1604881 | NCBI WGS metagenome assembly OLGA01 (sample SAMEA3888896, study PRJEB22519) | human gut metagenome | biome: human gut; feature: human-associated habitat; material: faeces | place: Denmark | collected 2009 | reverse complement strand
TCATCGCCGGCGGCAGCGACGTGCTCGTGCAGATGCGCGAGGGCAAGCGCGCCGGAAAAGAGCTGATCTCCATCTACAGCCTTGACGAGCTGCGCGGCGTGACGATCGACGAGGAGAAAAACATCCGCATCGGCTCGCTCACGAGCTTTTCTCACATCACGCGCGACCCCATCATTCAAAAGTACATGGGTGTCCTCGGCGAGGCGGTCGATCAGGTCGGCGGCCCTCAGATCCGAAACATCGGTACCATCGGCGGCAACACCTGCAACGGCGTGACCTCTGCGGATTCCGCATCCACCCTTCACGCGTGGGATGCCGTTATCGAACTGACCGGCAAAAACGGTGTCCGCCGCCTGCCCATCCATGATTTTTATATCAGGGCCGGCAAGGTGGATATCTGGGGGGAGGATGGTGAGATCCAGACCGCCGTGCTGATCCCGAAGGAGAGCTACGAAAACTGTTTCGGACACTATATCAAGTATGCCATGCGGAACGCCATGGACATCGCCACGCTGGGGACGTCCGTCAACGTGCGGCTGTCCGCGGACAAAAAGACGGTGGAACGGGCCAGAGTGGCTTTCGGCGTGGCGGGGCCGGTTCCCCTCCGGGCCGGGACAGCGGAAGCGCTGGCGCAGGGCCAGCCGGTGAGCATGGAGCTGGCGGAGCGGCTCGCGCAGGCTGTAACGCAGGATATCAATCCGCGGGACTCCTGGCGTGCCGCCAGAGATTTCCGGCTGCACATTGCGGTGGAGAGCGCAAAGCGGGCGTTTGTGGAATCGGTCAGGCTGGCAGGAGGTGTACTGTAATGGCACAGTATCAGGTTGTTCATTTCAATCTCAACGGCAAGGATGTGGAGAAGATCGTAGACGTCCGGGCCAGCCTCACGGATATGCTGCGGAACGACTACCATCTCACCAGCGTGAAAAAAGGCTGCGAGGTGGGGGAGTGCGGCGCCTGCAACGTCATCATTGACGGCGAGTGCTTCAACTCCTGCATTTACCTTGCGGTCTGGGCGGAGGGCAAGCGCATCCGCACGCTGGAGAGCCTGCTTGGCCCCAACGGCGAGTTGAGCGACATTCAGCAGGCGTTCCTTGAGGAAACGGCTGTCCAGTGCGGCTTCTGCACCCCCGGTTTTCTTATGACGGCGGTGGAGATTCTGGAAAGCGGCAGGCTCTATACGGATGCAGAACTGCGGAAGCTCCTCTCCGGGCATCTGTGCCGCTGCACGGGGTATGAGAACATTCTCCGGGCGGTGAAAAAGACCATGTACAGACGGCTGGGCCAGCCCCTGCCCGCGGAGAGCTGATGTATCTGAATCTGAACACAAGAGAACACCGGCACGGAGCGTAGCTCCGTGCCGGTGTTTTTGGCAGTTCAGCGGCTTTTTTTGAATGTGAGATAGCCTTCCAGAATCAGGGAGGCCGCAACGGCGTCAACGACCTTTTTCCGCTGTTTGGCATTCTTACCGCTGTTGAAGAGAATATTGTGGGCGTCAATGGTGGTTCGGCGCTCATCCCAGAGGACGACCGGTAGGGAAGTGGCTTCCTCCAGCAGAACCTTCATGGCCTTTGCCTTTTCCGAGCGGGGGCCGAGGGTGCCGTCCATGTTGACAGGATGTCCCAGTACCAGCTCCTCCGCGCCGTGTTCTTTCGCCAGTGCTGCGACCTGTTCTACAACCACCTCCTGACGGCGGCTGTTGATGACTGTGGTAAATCCGGCCAGCAGGCCGGTGGGGTCGGAAATGGCAATGCCGGTGTGGGCATCGCCGTAGTCGATTGCCATGATCCGCATAAAAACTCCTTTGCATATCTTCTACCGCTGTACAGACCGACTCCGTGAGGCGGAAACAGAAGAACTGACCGATAGAATACTTTATGATATCACATCCCTGAGAGGGAAGCAAGCGGGAGCTTGCAGAATTTCAAATGTCTCTTTTTCACCAGAAAAGTCGGGAGTTCGGATTGCAATTTTAAAAGGGGAATGCTATACTGTATCAGTTAAACTATATCCTTCGGTATTCTAAGCGCACATCCGCCGGTTTCCGGCTGAAATACAGAAAAGCGAGGTACTATTATGGAGAACGAAGTTCAGAAAAAAAGAATTTTAAGCGGCATCCAGCCCTCCGGCGACCTGACGCTGGGTTCCTATCTGGGCGCCATCCGCAACTGGGCGGCGCTGGCGGATGAGTATGACTGCTACTATATGATGGCCGACATGCACACCATCACCGTGCGGCAGGTCCCGGCGGAGCTGCGGCGGCACACCCTGGTCCAGCTGGCGGCCTATATCGCCAGCGGTCTGGACCCGGAGAAAAACGTGCTGTTCGTCCAGTCTCATGTTCCTGCCCACGCCCAGCTGGGCTGGGTGCTGGACTGCTACACCATGTTCGGCGAGCTGAGCCGCATGACCCAGTTCAAGGACAAGTCCGCCAAGAATGCGGACAACATCAACGCGGGCCTCTTCACCTATCCGGCGCTGATGGCGGCAGATATCCTGCTCTATCAGGCGGATCTGGTGCCGGTGGGCGGCGACCAGAAGCAGCACGTGGAGATCTGCCGGGATATTGCCACCCGGTTCAACGGAATCTACGGCGAGACCTTCAAGCTGCCGGACCCCTATATTCCGCAGGTGGGTGCCCGGATCATGAGCCTGACCAGCCCCAACAGCAAGATGAGCAAGTCCGACAAGGATCAGAATGGCTGTATCTATATGCTGGAAAAGCCGGAGGACATCCTGCGGAAGTTCAAGAAGGCCGTCACGGATTCCGAGGCCTGCGTCCGGTTTGACCCGGAGAACAAGCCCGGCGTGTCCAACCTGATGCAGATTTATTCTGTAACCACCGGCAAGAGCTATGAGGCCATCGAGCAGGAGTTTGCCGGTCAGGGCTACGGCAACTTCAAGACCACCGTGGGCGAGTCTGTGGTGGAGCTGCTGCGCCCCATCCGGGAGGAGACGGATCGCCTGCTGGCAGACAAGGCGTATCTGGAGAGCGTGTACCGCGCCGGTGCGGAGAAGGCTGCCTATGTCGCCAACCGCACGCTGTCCAAGGTCTATAAAAAAGTGGGCTTTCTGGCCCGGTAACGCGGAGGAGACATGAAATTTGATATGCAGCTGATCGGGCCGGCGGCATTGGCTTTGCTGACGGCGCTGGTGGTCAGTTTTTTGATGACGCCGGTGGTGAAGAGTTTTGCCTATAAGGTGGGCGCCATCGACGTGCCAAAGGACGAGCGGCGGATGCACCATAAGCCCATCCCCCGCCTGGGCGGTCTGGCTATTTTTGCCGGTTTTATGGCCAGTATCCTGCTGTTTGTGGATATCCGGCTGAATCCCCAGATGCAGAGCATCCTGCTGGGGGCCGTCATCATTGTGGTGCTGGGCGTGGTGGACGATATCATGGCCCTGCCGGCCAAGCTGAAATTTGTGGTGCAGATCGTGGCGGCGCTGATCCCGGCGCTGAACGGCGTGTCCATTCAGGCGCTGTCTAACCCGAATCTCTTTTCCGCCAACGCGTATTGGGTGCTGAACTGGCTGTCAGTTCCCATTACGGTGCTGTGGATCGTGGGCATCACCAACGCGGTGAACCTGATCGACGGGCTGGACGGTCTTGCCAACGGCGTGTCGGCCATTTCCGCCGCCACGGTGCTGGTGATCGCCCTGATCTGCTCTGAGGCGCAGGTAGCCATTGTCATGGCGGCGCTGGTGGGGGCCTGCGTGGGCTTCCTGCCCTACAACCTGAACCCTGCCAAAATGTTCATGGGTGATACGGGTGCTACCTTCCTTGGATTTATTCTGGCCACCATGTCCATTCAGGGGCTTTTCAAGTTCTATGCGGTGATCTCCTTTGCGGTGCCGTTCCTGATTCTGGGCCTGCCGATTTTCGACACGGCCTTTGCCATGATCCGCCGGATGGCCCACGGTCAGAGCCCCATGCAGGCAGACCGGGGACACATTCACCACCGGCTCATCGATATGGGCCTGAACCAGAAACAGGCGGTGGCCACGCTGTATGTGATCTCCGGGATTCTGGGCCTTTCCGCCGTGGTGCTGACCACCGGCGGCGAAGCCAAGGCCATGCTGCTGCTGGTGGCTCTGTGCATTGTGGCGGTGGTGGCGGCACGGGTGGTATTCCCCAAGGAAGTGAAAGAGGAGCTTCATGAGGAGCTGGAAGAGCTGGAGGAACTCACAGAGCTGAATCATCACGAAGATCAGGATGCGCCGAAGGAGGAGAAGCCGTAATGGACAAGCTGCGGATTATGAGCGTTTTCGGCACCCGGCCGGAAGCAATTAAAATGTGCCCGCTGGTGAAGGAGCTGGCCTCCCGACCGGAGATCGAGAGCCTTTGCTGCGTGACGGCCCAGCACCGCCAGATGCTGGACAGCGTGCTGGAGGTCTTTGATGTCAAACCGGACTGGGATCTGGATATTATGACCCCCCGGCAGACCCTTTCCACCATCACCAGCAAGTGCCTGACCGGCATGGACGAGGCCATTGACACCCTGAAGCCGGATATGATCCTGGTGCATGGAGATACCTCCACCACCTTTGCGGGAGCGTTGTCCGCTTTTTACCATCAGGTGAAGGTAGGACACGTGGAAGCCGGTCTCAGAACCTATGACAAGTATTCTCCCTTTCCGGAGGAAATGAACCGCAAGCTGGTTTCCTCCATTGCGGATCTCTACTTCTGCCCCACGGTGAACAATAAGAACAACCTGCTGAAAGAGGGAATCACTGAGGGGCTGTTCGTCACCGGCAATACGGTGATCGACGCGCTGGAAACCACCGTCCGGGCCGACTACACATTCTCTACCGACGAGCTGAATCACCTGCCCTATGGGGAGAAGAAGATCATCCTCGTCACCTGCCACCGCCGGGAGAACTATGGCGAACCCATGAAGCAGATCATGCTGGCTCTGCGGCAGATTGCGGAGGAAAACCCGGAGGTGGAGCTGGTGTACCCTGTTCATCTCAGCCCGGTCGTGCGGGAAGCGGTGGACAAATATCTCCGGGGCGCGCCCAGAGTGCATCTCATCGATCCGCTGCCGGCGGACGAGATGCACAACCTGATGGATCGCTGTTATCTGGTCATGACGGATTCCGGCGGTTTGCAGGAGGAAGCGCCTGCGCTGGGCAAGCCCGTGCTGGTGATGCGCCGGGAGACGGAGCGGCCTGAGGCGGTAGAAGCCGGAACGGTGAAGCTTTGCGGCGTGGTGCAGGACGATATCGTTACCATGGCGGAGCGGCTGATCCGGGACAGGGCGGCCTACGAAAAAATGGCCCATGCTGTGAACCCTTACGGGGACGGGCAGGCCTGCCGCCGCATTGCGGATGACATCCTGTGGTATTTCGGCCGCCGGGAGCGCCCGGCGGAGGATCTGGCGTAAAGACGAAAAGGGGACGGAAGGAGGAGCGGTATGAAGCGGACACAGAAGCTGGTGACATGGAGCATTGTGATTCTGGTAGTGCTGGTGGTTCTGCTGATGCTGATGAGCAATCTGCGCCGTTCCTCACGGGTCGTTCTGCCGGACACCAGCACTTCCGCAGAGGACAGTGCGGAGCAGACCTCCGGGGGCAGCGCCATTCAGGTGGTGGAGGTGACGCCGGAAACGGTACAGGCGGCGATTGCCACGCTGCACCGGCCGGAGGCCTACAGCCGCAGCGTGACAGTGGAGTATCTGTGGAACGGCGGCAGCAGTACGTCGGAAATCACCGTTTCTGCTTCCGGCGGCTGGAGCCGGACGGATCGCACGCTGCCGGACGGACAGACGCGCCATGCCATTACCAATGGGGAAACCACCTATATCTGGTATAACAGCGAAACGGACGTGTTTACCGGCCCCGCCGGAGAGATCTCACCGGACGCGGAACAGACGATCCCGACCTATGAGGACGTGCTGGCCCTGGCACCGGAGCAGATCACGCAGGCGGATTACCGGATGGTGTCCGATGTTCGCTGCATCTATGTGGAGACGGCGGAGGATGACTGGGGCTATGTCCAGCGGTACTGGGTCAGTGTAGATACCGGGCTGCTGGCGGTGGCGGAACGCCTGCAGGATGGCGAGACGGTCTACCGTATGGCGGCGTTGACGGTGGATGAGACAGCGCCTGACGCCAAAACCTTTACCCTGCCGGACGGAACGGCACTGATCTGAGTATAAAACGCAGTCCCGAACGGAGAACCCGTTCGGGATTTTTTTGGATTTCCCCGGAAAAGGGGAGACCGGCCAAGTTGATTCCGCATAATCTGAGGTGAAAAACAGAGCAGGAGGAACAGCTATGGCACAGATCACCCATTTTTTCTTAGGCGCAAACAGCGGCAGCGGTTTTCAGAATCTGTTTTCGGAAATCATGGATCCGGAAACGGCTTTTGATCTGATGATTCTCAAAGGCGGGCCGGGGGTGGGGAAGAACACCTTCATGCGGGAGATCGGAAAAACCATGGAGCAGGCAGGGGCAGATGTGGAGTACCTCTGGTGCTCCGGGGATCCTGATTCGCTGGATGGCGTGGCCATTCCGGCCATCCGATGCGCCGTATGTGATGGGACTTCGCCTCACATCGTGGAACCGAAATACCCGGCGGCAGTCGATCGATATGTGGATCTGGGACGCTTTTACGACCTGCCTGCGGCAAAGGCGCAGGCGGCGGAGGTCAAGCGACACACCCATGACTATCAGGACGCCTATGCCCGCGCCTACCGCTGCCTGAAAGCGGCCCGGCAGGTGGAACTGGATACGGCGGCGGAAATTAGGCAGTGCTTTGACAGCCAGCGGGCCGCCCGGCGGATCTCCGGCATTATGGCGCGGGAGCTGCGGGGACAGGGAACCGGCACAGGGCGGATCACCCGCCGCTTTTTGGGCAGCGTCACCCATAAGGGCCCTGTCTGGCGGTTCGACAGCGCGGAGACGCTCTGTTCGAAAATTTACGAGCTGGAGGACAGCTATGAGCAGGCAGGAGGGCTGCTTTCCGCGCTGTGCGCCGAGGCGGTGCGGCGGAGCTATGACGTAATCGCCTGCCCGTCCCCGGAGGAGCCGGAGCGGCTGGAGCATCTGCTGATCCCGGAGCTGGGGGTGGCGTTTGTCACGTCAAAACCGGGCATGGAATATCCGGGAAAGCCTTACCGCCGGGTGCGGCTGAACGCTCTGAGCCATCCTGAGAGCAAGGCGCGCCTGCGCTTCCGCAGCCGGATGGCGGGCGTTCTCCGGGAGGAGGGGGTTGCCGCCCTACAAGATGCCAAGGCGGCGCATGACCGGCTGGAGAGTGTGTATAACCCCTATGTGGATTTTGAGGGGGTTCGGGCGCAGGCGGCGATAGAGGCGGGGCGGCTGCTGAGCTGGCTGAATTAAGACGGCGGCGGAATGGAAAAGATTGCCCGCCGCAGAATCTGGTGCTATAATTTCATGTGTTCATAGCGGCCGCCTCCTGACGATGCGACGGAATTCTCCGCTGTGGATGCTTTTGCCATGCCCCCGTTTTATAAAAGCCCATGGCGGAACGGATCGAAAGAAGGTGGACGCAGTATGACGGATCTGTGGATGGTACGGATCGACCGGCCGATGCGGCAGGCGGAATCAGAAGCCCTGCTGGCTCTGCTGCCGCAGGAACGGCGGAACAGGCTGCATGGACACGCGCTGGAAAAGCAGCCGGAGGTGCTGTGCGCCTATGGACTGCTGCTGGCGCTGCTGCGGAAGCGCTGCGGCTGGCAGGGCTTCCCGGCCGTTGCACGGAACGCGGAAGATAAGCCCTTTTTTCCGGCGTATCCGGGCGTGTGCTTCAGCATCAGCCATACGGAGGGGGCCGCGGCCGCAGCGGTGGCGGAGACTTCCATCGGGGTGGATATCCAGCGGATTCAGACCCCGCCCCGGCGGCTTGCCCGGCTGACAGGCACAGACGACCCGGATGCGTTTTTCCACAGCTGGGTGCGGCTGGAAGCCTGCGCCAAGCGAACCGGGGCGGGAATTCTGCACCAGCTTCATGAGAAAGCTGCCCCAGCGCCGGAAACGGTTTATTCTGAAATCGAGACGTTTCCCGGCTATGCTGCCGGCGCTGCCGGACAGAACCCGCTGCTTCCGGGAGAGATCCGCCGGCTGACGCTGGATGAACTGCTGCGCTGTCTTGACATTTGCGCCTGAATTTGTATAATATTTACGGAATGAAAATGCACGGGCATATTTTACAATAGAGCTTGACAGGAAATTTGAGGAGGAAAGGACTATGACATATCCCATTGAGGTGGCGGGACTGAAGCGTGAACTTCCCGTTTGCAAGGTAACGGATGATCTGTATATCGGCGCATTTATCTGCTTTGGCGATGCGGAGCTGACAGTGGCCTGCGCGCGGGCGCTTCTGAAGCTGGTTCCCGCTGACAGCTATGACTATATGTTCACCGCAGAGGCCAAGAGCACCCCCCTGATCCATGAAATGGCCCGGCAGTCCGGCGCAAAGAAGTATTTCATCGCCCGGAAAGGCCCCAAGGTCTATATGCCGGATCCCATCCATGTGGAGGATCAGTCCATTACTACCGCAGGCGTTCAGAAGCTGTTTCTGGGACGGGATGACGCAGATCTCATCTGCGGCAAGCGGATCCTGATCATGGACGATGTGATCTCCACCGGCGGCTCTTTGAAGGCGATGGAAGCGCTGGTTGAGAAGGCCGGCGGTATCGTCACCGGAAAGATTGCCGTTTTGGCCGAGGGCGGCGCGGCAGACCGCACCGACATCAAATTCCTGGCAAAGCTGCCGGTGTTCAATGCAGACGGGACTGTAAAGTGAATATACATCACTGTGCTTGATTATGCTGTGTTCTCCTCCGGCTGTGCCGGGGGAGAACCTTTTATTCCTGCTGATAGGACAGGAGCAGGGAAAGCCGCGGGAGATGGGTTAAAGATTGGAAGCTTCTGCCTGTTCCAGCCGGTTCCCATTTGACGCGGCGTGCGATTCATGCTAAAATAAAACGGTAGATTACATCCATGTCCTTTGACAGAGATGCGAGTCCGCAATGCAAAGAACAAGGAGGACTTTTCATGAAAACCATCATCACCATCGGACGGCAATTTGGCAGCGGCGGCAAGGAGATTGGCATCCGCGTCGCAAAGGAGCTGGGAATTCCTTTCTACGATAAGGAACTGCTGCAGGAGGCCGCGAAGAAGAGCGGCCTGTGCCAGAAGATCTTTGAAAATTTTGACGAGCGGCCCAAGAGCCTGCTGTATGCCATCGCCATGGACGCCTACCCTCTGGGCTTCTCCGGCACGGCCGGCGAATCGCTGGAGCAGCAGGTGCATCTGGCCATTTTCAAGACCATCCGCAACATTGCGGCGGAAGGCCCCTGCGTGATTATCGGACGCTGCGCTGACTATGCGCTGGCGGAGGATCCGAATCTGCTGAGCCTGTTTATCAGCGCGCCGCTGGAGGATCGAATCGCGCGGGTGGCAAAGCGGCAGAAGGTAACGCCGGAGGAGGCCAAGAGCCTGATCCAGAAAACGGACAAGCGCCGTGCGTCCTACTGCGAATATTACGCCTCCAAGAAGTGGGGCGCTGTGGACGGCTACGATTTCTGCCTCAACAGCAGCGCGCTGGGCCTTGGCGGCACTGTGGAGCTGATCCGCAGCATGGTGGATCAGAAGGAGCATCCCATCCCCAGCCCCACGGAGGAAGATCCCACTCTGAAAGAGGTATAATACTGACAAAAGGGTATGTGCCGACAGGCACATACCCTTTTACTTTATGGAGATACAGGCGGCGTTTTTAACGGTCGGGGGATCATGCTTTTTGCCGTTCCTGAAAAGCGGATTCCCGCCCATGAACAAAGTCATTGCAAAGGGATCCGTACTCCCGGTATAGGCCGATCGTTAAGCGGCAATCAGAACAGCATCAGCAGCGTTCCCGCCACGATCCCCGCAAGACCCAGCGCGGATTTCTTCGTCAGCTTCTCGTGGAACACAAGATAGGAGAACAGCACCGTTACCAAAATACTCAGCTTGTCGATGGGGACTACCACGCTGGCAGGGCCGTCCTGCAACGCCCTGTAGTAGCAAAGCCAGCTGCCGCCGGTGGCGAGGCCGGACAGGCAGATGAAGCCCAATTCGTTTTGGGGGATGGCCTTCAGTTCTCCCTGCTTGCCGGTGACGAACACCATGACCCACGACATCACCAGCACCACCGCCGTGCGAATGGCCGTCCCCAGATTGGACTCAATCCCGGAGATGCCGATTTTTCCAAGGATAGCCGTCAGACTGGCAAACACAGCCGAACCCAGCGCATACCACAGCCATGCGGCGCTTTTGGTTTCGCCGCTGCTCTGTTTTTTTTCGATCATCAGGAAGGTGCCGACGGCGATCAGCACCACGCCGATGCCTTTAGGGAGGCTGACGCCTTCCTGCAAAAAGATGGCCGCCAGAATGATGGTCAGCACCGTGCTGGATTTGTCAATGGGGACGACCTTGTTTACGTCCCCCAGCTGAAGCGCCTTGAAATAGCACAGCCAGCTTGCGCCGGTGGCGAGGCCGGACAGCACCAGAAACAGCAGCGTCCGCCCGCCGATGGCGGGGATCGTCCCCTGAGAGCCGACGACGAACACCATCAGCCAGGAGAAAATCAGCACCACCGCCGTGCGGATGGCGGTAGCCACGGTAGAGTCCGTTTTTCGGATGCCGCATTTGGCAAGAATGGAGGTCAGGCCTGCAAACAGGGCCGAACCGAACGCAAACAGAATCCACATGAATGATCGCTCCTCTTTCCCATCAATTCACAGGGGAATATAACCGACGCTCCGCGCTCAAAACGGTCTGCGGCAGCCTGACTTCGCTTTTTCGACAGTGCTTCTTGCAGATGGAAACCGTATAGCCGTTCCACTCCAGACCGCTCCGCTCCATGGCGGCAAGACCGGCGTCATCCTCGATAATCAGTATTTTAGACAGAATGCTGCCCCTTTGCAAGAGGCGGCATAAAAATTGTGTTCAGGACACTGCTTTTGAATGGCCATGGACAGCAGCGCCCACAAGAATCCAAAATCATTATAACACAACGGAAAACGGGTGATTAAACAGTTCTCAGGACGAAACATAGAAGGCATCGTCGGTCTTCTGCGTGTCGAGAATATAGACGAGAGCTTTGCTTACAGTTCCTCGGATTGGCTTGATTTTAGTAACTGCCATATCTCACCCTGCCTTTCTTTCAGCTCTGCAACATCATCCGCATATGGTAGCAGGACATCTCCGTGAAAAAAGCGGATATTAAATTATGAAGCATAAGTATAGGGACATCCTCGCTGTATCATGGAGGATGTCCTTTTCACTTTGCCTGCCGAGCTGCACACGTTTATGCTGGTTCATATAGGGTATCGCAGAAGTATCTGGCGCCATTTCGGCACCATAGCATTCAAAAATCGAATACAATATGCGAACGATTGGTCACAAAAAATATCCGTCCATATTCCGATGCGGAAGGCTACAATCCGTGTAAAAGCAAAAAGAACCCGCTGAAACACTTGATTTCAGCGGGTTGGCGGAGATGGAGAGATTCGAACTCTCGCGGGCTTTTACACCCCTACTGCATTTCGAGTGCAGACCCTTCAACCGCTTGGGTACATCTCCGAATGAAAAATATTCAGTTTCAATGCATGGATAACATGATTTCGAGGGCGATGGAGGGAAGATTTTTGACGCGCATCTTCTCAAATCGTCTTATATCTTCTCTCCATCAATCCCTGTAATACCAAGGTTTTTACGCTTTCCCGCATAATTCCGTGCAACTTCTTATAACTTCACTTTTCCGGGTTTTACTGCAATTTTACTGCATGACTGCACGGATTTTTCAGCGCCAGAACAACAGGCCGAAACAAATTGGTCATGCTCACAGTATACAGCAAGCATTCCTAAAAGTAAAGCCTACTTTACAGACTTATCTTTTCTGTGAGTACGCTCTTTCTTGGTGTCAAGCTGCTTTTCCGGAAGTATCTCATTGTGGTAAGTCTGCAAGACCACTCTGATCCTATCCAGACGCACATCGACATACTGTGCCGTTGTTGCTTCCAAATTTGTTGATATGCCGAGTTGGATGCCGACGCCTTTTAGACTATGTCCAAGGATTTTTCCCACAGTATAAAAATCACCGGTGAGCTGGTGCATATTCGTTGCTGCCGTGTGTCGAAGATCGTGGAAACGGATGTGTGCCATCCCTGATCGTCTTAGCATCTGCGAAAAATCAGCAGATATGCACAATGCCTGCGACCAGTGTTCTGCCGTGTGTTACGCAGAGACCGGCGCTTTTACCGGCGTACCGCGGTATATGTGCGCCAGAACACGGGCATATCTGAAACAGGCGCAGGCGTGGTTGGCAGCGCATCCGGCAGAAAAAGAGATGTAAGAACTGCGTTGGAAAGCACAAAGCAAAATTGGGAGGGAAACATGAAGGTTTCAAAGGAATTCATTCTGCGGGAGATTGCCGGGGAACATATTCTGGTTCCCATCGGAACTGCGGCGGCCAACTTCAACGGCTTGATCAGCATGAACGAGGTAGGTCGGTTCCTCTTTGATTTGTTGGCAGAGGAGCGTACCCCGCAGGAGCTGGCGGACTGCGTCTGCGGCGAATATGACGTTCCGCCGGAAACGGCTCTACAAGATGTGGAGGACTTTTTGCAGCAGCTGCGGGAAATCGGTGCATTGCTGGAAGCGTAAAGGATCGTGGGCATATGTCGATTTTAGTGTCCGGCGGCGCCGGATATGTGGGCAGCCATGCCTGCGTGGAGCTGATAGAAGCGGGATACGATGTGATCGTGGCGGACAATCTGGTGAATGCCAGCCGGGAGGCGGTGCGCCGGGTGGAGCAGATCACGGGAAAGGCGATCCCCTTTGTGCAGGCGGATCTGTGTGATCCGGCGGCGGTAGAGGAAATTTTTGAGCAATTCCCCTCCATTGACGCTGTAATGCACTTCGCGGCGCTGAAAGCGGTAGGGGAAAGCGTGCGGAAACCGCTGGAGTACTATGCCAACAATCTGGGCAGCACGCTGGTGCTGCTGGAGGGAATGCGGACGCACGGCGTCAAAAAATTCGTGTTTTCCTCCTCCGCTACGGTATACGGCGATCCGGCTTCCGTCCCGATCCGGGAGGACGCGCTGCTTTCCGCCACGAATCCCTACGGATATACCAAACTCTTTATCGAGCAGATCCTGACGGACTGCTGCAAGGCAGACCCGGAGCTGCGGGTCGCGCTGCTCCGCTATTTCAACCCCATTGGCGCGCACCCGTCGGGACTGATCGGGGAGGATCCCAACGGCATCCCCAATAATCTGATCCCCTACATTGCCAAGGTGGCGGCAGGGCAGCTGAAAGAGCTGCATATTTTCGGAAACGACTGGCCCACCCACGACGGTACCGGCGTCCGGGATTACATCCACATCATGGATCTGGTCCGCGGCCATGTGGCTGCCCTGAAGCGGCTGGACAAGGTGCCGGGGCTGTTCCTGTGCAATCTGGGAACCGGCAGGGGGTACAGCGTGCTGGACATTCTGCACGCTTACGAAAAGGCCTGCGGTAAAAAGCTGCCTTACGTTATGGATCCCCGCCGCCCCGGCGATGTGGCCGCCTGCTGGGCCGACCCTGAGAAGGCGCGGAAAGAACTGGGCTGGGAGGCCCGGTACGGCATTGAGGAGATGTGCGCGTCCTCATGGAACTGGCAGCAGAAAAACCCCAACGGATACCGGGACTGAGCTGCGGGAGTGCCGGGGCGCAGCCGCTGGCAGCACACAGGAAAAACGCTTATAGAACGAAAAACCACCGGCGTAGCCGGTGGTTTTTGCATAGATTTCCCGGTCACGCCAGAAAGTGGGCCGGGAAATTTTTCGGATAACGCACCGAGCGGAAAACACGGTGAGCAGGTTTGCAATGCACCAGAAGCCTGCTCTCACAAAACTGAACAGCAGACCCGCTGACTCCCCTCCCTGCGGAACGGCGGGGAATTGCCGGAATCTTTCAACGGCATCCCCGGCGCAGCCGGCAGGGTATGGTAAAAAAAGGCCGCTGCGCCACAGTCTGGAAGCGCTTATTGAACGGCGGAAACAGAAAATCAGTGACTTTTTGATAAAATCATAAAGAAAAATGATGATGTTTTGTGAGGCCACGTTCCATCTCGCAAAAGCGGGGGGCAATATTCGTAAAAATGGACAAATATCAATTTATTTGATTGCACTCTCAATACATTTCATTTCCGTTCGGTTATCAGAATTGTTATAATTGTGGCAAAGTAAAAAGTCGTTTTTGGGAGTATTTAATCGGTTAAGGGAAAGATACCGGGCTGATCCTGAAACATGACTGTACGGAGCAGCTTCAGAAATTGCCGGATCATTTCCTCTTTGCGGGTATCCGGGTTATAGACCGCAACGATCCTTCGGGTATCCGGGATTCCCTGCATGGTGCAGTAGACGATTTTGGATCCCAGCTGTTCCGCCTGCATACTTAAAAAGACCGGGCTGGTAAAGAGATACCCCATGTTCTGCGATACCAGCATGGCGGCCGTCTGCATGGAGCTGACGGTAATCACGGATTTCGGCTGGATATCAAAATGCTCCAGCGCCTGATTGGTAATGCCGCCGAGGTCGTTGGCGGCGGACGGCATGATCAGCGGCAGCCCCTGAAGCTGCTGGGGCGTGATCTCATATGGGTTCTTGTAGGAATTCCCCGCATAGACCCAGGGGGGAGCCAGATGGAATTTTCTGGGAACGATCAGCAGGAGCTGTTCCAGGGCCAGCTTTTCGGAAACGTCCTGCGTCCCCACGGGCATCCCGCCGATGACAACATCCGCATCGTCTGCGCGCAGGCTTTGCAGCAGCAGCTCGTCCCCCTGCTCAATGAGATTGATCCGCACATCGGGATAGATCTCGTGGAAAAGCGGCAGCAGCTGCGGCATCCACGCGGCGCTGTGCATCAGGCCGATGCCGACGTTGAGGGTTTCTTCCGGATGCGCCATCTGCTGAAGCTTGGCGGACAGCCGCGTTTCGATCTGACGGATCTTTTTCAGCTCCTCAATGCACAGCGCACCGGCCGGCGTCGGCAGAATCGGCGTTTTTGAGCGGTCAAACAGCTTGACGCCCAGTTCGGCTTCCACCCGGTTGAGATACATGGTCAGTGTGGACTGCGCCACAAACAGCCGCTTGGCTGCGCGGGTCAGATTCTGTTCTTTTGCAATGGCAAAGATATAATCCATTTTGTCAATGATCATGACAGCGCCCCCTTTTGTGAAGATCATAGCTCAACTATAGATGTTATTGGAAATTCATCGAAAAGGCAAGCAAAAAATGAAAAAAAGCGAGGAATTATCAATGGACACGGGTGCATATCTGAACTCCGTTTTCGGATTGAAGGGGAAAGTCATTCTGATAACGGGTGCGGCCGGCGGCATCGGCAATGCGATCAGCCGCGGGCTGGCGGCTGCCGGAGGTACGGTGGCTCTGTGCGGCCGGAATCTGGAAAAGTGCAGAGCGCTGATGGATGAGATCACCGCATCCGGCGGAACCGCTTCGGCACACCGGCTGGATGTTGCCGATCTGGACAGCATCCACGCCTGCGTAGACGAGGTGGCGGCGCAGTACGGAAAGATCGACGTGCTGTTCAATATCGCGGGGATCAATAAGCGGGAGGGGCTCCTGGATGTGACGCCCGAAACCTACGACCGCATTATGGATACCAATCTCAAGGGGCTGTTCTTTGTCAGTCAGGCAGTGGCGCGGGAAATGTACCGGTACAAGTCCGGGAATATCGTAAATATCGGCTCGCACAACGACACCGGGATGCTGGGCGGCTGTTCCGTCTACGGCGCATCCAAAAGCGGCGTCGTGGCGCTGACCCGTTCCATGGCGGTGGAATTTGCCCAGTACGGCATCCGCTGCAATGCGATCAGTCCGGGACATATCCTCACGGATCTGACACAGGTCACATGGGATCATCCCACCCGCGCAGATTATCTGCGGGAACGGATCGCCATGGGCCGTCCCGGCGAGCCGGATGAACTGGTGGGCATGGCCATCATGCTGGCATCCGACGCCTCCACATACATGACAGGACAGGCCTACCATGTGGACGGCGGCTGCCTTTGCGGCGGCAGTCCCTGGGAGTACGACACCCAATATTGAGAAACCTGTGCACGGGTTGACCGCACATGTTTTCATATTTTTAAATTCTTTCAATACCTGAAAAATTCTGCAAGGAGGGGGAATGCTTCCGGCCTGGGCATGGGCCGGCCGTACATGGCGCATAGGGATATGCGGGTTATTTCTCAGTTAAGAAAAGAAAAAGAAAAGGAAAAGGAGCGTTACAAATGTCTGCAACTGGATTTCTGATTCTTCTGATTGTGACCATTGCTCTGCTGATGGTGCTGATCATGAAGGTCAAACTTCACCCCACATTCGCACTGTTCGCCAGCGCCCTGTTCATGGGTCTGGTTCTTGGCCGTTTTGAGGCGGAGGGCTTCTCCTTCACGGAAGTCCTGAGCCTGATTACCTCCGGCTTCGGCGGCACTCTCGGCAGCATGGGTATTCCCATCATGCTGGGCGCTATTCTGGCTATGGGCGTGCAGGATACCGGCGCCGCCAAAGCCATTGCCAACTTCTTCATCAAGCTGTTCCGCGGCAAGAATCTGGAGTTGGCTCCCGCACTGACCGCTTACATCGTCTCCATTCCCGTGTTCGGCGATATCACCACCATCCTGACCTCCAACATTGCCAACGTGCTCTCCAAGCGTAAGCACATCTCCATGGGCAAGATGGCCGCTTTCACCCAGACCGGCCTGAACCTGACCCATGCCATGGTTCCCCCTACGCCCGGTATTCTGGCTGTCTCCATCCTGCTGGGTGCTGATCTGGGTCTGGTTATCGGCTGGGGCGTTGTGATCTCTCTGATCGCCTTCCTGCTGACCTGGCTGGTTCTGCGTAAGTGGACCGACAAGGAGTTCGTTGAGCCGGTTCCCGAAGTTGTGTCTGAGATCGAGGAGACCTCTTCCAACGATGTGAAGGACATTCTCATCACCGGCGACGATATCCCCGGCACCTTCGCTTCCTTCCTGACCATCCTGATCCCCGTGGTTCTCATTGCCGGCAGCTCCTTCCTGAAGATGGCTGTCGCTGAGGATTCCGCCCTCTACGGCTGGGCCAACATCTTTGGCGACAAGATCGTGGCTCTGGGTCTGGGCGTGATCTACACCATGCTGCTGGGCGCCTTCCACAAGGCTTCCGTCCGCAAGAGCAACAAGGACGTCAGCGGCAATGATCCCGAAAACTTCCGCGAGGTCGTTCTCAACAGCTGGATTGCCCGCGGTCTGGAAGTGGCTCTGCCCGCACTGCTGATCACCGGCATGGGCGGCGCACTGGCTTCCGTCATCAAGGCTGCTCCCGCTATCAACGATCTGGCCGGCCTCATCGAGCAGTCCGGCGTTCCCGGTCTGCTGATCCCCTTCCTGATCGGCGCGATCATGTTCACCGCTGTTGGTTCCATGACCACGGGCGGCATGACGGCTGCCGGCGTTGTCGGCCCCATGATGGGCGCTCTGGGCCTGACTCCCGTTGCCACGGTTCTGGCTATTGGTGCAGGCACGATGATCTTCAACCACGTCAACAACTCCGGCTTCTGGGTCATCAGCCGTTTCTTCAACCTCGATCTGAAGCAGGGTCTGAAGTACATCACCCTGCCCGATGCAGTCGCCGGCGTGTTCTGCTTTGTTCTGATCTGCGCTGCCGCTGCCGTGGGCCTGTTCTGATTGCATACAGTTTGTAGCAGTCATCGTTCTTACCTGTAAAGAAGCGGTCTGCTGCTTGCTGTATGGCAGGCGGCAGACTGCTTTGCAATTTTAAACTTTAGAGTTCCAAGTATGGAGGAAAAATTCCTATGATTCAGAAAAGCCATGATGATCGGATGCTGTGGGCGCAGTTTGATGCGCTGGAAATGGGCAGCGGCTGGGACGATACGGATATCCTGAAGCCCCAGATCATGATCGAAAGCGTGTATGGTGACTCCCATCCCGGCAGCACCCACCTCAACCAGATGGTGGAGCAGGCGGTGTACGGCGTCTATCAGACCGGCGGCAAGCCCGCCAAGTATTATGCCACGGATATCTGCGACGGCTGCGCGCAGGGTCACGACGGCATGAACGTTGTTCTGGCTTCCCGCGAAGCCATTGCCAACATGGTGGAAGTCCACGCGTCTGCCGTGCCCTGGGACGGCATGATCCTCGCTTCCAGCTGCGATAAGTCCATCCCCGCACACCTGAAGGCTGCCGCCCGTATGGACATCCCCACGATCTTCATGCCCGGCGGTTCCATGCGTCCCGGCCCCAATATGACCACCTCTCTGGTTGCCGGCGATATCTCCCTGCGTCAGAAGCGCAAGGACGCCATCACCGAGCAGGAAGTGCGGGACTATAAGCTGACCGGCTGTCCCTCTGTGGGCGCCTGCACCTTCCTTGGCACCGCTTCCACCATGCAGTGCATGGCAGAGGCTCTGGGCATGACGCTGCCCGGCGCTGCACTGGTGCCTGCTACCATGCGGGACATTTTGCAGTATGCCCGCTATGCCGGCCGGAAGATCATGGAGCTGGTGGAGAAGAACATCACGGCCTCCCAGATCATGACGCCTGCGGCTTTCCGCAACGCCATCATCGTTCACAGCGCCATCGGCGGTTCCACCAACGCCACCATTCATCTGCCCTCCATCGCCAGAGAGCTGGGGTATGATCTCCCCATTGAGCTGTTTGACGAGATCAACCATCAGGTGCCGCATCTGGGCAACATCAATCCCTCCGGCACGCAGCTGACGGAATCCTTCTGGTTCGCCGGCGGCATTCCCATGGTGCAGTGGATGCTGCGGGATATGCTGGATCTGGACGTGATGACCGTCACCGGCAAGACGCTGGGTGAAAATCTGGAGGATCTGCATAAGGACAACTGGTTCGAGCGCAATCTGGGCTACCTGCACAACTATGGCCTGGAGCGCGATCAGGTGATCTTCCCCGTGGAAAAGGCTCCCGAAAAAGGCTCTGTGGCGATCCTGAAGGGCAATATTGCCCCCGAAGGCAGCGTGCTGAAGTATTCCGCCTGCGCCATGAATCAGCGCGAGGTCGTCAATGCCAAGGCCCGCGTGTTCAACCACGAGGAGGATGCCCACGATGCCGTGGTCAACAATGAGATCAATCCCGGCGAGATCATCATTATCCGCTATGAAGGCCCCCGCGGCTGCGGTATGCCTGAGATGCTGATGACCACCGAGGCCATTGTCTGCGACGAGCGGATCAACGGCTCTGTGGCGCTCATCACGGACGGCCGTTTCTCCGGTGCGACCCGCGGCGCGGCCATTGGCCACGTCAGCCCTGAAGCTGCCGCAGGCGGCCCCATCGCCTTCATTGAGGACGGCGACCTGATCTCCTACAGCGTCAAGGACCGCACCATCAACCTGACCGGCATCCACGGCGTGCCCTGCACGCTCGAGGAGGCGGACAAGGTGCTTGCAGAGCGTGCCAAGGCAGGCATCCTGCCGCGCGAACCCCGCAAGGGCTTCTACAAGCTTTACACCGACCACGCGCTTTCCGCAATGAAGGGCGCAGGTCTGGAATAAAAAAAACACTCAGGACCGCCGGAATGCTTTCTGCTTCCGGCAGTCTTGCTTTACGGCGCCGCCGCACCGCACAGGGCGCCGGTCCGGAACAGACAAGGAGATTTTGATATGGAAAATCGATTATCCGACAAGAAAGCGCAGGGGATTCCCTCCTACGGCACCTTCACCCAGCTCAAAAGCGCTGCTGCCATAGAAAACATCGCCTGTGCGCCATTTGATTTTGTTGTTATTGACACGGAACATCAGGCGATCGGAACCGATCTTATGGCCTCCGCCGTTGCGTCCGCGCAGGGCGCCGGTCTGGCGCCTCTGGTCCGCATCTGCGAGATATCCAGACGCGCTGTCCTGCATCCGCTGGACGCAGGCGCCGCCGGACTGATCGTCCCCGCCGTCAAAACCGCGGAGGAGGTCCGTCAGCTGGTCGCTTACGCCAAGTTCGCCCCCCTCGGCAACCGAGGCTATCAGCCTACCCGGGACTGCCGGTGGGGTTCTTCGTCCTCCTTTTCCCCGGTATCCTATATGGAGGAGGCCAACCGGAAAACGTTATTGATCCCGCAGTGTGAGACCAGGGAATGTCTGGAGCATATCGAGGAGATCGCCTCGATCGACGGCGTAGACGGCATTTTTATCGGTCCTCTTGATCTGTCCATCGCCTTAGGCTGTCCGCTTCAGCTGGATTCCCCTGTCATGGCTCATGCCATCGAACGCATCCTGAAGGCCTGCCGGGACAACGGCAAAATGAGCATGATCTTTGCAGGAGATGCAGCGGCTGCCCGGAAACTCATCGAGCAGGGAGTCGACTCTGTGGCTGTCGGCGCGGATATTTTCCTGCTGATCCACGCCTATCAGGAGCTGTACCGCCAGCTGACCGACTGACGGAAGAGCGCGCGTCGACATCATGAAATGATATGCCCCCTATATAGCGAACAGTGAAATAAAAACACTGCAAGCTGTACAGGGGGCATTTTCTGCGTAAAAAATCTGCCAGGAGCTGAACGCTCCCGGCATCAAAAATCTTATTTTATTTCATTGTCCTCTTGACGGGGCGGCTTATCTGCATAAAATGGTTATCCGCCAATGCCGAGCGGAGAGAATGCCAGATAGACCAGCAGCACGCACACGATAACGATAACGCTGACGATCTTGCTGTACTTCCAGGGGGGCAGATCTACCGCGCCGACGTCCTTCTGTACCCAAACCTCAGCACCCTTGTTCTTGCTGCGGCGGTGCATCAGGTACATGATGAGCATTTCAAGCGGCCACAGAATGGATACCGCTTTTCAGATAGTGGATCGTGCCCTCGTTTCCGCTGTCAGTCTGCGCTCTCGAGCAGCTCGAGCAGACGCTTTCGCTTGGCGCGCGGCTCGCCCTCGATGCACAGCTTGGCGTAGATCTGGTTGACATACTGCCGGACGCTGCCCTCGGAGAGA
>OLGA01001168.1_pt1 | contig 21084 bp, 15 predicted proteins | sample 1604881 | NCBI WGS metagenome assembly OLGA01 (sample SAMEA3888896, study PRJEB22519) | human gut metagenome | biome: human gut; feature: human-associated habitat; material: faeces | place: Denmark | collected 2009 | reverse complement strand
AGCCGCCGGAGCGGTGCTTAAGCCGTCAGGCGGGAATTGTGCGGTGTTGCCTTAACAAAATTCACCGCATCAGCTCATCCGCGGGACGATGCAAGCATCGTCCCCTACAAATGTTTGTAGGTTTGCAGCAAATATTTACGTTTCTCGGCGGGGTCGGGTGCCCCCACCTTACCGGGCAAGTTGCCCTTCCCCCACAAAACCAAACACCCCCGTCCTTATTCCAGCTGTCACGCAGCCAAAACAAAGGCGGGGGTATTTTTTAATGCCAGAGGGTAAACAGTAGCGCCAGCAGGGCCAGCAGACCAAGCAGGTAGACGCCACAAATCAGCAGGGTAGCTTTCAGCGCACCCAGGATCGCCCACAGGCGCTCCTTACCGGTCAGCTGGGGGTCTTCCTCCCAGGGACGGTCAGCAGCCTGTTGGGGCTGCTGCGCGGGGGTATGGCCCTGCTTACGGCGGCGCGGCAGCCAGATACTGTCGTGCTCAATGCCACTCATATCGGCCACGGTGCGGCCGTCATCCTCAAAGGGTTCGTTATGCTTCATTTTTCGTACAGGTGGCACACAACATAGTGGCCGGGTTCCACCTCACGCTGCTGCGGCGCTTCGGTCTTGCAGCGCTCGGTCGCATAGGGGCAGCGGGTATGGAACTTGCAGCCCTTGGGCGGGTTGGCCGGGGACGGAATGGAGCCCTGCAGCACAGTGCGCTCGCGGCGAATGGTCGGGTCCGGGATAGGAATGGCGCTGAACAGTGCCTTGGTGTAGGGATGTAGCGGATGGCTGAAGATATCCGGCGTTGCACCGTACTCCACCAGGTTGCCCAGGTACATAACGCCGACCGTATCCGAAATATGCTCAACAACAGAAAGATCGTGGGAGATGAACAGGTAGGTCAGGTTATATTTATCCTGCAATTCTTTCAGCAGATTGATGATCTGGGCCTGAATGGAAACGTCCAGTGCAGAGACCGGTTCATCGCACACAACAAACTCCGGGTTCAGGGCCAGGGCGCGGGCAATGCAGATGCGCTGGCGCTGGCCGCCGGAAAATTCGTGCGGATAGCGGGTTTTGTGGTAGGGCTGCAGGCCGCAGTTATCCATGACCTGGTCAATATAATCATTGAACTCTGCCTTGGGCACCAGGTTATGCTCGCGCACAGCCTCACCGATGATCTCACCAACCGGCAGACGCGGGGACAGGCTGGAGAACGGGTCCTGGAAGATGATCTGCATCTTGGTACGCAGGTTACGCAGCTCCCTGCCGGTCATATCGTACACTTCTTTGCCGTTGAACAGTACCTGACCGCCGGTTTTTTCGCCGGCAAGGCGCAGGATTGTACGGCCGGTGGTGGATTTGCCGCAGCCGGATTCGCCGACCAGACCCATGGTATGGCCGCGCTTGAGGTTGAAGGTAACGCCATCGACAGCCTTGACATGACCCACGGTCTGGGACATCAGGCCGCCCTTGATGGGGAAGTATTTTTTAAGCTGGTTGACCATCAGAATATACTGATCATCATAGGTGACGGGGGTATAGTCCAGCTTTTTTGCGTTTTCTGCCTGTGCCATCGTCACTCACCCGCCTTTCGATTATTTTCATAGTAGCGGTAGCAGCTGACCTTGTGCGTGGGGGACAGGCTGATCTCGCAGGGGTATTCACCATCGCAGCAGGGCAGAGCCATCTCGCAGCGATCCTTAAAGTAACAGTAGTTGGGCATATTGACCGGGTTGGGCACCTTGCCGGGGATGGAGTACAGTCGGTCCACCTTTTTGCCCACGATCGGTTTGGAAGCCATCAGGCCGATGGTATAGGGGTGAGCCGGGTTTGCGAAAATCTCCTGAGCGGTGCCCTTTTCCACCACGCGGCCTGCGTACATGACAACAACGTAATCTGCCATCTCGGCAATCACACCCAGGTCATGGGTGATCAGCATGATGGAGGAGTTAATGCGGTCCTTCAGGTTGCGCAGCAGGTCCAGGATCTGGGCCTGAATCGTCACGTCCAGTGCGGTGGTGGGTTCGTCGGCGATGATAACCTTGGGGTTGCAGGCCAATGCCATGGCGATCATGACACGCTGGCGCATACCGCCGGACAACTCATGCGGGTACATCTCATATACACCCTGGCTGTTGGCGATGCCAACCATCTCCAGCATTTCAACGGTGCGCTTTTTGATGTCCTCTTTGCTCTTGCCTTCGCCGTCATGCAGAGCAATGACTTCATCGATCTGAGCACCGATGCGGAACACCGGGTTCAGGCTGGTCATCGGCTCCTGGAAGATCATCGAAATATAGTTGCCGCGCAGGTGCTGCATGACCGTGCCGGGAGTTTTGGCAACATCATAGGCTTTGCCATTACCCAGGTTCAGGCGGATCTCGCCCTGAACGATCTGGCCCTGGGGGCGCTGCAGCAGCTGCATCAGCGAAAGGCTGGTAACGGATTTGCCGCAGCCGGATTCGCCCACAACGCCCACGGTTTTGCCCACGGGAACTTCAAACGAAACACCGTCCACGCTTTTTACCACGCCGGTATCGGTAAAGAAATAGGTGTGCAGGTTATCAAATTCAACAGCGTTTTCCGGGTTCTTCATCTGGGTCAGGTACTCAGATTCCGGCACATTCTTGCGCTTGCGCTGTTTTTCGTACTGGTCCGTAATGCGGCGGTTTTCTTTGGAGATACGCCGCGACTCCTTGGCGGAAAGGTAACCGTCCTGTTGTTTAGCCATCGTGTGTGTCTCCTTTCATCAGCGTTTCATCTTGGGGTCAAAGGCATCGCGCAGGCCATCGCCCACAAAGTTGAAGCCCAGAACCGTGATCAGCAGGCAGATGCCGGCCGGGACCCAGATGAACAGATAGTTGGTCATAACATAAGCGTTGTTGACATCGTTGATGATGTTGCCCCAGGATGCAAACGGGTACTTAACGCCCAGACCCAGGAAAGACAGGGTGGCTTCCGTCAGGATGGTGGAGCCAAGGCTCATGGTGCAGGTAACAATCAGCTGCGGAATAACGTTGGGGATCAGGTGGCGGAAGATGCGGTGCCATGCGCTGATACCGCAGGCTTCGGCTGCCGTCATGAACTCCTGCTCGCGCAGGGACAAAATCTGGCCGCGGACCAGGCGGGCAATGCCGGGCCAGCCCAGGAAGCCGAGGATCAGCATCAGGTACATCATACGGGTCCAGGAATCAATGCGCATGGCGTCCATGGCAGCGCCCAGAATGATGATGATGGGCATGGAGGGCAGGCAGTAGAACACGTCCACGATACGCATGATGAGGTTATCCACCCAGCCGCCGAAGTAGCCGGAGATACCGCCCATGACAATACCGATGGAGCCTTCGATCGCAACAACGATGAAGCCGATGATCAGGGAAACGCGGCCGCCGTACATCAGGCGGGTCAGCATGTCCATACCGTTGGTATCGGTGCCCAGCCAGTGCTCCTTGTTGGGGCTTGCGTAACGGTCAAACACATAGGTTTCCGTCATCTGCTTCACGCTCCAAACGCCGGTGCTGGCATCGTACACAATGTCATACTCGGCTTCGTTGCCGTCGGCATCGGTGTAGGTGAACTCGGTAATATTATCGTCAATGGCTTCTTCCAGGCGGTCGCGGAAGTCACGGCTGATGACCACGCTGGCATCGGCAGCGGAAACAACAAAGCGGCCGATATAGGCAACTTCGCTGCCACTCTGGACAATATTGCCGTCAGCGTCCAGTTCATAATCCTGGCCATCGGCAGTAAAGGTGGTCTCCCCTGCTGCCTGGGCAGTCAGGGCGGCCAGCTTGGCATCAAAACTCAGCTCGGCCACGCCGTCCGCTGCGGTGACCATATCCTTAGAGGCATAAGCCAGCACAGTGCGGCCCTGGCGGAAGACGTACAGGTCCTCGCTCAGGGTTTCCACTTCGTAATCGTTATCTTTATAGGTAAAGGTCTCTTCACCCTTCTTGATGGCCTCGTTGCCCTTGCTCTGGGCAATGGAGCCGAACTCCTGGCCATCGGCAACAACAAAGCGCAGTTTATCGTTGCGGGTCACACCCACATACTCTTTGGACATCTGGGTGTAGGTGTAGAACTGCTGGTCCTGGCCGTAAGGGCTGACCACGCCGCCAATAAAGGAAAAGACGAACATGGCAAGCAGCATCGTCAGGCCCACAACGGCCAGACGGTTGCGGAAGAACCGCTTGGCAACCAGCGCGCCGGGCGAAAGCACCTTAACGCGGCGGTCGTCGTTCAGGGAGTACTGCTCCTTTTTGGGGATGTTGTTCTGGGTATTCTCACTCATGGGTGCAGTCTCCTTTCTTTAAGAAATGCGCACGCGCGGGTCAACCACTGCGTACATGATATCAGTCAGCAGGTTGCTGACCAGGGTAAGCACCGCCATAAAGGACAGGTAGAACATGGTGAACGGGATATCGCCCGCAACCATGGACTGGTAAGAGATGTAGCCGATGCCGGGGATGGAGAACAGGGTCTCCGTGATCAAGGCACCGCTGAACAGGCCGGGCAGAGAGCCGCCGATGATGGTAACCAGCGGAATCAGGGTGTTGCGGAATGCGTGCTTATAGATGACCACATGCTCCGAAAGGCCCTTGGCGCGGGCGGTACGGATATAGTCGGCGTTCAGCACTTCCAGCATGTTGGTGCGGGTGTAACGCATGGTAGAGCCGATGGAAACAATGACCAGCGTGACGATGGGCAGCACCAGATGGTTGGCGCGGTCACAGAACTGGCCCCACGAGCTGAGCTGGGCATAATCACGCCCGACCAGGCCGTACAGGTCAAACCAGCCAAGCTTGACAGAGAACAGCAGCTTGAGCAGCGTGGCAAAGAAGAAACTGGGCAGAGAGATGCCCACCAGAGCCACAGCGGTGATGACGTAATCGGTACGGGAATACTGTTTGGTAGCAGCCAGGATGCCCAGGGGCACAGCGATGATCATGGACAACACAAAGGAGATGCCGCCCATGACAACAGACAGACCAATAACTTCCTGGAATTTTTGAACAACAGGGACGTTCCACTTCCAGCTGTCACCGAACTGACCGCGCACTGCGCTGGACAGCCAGGTCATGAAGCCGGGCAGGATGCCCTTATCCAGACCATAGGCTGCGTTGAGCTGATCCAGCCATTCCTGATACGGTTTTGCGCCCGGTGCCTGGGACAGCTGCATGGCCATGTTCTCGGCAAAAGAGCTGGGCAGGCTGCGCATCATCACATAGATGATGAAGGTAACGCAAAACAGGATCACAAAAGAAAGCAGGATACGCTTGATGACGTAGTTTCGCACTTGAAAAATCGTTCCTTCCTTCGCGGGCAGGGAGGCCGCGTTTTTAATGGCTGCGCTGCATGGCTCCAAAATATACATGAGCCGGGGCCTTGTAGCTTCGCCTATGGTGTACCTAAAAAGTCGAAAATTTAGGGCAATGCCGCATAATTCTAAGTGCCGATACGGCGAGCGAGGTGCGGCAGATGCTAAGCCAAAAGCGCAGATAATACTGGATGCTGCAAAGGTGAGCGCCGCCAGTGGCGGAAACAGCGAACCGAAGCAGGGGCAGCGGTCGCAGAGTGCGAGGGGCTTTTGCCCCCGAAGCACGATGCGGGTACCGCAACCCGACATTATCGAGCATTTTGGCAACGCAGATGCCGTGCCGCAGCCGCCGGAGCGGTGCTTAAGCCGTCAGGCGGGAATTGTGCGGTGTTGCCTTGGCCTGTTTCTACAAACACGGCCGAATTTTGCGTTAAAAAGCCTTGGAATCCACAAAGGATTCCTGCAGCTTTTTGCCTTAAATTCGCCTCATGTTTGCGAAACATCCGTCATTTTCTTTGTTTTCAGATACACCTCATTACTTTGATACCGAATATGGGCATCCCCCTCCCTCGGACAGAGGGAACTGTCCGGGGGAATGGGACGGCCACATTTGGGCTGCAAATGCTGCCGCCGTTTGTACTAACAGCAAGCAACCGCTCCCAGAACCAGTGCGGCACCAAGAGCGGCTGCTCACCATAAATTCAACAACAGGCTGCGCTGAAATTACTTCAGAGCGATCGTATTGATTTCAGACTGGTAAGTCCAGTACGGGGTCAGATCGTTGGGGATGGTAGCGGTGTCGATACGCTCGCTGGAGAAGATGGCGGATTCGCTGCGCTGGTAAACCGGCAGTTCAACGCCCCAATCCATGATGATCTCCATAGCTTCCTTGTACATGGCCTTACGGTCATCCTGATCGGTGGTCTGGCGGGCAGTCTCGATCAGCTCGTCCAGGTCAGCATCATTGATCTGGTAGTAGTTGGTGGAACCCTTGCTGTCGTACAGCTGGTACATATCGGGGTCGTTGGTGGACTGCCATGCAGCAACCCAGCCTTCGGCAACGCCGGACTGATAAGAGCTGTACAGGTCAGAAGCGTTTGCCAGGTCGTTGACGGTCAGGGTGAAGCCGATGGTCTTGAGGGCAGCGGCTGCATTGGTCAGAACCTGGAAAGAGGGGTGGTCGCCGTTGCCGGAAGCGCCGATGTTGACGGTGTATTCCATCTTGGCGCCAGCCGGAGCTGCGGTCAGCTGGCCGTTTTCAACGGTGTAGCCGGCTGCTTCGAAGTAGCCGAGGGCGGCCTGCAGAGCAGCAGCGTACTTGGTGTCGCCGCTCATATCGCTGGTGTAGATCTCGTTGCCGTCAACGTCGGTGGAGTAAGCGATCTTGTAGCCGTCGTCGGTAACGGAGGGTGCTGCCCAGGAGGTGTTGGAGATGGGGTAGTTGATAACGCTTGCGGTATCGCCGTAGTAAGAGTTGATGCCCTCATCACGGTAAGCGGCAATCACGGTCATGATAGCCTTGCGCAGGTTCTTGGATTCCTCAGAAGCGGGATCATTGCCGACCTTAACGTTGTTGGCGCTCAGGGCAATGTAGCCATAGCCGCGGTAGTCCATCAGACGGGTGGTGATGACAGAGCCGTCGAGGTCAGAATTACCACCATTGATGGTAGCGATCTGGTTGGCAGCTTCCAGAGAGTAAGAAGGATCGGAGATGTCGATGGTGCCGGCCTGAACACCGGTGATCTTATCGGCTTCCTGGGTTTCCTTCATGTTGACGTGCTTGGCAGCGGGCTCGCCTTGATAGTAGCTGGGGTTGGCATCCAGGTAGATGACGCCATCGCTGTACTTATTGAAGGTGTAAGCGCCGGCGCCCAGGGGGGTGCTGGTGACGGAACGAACCTTGCTCAGGTCGCCCTTCTTGAAGCCGTAGGAGTGGTTGTCGTAATCATACAGGCTGCGGTCGCCATAGTAATCCAGGGAGGCGATAGGCAGCTGCAGCTGGTAGATCATGGAGTTGGACAGCTCGGTGGTGGTGATGGTCATGCTGTAATCGCCGGTCTTGACAATGCCGGAAACGGTGTCAACGTCAGCGCCGGTGGCAACACCGGTGGTGGAGTAAGCATAAACATCAGCCGGAATCAGGTCAGACAGAGCAGAACCTGCGGTCTCAGCTTCCATGGAAGCAAAGTTCCAGTCATATTTTTCTGCGATAGCCAGGAAGAAATCCTTAGCGGTAGCGTCAGCGGCCAGGCCGTCAAAGCCCCAGGCGGAAGCAGCAGCGGCAACGTCGCCCTCTTCAGCGTAGCCGTTAGATACGCAGGCGTCGATGATTTCCTGTGCAAAAGCAACGCCACCTTCGTTAACAGCATCCCAGAAAGCCTTCTGCTGCTCAGCGGTGAACAGGCTGTTATCAGTGTTGTCCTCACCTGCCTCAGCAATCAGCTTGGACAGGGTGGTCATGCTGCTGCGGTAATCATCCAGGCCGGCAATGGGCATGGAGTACAGGGTGGCGGAACCGTCATAGGTCGGGTCCATGTAAACATACAGGTTGAAGATGACGTCATCAATGGTGATGGGGGTGCCGTCAGCGAAGACCAGGTCATCGCGCATGTTGATGGCATAGGTAACGGTGCCGTCAGCATTTTCGGTCACTTCGCAGTCAGCGGGGCCATAGTAGGTGTAATCGGTGCCGTTGTACTCGCGGGTCTCACCCTCGATGCCCTTCAGGATCATTTCGCCCTTACGGTCAGCGCCCAGCAGGGCAATGTTGGTCAGGTCGATAACGTGCTGGTCAGCGGAAGAAGCGGCGAAGAACGGGCTAAACTTGCCCTCAAAGCCGGTATCTGCCAGAACCAGGGTGCCATCGCTGCTGCCGGTATCGGTAGCAGCGGTTTCGCTGGTAGCCTCGCCGGAAGCAACAGACTCAGCGCTGCTGGAAGCGGAAGAACCGCAGCCAGCCAGCAGGCCCGCAGCCATTGCAACAGCCATGGCCAGTGCAAGCACTTGCTTGGTGTTTTTCATGTTTGTATAACCTCCCAAATCATTTTGGTAATGGCGGCAATTTTAACACTACCAAAAGGAGTGTTAAATAAGAAAGGCTTAAGCCTTTCCGCATTTGCGGTGTTCCCTCACCGCAAACAAATGTCACCAATAACTATGTTATAATATCGTAATTTTCAATTTCTGTCAACCCAAAAACGCCGTTTTGGCAACATCTAAATAAAAGTCAGCAGGATAACCATAACAGCACGCTGAATTTTGTAAAATTCTTCCGCGTCGCACTTTAGCGGGCTAAATTCTGCGTTATGGTGCAAGGTCTTTTACTCTTCGCGCCCGGAGTCGGATTCTTCGGTATAAACCGCCGCCCGGATGGTGTGCCCTGCGGCAAAAGCAGCCGCAGCAGCCGCAGCGGCCAGCGCTGCAAATAATACTGCATACCAGATAGCGCCTTGTCCGCCGTTCAAGAACACATCCATACACTCCCCTACTGCAGCCAGCGCTGCGAACACCCCGGTCAACAGGCAGCGCAGCGGCAGTTTGGCTACCGTTTCTTCATACACATAGCTGCGCAGGCGTGCCCCGCCGCGGCTCATGCGGGCCAGCGCCCACACCGCGCTGATGCCAGCCACCAGCGCCCCGGCATACGGCAGCAGTACATAAAACTGCTGCATGGCCCCCGGCGCGGGCACCATGCCCGCCGCCGCCAGCGCCGCCAGTGCCCCGCCGCACAGCGCCCACAGCAGGCCCCGCAGTTTGGCATACGGCATGCTGCCGGTATAGCGGCGGTAGCTGCCCTGGTACAGGTAGCTGCCGTTGACATCCCTGCGGAAGTCATTCAGGTATTCCCGCCCACGGCGGTTTTTCTTTTGCTGCATTATTCGATCCCCGTCAGGTCATAGCTGTCCAGCCACTGCTTGGCCGTTTCGCACACGCCGCGCAGGCAGCTTTCCTCAAAGGGGCTGTCCAGACCGGCGTTTTTCAGCAGCTCAGTAAACACGCGGCTGCCGCCCTGGCGGGTGTATGCCATGTAGTGCTCCCACGCGTTGGCGCGGTCCTTTTGCAGCATGGCCCAGAACTGCAGGCTGACGGTCTGTGCCAGGCAGTAGTCAATATAATAGAAGGGGCTTTCGTAAATATGCTTCTGGCGCTGCCAGCCTTCACCCTCGCTGTAGAATGGGATCTCGCCGTCCAGCTTCATCCACGGCATATAAATGCCCAGCAGTTCTTTCCAGGCGGCGTGGCGCTCGGCAGGGGTCAGGTCCGGCTTTTCGTACACGATATGCTGGAAGTGATCCACCATGGTGCCATACGGGATAAAGGTCAGCGCACCGGCCAGGTGGCTGTACAGGAACTTGCGGGTATCCTTGCCAAAGAAGCCCTCCGCCCACGGCCAGGCAAAGAATTCCATCGACATGGAGTGGACTTCGCATCCTTCCATGCTGGGCCACACGGTGGAATACGGCACGCGGTCACGGTTGGTGTATGCGGCAAAGGCATGACCCGCTTCATGCGTGACCACCTCAACGTCATGCTGGGTGCCGTTGAAGTTGGCAAAAATGAACGGTACCTGATAATCCCACAGGCTGGTGCAGTAGCCGCCCGCCGCCTTGCCGGGGGTGGAAAGCACGTCCAGCAGCTCATTGTCCAGCATGGTGTTAAAGAAGATGCCGGTTTCGGGCGAAAGTTCCTCATAGAATTTTTTGCCCTGGGCCAGAATGGCATCGGCATCGCCGCAGGGGGCGGGGTTGCCGGAACGGAACATCAGGGCGTTATCGGCAAAGCTCATGGGGTACTGTTTGCCCAGGCGCTTGGCCTGCTCACGGTAGATGCTGTCCGCCAGCGGCACCAGATACTTGACCACGGCGGCACGGAACTTTTCTACATCCGCTTTGGTATAGCAGTTGCGGCCCATGCGGTAGTAGCCCAGGGTGGTGTAACCCTCGTACCCCAGCTTTTTGCCCATCTTATCCCGCAGGTGGGTCAGCTTGTCATAAATATCATCCAGCTGTTTCTGGTTGTCCTTATACCACTGGCCCTCGGCTTTCCAGGCGGCCAGTCGGCGGGCATCGTCCGGGTCATTCTTGAACGGGCTCAGCTGGGACAGAGTGTACATCCCGCCTTCAAACGGGATCTGTGCGCTGGCCAGCAGCTTGCCATACTGCTGGGTCAGCTCGTTTTCCTGCTGCAGTTCCTCCATGATATCGGGCGAGAATGCCTTGCGCTCAATTTCGGCGTTCACAAACATCAGGTCGCCGTATTCTTCGGCAAAGTCTTTGCGGTAGGGGCTTGCCAGCATGGCGGCGGTCCAGGAATCTTGCCACTGCTGGATCTGCGGCATGGCGCTGTTGGCAAATTCCATCTCTTCATCATAGAACTTATCCCGCGTATCAATGGTATGGCGCACGCTGGCCAGGGTGAACAGGGTATCCACATGCTTGTTCAGCACCTGCTCCTCCAAAAAAGCGGCGCGGGCAGCGGCATAGTCGGGAGCGTTCTGCAAACACTCGGTCAGTGCGGCAAACTGTTCTTTCAGGGCGCTCATGTCCGGGCGCTCATAAGGCATTTCGGAAAATTTCATGGGTTCGTTCTCTCCTTATTCTACAGTTTTGTTCGTGACTTAGGGACATTATACCATGGCGCAAAAAATAAGACCAGCCCGAAAAAGGCTGGCCTTCCATGATTCTGTATGATTTTACATGCTATTCATAAATTATCGCACGCAGCGGCGGCGCGCTCTCCCCTGCCCCTTTGCCGTCAGCGCAGGGGTTGGCCTGCCTGCCATTCTGCCCGCCGGGCCTGATAAACCGCCAAGCGGCGGGCGGCAAGGGCATTTTTGCAGGCAGCTGCCCGGCGCTGCGCCTGCTGTTCGGCACAGGCGGCGCGCTGCTGCGCAGTATTTTGTGCAAGCATCAGTTTCATGGTTTATGCCCTCCCTTGTGTGCTTCCAGCATCCCACGGCGCGGTGTGGCACACCATACCACATTTTTCCATTCAGGAAAAATTTTATTTTACTTTCAGGAAAGTTTTATCCGCTTGCATCCCTATGGTATAATAAAGCTGCAATATTAAATGAAAGGGATGGCACTACCATGACCAATGAAGTTTTGAATACCATGAAAACCCGCCGCAGCTGCCGCTGCTACCTGGACAAGATGCCGGAGCCGGAAGCACTGAACGCCGTGCTGGAAGCCGGCACCTGGGCCCCCACCGGCATGGGCCGCCAGAGCCCGGTGATTGTCTGCATACAGAACAAGGCCGACCGCGATACTTTGAGCAAGATGAACGCCGCCGTGATGGGCGGCAATGGTGACCCGTTCTATGGTGCGCCCTGCGTTGCCGTTGTGCTGGTGGATAAAACCATCCCCACCTGTGTGGAGGACGGCAGCCTGGTGATGGGCAACATGCTGAACGCCGCCGAGAGCGTGGGGCTTTCCGCCTGCTGGATCCACCGCGCAAAGGAAATGTTTGAAACCGCCGAGGGCCAGGCCCTGCTGAAAAAGTGGGGTGTGCCCAATGCCGAAAACCTGCGCGGCGTGGGCAACTGCATCCTGGGTTATGCTGCCGAGGGCGGCAAAAAGGCCCCTGCCCCGCGCAAAGAAAACTATGTGGTGCTTGTAAAGTGATGCAGAACGAGAAAAAGCTGGTTGTTTTGTTCCCCGGCTTTGGCTACGGGCCGGACAAACCGCTGCTGTATTATGCCGCCAAGGTTGCCCGCCGGCAGGGGTTGGACTGCATGGTGGTGCAGTACAGCCAGCTGTTCCCCCACGAGGAAACGCCGCAGGCCAGCGCCGCCAAAAGCTACCCCGGCGCCGCGCAGGACGCCATGACGCAGATCCCTGCCGGGTATGACCGGTACATCTGCATTGCCAAGAGCTTTGGCACGATGGTGGCCGCCGGTTGGGTAAAGGCCCACCCGGAATACCATGTGACCCTGCTGCAATTAACGCCCCTTGCGTGGGAGTATGCCCCGCTTTACGCCGGGATGCCCGCCTGGCACGCCACCGGCACCGCGGATCCGTTGGGCGGTGCCGCGCTGCGCCGTGCTTTGGAGGATGACCCCGCCATCACTACCTATTTTGTGGAGGGCGGCAACCATTCGCTGGACACACCGGAGGATTACACCATTGGCCTTGAGGCGCTGAAAGACATTGTGAGAAAGTATGAAGAAGCGATGAGGTAAGTTAGGCGGGAGGAGTTTTCGTTTTTAATTAGAAATGAGAAATTAGGGCAATACCGCATAATTCTAAGTGCCTCGCTCGACGTATCGGCACTTAAAATTATGCGGTATTGCCTTAAAGTTTCTGCTTTCTTCTTTTCAAAGAAGGAACAAAAACCCCCGTAAACTCATTCCACCTTCAAAATCGTCACGCTGACGGGGGCGAGTTCGATGGCATTGCGGCAGGCGGGGCCAAAAGGTTCGGCGGCGGCACGGGTACCATCGCACAGATAGCGCCAGCTCCCGGCAGGCAGGGCCGCCCACTGGCGGGTGCGCTCCGGGTTATAATAAACGGCCAGCCGCCCTGGCAAGCTTTCGCCCTGGCGCTCCGGCACAAAGCCGATCAGCCACCCCGGCAGGGACAGAATGCAGGGTTCTGCATCCCCCGCCATACCGGAAAGCTCCGGATACGCCTTGCGGATTTCCAACAGTCCGTGATAATACTGCACCAGCTCCTCCAGCTGGGCGGCGCGCGTCCAATCCAGGCGGTTCAGCTCCAGCGGGCCGCGGTAGGTGTTGTGGTCGCCATGCTTGGTGCGGGCAAACTCTTCGCCCCCCTGCATGAACGGCAGACCCTGGCAGGTCAGGTAAATACCCGCCGCCATGCGGTTCTGGGCCAGCAGATCGGCATCCGGCGCGGCATAATCCCCACGGCGGGCCACGCATTTCAGCTTATCCCACAGGGTATAGTTATCATGGGCCGAAACATACTGCACCACCTGGCCCGGCGCCTGGGGCATAAAATCCGCCTGGCCGCCGCGCCACGCCGGGATAGAATGCAGCACTTGATACCCACAGTGCATATCGCCGTTGATGTAGCCTGCGCTGCCCGCATTGAACACCCCGCCCTTGATGGCATCGCGGGTGTTATCGCAGAAAAATCCGATGCGGCTGTCCAGCAGGCCCGCCGCCTGTTTGTTGGCAGGGATCGCGCCGTGTTCCATGCGGGTGCTGCCGCCCTGCCACGGTTCACCGTACATGAGGATATCTTCGCCGCCGGGCAGGGCATCCAGCGCAGCGCGGATTGCGTTCATCGTGTCCACATCGTGCAGAGCCATCAGGTCAAAGCGGAACCCGTCAATATGGTACTCTTTGGCCCAGTACACACAGGAATCCACCAGATACTTGCGCACCATCGTGCGCTCGCTGGCAAGGTCACACCCGCAGCCGGAGCCGTTGGTCAGGCTTCCGTTTTCCCACCGGCGGTTCCAGTAGCCGGGCACCGTGCGTTCCAGCCAGCTGTAGGAATAATAGGTATGATTATACACCACATCCATCACCACGCCCAGCCCTGCGCTGTGCAGGGCCTGCACCATGGCGCGGCATTCCCGCACGCGCACCTCGCCGTGGAACGCATCGGTGGCATAGCTGCCCTCCGGCAGGTTATAATTCAGCGGATCATACCCCCAGTTGTAGTCCTCGCCGCTCACTTCGTCCACCGTGGCAAAGTCAAAAATAGGCTGCAGCTGCACATGGGTCACACCCAGCCGCTTGAGGTAGTTCAGCCCGGTGGGGTGTACGCCGTCCCCGTTCAGGGTGGTGCCGTCCACCGTAAAGCCCATAAACTTGCCGCGGTAAGCCTGCGGCACGCCGCTGGCCGGGTCGGCGGTAAAATCCGCCACATGCACCTCCCACACGCTGCGGGCATGGGCGGGGATAGCCGGGCGTTCATCCTTCTGCCAGCCGTCCGGCACGGCGGCGGCCTGGTTCAGCACCATGCTGCGGGTGCCCCCTGCCCCGGCTGCGTGGGCGTATGGGTCCGCTGTAACGGTGGAGGTTCCATCCGGGAACTGCAGCTCATACTGGTAATACTGCCCGGCCAGGTCACCCGCCAGTTCCAGGTACCAGGTGCCGCCCTCACTGCGCTGCATGGCCAGGGTGCCAAGGTCGGCAGCTTCCGGCTCTGCGTCCGTGCCCGTAGCAAAGCGGTGCAGCGCCGCGCTGCACGCCGTGGGGGCCCACAGGCGGAATGCCGTAGCGCTGCTGCGCCACACTGCACCAAGGTCATTTCCGGCATAAACCGGCAGCTGGGATGCCTGTGTTTCGTTCATAGGGATTCCTCCTACTGATATACCACAAAAAAGGCACAGCCTTTGCGGCTATGCCCAAAATGCTTACGCTATAATTTTAACAGGTCTGGCCCGCCAGTGCAAGGCTGAAATCAGCCGCGGTTTTCCATCGGCAGGTAATCTCTGGTTGCCATAACACTTTTGTACGCGGGGCGAATGATTTTATCCACATTGACCAGCTCTTCCATGCGGTGGGCGCTCCAACCAACCACACGAGCCACAGCGAACATGGGGGTATACAGTTCCACGGGGATGCCCAGCATGTTGTAGACAAAGCCGGAATAGAAGTCCACGTTGGTGGAAACGCCTTTATAGATGTGGCGCTTTTCGGCAATCACCTGCGGGGCCAGGCGCTCCACCGTATTATAAAAGTCAAAGTCCGTCTTGCGGCCCTTGGCCATGGCCAGCTGCTGCACAAAGCTTTTGAACACCACCGCGCGCGGGTCCGACAGAGAGTAGACCGCATGGCCCATGCCGTACACAAGGCCCTTATGGTCAAAGGCCTCTTTATCTACAATTTTGCCGATGTAGGCGCGCATTTCGTCCTCATCGGTCACATCGGAAACATGGGCGCGGATATCGTCCATCATCTCCATGACCTTGATGTTCGCGCCGCCGTGCTTGGGGCCCTTCAGGCTGGAAAGCGCCGCTGCAATGACCGAGTAGGTATCCGCCCCCGAAGAAGTGACCACGCGGGTGGTGAAAGTGGAGTTATTGCCGCCGCCGTGCTCCATGTGCAGCAGAAGAGCAATATCCAGAACATGGGCTTCCAGCGGGGTATACTGCTGGTCGGGGCGCAGCATCTGCAGCAGGTTTTCTGCCGCCGAAAGCTCCGGCCGCGGGCGGTGGATGTACATGCTGCCGTCATTCAGGTAGTAATTATAGGCATGGTAGCCATACACCGCCAGCATGGGGAAGACGCTGATCAGCTTGATGCACTGCTCCATCTGGGTCTGCAGGCTGTTATCCCCCACCGAATCATCATAAGAAGCCAGGGTCAGCACGCTGCGGGTCAGGCTGTTCATCAGATCCTTGCTGGGGGCTTTCATGATAACGTCCCGCACAAAGTTGCTGGGCAGGGCACGGCATTTGGTCAGGCAGTCGGTAAATTCATGCAGCTGCTGTTCGTTGGGCAGGTCGCCAAGCAGCAGCAGGTAGGCAACTTCCTCAAAGCCATAGCGCTTGCCGCGCAAACCACGGATCAGGTCATACACGTTATACCCGCGGTACCACAGCTTGCCATCGCAGGGGGTTTTAACGCCGTCACGCATTTCAAACGCATCAATGCGGGAAATATTGGTAATCCCGGCCAGCACACCGTTGCCGTCCTTATCGCGCAGGCCGCGCTTTACACCGAACTCATCAAACAGGTTCGGATCAATGGCATCGTTATGCACACACAGTTCTGTAAACAGCTTGGCTTCTTTTTCGATTGCCGCATACTCACCCATGGTTTGTCCTCCTTTTACTTTTGAGACTTATCGTTGCATTATACAGTGTATTAGATTATTATACACCGTGTTCAACGTCAAAAGGTGAAAAAAGCGTTAATTTTAATTGGTGAAATCATGTCGAACGGCAGCAAAAAGCCGCAAATGTACTAAAATAAAGAACATTCACGGCCATCTTAAAATAATGTATAAATATCAGAATAATTATTAGTCGGAGACCTCGGAACCTGGTAGTTGCCCGCGGGCGACGGTGTGAAGTTCCGGGACATACCGGGCGCTGGCACCCCATCGGCATAGCCGCCGGGGCCTCACTCCGCATCATCCCGAAACTTCCCCCGCCGCCCTTGGTTCAGCTCAAATTCCTAATTTCTCATTTCTAATCCCTAATTGAGATAACTCCTACCTCCTACTTCCTAACTCCTAACTTACGCTTGCAGTGCCTGCAATGCCGCCATCAGCGGGGGGATCAGCTGCTTTTTGCGGCTGACAACCCCGGGCAGCACAGCTTTGCCGTCCTTGGTTTCCACATGGAATGCGCTGCGCACAATTTCTTCCGCCTGCTGGCCGCAGAACAGCAGGTCTGTGGCCTGGGCACGCATATCGGTGCACATAAAGAACACCATGGGCACACCGGCCTGGGCCAGTGCTTCCGGCAAAAATGGCGTGATGAGCGCTTCTGCCGCCGAGCGGGAGTTGGAGGTCATGTAAATAGCCTGGCCAACGCCGAACTTGGCATCGCCGCGGCTGAATACCTTAAAGTCAGAGAAGAACACATCGTCCGCCGTGCGGCCCGTCAGGTCGGCGCCGGCTTCAAACATCTGCTCCGCATAGGTGGGGATCTCCTCGCCCGCGATCCTGGCCAGCTTTTCGGCAATGTGCTGGTCAAGCGGCGTGGAGGTAGGCGAACGGAACATCAGCGTGTCCGACAGAATAGCGGAAAGCAGCAGGCCTGCAATCTGGGGTGGGATCTCTATACCGTGCTCTTCATACATGCGGCTGATGATAGTAGCGGTGCAGCCAACCGGCTCGTTGCGGAAATACACCGGCCCGGCAGTTTCCAGTGCACCAAGACGGTGATGGTCGATGATCTCCAGAATCTCCGCCTGCTCCAGACCATCCACAGCCTGACCGCGCTCGTTGTGGTCCACCATAATGACCTGCTTGCGGTGCACGTTCAACAAATTACGGCGGCTGATGACACCGCAATATTTGCCATTGGCATCCAGGATGGGGAAATAGCGGTGGCGCACATTGGCCATGACCTTGCGGGCGTCTTCCACTGCAGTATTCACGCTGAATTCCAACAGGTTCTTGCTGCGCATAAAGTGGCGCACCGGGGCGGCGGTGGAAATCAGGCGGGCGGCGGCGTACGTATCAAACGGGGTGGTAATGACAATGCATCCTTTTTCCTGTGCGCGGGCCAAAATGGTACGCGGCACAGCAGAGCCGCAGCAGACAACAATGGCACCGGCGCCACAGTCAATGGCGCACATCTGCACTTCGTACCGGTTGGACACCAGCACAATATCGCCGGGGTTCACGGCACCATCCATAATTTCCGGGCTGGTGCCAATAAAAATGCGGCCGGAGGTAATGCAGGCATCGGGGTCGCCCAGCAGCATTTCGCCTTCCAGGGTGCTGAGCACGTTTTTGTAGCTCGTCTTGGATTTTGCCAGAACCTCAGTATCAAATAGGTCCATATTGGCATTGGCAATGTCCTTAACGGTGATCAGGCCCAGCAGTTCTTTATCCTCGTCAATGGCGCACAAGGTATCGATCTCGGTGTCGCGCATCATGCTCCATGCGGCACGGATGCTCATTTCCTTATCAATGCCGGGCTGCTCGCGGATGTCGATGTCCTTCACCTGGGGGCTGACATCGGTACACAGGCGCGGCGGCTCCACCCCAAAATGCTTGAGCACAAAGGCGGTTTCGCGGTTGATCTGCCCGGCACGGCGGGCTTCGTACACAGCATCCCCCAGCTGGTTTTTCAGGTAGGTATAGGCCAGCGCAGAGCAGATAGAGTCTGTATCCGGGTTGCGGTGACCAATGATGTTGACCTTACGGCGTGTCTTTGGCATAGTTCTTCCCTTTCCCAATCAATTCAAGGGGTATATGCAGCGGCCTTTCCCCTCTTTTGGGTTATTTACCGCAAACCATGTTGTTGGTAGAATAACCAGAAAACCGCGCAATTCCCCACGATTATTTTTAATTATACCATAAGAAAAAACAATTTACGATTCTTGACAATTTCATCATGGTGCCGTACAATATAGTATAAGTGTGCTGCAGTTGGGATGTTAGCCCCTGCCGCAGCCTATATTCGTGCACCAAACCCCAGATTTTGAAAGTATAAAGAGGTATCGTAGGTTATGATCCAAGAAAATCTTCGCAATATTGCCATTATCGCCCACGTTGACCATGGCAAGACCACCCTCGTGGATCAGATGCTGAAGCAGTCCGGCGCATTCCGCTCCAATCAGCAGGTTGCTGAGCGCGTGATGGACTCCGGCGCCATCGAGCGTGAACGCGGCATCACCATCCTGGCAAAGAACTGCTCCTGCGTCTATAACGGCGTCAAGATCAACATTGTTGACACCCCGGGCCACGCCGACTTTGGCGGCGAGGTAGAACGCGTGCTGAAAATGGTCAACGGCGTTCTGCTGCTGGTTGACGCAGCCGAAGGCTGCATGCCCCAGACCCGTTTTGTTCTGCAGAAAGCTTTGCAGCAAAATCTGTCCCTGGTCATTGCCGTCAACAAGATCGACCGTCCCGACGCCCGCATTCAGGAAGTTATTGACGAGATCCTGGAGCTGCTGATGGACCTGGGCGCTACCGACGAGCAGCTGGACAGCCCGATGGTGTTCTGCTCCGGCCGTAACGGCACCGCCAGCTATGATTGGACCCACCCCGAAAACGGCACCGACCTGAAGCCGCTGTTTGATACCATCCTGAAGTACGTTACCCCGCCGGAGGGTGAACCCGAAGCTCCGATGCAGATGCTGGTTTCCAGCGTGGACTACAACGACTTTGTGGGCCGCATGGGCGTTGGCCGCGTGCAGAACGGTATCATCAAGGTTGGCCAGGCTGTTCAGGTTTGCGACTGGCACAACCCCGACCTGCACATGACCGGCCGCATCACCAAGCTGTTTGACTTTAAGGCAAACGGCCGCGAGCCCATTGAGCAGGCCGCTGCCGGTGATATTGTTGCCTTTGCCGGTCTGCCCGATATTTCCATCGGCAACACCGTGTGCGACCCCAGCAAGGTTGAGCCGCTGCCCTTTGTTAAGATCAACGATCCTACCGTTGAGATGACCTTCTCCGTCAACGATTCCCCGTTTGCCGGCAAGGAAGGCAAGTACGTCACCAGCCGCCAGATCCGTGACCGCCTGCAGCGCGAGCTGCTGAAGGACGTTGCCCTGCGTGTGGAAGATTCCGCCACCAACGATTCCTTCCGCGTAATGGGCCGTGGCGAAATGCACCTGTCCATCCTGATTGAGACCATGCGCCGCGAAGGTTACGAGCTGCAGGTCAGCCCCCCGCATGTTCTGACCCATGAGGAGAACGGCAAGACCATGGAGCCCATGGAGCGCGTTGTGATTGACGTGCCGGAAACCTATCAGGGCAACGTTATGACCGCTCTGGGCGCCCGCAAGGCCATCCTGATGAACATGCAGATGATGAACAACCGTTCCCGTCTGGAGTTCCGTATGCCCAGCCGCGGCCTGTTTGGCTACCGCAGCCAGTTCCTGACCGACACCCACGGCGAAGGCATCATGAACACCATTTTTGATGGTTACGAAGAATGGTGCGGCCCCATTGCCACCCGTTCCAGCGGCTCCCTGATCAGCTTTGATACCGGCGATGCCGTCACTTACGGTCTGTTCAACGCCCAGCAGCGCGGCACCCTGATTGTGACCGCAGGCGAAAAGGTTTACGAGGGCGAAGTTGTTGGCTACACCCCGACCGGTGAGGACATCACCGTCAACGTGTGCAAGACCAAGCACCTGACCAACACCCGTGCATCCGGCAGTGACGATGCTCTGCGCCTGATCCCCGTGACCAAGTTCAGCCTGGAAGGCTGCCTGGAATTCCTGGCACCGGACGAGCTGCTGGAAGTTACTCCGGAGAACCTGCGCATCCGCAAGCGCATCCTGGACCACGACCTGCGCATGAAGGCCACCAGCAAAAAGAGCAAGGGTTAATGTTAAGTTTGCCTTTCCAGCCTTTTTGAAAAAAGGCTTCGGCGAAAAACTTTAATCGGCTTCGCATAGAATAATAAAGATCCCGGCATGATTTTGGAATGAAGTGACCCCAAAAAGCTAGACAATATTTTGAAGTAAAAATTGTTCAAGCAGCTGAAAGGGCTTGCTGTCTGTGAATTGCAGGCGGCAAGCCCTTTAACTTTGCCTTGATGCGGCGGTTGTTGTAGTAATCCAGATATGCAACGAGTTCCTGCTTGAAGTGTTCCATGGAGCGGAACTCCTGCAAATACAGCAGCTCACTTTTGAGCAGTCCGAAGAAATTCTCTATCACGGCGTTGTCCAGACAGTTTCCTTTCCGGCTCATGCTCTGTCGGATGCCCTTCTCGCGGAGCATCCGCTGATACCGCTTATGCTGGTATTGCCAGCCCTGGTCAGAATGAAGGATCAACCCGGTTCCATCCGGTATCTTCTCAAAAGCCTTATCCAGCATAGTCGTAACCATACTCAGAACAGGATGGTCAGAGATGGTATAGCTGACCAGATCGCTGCTGCACAGATCAAGGATGGGCGAGAGATAGAGCTTCTCGCCAAACAAACTGAACTCTGTCACATCGGTGACCCACTTCTGGTTCGGCTTTTCGGCGCGGAAGTCCCGGTTTAACAGATTCGGCGCAATTTTGCCAACTTCACCCTTGTAAGAACGATACTTCTTCCTCCTGACACGGCAAACTAAACCCAGCTCCTTCATAAGCCGCTGGACAGTCTTGTGATTCAGGAGAAAATTGCGCTTGTGAAGTTCTGTTGTAATGCGGCGATAGCCGTATCTTCCTTTGT
>OLGA01001165.1_pt1 | contig 21132 bp, 16 predicted proteins | sample 1604881 | NCBI WGS metagenome assembly OLGA01 (sample SAMEA3888896, study PRJEB22519) | human gut metagenome | biome: human gut; feature: human-associated habitat; material: faeces | place: Denmark | collected 2009 | reverse complement strand
ATCCAATGGAAATCGAGCTTGCAAAGCTCCTCTGCGGGGAGGACAGCGAGCTCTCCGTCACCGGGGATGAAGCCGCCCTGCGCGGTACGCGCTACATCATCACCCTCGATGCCGATACCCGCATATACCCCGGTTCACTTTCGCTGCTGATCGGTGCGGCGATGCACCCGCTCTGCACGCCGGTGATCGACGAGGGGTCAAATGTGGTCGTTTCGGGTCACGCGATCATCCACCCGCGGATAGAGACGGAGCTTGAGAGCGCAAACTCCACGGACTTTTCCCTGATCTTTGCCGGGGCCGGCGGCTGCGATCCGTATTGCAGCCTCTGCGGTGAGCTTTATATGGACGCTTTCGGCAGCGGCGGCTTTGCCGGCAAGGGGCTCATCGACCCCAAGGCGCTGCTGCGCTGCACGGCAGGGCGCTTCCCGGATGGGCGCATCCTCTCCCATGACGCGCTTGAGGGCGCCTATCTGCGCGGCGCATACATGAGCGACGCCGAGTTTTCCGACGCCTTTCCCGATAAGCCCCTTGCATATTTCAAGCGCCAGAACCGCTGGATCCGCGGCGATTGGCAGAACGCCCGCTGGATATTTGCCCGCGAGCTTTCGGATATCGACCGCTTCCGCCTGTTCGATTCGCTGCGCCGCTCGCTCGTCGCGCCGCTGACATTTATCGCGATCCTCTGCGGCTTTTTCTTGCCCGCGCCGGGGCTTGCCCTCGCAGCGTGGGCGGCGCTGCTGGCACTGCTGAGCAGCCTGTTTCTCTCGTTTATCGACCGCGGCCTTTCCCGGCGCGAGCATGTCCGCCTGAAGCGGCACACAAGGCTCCTGACCGGCGCGGGCGGCGCTATCGTGCGCACCTTCATGCGCCTGTGGCTGCTGCCGTTCGAGGCGTGGGTCTCCGCCGCGGCGATACTCACGGTGCTCTGGAGAATGCTCATAAGCCACCGGAAGCTTCTCCAGTGGCAGACCTTTGCGCAGACCTCGGGCGGGGAGCAGCTCGGTGAAAACGTCCGTGCAATGTGGGTGTCCGTTGTGACGGGCGTGCTGCTCATGGCCTTTTCCCCGGTGATAATCGGCAAGAGCGCGGGCTTCATGTGGCTGCTCTCCCCGGCGGCCGCGGCAGCACTGGCGCTTCCTGCCTATAAGGGCGCGGTCATTGCCGCGCGTGACCGCGAACTGCTGCGCTCCGCGATGGCCGCCTGCTGGCGCTATCTCAAGGAGTTTTCCGCGGCGGAGGACAACTTCCTGCCGCCCGATAACTTTCAGGAGCAGCCGCCGACGGGCGCCGCGCACAGGACATCGCCGACAAATATCGGCCTTGCGCTTGCCGCGGCGGCGGTCTCGGCCGAGTGCGGGATAGTCCCGCGCAAGGAAGCGGCGGGCTATATCTCCCGCGCTGCGGCGACGCTTGAGAAAATGCCGCGCTGCATGGGGCACTATTATAACTGGTACGATACGCGCACTCTCGCACCGCTCTCCCCGCCGTATATCTCCACGGTCGACAGCGGGAATATGTACGCGGGGCTCCTCTGTGCGGCAAACGCGCTCGACACATGGGGCGAGGCGGAGCTATCCTCAAGACTGCGCGCAATCATGGCCGGGATGGATTTCTCACCTCTCTATGACAGAGTGCGCGGCCTGTTCTATATCTGCTATGACACCGTGAACAATGCCGGCAGCGGCGGCTGGTACGACCTCATGGCGAGCGAAGCCGTGCTGACAAGCTACATCGCCGTCGCGAAAGGCGATGTGCCGATGCGGCACTGGCGCGCCCTGAGCCGCGCGCAGCTCCAGAAGGACGGCTACCGCGGCCTTGCAAGCTGGACGGGGACGATGTTTGAATACCTCATGCCGGCGCTGTTCCTGCCGCTCTGCCGGGCGAGCCTGCTCTTCGAGAGCAGCCGCTTCTGCCTGTATGTGCAGAAGCGCCGCCACTTTGCGGGTAAGCCCTGGGGCATATCTGAAAGCGCGTTCTATTCGCTCGACGCCTCCCTGTGCTACCGCTATAAGGCGCACGGCTGCCCCGACCTCGCCCTCAAGCGCGGGCAGGAGAGCGACATGGTCATTTCCCCATACAGCAGCTTTCTCGCCCTTGCGGTCGACCCTGTCGCCGCGGTGCGCAATCTGCGCCGCCTGCGCGATATCGGGGCCTACGGGCGCTGGGGATATATAGAGGCGCTGGACTTCACGCCCGGGCGCTGCCGCCGCGCGGACGGAGAGCAGGTGCGCTGCTACATGGCGCACCATGTCAGCATGAGCCTGCTCGCCGCGGCGAACGCGGCGGATGGCAGCTGCGTGCAGAAGCTGTTCATGGCCGATGCGTCAATGGCGGCGTACACCCTGCTGCTACAGGAGAAGCTGCCGGATTCGAGTGTCGTGATGAGGCGGGACAGCTCCCCCGTACCGGAGCGCCCGCGGCAGCATGATAAGAGCCACTGGGAGCTTCGCGGGAGCGAAGCGAACGCCGGGGCTCATGCCTGCCTGCTCTCAAACGGGGCGTACAGCATCCGCGTCACGGACGATGGAAACAGCGCAGCTTTCTTGGGCGGCTGCTGCGTATATGACTGCAGGCGCCCTGATGACACGCTCTGCCTCAGGCTCAACGGCAAGAAGCTATTGCCTTCCAGTGGAGAATACGCATGGACGCTGAGCGAGGATCACGCCGCATGGAGCTTTGAACAGAACGGCGCGCAGTACGCCGTGACGCTTGCGGCCATCGACGGCGAGCTTGGAGAGCTTGCCGAGGTGCAGCTTCGCGGGGCGGGGCGCGCGGAGCTTGAGCTTAGCTTTCGCCCGGTGCTCGCCGCGCCGCGCGATGTGGAGAGCCACAGCGCGTACTGGAAGCTCGGCATGACGGCGCAGGATGGGGAAAACTCCATCCTGCTGCACCGGCTGCCGAAGGGCGATAAGCCGGGTATATGGCTGTGCCTTGCCTGCGATCACCCGGCCAACTTCACGGCCGACGAGCAGGGCGGCGCGGAAGCGCTCGTCTCCCCGTATCTGCGCGCGTCGGTGACAGTAACTCAGCCGCGCGCGGGTCAGGCGGCCACGCTGCGTTTTGCCATCTGCATCGGGACGGACGCACAGTCTGCGCGTGACGGCGCGGCACGTGTATTAACTGCCGGAGCCTACGGCGGGAGCATGCCCGACGCGGCGGCGATACACCTCGGCATGAACGCGGCGGAGCTTGGCGCGGCGATGGAGCTGGTGCTTCCGCTGTGGAGAAACGTTCTTTCAAATGCCGCGCCGCAGAGCGAGCTTTGGCGCTACGGCATATCCGGTGATTTGCCGGTGATATGCTGCGACGGCGGCGCGGTGGAGACGGAAAAGCTGCTTCGGCGCTTCTGCCTGCTCAAAAGCTGCGGGCTCGACGCGGAGCTTGTTTACCTCACGCGTGAGCAAGGCGAATACCTCCAGCCGCTGCTGCGGCACATCGGGCAGGTGCTTGCGCCGGTCGGGCTGGAAGCGCTCATAGGCAGCCCCGGCGGCGTGTTCACAGCGCCGCTTGAGGCTGCGGAAACGGTGAAGAGCCGAGCCGCTGTTGTCATCGGGGAAGCGCAGAAGCAGTATCACCCGCTGCGCGAACCGGAGCTGAGTGCCCGCCGTGACGTGGACGCTGTTCCGAAATACAGCTGGGACGACATGAAATTCACATTTGAAGTAAACAACACTCTCCCTGCGCGGATATGGCAGCACATCATAACAAACGGCAGCCTCGGCGCGATAGCCGCGGACATCGGCCCGGCGGGGCTGTGGTACAAGAATGCGCGGGAAATGCCCCTTATCGCACCGCCGGGGGATATATACGATGCAGGCAGTCCGGAGCGGCTGTACGTCATGCATGGCGGCAAGCCCGTCAGTCTATTTGCCGCAAACGACGGCTTTGCCTGCCGCGTAAGCTATATCCCGGGATGCGCGGAGTGGGAAAAGGAGATCGGCAAAAATAAAATCAGGACGCGCCTGTTCATCCCGCAGGGGCTGGACGCGCGCGTGCTGCTCATCGACGGGGCTGACAGGTTGCCGCTCATCTGGGAGCTTGAGCCCGCACTTGGCGGGAAAAACGGAGCCTGCCTGCGCATTGAGGAAGAGCCGGGGCTTATCCGGCTCTCAAGCCCGGATTCATATTATCCCGGCCTGCAAATGCTCATCGGGAGCAGCGCGGAGCTTGACGCGGAGACTGATTTTATTCCTGCCGCACTGCGCATAAAGCTAAACACCGGTGCGGAGACCGTGCTCTGCTGCGGCTGCTGCACGGAGACGGAGCTTCGGGAGCTGTGCGTACCGGACACTGCGCGCTCGCTCCTGAGCGCCGTATCCGCGCGCTGGGCAAGACTCCTCGGGGCGTTTTCGCTGCGCTGCGGAGACAGTGCGATGGAGCACTATATGAACGGCTGGGCGGTCTACCAGACCGTCGCCTGCCGCCTTGAGGGGCGCAGCAGCATATACCAGAGCGGCGGCGCGCTCGGCTTCCGCGATCAGCTTCAGGACAGCATAAACCTGCTGCTCATAAACCGCGGCTACGCGAGGGAGCGCATACTCGACTGCTGCCGCCATCAGTACGCCGAGGGCGATGTGCTGCACTGGTGGCACCCGCACCCTGACGGCGACCGCGGCGTGCGCACACGCTGCTCTGACGACCTGCTATGGCTTGTATGGGCGCTGTGCGAATACGTCGAGGCCACGGGAGAGGAGGAGCTGTGCTTCATTGAGGAGCCGTATCTCTCCTCCCCGCCGCTGAAGGACGAGGAGCACGACCGCTATGAGCGCCCGGAAAAGTCCGCAAAGAGCGCAGCAGTGCTTGAGCACGCCCGCGCGGCATTGGAGTGTTGTATACACCGCGGCTTCGGAAAGCACGGGCTGCCATACACCGGCAGCGGCGACTGGAACGACGCGCTCGACAGAGTCGGCGGAGAGAGCGTGTGGCTGGGCTGGTTCTTTGCCTACTGCGCCGCGCGCTTTGCGGAGCTGCTGGAGCGGCTCGGCGCCGATGGCGCGGCGCACTACAGGCAGTACGCCGCCGAGGCCGGCAGCGCGGCGGACGCGGCCTTCAACGGGAAATGGTACCTGCGCGCCCTCTATGCCGACGGGGAAGCGCTCGGCGGCGGGGAGCGCATAGACTCTGTGGCGCAGAGCTGGGCGGTGCTCTCGGGCTTCGGCTCAGAGACGCGCGCTGCCTCGGCGATGGATTCGGCGCTGTTCCGCCTCTGGGACAGGGAGCACAGGCTCATAAGGCTGCTCGACCCGCCGTACTCCGACCGGGAGAGCAGCCCCGGCTATATCACCGGCTACGGCGAGGGCTTCCGCGAAAACGGCGGGCAGTACACCCACGGGGCGATATGGCTCGCCATTGCGGCACTGCGCCTTGGGAGAAGCGCCGAGGGCACGGCGATGCTCGAGACGCTGCTGCCGGAGACGCACGAGGAGCGTATCTATCAGGCGGAACCCTTTGTACTCCCGGCGGATATCAGCACGGCGAGGGGGCACGAGGGGCTTGCGGGCTGGACATGGTACACGGGCTCCGCGGGCTGGTACTTCCGCGCGGTGACGCGGGAGCTGCTGGGTCTGCGCATGAGAGACGGGAGACTTTATATAGAATCCCCCGTGCTGCCGGAATTTTCCGTGCGCTGGACAGACGACGCGGGGCGCACTCACACGATAGAGCGCAGCCCCGGCGGGATCACCGTGGACGGCAAGCGCTATGACGGCGGTGGGCTGCCTTAAATTTCCTGTAATTAACAAATAGTTCTACCATTTCAGGGCTGCGGGTGGTATAATTATAAGAAAGAAAAATCGCGGAGGTGTCACATGGAATTTAACAGAACCGAGCTTATGCCCGGCGTGTTTCTGAGTCATCTGTGTTCCGACAAATTCAAGACCGCCTGCATGAGCGTCACGCTGCTCACGCAGCTGCGGCGCGAGACCGCGGCGATGAACGCGGTCATACCCTTTGTGCTGCGCCGCGGCACTACGCGCTACAGCGATATGGAGCAGCTGTCGCGCAGGATGGATGAGCTTTACGGCGCGGCGGTGGAGCCGGTCGTGCGGCGCATCGGCGAAATTCAGTGCATCGGCTTTTACGGCAGCTTCCCGGAGCCGGACTATCTGCCCGGGGGCGAGGCGCTTCTGGGCGACACCTGCGCGCTCATGGCGCAGCTGCTGCTCGACCCCGTCACGCGCGGCGGCCTGCTGCTGCCGCAGTATGTGGACAGCGAGCGCGAAAAGCTCCTTGACATCATCCGCAGCCGCATGAACGACAAGCGCAGCTACGCCCTCACGCGCTGCATCGAGGAGATGTGCTGCTATGAGGACTTCGCCGTCAGCCGCTTCGGCAGCGAGAGCGAGGCCGAGAACATCCATTATAAGAAGCTGACCCGGCACTACCGCGAGCTTATCCAGACCTGCCCGGTCGAGATATTCTACTGCGGCAAGACGGACTTCAAGGCAGTCTCCGCCGCGATGCGCGATGCGTTCTCAGCGATGCCGCGCGGCGAGATAGATTACGACATCGGCACCGACCTGCGCATGAATGCGGTGGAGGATCACGTCCGCTTCGTGGAAGAGGAGATGGACGTGACGCAGGGCAAGCTCGTCCTCGGCTTCCGCCTGGGCGAGTGCATGGAGGAGCCGGACATCCCGGCGCTCTATGTCTTCAACGCCGTCTACGGCAGCGGCGCGACGAGCAAGCTATTTATGAATGTGCGCGAAAAGCTGTCGCTGTGCTACTATGCAAGCTCGGCAGTGTACCCGCACAAGGGGATAATGCTCGTTTCCTCGGGCATCGAGTTTGACAAGCTGGACGCCGCGCGCGATGAGATACTCGCGCAGCTCGACAGCGTCCGCCGGGGCGAGATCACCGACGATGAGCTGCGCTCGGCGAAAAAGAGCGTCGCCTCCGACCTGCGCGCGGTGCAGGACAGCATCGGCGAGCTTGAGGGCTTCTACCTTTCGCAGGCGATCGACGGGCTTGACTACGGCCCGGCGGAGCTTGCGGCGCTGGCAGAGGACGTCACGAAGGAGGACGTTCAGGCTATCGCAGAATCGATAGAGTGCGACCTTATATACTTCCTCAAGGGAAGCGGAGAGGAGGACGGCAGCGATGATGAAACTGCATGAATACCCGGAGATCGGCGAGAAGCTTTACAGCACGGTGCTCCCGAACGGGCTTGAGATAAGGGTGATACCGAAGAAGGATTTCTCCACCTGCTATGCCGCGTTCATGACAAATTACGGCGGGGCGCATCGCCGCTTCACGATAGACGGACGCACCGTCGCCCGCAGGCGTCGCGCACTCCCTCGAACACAAGATGTTCGACCTGCCGAACGGTGATAACGCGCTGAGCATACTCTCGGCAAACGGCGCCGACCCCAACGCCTTTACTTCAAGCGGCGTGACCTGCTATTACTTCCAGTGCACCGAGGGCTTTGAAGAGAACCTGCGGATGCTGCTGCACTTTGTATCGACCCCGTACTTCACGGATGAGACGGTCGCAAAGGAGCAGGGGATAATCGCGCAGGAGATACTCATGGGCGAGGATAACCCCGGCATGGTCGTCTACTATAACCTGCTTGGGCTGCTCTATGACCACCACCCGATACGCGACCGCGTCGCCGGGACGGTGGAGAGCATCTCCCATATCACGGCGCAGACGCTTTACGAATGCCACCGTGTTTTCTATGCTCCGTCGAACATGGTCCTCTGCGTGGAGGGCTGCGTCGACCCGGAGACCGTCGCGCGCATCGCGGAGGAGGAGCTGCCGAAGGAGCGTGCCGAGATCCCCACGGCGGACTTCGGCGAGAAAGAGTCCATGCTGCCGCGCAAAAGGCTCTGCCGTGTGCAGGGGGAGGTCTCCGCACCGCAGTTTCTCATCGGCGCAAAGCTCGACTGTGCCGGGCACGGCGAGGCCGCGCTGCGGCAGCACCTTGTCGCCGCGCTGTGCCTGAGGATGCTCTGCGGCTCATCCTCCCCGTTCTACACGAGGCTCTACGCCGACGGGCTTCTCAGCGTGGACTTTGACTATGAGACGGACTTCTCCGCCGGGACAGGGACGGTCATCATCGGCGGCGAGAGCCGCGAACCGGAAAAGATACTCGAAGAGTTCTCCCGTGAGGTCGAGCGCATCGCAGCCGAGGGCTTTGACGCCGGGAGCTTCGAGCGCGCAAAGCGCGCCTCCCTCGGCGCGAGATTGCGCGGGCTTGAGGATTTCGACAATGTCTGCGTCTCGATGGCGATGGGGCTTCTCGACGGCTACTGCGCGCTCGACGCTTTCCGTCTGCTCGAATCGGTCACGGCGGAGGAGTGCCGCCGCTTCGCCGCGGAAAACCTCTGCCGCGAGAAACTGGCGATGTCCATTATCGAGCCCAAGAGCGCTCCTACAGGAACAGAAGAAACAGAATAAGAAGGTAAAAAAGCTATGCAGCCCCTTGTGCAAACCATACAGCGTGATTCCGCGATAACCTTCCCGATGTTCGGGAACCTCACGATTAACCCGCCGTCCTACTTCACGGTGTTCGGCATGGACATTTATTTCTACGGCGTCATCATCGGCCTCGGCTTCATCCTCGGCATACTCTACTGCTCGAACAACAGCCGCCGCTTCGGCATAGATCAGGACAGCGTATACGACGTGATGATATGGCTCATCCCGACGGCAATCATCGGCGCGCGGCTATACTACGTGCTCTTCCGGCTGGATTACTACGTCCAGCACCCGAACGAGATATTCGCCATCCACAACGGCGGGCTTGCCATTTACGGCGGCGTCATCGCCGGGGTGCTGGTGATATGGCTCGTGTGCCGCAAAAAGAAGATACCGCTCGGCGCGATGCTCGACCTGCTGTGCTACGGGCTGCTGATCGGGCAGATACTCGGCCGCTGGGGCAACTTTATGAACCGCGAGGCTTTCGGCGCGGAGACTGATATCTTCTGCCGCATGGGGCTTATCGCGCCCGACGGCAGCACGATATACGTCCACCCGACCTTTCTTTATGAGAGCTTGTGGAACCTGTGCGTTCTGATCTTCCTCATCATTCTTGAGAGGAAAGGCAAGCGCAGGTACGACGGGCAGTGCATCACGCTCTATTTCCTGCTCTACGGCATCGGCCGCACATGGATAGAGGGGCTGCGCACCGACAGCCTTTATATCGGTGCAACCAACATACGTGTTTCGCAGGTGCTTTCAACAGCGCTTGTGATAATAGCTCTGGCGTACCTCATCATTCAGGGACGCCGCGAGCACCCGCCGGAGAAGCTCTATGTCAATATGCGCGCGGCGCAGGAGACAACGGAACCGAATGGCGGCGAGGAACAGACAGAAGCAGACAACGAAACGGAGGAAAAATAACATGGCAGATTATAAGGACATCATCACCGGCACTCTCAATAACATCGTCGGCAAGGTCAAGGAAGTCGCAGACAGCGGCGCTATCAAGGACATATACGAGCACGGCGCAAACCGCGCAAAGTCCTACGGTCAGATGGCAAAGCTCTCACTCGAGATAAACGGCGACTCTGAAGAGCTCAAGCGCGTCTACGCCGAGATCGGCCGCCTGTACTACGACCAGGCAAAGGACGCTCCCGTGGGCTTCTTCGCGCCCCTGTTCGAGCAGGCCGCCGCGCTCATTGAGAGCATCAACTCAAAGCAGGCGCAGATCCAGGCGATGAAGGACGAATTCGCCGCCGAGACCGCTCCCGCCGAGGACGCGGACTTTGAGTCCATCGTCGACGCCACCGAGGACGACGGCACCGCAGCCGGCGACGAGGACGGCATCGAGATAGAGATCACCGTCGAGAAAGACGACGACAAGGAAGAATAAGCGATAACTCATGCAAAGGGCACGCTGCGGCGTGCCCTTTAGTTTTGCATATACTGAATGCAGCATTCATATTTTGCATGATTCATACTTGAAATCAGGCTGAGAATGTGCTTTAATATATAAGCAGAGATAAGCAAAATATATATCGTAAGGAGTAATAGCAATGGTAATAGACACGTTAGCTCAGCTTGAAAGCTATGCGGCGCTTGACGCGCGCTTTGGCGAAACGGCAAAGTTCATTGAAAAATGCCGCACCGAAAATCTTCCCGCCGGGAGATACGAACTGGATGGAGACAGGCTTTATGCAATGGTCATGGACTATGTTCCCGAAGAAAAGGCCGAACCGCTCTACGAAACGCACGATAAGTACGTGGACATTCAGTGCATGCTTGAGGGCAGCGAATACCAGTGGTATGCTCCGCGCGGAGAGCTTAAAGAGAAAATCGCCTACAATACCGAAAAGGACATCAGCTTCTATGAATTCAGCGGCAGCGGCAGCAGGCTGCATCTCACAGAGGGGAGCTTTGCGGTCTACTTCCCGCAGGACGGGCATCTTCCCGGTATGGCCGACGGCAGCTGCGGGAAATGCAGAAGGATCGTGGTGAAATTGAAATGGTAAGCTCTGCCGCAAAGGAAACGACCGGCCTTACCCTGAGCCTGTGCAAGGCTTTTGATATACTGAGCTGCTTTACGCCGGAAACGCCCGCGCTGCGCGTGACCGACATTACCAAAAGGGTCGATATGACGCAGAGCAATGTCTCCAGGCTCGTCGCAACGATGACGGCCTACGGCTATCTGGAGAAGGATGAGGATTCGGGCTACTATCAGCTCGGCAAGCAGATCATAACGCTCTCGTCAATCGCGCTGAACCACAGCGAGCTGCGCAAGCAGGCGCTGCCGGAGCTGTTCCTGCTCGAACAGCAGTTCGGCGTCGGGGCAAACCTCGCCGTGCTGTATGATGACAGCATGTACTATCTTGCCCATGTTGACAGCCGGACCTCACCGAGAATGTACACAATGGTCGGATATTCAAATCCGCTGCACTGCACGGCGATAGGCAAGGTGCTCCTTGCTGCGATGACCAATGATGAGATCATGGACATCATCGGCAGAAAGGGAATGAAAGCCTATACATACAACACAATCACGTCCCCGGAAGTTCTGATGGAGCAGATCGACAGGTGCCGCCGCCTCGGCTACAGCACGGAGTACGGCGAACACGCCTTGGGCAGCGCCTGTGTTGCCGCGCCGATACGCGACCGCACCGGCAAAGTGATCGCCGGGCTGAGCCTTTCAGGAAAGTTCCGCGGCAGCAGCATCCAGGAACACGAGGAGGAAGTCTCATCGATCGCGATGGAATCCGCTGCGCTCATTTCCAACAAGCTGGGCTGCCTTTGATTTTAATATGTACAGGGAGCTGCCGGACAGGCAGCTCCCTGTTTCTTTGCATGAAATTTGCGGTGTGACGATCAAGTTGCACAAAATTCCACGTCCGTCTTTTATACTCCATCTAATTATTTCGGGTTTCTTATCTATTTTCTAAATGAGTATTGCAAAATATGAATCACAGGCCTATAATACAGATGCTGAATTCGCTTCAGATAAAATCCATAGGAGGATCCAAATGAAAAAAACATTAGCAGTAATTCTTTGTGTATGCATGATGCTGGCGCTCTTCGCCGGATGCGGCGAGTCGGCAAGCACCCAGCAGCCGGCCGCAGCTCAGACCGAAGCTCCCGCGGAGCCGGCCGATGAGAATGCACTTCCCGAACAGTACGACCTGATAATGACCTTCGGCGCCGAGACCGGCTCCGTCTATGCAATGGGCATTCAGATCGGCGAGTACATCAACTCCATCGCTCCCGACATCACCTGCACTGTCAAGGTCGGCGCGGCGGCATCGAACCTCGCACTGCTCAGCACCGGTGAGACCGTCATTGCCCACTCTCAGTCCGATACCATCCATGAAGCCATCGTCGGCGAAGGCAACTTTACTGAGCCCGTCACCGGCATTTACGGCGTCGCTTCCGTTATGGAATCTGTTCTCCACGTCGCAGTCCCCGCGGATGCTCCCATAAACTCCTTCAAGGATATCGTTGACCAGAAGTACCCCATCAAGGTCTCTGTCGGCGCTCAGGGCAGCGGCATTGAGTCCCTGTTCCGCAAGGTTCTCGCATACTACGGCGCAAGCTATAATGATATCGCTGCATGGGGCGGCAAGGTAGAGTACCTCAACATCGGCGATGCGTCCACGCTCTTCACCGACGGCCAGCTCAACGCGGTTTCCGTTCTTGCCGGTATGCCTTATTCCACCATCTCCGAGATCGCAGCCTCTAAGGACATCAAGCTCCTCACCCTTGAGCAGGAGGCAGTCGACGCTCTCTCGAGCCAGGGCTATCTCGCAAAGACCATTCCCGCCGGTACCTACACCGGTCAGGATTCTGACGTGAGCACGGTTGGCGTTGTGATCACCGTCTGCGCAAGCGCGGATGCAAACGAGGCTGTTGTGTATGAGATCACCAAGTTCCTCAATTCCGAGGAGGGCATCTCCATTCTCGGCAATGTCAACTCCGGTTTTGCAAACTACATGACCGGCCCCGAGAGCGGCATTGCGGGCATCGAACTTGAGCTCCACCCCGGCGCGGCACGCTACTACAAGGAAGCCGGCGTCGCCTGATAGCAAGAGCAGACTAACGGCGCGGAGCTGCATATTATTTATGCAGCTCCGCACATGCTTATGAAAGGAATTGCCAATGTCAGAGTCTACAAAGCTCGATAATAAGAAGTCGCTGGCCGATATCACCGCAAAGATAATATTCGTTATCGGCCTTGTCGCTTCCTGCTTCCATCTCTATGTTTCTGCGACCGGTATTCTGGAAGCCTATAAAATGCGCACCACGCATCTGATGTTCCTGCTCCCGCTGGCTTTCCTCATATACCCGATGCGCAAAAAGGGACGTTTTTCAAAGATAGGCGTTATCGATTATATCTGGTTCGTCCTCACGCTGGCTGCAATGACATACATCAGCCAGATATCCTACTCGCGCCTTATCGCGCGCGTACCCTTTGTGTCACCGCTCACCACGCTTGACTATGTTGTCGCGGTGTTTATAGTTATCGCCGTTCTGGAGGCGACGCGGCGTGTCGCCGGTATGGGCATGGTCATCGTCTGCCTTGTCGCCATTGCGTATGCGTTCTTCGGCAAATACCTGCACGGCAAGATCCGCCACACCGGAACGACCGTAAAGCGCATGGCCGAGCAGATGAGCCTGAGCACCAACGGCATTTTCGGCTCAACCGTTGCGGCGTCCGCGACATTCATTTTCATGTTCACGCTCTTCGGAGAATTCCTTGAGTATTCCGGCGCGGGACAGTTCTTCATCGATCTTGCCTTTTCGCTCACCGGCAAGGCAAGGGGCGGCCCGGCAAAGATGGCGGTCATCGCCAGCGGCCTTATGGGCATGATCTCCGGCAGCTCGACCGCGAACGTCACCTCCACCGGCGTGTACACCATCCCGCTTATGAAAAAGACCGGCTACCGTTCCGAGTTTGCCGGTGCGGTCGAGGCCTCCGCATCCACCGGCGGGCAGATAATGCCGCCTGTCATGGGAGCCGCCTCGTTTCTGCTTGCGGAATACGTCGGCATTCCGTACATAAAGCTCTGCGCTGCAGCTGCGATACCCGCGATCCTCTACTATGTCGCGATCTTTGCTGCGGTGCATTTTGAAGCGGTGCGCACAGGGCTCAAGGGCGCGGCTCCGGATGAGAACGCAAAGTCCTGGCAGTGGCTCCTGCTGCATAAGGGCTATCTTTCCGCGCCTATATTCGTGATACTCATCACGATGATCCTCGGCTTCTCGGCATACAAAGCGGCGCTCTACGGCATCCTCTCGATCGTCATCATCATGTTTGCGGAAAAGCGCGGGAGGATCGACTGGCGCGCGCTCGTCAGAACGCTCGCCCGCGGCGGCCGGAATGCTGTTCTTATCGCAGTCACCTGCGCGGCGGCCGGTATCGTCATAGGCGTTTCCAACGAGACGGGCATAGGCGTCAAGTTTGCCAGCATCATAATAAGCCTCGGTCACAACAATCTGTACCTGATACTCCCGATGGTAATGCTGGCCTCCATCGTGCTCGGCATGGGGCTTCCGACAAGCGCATGCTATATCATGGTTGCGGCAATCGCCGTACCGGCGCTTATAAAAATGGGCTGCAACACGATGGCAAGCCACATGTTCGCGCTGTATTTCGGCGTGTTCTCCGGAATCACGCCGCCTGTCGCGATCTCCGCATATGCGGCGGCAGGACTTGCAAAGTCCCCTCCGATGAAGACCGGATGGCTCGCGGTCGGACTTTCACTGCCCGCGTTTATCATCCCGTATTCGTTTATCTTCAACCCCTCGCTGATCCTTGAGGGGACCATCGCCGGCACGGTATGGGTGATTTTCCAGTGCATAGTGGGTATCTTCGGCATGGCTTCCGGCGTTATCGGCTGCGCGTTCAGACCGGTCGCCGTATGGGAGCGCATAGTGCTCGTTGTGCTCTCCACGTTCATGGTGGTGTCCCCGAATGTCATCGCCTCCGTGGTCTGCATGGTCATTGTCGGCGGCCTGCTCATCACGAACAGGATCCGCGCCAAGGACTGGACGGCGCCTGAGAAAGGAGCGATAGTCTGATGCAGATAGAGAAAATAGAAGTATTCCCGATAAAGATAAAGAAGGATCATGTATACCTCGGCAGCAGCTCCGGTCTGGATACGGACTATGATTATTACCTGCGCCCGGAGTACAGGTGCCCGTATTCCAAAAATATGGAGACGCTGCTTGTCAAGGTGACGTGCAGCGGCGGCATAAGCGGCTGGGGCGAAGCCCTCGCACCGGTACTGCCGGATGTGGCCGGGCGCATAATCAGCGAGCTGTTCACGCCCGTACTGCTCGGGCGCGACCCGCTCGACCGCGGCGTCATATGGAACATGCTCTACGGGCTCATGCGCGACCGCGGCTATTACAGCGGCTTCATGGTGGACGCTATATCGGCGGTGGACTGTGCCCTGTGGGACATCGCGGGAAAGCATTTCGGCGTGCCGGTGTATAAGCTCCTGGGCGGCGCATACCGCACGGAGATACCGGCCTATATATCCGGCCTTCCGGTAGCGGGGCTTGATGAAAAGGTCGCGCTTGCGCTGAGCTGGAAAGAGAAGGGCTTCAAGGCCATAAAGCTCCAGATAGGCTACGGAATGGACGAGGACATCAGGATAATGCGCGCGCTGCGCGAGGCGCTGGGCGCGGACTTCAAGCTGATGATAGATGCGCACTGGAACTACACGGTGGCTCAGGCCGTCAAGCTTGCGCACAGGCTCGAAGAGCTGGACGTGGAATTTCTCGAATGCCCGCTCAATCCGGAAAACCTTGCCGGTTACAGCGAGCTTGCTGCAACTGTCAGCATCCCCGTCACCCTCGGCGAGGCGGACAGAACGCACTGGCGCTACAAGGATATTCTCGACCGGAACAGCTGCGACATTGTCCAGCCCGATGTGGGGCGCTGCGGCATAAGCGAGCTTATGCGCATATCGGAGCTTGCCGAGCTTTACGGCAAGCCTGTCGCTCCGCATCTGAGCGTCGGTCAGGCAGGATGCATTGCGGCTACTCTGCACTGTGACGCGGCTATATACAACTTCTATGGGATGCAGGAATACCAGCCCAGCATCCTCCCAGTAGCAAACGAATTCCTTATCGATCCGATAAAGTGCGAAAACGGCGCGTTCTCTATCCCGGAGGGCGCGGGCCTCGGCATAGAATTCGACGAAGACAAAGTCAGGTATTATTCATCTGAGAACAAGTGAAAGGCAAAAAAATGCAGAATATAAATGAGCGGCTGTCCGGCGTATGCCCGATCCTCCCTACCCCGTTTTGCGAGGACGACACCATCGACTGCGGCAGCCTGGAGCGTGAAGTAAACTTTCTCCTCGATTCCGGGGTCAGCGGCATTGCTCTCTTCGGCAACGCAAGCGAGGCTTTTGCCCTCACCGCGGCTGAAAAGCAGCAGATCGCAGAGCTTGTCGTGCGCGTAAACAACGGACGCGTACCGCTGGTTTTCGGCGCGGGCGGCACGGGCATAGAGCCTGCGATCGACAGCGCACAGTGGGCTTACAAAAACGGCGCGGATGTGCTTATGATGATGCCGCCGTACATGATAAAGCCCGACGCACAGCGCATATATGATTATTACGCCGCTGTCGCAAAGGCTGTGCCGCTGCCGATAATGATCCAGGATGCGCCCGGCGCCTGCGGAGTCAATATCCCGATAGACACCATCGTGCGTCTTGTGAACGACTATGACAATATCCGCTTCGTGAAGGCCGAAGCCCCTCCCACTTTCCAGAAAGCAAAGAAAATAATCGAGGCGACGGGCGGAAAGGTCACCGTATTCGGCGGACTGAACGCGACCTTCTTCTACGAGGAGCTGTGCTCCGGCGTTGTCGGTACGATGCCGGCCGGTGAGTTCCCGGATGTGCTTGTCAGGGTATATGAGCTGTATACCTCCGGCCGGCACGAGCAGGCGCGCGAGGAGTTCTACCGGTATCTGCCGTTCATACGTCTGGGCTCTGTGCCGGGCGGAATGGCGATGGCCGTGCACAAGGAGGTCCTGGTAAAGGGCGGCATATTCCGCACCGCCAAGGTGCGCAACCCCTATGTCCCCGCATCTCCGGAGCTTCTGGAGCTGGTCTGGCAGGCGCTCGAAACGCGCCCGCTCAAGGCACTTGAATACGCAAAAGCATAAATGAACACATTAAAAGGGCACGCTGCGGCGTGCCCTTTAGTTTTCTTCATATTGAACCAAAACTGTTGCGAAACGGCGGGAAATGGATTATACTGTTAATCTGTATTATAATGCTATCCTTATCGGAGATATAAAATGAAAGAAAAATTCCGCCGCTGTTGGGCGCTGGTGCTTGTTTTTGTGATCGTCACGGGAGTGTGCTTCCTGTTTGCCGGGCGCAAATCCGGAATGTTCATTGACGAGATATATGCCTACGGCCTGTCGAACAGCCACTATGCCCCGTTCCTGACCGACATAAAGGACGGGGAAATGGTCGGCAAGACCTTCACCCGGCAGGAGCTTTTCGATTACGTCGCCGTGACGGACGGGGAGCGCTTCGACGCAGGCTCCGTCTATTATAATCAGGTGCATGACGTTCACCCGCCGCTGCACTACTGGCTGCTGAACGCCGTCTGCTCCCTGTTCCCGGACACTTTCAGCAAGTGGACGGGGCTTGCGCTCAACTACGTGCTGTATATGCTCACGATGTTCGTGCTCTATAAGACCGTGCGCAGGCTCGGCTGGAGCCGCGGCTGCGGCACCGCTGCGGCTGTGCTCTACGGGCTGAGCGTGATAGGCCTGTCGACCTTCGTGATGATACGCATGTACATGCTCCTGACGTTCCTCGCGGTAGTGCTGATGTACCTGATCGTCTGCCTGATGCGGGAGTTCAAGCCGAAATACTGCATCCTGACCGGCCTTGTGCTGCTGGCGGGGCTCATAACGCAGTATTACTTCGTGTTCTATGCGTTCTTCCTCTGCGCGGCGTATGTGATATACGCGCTTGTGAAGAGGGAATACAAGGCGCTGGCGTGGTTCATCCCCTGTGCGCTCGTCGGGGCGCTGAGCCTGCTGCTCGTGTTCCCGGCTTGCCTTGACCATCTCTTCGCTGACAACATCGTCTCCGGCGGGAACGCGATGGAGAACCTGCGCAACTTCGCGCAGTACCCGGTCAGGCTCAGGACCTTTATAAGCTTTATAACGCACGGGCTCAAGGCGGCGATTATCATTGCGCTGCTGGCCATCATTGCGCTCGGAGTGTATTTCAGGAAGTTCAAAGCGGCGGCAAAGGACAAAAGGCTCGACCTGCGCGCGCTGGTGCTCATAGTCCCGGCGTTTGTCGTGCTCGTAATCGTTGCGCTCATCTCCCCGGTGGACGAGCCGCGGTATATCTATAACCTCGTCCCGGCCTTCGTGCTGGCGGCGTGCCTGCTGCTGTACCTGCTGGAGGAGAGCCTCGGCAGCTTCGAGCGGGAGGGGCTTATAAAGACGGCGGCGCTGCTTTGCATCATGGCGCTGGCGCTCTGGCAGGCGCGCTGCGCCCCGCCGGATTATCTCTACCCGGAGTACGCAGAGTATGACGCGATCGTCGCGGAACATTCGGATGATAAATGCGTCTACTTCTCCGACAACAGGTTTGAGGCCATTACACAGGATCTGCTTCAGCTTATGGCCTTTGACGATTTCTATGTGAGCGACGATACCGAGCTCACCGGCGCGCTCGACTATGTCGGCGGCGCGGACGAGTTCGTCGCCTACGTGGATATAAGCGAGTTCTGGTCGAGCGGCTATGACCCCGATAAAATTATCTCCGCGCTCGCGGACGCCTCCGATTATGACAAGGCGGAGCTGCTGTACCAGAACGGCCTGAGCGCGACATATCTGATTTCCAAGTGAGGTGCAAAAAATGCTTTCCGTGATCCTGCCTTCCTATAATGAAGAAAAAATGATCGCCAAGGCGACAGCGCGCATGGCGGAGATACTCCAGCCGGAGAAGATCGACTATGAGCTGCTGTTCATTGACGACGGCTCCCGTGACGGCACATGGGCGCAGATAAACGAGGCCGCCGAAAAGGACAGCCACGTCGTCGGCGTACACTTCAGCCGCAACTTCGGCAAGGAGGCCGCGATGTTCGCGGGGCTGGAGCAGGCGAGGGGCGACTGCTGCGTCGTCATCGACTGTGATCTGCAGCACCCGCCGGAGAAAATAGTCGAGATGTACCGGCTCTGGGAGCAGGGCTATGAGGTCGTCGAGGGCATCAAGGAGGACCGCGGCGAGGAGAGCGGGCTGCACAAGTTTGCTGCCAACAGCTTCTATGGGCTCATCAGCAAGGCCACGGGGATGGACATGTCCTCCTCGTCGGACTTCAAGCTCCTTGACCGCAAGGTCGTCGACACGCTCAACAGCCTGCCCGAGCGCAATGTGTTCTTCCGCGCGCTCTCGTTCTGGGTCGGCTATAAGAAGACCAGCGTCAGCTACTGCGTGCAGGAGCGCACCGAGGGCGTGAGCAAGTGGTCGACAAAGTCGCTCATCAAATACGCGCTGACGAATATCAGCTCTTTCTCCTCCGCACCGCTGCATATCGTGACGGTGCTCGGCTTCATCATGCTGGCAGTGGCGTTTGTGCTCGGCATAATCGCGCTGGTGCAGAAGATATCCGGCGTCGCCCTCGGCGGGTTCACGACGGTCATACTTCTCCTGCTGTTCTCGGCAAGCGTAATTATGATAAGCCTCGGCATAATCGGCTACTATATCGCCCGCATCTATGACGAGATAAAGGGCAGGCCGAGATACATCATTTCCCGTATCTGCGGCAGGGAGGACAAATAAGGATGATCGAGAAGATAAAGGCGCTGTGCGTCAAGTACCGCGAGTTCCTGGTGTATTTCATCGTCGGCTGCCTTACGACGCTTGTCGCCGCCGCCGCGCGCTTCGGCTTCAACTTCCTGTTTTTCGGCGGGACGCTGCACCCGACCTTCGCGCAGAACACTGCCCTTGCAATAGTCGACTGGGTCGCGGGCGTTGCCTTTGCCTATCCAACGAACCGCAAATGGGTCTTCCAGAGCAAGAACCCGAACATCCTTGCCGAGGCTGGCGGCTTTGTCGCTTCGCGTCTCGCGACGCTCGGGATGGACTGGGCGGTAACGCAGCTGCTCGGCACGGTGCTCGGCATAAACGTATATGTGACGTGGTTCATAAAGTCCGTGCTCGTGTTCCTCGGCAACTACATCCTCAGCAAGCTTTTTGTTTTCAAGAAGAAAAAAGAAGAATAAAATCGAAGAATAAAAAAGGTTTCCCCCGTGCGGGGGAAACCTTTTTTATTCTTCGGGCGCTTGACCTAACCACTCTTTAAGCACGCTGTACCGCTCTAACTGATGCCCGATGAGACACACACTGTCAGGCATCTGCCCCGTTTTGGGCTTCCAAAATGCACGGAACCAGGAAGCGAGGCAAATACCGGCGATGCCCAGTTCATGGATCAGCTCTTTATCATACGGCCCGGTAACGGCGTATACGCCATGTTGGGTGTAGCCTTGGGCGACACGAGTCTTACTGTAGAGCGGCGCGATACCTATCCCGGTTATGTCCGTTTTGGCGTATCTGCGCTTAAAGATAAGCCCCTGCACCATTTCGTTTTCAGTCAGCACGATAGGCCGGCACCAGAGCGCAAACTGTACCACCGCGCAAAAGATGCCGAATATTAAAACAGGCACCATTATAAGCGCTCCGACTATGGATGCGAAATAGTCGAGCACTATCGGCTCCTCCGGCAGCGGAATAACTTCCGTAACTACTATGCACAGTGCACCTATACAGAACAGGAAGAAAGCGCAGGTGAGGGGTATCCAGCCGGCCGCCGGGATAAAAACGGTTTTTCTCTTTTTGTTTGCAGCTTTCATTGTTCCCTCCTTTGGGGCGATTCGTCTCTATGCGTCAGCATCCCGCGTCTATGTACACGTTCGCCGCGGCTGAGCAGACGGCTATTTTACCTGACAGCGATTCCGGGATTATCAGCAGGCACGGCCTGTCTGCAATCAGTTCATCGAGCATGGCCTGATCGCACACAAAACCGTAGACATACCGACAGCCCTCAAAAACAGCCTGCACCCAGCTGCTCGTGTACTTCTTCATGCCGTCTGCTCCATTACATATCCGTCATTCGGTTCCTGCTTTCGGTTCGTCTTTGTGATAGATGCTGAGTTCTCTAAGATTGTGATCGCAGTAGTGTTTGATCATTTCTGATTCAAAAGTTTCATCAAAGTGCTTCCAGAAAACAGGTATGATGTTTACTTTCACATGAGGAATGAACTCCTTTTTCGGACGAACCGCATCCGGGAAATTACCCACATAGATCAGCTTCTTGGGAATTACCCTTTTTGAGGTGTTGAGCAATCTTACTCTGTACTCCGGCAAATAGCCATATTCATCAACTTCGTAAGTAAGCTTGGATTTTTCTTCAAAATCTTCCTTAGGCCGGCTCATATCGAGCGGAAGAAAACGCCACTCCCACTTTGTGAACCATGTCTGGACGTAGTCTGCTTCGTTATATTCCTCTACGGTCGACGGAAGCTTGGTATCTCTGGTTAGTTTCACGTATATGATCGGGACTATGTGTCCGGGGTACCATGTGCCCTCGTCAACTTTCTGAATCAGGAAATACCGTCCGTAAAGCCCTCTTTCCTTGGCAAGGTCGCTTTCGAGCTGATAAGCAAAGAC
>OLGA01001160.1_pt1 | contig 21189 bp, 18 predicted proteins | sample 1604881 | NCBI WGS metagenome assembly OLGA01 (sample SAMEA3888896, study PRJEB22519) | human gut metagenome | biome: human gut; feature: human-associated habitat; material: faeces | place: Denmark | collected 2009 | reverse complement strand
CCGCCGAGTTCCGCTACATATCTGTCCTTTTCCTCGTCCGTAAACGCGTCAAAATACCTTTTGCCCTTTGCAACACGGTAAAGCGGCGGCTGGGCTAAATATATATGCCCCGTTTCAATAAGCTGCGGCATATAACGGAAGAAGAATGTTAAAAGCAGCGTTCTGATGTGCGAACCGTCAACATCGGCATCCGCCATAATAACAATTTTATCGTAACGTAATTTATTTATATCAAAGTTTTCGGCTATTCCCGTTCCCAAAGCCACTATTACCGGGGTCAGCTTATCGTTGCCGTAAACCTTATCTACTCTTGCTTTTTCCACATTGAGCATTTTACCCCAAAGCGGAAGTATTGCCTGGTAGGTGCTGTTTCTGCCCTCTACCGCCGAGCCGCCTGCCGAATCTCCCTCTACTATGAATATCTCTGTCTTGGTCGGGTCATTTGAAATACAGTCGGTCAGCTTTTCGGGCATTCTGGTCTTTCCGCCTATGCCCGATTTATTTCTTTGCAGTTCTCTTGCTTTTTGTGCCGCCTCGCGCGCGTTGGATGAAGCAATTGACTTATCAAGAATTATCTTAGCCTCTGCGGGGTGGTCTTCAAGATAATTCATCATCTTTTCGGCAACTATGTTGTTTACAAGCGTGCCTATTGCGGTGTTGCCGAGTTTCGCCTTGGTCTGCGATTCAAACTGCGCGTCGGTTAATTTAACGCTTACAACCGCCACAAGACCCTCGTTAATATCCTCGCTCTTTAAATTGGCGTCGCTGTCCTTTAAAAATTTAAAGGTACGGGCATATTTATTTATCACCCTTGCAAGGCTGGTTTTAAAGGCGCTTTCATGCGTACCGCCATCCACCGTGTGAATGGTGTTCGCAAAGGACATTATTTTGGTATCGTACCCCGTGCTCCACAAAAGCGCAATTTCCGCCATAGAGTCGCCCGATGAGCCGCTTAAATAAATAACGTCCTGATTGAGTCTATCCTTTTTGCTCTTTTCAAGAAAAAATTCAACGTATGATTTTATACCGCCCTCAAAGTGCAGATCTTCTTCGCGGTGTGGAATATCCGCATCTGTCCGCTCATCCTTTAATACAATGCGTATACCCGCATTTAAGAAAGCCTGCTCGCGCAGTCTCTGCAAAAGAGTATCAAAATCATAGCGTGTAGTATCTGTAAATATGGTCGGGTCAGGCTTAAAGGTAACCTTTGTACCCGTTTTATCGGTATCGCCTATTATTTTAAGGTCGGTTTTTATGTTGCCGCACTCATATCTCTGCAAATAAATATGCTTGCCGTCGCAAATTTCAACCTCGAGCCAAGAAGACAGCGCATTTACTACCGAGGCGCCCACGCCGTGCAGACCGCCCGAAACCTTATAGCCGCTGCCGCCGAATTTACCGCCCGCGTGCAGAATTGTGAAAACAACGCTGACTGTAGGTATTCCCTTTTGCGGGTGAATACCAACGGGTATACCGCGCCCGTTATCGGTAACGCGAATTATACCGTCATCCAGTATTTCCACCAAAATCTTATCGCAGTAGCCCGCAAGCGCCTCGTCTATTGAGTTATCCACAATTTCATAGACTAAATGGTGAAGTCCTCGCTCGCCCGTAGAGCCTATATACATACCGGGGCGCTTTCGCACCGCCTCAAGCCCTTCGAGCACCTGTATGGAATTTTCGTCATAATTTTCCGTTACAGGGGTAGTAATGTCATTACTCATTTTCAAAAAACATTCCTTTCGTAATATGAGAAGTTCATTTTATAAAGAATCTATAAAACCCGACCGTTTTAAAAGGGTAGAGGTTGCAAGCTGGGAAATATATACCTTTGTTTTGCCGTTTTCGCTCACAACCGCAAAGGATTTCGGCAATTCGTAGGAAACGGTTATAACGTCTCCGTTTTTTTCCGCCTTTTCAAGAAATTTCCGAGTGTGCTTTGAAACGGTGGTGCTGTCCAAATCAAAAATACCCAACACGTCCCGCGAGCGCACGACTGTGCCCTGCCCTAAGTGTATATACATTTATCAGCTCACCTGCCCGTTTTTAACTCTTATTATTTTTCCTTTTTTAAGCTGTGCTGTATTTGATGGGTCACAGCAGGTTATAAAGGATTGTATGCCCTTAATATGGTTTAAAACGTAATTTTGCCGCTCGGGGTCAAGCTCGCTCATAACGTCATCCAGCAAAAACACGGGGTATTCGCCCGAAAGCCTGTTTATTATTTCCGCCTCGGCAAGCTTAACAGAGAGTGATACGCTCCTCTTTTGCCCCTGCGAGCCGAAATTTCGCGCCGATATACCGTTTATTTTAAAAATAAGCTCGTCCCTGTGCGGCCCTACGGAGGTAGTGCCCGAATACATATCGTCCGCGCGGGCTTTTTTAAGCCTTTCTTCAAGCTCGTCCGCCCCGCACACCGGCATATACTCGGTTTCAAGCACTTCCTTGCCAGACGATATACCGCCGTAGACACTCGGCAGAAATTCCTTTAAATACTCGGTATATTTATTTCTGAAAGCATAAATTTTTCTGCCGTTTGCCGCTATTTCGTTTTCAAATACATCAAGCATTACAGATAAAGTGCCGTCGTACCTGTAATCCTTAATTATCCGGTTGCGCTGGGTTACCGCACGGGCGTATGCCTTTGAAATGCCTATATATGCGGGGTAAAGCTGGCCTATTGCAATATCCAAAAACCGCCGCCTTACCGCGGGCCCGCCCGAAACCAGCTCTAAATCATCGGGAGAAAAAACTATTGCCTTAAAGCTGCCCGCAAGCGCCGACGCGCTTTTAAGCCTGCTGCCGTTAAGCGTGGCTGAGCGGTGCTCCTTTATTTCAATTTCGGCGTCGTTTTCTATTCCGTCAGCCGAAAAATCCATTTTAAGCTCGGCTTTTTCTTTGCCGAACCGAACAAACGCCGCGTCCTTGGCGGAACGAAAGCTTTTTATTCCCGTAAAGAGCCACAAACCCTCTAAAAGATTTGTTTTGCCCTGCGCATTTTCGCCGCAGATAACATTCATTTCATCAAAATCTTTTATTTCCGTCTCTTCCAGATTTCTGAAATTGCGGCAGGAAAAATAATTTATCCTCATTCTATTACGAACTTAAAGCCGTCAAATTCGGCGGTATCGCCGCTTTTAAGCTTTTTTCCGCGCATAAGGCATATTTCGCCGTTTACCTTAACCTCGCCGTTTTGAATAACCGTTTTGGCGTGTCCTCCCGTTGAAACAATGCCGGCTAATTTCATAGCACTGTCAAGCCGGATAAAATCTTCTTTTATCGAAAGCCTTTTAATCTCCATTATCTCAACCTCATAGGCATTATCATATACTTGAAATCGTCGCCTTCAAGCGGCTCTATCAGTACACCGGCGCCCGAGCCGTTGAAAAGAATCTGTACCTGCTCTGTATCAACCGCCTTTAAAGCCTCTAAAAGATAGCGGCTGTTAAGCCCTATTTCAAAATTTTCACCCTCTAATTTGGTATTAAAGGTTTCGGTGGCTCTGCCGACCGAGGTAGCACAGGTGAATACAACATTCAATTCATTGAAATAGCAGCGAATAGGTGTTGAAAAGGATTCGCTTATAAGTAAGGATACGCGTTCTATTGTGTTTGTAAGTTCTCTCGTATTTACAACAACTCTCTGCCTGTGCTCTGCGGGAATCGTTTTTTGGTAGTTTACAAATTCACCCTCAAGCAAACGGGAAATAAATGAATATCCGCTTATATTAAAGCTTACCAGCCTGTCCCCAAAGCTGATTTCGACATTTTCGGTTTCCTCATCTATAAGCTTTACGGCCTCGCCTACCGCTCTGCCCGAAAGTATAAATGAAAAGCTGCCCTCAATATCAATATTGTGCCGTCTTATTGCAAGGCGATAGCCGTCAATTGCGACAAATCGGAGAATCCTGTCTTCAATCGTAACATAAATTCCGGTAAGGATCGGCTTTGCTCCCTCATTTTGAGCCACTGCGAAAATTGTTCCCTTTACCATCTCCGAGAAAATATCCGCGTCTATTACAATGCTTTTATCGCTTCCGACCGTCGGCATTTCGGGAAAATCCTCTGCTGCCATTCCCATAATGTCGAAGGTTGTCTCTCCGCATTTAATGTGGCAGTTGAGCTTATCATCCGCTTCTATTGTTACCTGAAGACCGTTCATGCGGCGAAGAATGTCCGCAAGAAGACGCGCGTTAACGACAATATCTCCCGCCTCTTCGCATTTAGCGTATATTTCCTTTTTCATTCCCATTTCAAGATTGTAGGAAATAAGGGTAACCTTTCCCAGCTCGGCGGATATTAAAATTCCTTCAAGCACCGGCATGGATGTTTTTGATCCTACGACTCGCTGAAGCTTTGAAACCGCTTCAAGGAGAGAGGCGCGTTCGACAGAAAAAATCATGTTTTTTCCTCCTAAAACAAATAATAAAAATAACAGTAATAATAAGGGGTGTGAATTATGTGGATAAGTGTCTCAACAGCCCGATTAATGGGAATTTATGCGGTGGAAACAATTGTTAATAAAAGCTTTATAATTTTTATGCTTTTCTCTTATCCACGCCCGTGTTGATAATTCTGCGGTTAATTAAGGTTAATTATGTTGATAACATTTGCCTCTTAATAAGCCGTGTTATCACTCTTAAGATTCTTTATAATATCGTCCACAAGCTCCTTTTGATATGGCTTGTCCCTTAAAAAATTCTCAATGCATTTTACATTGTGAAGTACCGTTGTGTGATCCTTACCGAAGCTTTCGCCTATCGCTTTATACGAAAGGTTTGTAGTCTCGCGCGCTATGTACATTGCAACCTGCCGCGCCAGCGCCAGCGCCGCCGTTCTGCGGTTGGAGAGTATATCGCTTTCGGACACATTATAGGTTTTTGCAACCTCGGATATTATCTTTTCAATTTTAATAGGCTCGGGGCGTGTGTCGTTAATAACATCCTTTATAAGCCCCTGCACCACCCCCATGGTCGGGGTTTTATTCTGAATTGATATATAAGCGTGCAGCTTTTTTACCGTGCCCTCCAATTGTCTGGTGTTTACCTTTATATGCTCTGCAATATAGTAAACCAGACTTTCGTCTATCTCAATGCCCATTTGCTCACATTTCTTGTTTATGATACCTACGCGGGTCTCAAAATCCGGCGCGGTAATATCTGCGGGAAGTCCGCTTTCAAAGCGTGAACGAATTCTGTCATCCAGCGTTTTGATTTCTTTAATGGGACGGTCAAGGGTCACCACTATCTGCTTATTGTTTTGGAAAAGGGTATTAAAGGTGTTGAAAAATTCCTCCTGTGTCTGTTCTTTTCCGGCGATAAAATGAATATCGTCGATCAGCAGCACATCCACATTGCGGAATTTGTTGCGGAAATCGTCAATCGTGCCGAGTCCCAGCTTTCCCTCCTGCAAAGCCTTTATAAGCTGATTGGTAAAATCCTCTCCCCTTATGTATTCGATTTTTTTATAGGGAAAGTTTTTCTTTATTTCGTTCTTTATGGCAAGCATAAGATGGGTCTTTCCGACTCCCGAGGGACCGTAAATAACAAGCGGGTTGTAGGTATTTGCGGGATTGGTCGCTACGGAATATGAGGCGGCATAGGCAAAACGGTTTGTTGAGCCTACAACAAAATTTGAAAAGGTGAAAAAGTCCTCAAACGAAAGCCCGTCGCTGAACTGCTCGGCTTTAATAATTTTTTCCTCTTCGTCTTCGCAAATAATTCTTACTCCGATTTCAATGCCCATAACCTTTTTTATTGCACCCTTGAGTATGTCCGTATAATTCTGCTCAACCACGCCGCGCATATATTCGTTATCAATTGAAAGGGTAAGCTCGCCGGCTTCAAGCGATACCGGCTTCAGATCCTTGAGAAAACAGTTAAAAGCAACCTCTGAAATTGTTTTTTTGCATTCCTCGCAAACGGCTGCCCAAATGTCTTCAACGAAATTAATTGACATTATGTAAACCATCCTTTGTAGTTATATAATTATCCGATTAATTATACCATAATCCCGAATTTTTTGCAAGGAAAAAGCGATATTTTCTTGAAATAAGGACAAAATAAAAATAAAAGCTTCGGGAGGAAACAAAAACGGCGGTAAGAACTGATCTTGCAATAGAAATTGCGGAGAATTGCGAAAATAATTTTATCGGACATATAAAGAAAGAAAAAAGAAGCGGCAATGTAAATGCTTCGCGGCTGGAGATAAAAACCTCCGAGGAGGAAAGGCTCCTCGGCAGACCCCGCGGCAGGTATATAACGCTGGAATTTCCTGATATTTCGTTTGAAGACCCCGAAAATTTAAGGGAGATAATAAGGGATGAGCTTGAATATCTGCTGCCCGAAAGAGATGGACTTATATTGGCAGCGGGACTCGGAAATACCGAAATCACCCCCGACGCATTAGGTCCTGCCGTCGCCCGCGGAATTTTTGCGACGCGGCATATACCGAAGGAGCTTACAAAGGCGGCGGGGCTTGATTTATTGCGGCAGGTATCTGTCATAACGCCGGGAGTTCTGGGGCAGACCGGCATTGAAGCGGGCGAGCTTATTAAGGCGGCGGCGGAGAAAATAAAGCCCGCTGCCGTAATCGTGATAGACGCGCTGGCAGCACAAAGCGGAGACAGGCTTTTTAAAACCGTTCAGCTGTGCGATACCGGCATATCTCCCGGCTCGGGGGTGAAAAATAACCGCGGGGAAATAAGTGAAAAAACCGTAGGAGTACCGGTAATAGCAATCGGCGTGCCTACGGTGATTGACGCCGACACCTTATCCGAAAGGCTCACGGGAATATCACCCGAGAAAAAAAGCGAAATGTTTGTAACCCCGAAGGATGTGGATATGCTCACACAGCGGCTCGCAAAGCTTTTGGCGGAGGCAATAAATATGTTTCTGCAGCCCGAAACAGACCCCGAAATAATTTCCGCACTGGTCTAATTTATGTTATCTCGGCATAAAATTATCTAAAGGGGGGCGGGAAAATGAAAAACGGAGCGGGTGCGGCAAGGCTTATTTGTGTTTTCACGGTGTGTATTTTACTTTTAGGCTACAATTTTTACGGTAGGCTTTTAAAGACCCCTGCGGTACAGGCTGTGAAGTCCGTATCGGAAAAAAGAGAGATTGAAAGCTATGAAAACAGCTCTTCCGCCCCCGAAGAAACGGAGAAAAAGGAAGAAACGGAGTCCGGCGGCAGCACCTCCTCTGCCGCCGCGGCAAGTGTGAAATCGGAGACAAGCGTTCCCGCCGCAGCCAAGGGTACGGTAAAAGGAAAAATAATCAATAATTACATCTCGCCGTATAAGGCGGGTCTTTCATATAATAATGTATATGTAAAAAACAGCGCCGGGGTAAATATCAGCATAAAGGAGCTTTTGTCTGCACCGCTTACCTTTAAGATTGAGAAAAACGATAAGCCGCAGGTGCTTATAATGCATACCCATACCACCGAAACCTATATGACCGAAAACACCGATTATTACACCAACGCATTCTCTCCCCGCTCAAGGGATAAATCGGTCAATATGGTGAGCGTGGGCGATATTGTGGCGGAAAAGCTGAACGCCGCGGGAATAAAGACCCTGCATGATACAACAGAACACGATTATCCGAAATACACCGGCAGCTATACCCGCGCGGCAAAAACAATAAACGGGTACCTGAAAAAATACCCGAGTATAAAAATCGTTCTCGATCTCCACCGCGACGCGGCGTCCTCGGGTAACGATAAGGTAAAGCTCACTACCGAAATCGGCGGTAAGCGCGCGGCGCAGGTAATGCTTGTTATGGGCTCGCAAAGCGGAACGCAGAAGCATTTTCCGAACTGGAAGGAAAATTTAAAGCTGGCGCTGCGCCTGCAGCAGACTATTGAAAGCAAATACCCGACCCTTGCGCGCCCCTTAAGCCTTACACCTAACGGTTACAACGAGTGCCTTACGAACGGCTCGCTGCTTATAGAATTCGGAACCGACGCAAACACTGTAGACGAGGCGCATTATTCCGCAGAGCTTGTGGGCAATTCGCTTGCGGATTTACTTAATAATCTGAAATAGGGAATGGTTAAAATAAAAAGAGCTTTTTTAAGATCGTTCGGAATCTCCCTTACGGCGGCAATCTGTATTATAATAGGTATCGGCGGCGTTGCCGCATCCTATGAGAACACCCGCAGAATAGGCTTCGGAGACTATTCAAAAGCGTTTGAAATAAGGGACGGAAAAATCAAAATTCTCGATTTTGAGATTGAACTTTGAACTTTAGACATTAGATGTTAGACGGCAGATGTCAGATGTGCAGACCCTCGGCTCCCTTGTGTAAAGGGTGACTCCTCACGGTGTGAGGAGATGTCACGAAGTGACAGAGGAGACCGCCGCCGTCAGCGGCTGCCGAGTGAAGCGAGACTGAGGGAGAGAAAAGGTAAAGCTTTTATGTATCTAAAGCCTTTCTCTCCTTCCGTCACGACTTACGCCGTGCCACCGTCTCGGCTGCCGCTTCGGTCGGTGCTTCTGCTTCGCAGAGGTGTCCGCCGGACACCCGCACCCCAAACACTGGGGAGGCAGAGGTTTGTGCAGACCGAGGGATTGTTTTAATCACTTAATTTTAAAGAGAAACAAAAATTTATTTTAAATCATTGTTAAAATATTTATTCAAAAAAGGCAAAAATTTATTTAGTCGCAAAAAAGGGGTTGACATTTGTAAAACAGATGATATAATGCTTTCTGAAAAAATGCCGCACAAAAACAATTTCATATTTCGGCAAAACAACCGAAAGGTTGTGACGCAAAGCTAGGTGTCTAAACATTGTTTTTATGCATGGCAGACCGGTTGCAATTTTCACTTTTTAAGTGTTTGTTGCGACCGGTCTTTTTGTTTGCAAAATTCACAAAAAATGAATAACGGAGGAATAAAATGAAACAAAATACCGTTAAAACCGTAGGCACGGCAATAGGGGCTTTGCTTTGCGCGGTTTTCGCGTTCCTGCTTGTATGTAATCTCACAATTATTATTAAAGGAACGGTAAATCCCGAAAAGCCGCCGACTGTGTTCGGAGTAACACCTATGGTGGTGCTTTCCGGCTCAATGAGCGGAAACGCCGAGGATCACATTGAGGTGGGCGACCTCATTTTTGATGTAAAGCCCGATATTGCTTCTCTTAAGGAGGGCGATATTATCTCCTTTATGGACGGCAAGACGGTCGTTACCCACAGGATCGTGAAGCTTTATACCGATTCCGACGGGACAAAAAAGGTAATCACAAAAGGCGATGCCAACAATACCGAGGATCCTCCGATAAGCACCGGCGATATAATAGGTCTTTATAAAGCAAGGATACCGAAGCTCGGAGATTTTGCTTTGTTTCTGCAGCAGCCGCTCGGAATGGCGGTGTTTATAGGTGTTCCGGTATGCGCCTTTATTATTATAGATGTTATTCGCCGCAGCCGCAGCCGCAGCAGGGAAACGGAAGAAAACGAGCAGCTCAAGGCAGAGCTTGAAAGGCTTCGTGCCGCTGCGGGCGAAAGCACCGAGGACGGCGAAAAGCAATAAAGCGGGCAACATCAATTTCCCGACTGCCACACGGAAATTGTTGATATATATATACAGGTGTTTGCCTGTACGCGGCGGAGACACCGCCGAAAAAACGCAAAAAAATGGAGGAATAATTAAAATGGCATCAAGAAAAAATCACACATTAAAGCTTGCCGGCATTTTATTGGCGCTTGTACTTGTTACATCCTGCTTTGTCGGCGGAACATTCGCAAAGTATGTTACGACGGGCACAGGCTCTGACTCTGCACGCGTCGCAAAGTTCGGAGTTACGGTTACCGCCAACGGAACAATGTTTGCAAAGGAATATGATACCGATACAGAAAATGTTAAAAAACTTATTGCTAGATCTGTTATTTCGTCAAATGATAAAGAAAAAGTCGTGGCTCCGGGAACAAGCGGTAAAATGGTAAGCATGACCCTTGCAGGCACACCGGAGGTTGCCGTAAATGTAAGGTATAAAGCAACCGTTAAATTGGATAATTGGGTTTATAAGGCAGGCGAGAATGCGGCTGAAGAGTTTTATTGCCCGATTAAAATTAGAGTCGGCAAGGTAAACTATTATGGTTGTGGTTACAAGACTCCCGATTTGTTCAAAAATGCAGTAGAGACCGCTATAAACGAATATAGTAATAACTATGCACCCGGCACTGATTTAACTAATTTAACTAACGATAAAGCTCCTGATGTAAGCTGGGCTTGGGCGTTTGAAGATACAACATCAAGTGCTGAGCAGACCAATGAAAAAGACACATACCTCGGCGATCAGGCTGCCAAAGGCAAGGCCGCTACAATCTCTCTTGAGGTTGTAACCACCGTAACCCAGATTGATTAATCTGTACATTTTTTAGTTTGGAGTCCCTCTGTCGGTGGCGGACAGAGGGCTTTCAGGCTTTTATAAGCGCCGTAAAATATGCCCGAAAAGGCGGCTTACGACCCCTGTAAAAGCCCGAAAGCACTGAATTTCACGAAAGGAGCAGGCGGCTTATGCCTAAACAAAAAACAATATGCAGACGGCTGTTTGTTGCCCTCCTGCTGCTTTTTATTATGAAGGTGCTGCTGCTTCCCGCGGTTATAGGCGCGACCTATGCCACCAAAAGCGTTAAACCCGAGCATATTATAACCTACACGCCGGGCAAGCTTTCGTGGGATGAAAACACCGAAACCGATTCTTCGGGCGCGGCAAGGCTTTTCCTTTTCGATTCGGCTTATGAAAACGCTTCGGCGGATAACGGAGAAAAAACGATTGCTCCCGGAACGCAGCGCGAAAGCGTGATTCGCCTGCTGAATGAAAGCTCGGGCAAAATAAGCTACCGCGCGGTGCTTTTTTATAAAAAGAGCAATAAAGCGCTGCCCGCGTCTCTCGCCCTTTCGGGCGAGGGCTTTCGGGATTCCGAAAACACGGCACTGCCGAAGGAGCTGCGGGATATGTCGGTCGTGCGGTCGGTCACGGGCGAGCTTGCGGCAAAAGGGCTGCAGGAGCTTGATGTAAGCTGGCTTTGGGAATTTGAGGACGGCGAAAAAACCGCCGAGCGGGATGAATCGGATACAAGCTTCGGCAATAAAGCCGCCGACGGCAATGCCGATACCTTAAGCGCCGGTGTTTATATTGTGATTGAGGATGAAAACGGCACGGTGCTGCCAGATGTTCCTAAAACGGGCGACACCTCCCGTCTTGCGGCATACATCATTCTGATGTGCTGCAGCGCCTCTTCCCTTTTGGTACTCTTCTTTGCAGGGAGGAAAAGAAAAGATGACCGTTAAAATTTTCCGCAGGGCTTTGCGGGCGCTTGAAATTCTTATTACCGTGATTCTGGCGCTGCTGCTTGCCGCAGAAATTTATGTTTTGGCGGCGGAGAATATTTTTAAAAAGCAGAACGCAACCGTGTTTGGGTTTAAAACCGCCGTGGTGCTCACGGGCAGTATGTCCGGCACGATAGAGCCGAACGATTTAATTGTAACGCGGCGGCAGAAAAGCTATTCCGTAGGGGATATAATCACCTATTCCGCGGGCGGCACGCCGGTTACCCACCGTATAACCGCCGAAACGGAGGACGGCTTTACAACCCGGGGCGACGCAAACAACACACCCGACGCGGAAACCGTGAGACCTAAAATGATAATAGGCAGGGTGGTGCTTATACTGCCGCATATCGGCGTATTTATCAGGTTTTTGAGGACACCACAGGGACTTTTGTGTATAATCGCGGTGATACTTGCCGCGGCAGCCGCCCGTGAAATTATCGGGCGTATGAAAAAGAATTAAAGGGAGGCGAGTCTGTTGGCGGGAAAAGGAAAACTCAAAGGGCTGCATTTGCCGCTTCGCGCGTACATTATGTATTTGTTGCTTATCTGCTTTGCGCTGACGGGCGTAACCTTTTCAAAATATGTAACCTCAACCTACGGCGGCGATTCTGCGCGGGTTGCGAAAATAGGAAGCGTCACCGTAACCGAAAACGGCGAGCCGTATAATTCGGATGTTATATGGCGTGTAGCTCCCGGAGCCGATATAACCAAAAACGCGGTCATAAGCTTTTCGGGCAGCGAGCTTGCCTGCTATGTGTTTTTCGAGACCGAGGTTACCGGCTTTGAGCGGCAGGCGGACGGCACCTATTGCTATAAAGATTCCTCGGGCAGGGTGTGGCTTTCCTGGAGCTTTAAGGAGAGCGAATGGGAACACATCACGGTTGACGGAAGAGATGTTTATTACAAGATTGCCGGCGCGAACGAAAGCGTTGACGAATCGGTCATGGCAAACGGCGGACTGATTACCGTAAACCCCGAAATCACAGCCTCCGAGCTTAAAAATATGCCCGATAACCTTTCGATAAATATTAAGGCGTGCGCCGTTCAGTACGGCGGGTTTGAGAGCCCCGAAGCGGCTTACAGAGCCGTAAATAAATAAAAAAGAAAAGGAAGTTCAAACGCGGTGAGAACCAAAAGCATGAAAACGAAAAAGAATTTGCTTACAAAGGCAGTCTCGCTGCTTTTGAGCCTTTGCGTAATAACCGGCGTACTGCAGTCGTTCACACTGACGACCTATTCCGCCTCCGCTCCCGAGGTCACGCTTTACAGCGACGGAAAAATTGCGGAGAATGTTTTTTTCTCACAGTATGAAAAAAAAGAGATAAAGGCGGTTTGCGGCACAAAGGGAGTCACCTATAATTGGCAGGTGCTGACCGATACAAATGAGGAGGAATGGACGGATATTCAGGGCGCGGAAAGCGATACATTGAGCCTTTCCTACCCGCTGCTGCTCCCCGTTTTGGACGGGGTGTCAAGCGCATATGTCCGCTGCGCGGTATCCGATGGGCTGACAATCGGCTGTTCCGCCCCGCTTTGCGTTACGGTCTCGCTTGAGGCGGAGACCGCTGCGGCGCCGAAAACCGATAATATATCGGTTAAAAAAATTGTAAAAGCCGCCCGCCGTGCGGCTGCCGCGGCACAGAGTGATGAGAATATAATAACCGTCACCGTGAATTATCTTGACGCGCTATCCTCCCTGCCGATATACACAGGCTTCACCGCCCGAATCGACCGCGGCAGAGAGTATAAAAACACGGTTGTATCGCCCACCTACCTCGGCTATAAGCCGTGGTACAATCCCGATAATTTGGCAGAAACAAACCCTGCCGAATGTAAGGTGCACGGTGCCTCGGTTCATGTTGATGTTCCGGCGGATTATGCGAACAGCACCTATACCGTCAATGTTTATTACAAGGCGGATACGGTTTCCTATGCAATCAAATATTTTTTCCAGAATATAAATGATGATTTCTATACCGAAAACTCCGCGCTTTACCGCCGGGGAGCTGCCGAAACCGGCACGATTATAGACGATGCCGATATAGATTTAGGCGAAGACGAGGCTTACGGCTTTACAAAGCTTTACCACTACCCACAGGCGGTCGCGGCGGACGGCTCAACCGTTTTTGAAAGCTATTATGACCGCAATTACAGTATGCTTAAATTCGACAATGCGGGCGGCTACGGCACAGACCCGGTTTACGCGCGCTACGGTACGCCGTTTTTGGTGAACAACCCTACCCGCCACGGCTATGTGTTTGACGGCTGGGCACTGCTCGGCGATAACGGCGAGATTGTGCAGGAGCATGCCACTCTGCCGGCAACCGTTCCCGCCGAAAGCCGCAATTACCGCGCGCTTTGGAAAACGGTGAACACGCAGTACACCGTGGCGTACTGGCTGCAGAATGCCGATGACGATGATTACAGCTATATAGGCGCGGTGGAAAAACATGAAAATTCGGGTGAGACCGTTTACCCTAAGGATGATTTGACCGCAACAACTCCGATTTGCGGAAATGAAGCCCATACCCACACCTCTGCCTGCTACCCTAAAAACTTTAAGCATTATGTATATGACGGCGAAAAAACAAATGAGGTAAACCGCGAGCTTGTAATCAAAGGCGACGGATCTTCCGTGCTTAATATTTATTACACACGCAAATATTACACCCTGCGGTTTTTTTACGCGAAGGAATATAAAGGCTCGGAGGATCGCAATCCAAACAAAGACCCGAACAATACATTTACCGGTACTCGCTACAGCGTTGTGGGCAGCAGCACCTACGGCTTCGGCAATGTGCCGCTTAACGGATCATGGTTTAAAAACAATCAGGATTATTCGCTTGATGATCTGTTTTCCAAGCTCACAGAGTATAAAAATACATCGGAAGATAAATGGGGAACCATAGATGGCGATTTGCCGAAAATAACCGATCCCGATATTGCCGGCGCACACTATAAAACAGGCGTATACCCTGCCGAGGGCGAGGGCTATAAGGATTCGACCTCAAGCGGAAATTACGATAAATACGGCGACCGCTACCATTATTTTGAGCTGACCGCTCGGTACGGAGCGGATTTGACAAAGCTGTGGCCGGTTGATGTGTTCGGCAAGCTTAAGATTTATAAACCCGAAACACATAATTTGAACGGCGGCAGCAGCGCCCTTACTGATATTAACGGCACAGAGGGTGAGGGCTGGGGTAATTATGCTTATCCGTCCGGTTGGAACGGCGAGTATAAGGTGCAGTATTCCATTTCCAATGAAAATGCCACGGTTAAGGGGCTTTACCAAAAGCTGGACGATACGGTGCTGCTCGGTAAATGGAACACCACTCAATACGAATATGAAGACAGCGGTAAAATGACCCGCAAAATCGAAACCGAAACCACCGTAGGCGGTAAAAGGGTCAGTTCAAATGTTTGTTACTTCCTTAATTTCTTTGATAACGGCGCCAATGTCAGGTGGAGCGTTCCGAGACGGTGGATATACGAATCGTATGTGCCGGTCTTCCAAAGTGAGCTGAAGGAGTTTTCCGCAGCAGAAGTAAGGCAAATCACTGCCGCAAAGGCTCCGACCGAATTAAACGGTCAAACCTATTATTACCGCAACGGCAGTATATACCGTTTATATAACACCGTTACCACAAACGACGATAATATTATCAAATCGGACGGCAGTGTTTCCGGTCAGACACAGACGGCACTTGAGGGCTTTAAACAGGAAGCCGATTCTACGCGTTACGAGCTTATAGATAACGGTACACTTACCGACAGAAGGCGTTCCTTCACCGCGAGATTCTTTTACACGCGCGATACATTTTCGCTTGTAATGCACAGCCACGGCGAGACCTATTTTGCCAAGTCGGGCGTTGAGTTTAACAGCGCGCTGGACGGCTATGTTTACAATTCCGACGGCACCGTAAAGGAGCCCGAGTACCCCGCGACTCTCGAAAAGGGCGCATATACCTTTGCGGGGTGGTACACAAGCCCTGAATGTCTTGACGGCACAGAGTATGTAAAGGGCGCAAAAATGCCCGCAAGCAATCTGGCGCTTTATGCTAAATGGGCGCCGCGCACCTACACCGTCAATTTCTTTAAAAATTACGATGATATGCTCAAATACGAAAGCGGAGATCCCTCTGTAAAGCCGCTTGAGAGCCGCACGGTAGAGCATGGCGCGGTGACAGGCAGCGTTAATAATCCCGCGGACGATTTTTCGGGTTATAATTACACCTTCGGCGGCTGGTTTTATATGCGCCTCGGCAAAAAGACGGCATACACGCCGCTGGATATTCCCGTAACGCGGAATCTAAATGTTTTTGCCGATTGGGGGTCGCAATCCGCACAGCCATACCGCATTCACTACGCGGTGCTTGAGACCGAAAAGGATGAAGCGTGGCTTGAGCTTTTGTATGCCGATGAAGGCGCGCAGTATCAAACGGATTTTTCCTATAAGGTGAAGCTCGGGGATGAGGAGCGCTCGTATGTTTATTTGGAAGCGCGCGACGGCGAGCCTGCGGGCTTCCACCGCGAAATAGCCGATTCTTCAAGGGGATACGCCTATCTCGGCAACACAAGAACCTTTTATCCGAAGACGGGCAATCCGTTTTATCAGCTTTACGACGAGTATAACAACGGCTACTACCCCACCCTTGCAAGCCATTCCGTAACAATTAAATATGAGGACAATAAAAACGAGCCGGAGGAAAATGTTTTCACCTTTACCTATGTGAGCTTAAAGGAGATATCCTACACGGTGGAATACAGATATCTTGAAAACGGCGAGCCGGTTCCGAATGTCCCCGAAGAGGGCAAGAACGGCTCTGTTCTAAAAACCACCACGCTTGCGGTCGTGACCGAGCGCTTTGCCGTTATTAAGGACTATATCCCCGACGCGTTTTACAAGCGCCTTATCCTTGCGGTGGAAAGAAATGAGGACGGCGAGTATGTCGGCTCAAAGGATAATGTAATAACATTTTATTACACCAAAAACACGGCGAACGCTTATTATGCCGTTCACTATATGCTGCAGAAGCTCGGCGCCGAGGGAGACGATATTACCGCAAAAGACGGTGATAATTATAAGTATTACACCGAAAGCACCTCGCACACCGAGGGAATAGGTGCTGTCGGCAGCGAAATTTTCGTGAAACCTCTTGAATTTACGGGATTCGGAGTATATAATAAGAATGGATCGGGCGCGGGACTTATAGATTCCGGGAACGGACCGAGCGATATAAAAATGTCGGGAGAAGCTTTCAATATTACGATTTCGGAAAGCGGAACCGAGCTTTATATCTTCTATACCCGCAAGCAGCAGAATTATAAGGTTTTCTATCTGCTTGACGGCACAAACACCGATAATCCCGACAATCTTGTGTTTGATGCAAACGATCCCGACCGTAAAAACGGTGTTCTGCGAGAGGGAATAACGGGCGCTGCCGCATACGGCACTACCGTTACCGAAACGGCACCGAATATACCGGGAATGACATGCATATCGCTTAAAACGCAGAGCATTGTTCTGAGTCAGAACGAAAAGCAGAATATAATCATATTCTTCTATACGCCGTTGAGCTACAGCGTTCAGTACAAGGCATGGGAATACGGCGGCGGAACATTTGATGTAACGCAGGAGGTCATTTCCGATGCGGGCAGCTTTAAGGGCTCTGTGCCTGCTGCTGCCGAAGGGTATGAATTTGTCGGTTGGTATCTTGACCCTGCGGGCACTGTCGAGGCAGATTCCGAGTTGGTTGACGCTTCAACCAACCGCTTAACACCCTCAAGGGATAAGCTGAAGCCCGAGCCGGAAACCAATATCTTCTATGCAAGGTTTATTCCTGCCTTTTCATCGCTCACAATCAAGCGTCAAAACGCCAAAGATGAGGGTAACGGCAGTCAGGTGTTCGTTTATAAAATAACCGCAGTCACCGATTCCGAGCTTACGGTTTACATTACGCTCACCGCCGATGAAAACGGCAGCGGCAGCGTGACCGTAAGGGATCTCCCCTGCCGCGACTACACGGTCGAGCAGGTGGGAAGCTGGTCATGGAGATACAAGGATTCTTCACAAACGGTATCGGTCAAAAAAGGCGTTGACAATACAGTAACATTCAACAAAGCAGCCGCGGAGCAGTACCGTCTTAACGGAAACAGCGCTCCCGTGCAAAACCGAAGGCAGGGGGTAACCTTATCTTGAAAAAGAAAACAGTTATAGCCCTCTTCGCGGTTTTTCTTACCATAGCAGTCGTCGGCATTACCGTTGCCTTTATGTTCAGGAAAACCTCCGCTAATAATTTGTTCCTCCCGGCGGAGGTTTCCTGCACAATACACGAAAAGCTGGACGGGGCGGAGTATACCTCCGGTACCCGCCACGGCTTTGAAAAGCATGATATCCGGGTTGAAAATACGGGGAATTACCCGGCATATATCCGCGTTCGTTTGGTTTCCTACTGGGTAAATGCGGATAACAAGCCGGTCGGGCTTCCGTCATCATCACCGGATATCGAGCTTCACGAAAATTGGCTCCGTTCATCGGACGGCGCATATTATTACGCTCTGCCTGTTGATCCGGGCAAGCTTACTGTCGGTCTTTGCGAGCCGATAATTCTTCATACAACAAAGGATGAAAACGGCGAAACAGTCTATCAGGCGGTAGATGTGATTGCCGAAGCGATTCAGGCAAAGCCCGCCTCGGCAGCGGGGGAAGCCTGGAAGGTCACCGTCTCATCGGACGGAAGGCTTTCAATCTCTTAATTTTAATGCAATAAATGCTCCCCGAAGCGCTGATTACTGTGCTTCGGGGAGCATATTTTTAATATTACAGGATTAAAGCGTTTCAAGAAAGCGTGCGATTTTATGCGCTAAAATCGCATTGCCGTCATCGTTCGGGTGAAGACCGTCCGGTATATATTTTTGCTGAATTACCGGAATTTTCGGCTGCAAGCCGCTCTCTTTAAATAAATCAAGCACCGGCAGCGAGTAATACTCCGCAACCTCGCGTATTATATTTACATATTCCTTAAGCGTTCCGACAGGCGCGGGCTTATTATCGCCCGTGGGTATATCCTCGGTTATTCTGTGCAGGGGGGTCAGCACCACTATCGGCACACCGGGGTATTTTTCGGTAAGCGCGGTATAAAGGCAGTGCAGCGCGCCGTAAAAGGTATATGGCGTGCGGTCGCTCATTGTGCCTATCGGCGCGTCGCCGTGACCGAAATCGTTAGTGCCGCCGAAAACCACCACAATATCCGCGTCATTATCCATTTCGGGCACGCGGGATATAAAATCCCTGTCCCATTTTTCCTCGGTCGGCGTCTTCTGCCTTGCTATGCGTGTGCCGCCTATGCCGTAATTCTGGCATATTGCGCCGTATTCGCGCTCAATCAACATTGTGAACATTTTATCGTGCGAGGAGGTTCCCGCACCCTCGGTTATACTGTCGCCGAGAAAGTTTATTTTTGTGCCTTTAAGCTCCATTAAATATTACCTCCGATAATGTTATATGGTTATTATAGCATTTTTAAAATACAAGTCAACAATACATTTTAATGAATCGTTAACAATTTGTTAACAATAGAAACCGTTAGATGTTCTATACTATATGTCAGTGAAAGTCAAACTCTCAAAAAAGGTGATAAATTTATGCGTACAAAACAGTTTAAATCCGAATCAAAAAAGCTTATGGATATGATGATAAATTCAATTTATACCCATAAGGAAATTTTCCTGCGCGAGCTTATTTCCAACGCGAGCGACGCGCTGGACAAGCTCTATTTCCGCTCGCTTACCGATAATTCGGTGGGTATAGCGCCCGATGATTTTGAAATACGCCTTGAAATTAACAAGGACGCCCGCACCCTTAAAATAATCGATAACGGCTGCGGAATGACCGAGGACGAGCTTGATAAGAACCTCGGTACAATTGCAAAATCGGGCTCGCTTGCCTTTAAGCAGGAAAACGAGAAAAAGGAAAATGTTGATATTATAGGTCAGTTCGGCGTCGGATTTTATTCGGCGTTTATGGTGAGTGATAAGGTAACAGTTGAAAGCCGCGCCTTCGGCTCGGATGAGGCTTTTCGCTGGTCCTCATCGGGAGCGGACGGCTACACGGTTGAGCCCTGCGAAAAGGAAACGGTGGGCACAACGGTAACCCTGCACATAAAGGAAAACGAGGGGGACGATAATTACGATGAGTTCCTCGACCAATACAGAATAAGCGCGCTTGTAAAGAAGTATTCCGATTACATTCGCCACCCGATCCGTATGGAGTTTACAACCAAAGAGCCCGTACCGAAAAAAGAGGGCGAGGAGGATAAGCCCACCGAATATAGGGACGTTACTGAAATACGCACCCTCAACAGTATGGTGCCGCTTTGGAAAAAGCAGAAAAGCGAAATAAAGCCCGAGGACTACAACAATTTCTATAAAGAAAAGTTCTATGATTACGACGACCCCGCCCGCGTTATCCACACAAAGACAGAGGGTCAGGCAACCTATTCCGCACTGCTGTTTATACCCAAACACCCGCCGTTTGATTACTACACAAAGGAATACGAAAAGGGCTTGCAGCTTTATTCAAAGGGCGTGCTTATAATGGTTAAGTGCGCAGAGCTTTTACCTGATTATTTCAGCTTTGTAAAGGGACTTGTTGACAGTGAGGATCTCTCGCTCAATATTTCGCGCGAGACCTTACAGCACGACGGGCAGCTGAAGCTAATTGCAAAAACGCTTGAAAAGAAGATAAAATCGGAGCTTGAAAAAATGCTCAGAGATGAGCGCGAGGCTTACGAGGAATTTTTCAAGGCGTTCGGCATACAGCTTAAATTCGGAATTTACAACGATTACGGCGCACACAAGGAAACCCTGCGCGACCTGCTTATTTTCCACTCCTCAAACGAGAAGAAGTATGTTACCCTTAAAGAGTATGTAAGCAGAATGAAGGAGGGGCAGGATTCTATCTATTATGCCTGCGGCGAGACAGACGAAAAGATTGATATGCTCCCGCAGACCGACGCGGTAAAGGATAAGGGCTACGAAATACTTTACCTTACCGAAAATGTCGATGAATTCGCCCTTAAAATGCTGGCGGAATACGACGGTAAAAAGTTTGTAAATATCTGTGATAACGATTTGAATCTCGATAGCGAGGATGAAAAGAAAGCGCTTGAAGAGGAAAACACCGCCGCGAAGGATATGTTTGAGGCGATGAAGGAAAGTCTCGGTGATAAGATAAACGCCGTCCGCTTTACAAACAAGCTGAAGGACCACCCCGTATGCCTTACAAGCGAGGGCGGAATTTCACTTGAAATGGAAAAGGTGTTAAACTCTATGCCGGGAGCGGAGCAGAATAAAGTAAAGGCGCAGCTTGTGCTTGAAATAAATGCAAACCACCCGATTGCCGAAAAGCTGAAAACGCTTTATACCGAGGATAAGGAAACCCTCGGTAAATATGCAAAGCTGCTTTACGGCGAGGCGTGCCTTATCGGTGGTAAGAGCGTTCCCGACCCCGCAGAGCACAGCGCGCTTGTCTGCGAGCTTATGACAAAGTAATAAAGCTATACAGATACTCTCTTAACATACCGAAAGCCGTGGGAACAGCAGTGTTTCCACGGTTTTTTTGTGCTTTTCAGGCTGATAATTGTAGGTTTTATACAAAACAAAATAAGTTTATTTGTTAAAAAAACAGATTTGAAAAACAAATTTTATGTATGCTGTTGACAAATAAATGTAGGTGTGTTAATATAATTATAGTGAAATTGATACATAACATCTTTTATTGGAGTGTTACCTTTCATTTATAGACTGGGCATGACCAACTTTGTACGGACATATTGTGTGAG
>OLGA01001141.1_pt1 | contig 21440 bp, 21 predicted proteins | sample 1604881 | NCBI WGS metagenome assembly OLGA01 (sample SAMEA3888896, study PRJEB22519) | human gut metagenome | biome: human gut; feature: human-associated habitat; material: faeces | place: Denmark | collected 2009 | reverse complement strand
TCTGAATAATGAAGTAACTAAGAAAGGTACTGTTCTGACACAGATGTCAAAATTCTGGTTCGATATGACAGAAGATATTCTTCCGAACCATATGATTTCTGTAGATACAAAGGATATGCCGGAATTCTTCCAGCAGGAGAAATACGAAGGCAAATCCATGATGTGCAAGAAGCTGAACATGCTTCCGATCGAATGTATCGTTCGTGGCTATATCACAGGAAGTGGCTGGAAGAGCTACAAAGAGAATGGAACTGTATGCGGAATCAAACTTCCGGAAGGATTACAGGAATCAGACAAACTTCCTGAACCGATTTACACACCATCTACAAAAGCAGAAATCGGTGATCATGATGAGAATATTTCTTTTGAACAGAGTATCGATCATCTGGAAAAATATTTCCCGGGAAGAGGAAAAGAATTAGCAGAAAAGCTTCGTGACAACACGATCGCTCTCTATAAAAAATGTGCAGACTATGCATTAAGCCGTGGTATCATTATCGCAGATACCAAATTCGAATTTGGTCTTGATGAAAATGGTAATATGGTTATCGGTGATGAGATGCTGACACCGGACAGCTCTCGTTTCTGGCCTGTAGAAGGTTATGAACCGGGACACGGACAGCCGTCGTTCGACAAACAGTTTGCACGTGACTGGCTGACTTCTCACCCGGATAACGACTGGACTCTTCCGGATGACGTAGTTCAGAAAACAATCGACAAATATCTTCAGTGCTACAAGATGATCACAGGCGAAGAACTTGCTTAATTTTCCTGTATCCAGAGAATCAAACTCCTTGCGGTTCTCTCAGATATCTGATTAGGTAGCGATACATACTCCCGTCGGCAACTGTCTCATTGACAGTTTCTGACGGGAGTTTTATTATATTTACAGAACTTGCCATCGACAACGTCTCTTGTATATTTGGATATCTACAGGATCTGCCGATGACAGTTTTTACATTTTTATACAAAATTCTATAGAAAGAAGTGGCTTTATATATGCAAAAAACATATTTTTACCGTGGACTTTTCTATCTCATGGGACTTCTTATTCTCGCTCTGGGAATCACGCTGAACACAAAAACCGGCCTCGGTGTATCTCCTATCATCTCAGTGTCATTCAGTATCTCTACGATCTGGCATTTTAATTTTGGAAATACTACACTGGTTCTTTATGCTCTTTTTGTTGTCGTAGAGATGATCCTACATACGATCCGAAGTCTCCATGCCAGACAATCGGAAGGTCTTCCTCTGGAACACGCTAATCAGATGAACCTGAAACTGGTCCTTTTTATGGACATTTTACAATTCCCGCTAAGCCTGATTTTCACCCGGTTCCTGAATATATTTTCCGGTATGATCCCTGATCTTTGGACAACTTATCCGGATTCTTTTGCCGGAAGTTTTCCCGGAAGGATCCTCTTTCTGATCATTGCCATCATTCTGACAGGCGTCGGTGCCGCCATGTCTTTGAACATGCGTATCATCCCCAATCCCGGAGATGGAATTGTTCAGGCAATCTCCGATTTCATCCACAAAAGCGTAGGATTTACCAAAAATTGTTTCGACCTTTTTAATATCTGTCTGACAATCTCTGTTGGTCTTATCTTTGCGCATCACCTGGTAGGCATCGGAATCGGAACGGTCCTTGCCGTGATCGGGGTCGGACGTGCTATCGCCGCATTTAATCATTTCTTCAAACAGCCGATGGCAGTACTTTCCGGTATGAACGAATCTTAATGATCTCTTAATCCGGGTTCACAGCTATTTCTTCATCTTTGGCTCAAAGATCAGGGACGCCAGATAGCCAAAGATGAGAGCCGCTGATATACCTACTGCACTGGCTTTAAATCCTCCCATAAAGATTCCGATAAATCCTTCTTTTTCTACGGCTTCTTTTACACCTTTCCACAGGAGATTTCCAAACCCCAGTAACGGTACACTGGCTCCTGCTCCGGCAAAATCCTGAATAACCGGATATATCTTAAATGCTCCCAGTACAGAACCGCTGCAGACCAGAAGCACCATGATTCTTCCGGGCATCAGCTTCGTCCTGTCCAGCAGTATCTGCGTCAGAGCACAGATCAGTCCCCCTACCCAGAATGCATTGATATAATCCATAATCTTTTCCTCCTAGCAATGTTCTAAGACAATTCCATGTGCGATCCCCGGTACACTGGCTCCTTCATTATAACTGACGGTTGACATAAGCGCTCCCGTCGGTACAAAGAGTACACGTTTCCACTCTCCTCTTGATATCTTTGGCAGGATATAAGCGGATAATGTTGCGGCCGCACAACCACAGCCACTTCCTCCGGCATGTGTATCCTGCAGATTCTGATCAAAGATTGTCATTCCGCAATCCATATGATTTATCTTGATATCATGTTCTTTTCCCCTCATAAGGTCGAATAAAATACTCTGCCCCACATAGCCAAGATCTCCGGTAATGATCCTGTCGTAATCTGTTTCTTTTCTTTCAAAATCCTCCAGATTCTGAATGATCGTATCACATGCGGCCGGAGCCATACATGCTCCCATATTCTGTGAGTCTTTCAGACCGTAATCCACAATTTTTCCTACTGTCACCCCGGTTATCCTCACATGACTTCTATTTTTCCCCACGATAAATGCTCCGCTTCCGGTCACTGTCCAGTGTGCCGATAATGGTCTCTGATTCGCATATCCGAGAGGAAAACGGAATTCTTTCTCAGCACTTCCGAAATGACTGGATGTTACCGCCAGCATCCGTTCTCCATATCCCGCAGCTACACTCATCGAAGCCAGGGCAAGTGCTTCTCCGGAAGTCGAACATGCTCCATATAATCCGAACATCGGGATCTGAAGTGTCTCTACTCCCATTGAAGTTGCCACTCCCTGCCTTAACAGATCTCCACCGAACAGATAACGGATACTCTCCGGTGCCAAATGTGCTTTACCAAGAGCCAGAAGACATGCTTCCTTCTGCATGGTGCTTTCTGCTTCTTCCCAGGTATTCTCCCCGAAAAGATCTTTCTCTGCCACCATATCGAACATACCGCCCAAAGGTCCTTCTCCTTCTTTTTTCCCAACAACCGAAGCACTCTCTTCAAGGTACGGAGATACCTCAAAGGCTATACTTTGCTTTCCCTTTATCATTCATCTTATCCTTTCCCGACATATTTACATATCTGAGATCCTCTGCCGTCATAATACTCCGACAATTCTTAACAGCCAGTAGAACAGTCCCAGAACCCAGCTTGTAAAGATTCCATACAGAATCACCGGACCTGCAATCGTAAATATCTTACAGCCGATTCCCATAACCTGTCCTTCTTTTTTGTATTCGATCGCCGGTGCTGCCACCGAATTGGCAAATCCGGTGATCGGAACCAGCGCTCCGGCTCCGCCCCATTTTGCAATCCTTGGATAGACATTGAATCCCGTCAGTACTACACTCAGAAATACCAGAAGCATAGAACACCAGCCGCCACTTATATCTTTATCTAATCCTGCCTTCTCACAGATATTCAAAATCCCCTGTCCCAGCACGCAGATTGCGCCTCCTGTTACGAATGCTTTTGTCATATTAGCAGGCAGATTATGCACCGGTGTTTTTTGCTTTACATAATTTTCATAAGCCTGCTGCTGTCTTTTTTTATCCATTTTTTACCACCTTTTCCAAAAAAACAGTAATGCTCCTAATCCTTTTCCAAAAGCGATTCCTATAATAATCGCTCCAATCCCTCTCACAAGCCGGATTCTCCTGATGAAGATCGGGAAGAGATCCAGCATCTCAGTAAGAGCCATCGCCCAGCATCCTACAAAGATTCCACCGAAAAGTCCCGCCAGCGGAACCAGCCAGCTTCCGTATGATAGACAGAGATGATTGCTCCGATACTGCCGCCCACTGCAATGGCATCTTCATAGAGCATAACATGCTCACCTGTATGTGTCCTGTCCGCAAAATCCGACACCACCCCCAGTCCGATAATAAAAGAAAATAAACCTCCGGCCGCCGTAATTCCGGCACTAAGTCCCAGAATTGCCAGTAATATGTTTTTCATCCACATCCAATTCTTTCTCCTTTCTGGAGTACGTTTCCACAAGCGTCGTCTGTATATCATTTTCATACAGTCGCATCTCTACCTCCATTGGTGTCGGATCTACCGACAGCCGTTTTTTACCGAAATGATTAAAGAATGTCAGAATTCCGATGATAATACCAATACAATACATAAATTCCAGAATCGTAAATCCATTCGACTTTGTTCCGGTCAGAAGTTCGTATATCTGTCCGAACATTTTTGTCACGCCTACATCATTATTGAATGCCATTGTTGAAAATGCCGCTCCGAAAAAACTGATCAGCACCACCATGACAATCTTCGCCACGTGAATAACTCCGCCTTTTCCATCCTGTTCTTCATATGTCACGATGAAATCCGTCTCCCCGATATTTTCCACAGAAGCCTCCGGATAGATTTCATGGATCTTCTGTATCACTTTTAAGACCGACATGACCACTCGTCTTTCCCTTTTATTATCCGGGTGATGAAATGTCAGAAGATGCGTACTTCTGATTCTAGCCAGCATTACAGGATTGGCGCATTCAATCTTCAATACATCTCCAAGCGTTACCGACTTTTTTGCGACCTCTATATTCCGGTCTGCTTTTATATATATATCATCAGAATTCGCGGTCATCTTCTTCACCTCCTGTTTATCTCATCATTTTTTGCAGTTATTTCCATTCTTTTTATCAGTGTTCCTTCATTGACTCCGTGATTGCCTCTTACATCATGGAAGTAATAAATCAGCCCGATGATCACTGCCAATGTCACAACAAAGATCAGGCACATCCTGATCTTTCTTCTGGCATCCTCCATCTTACTCACCCTTTCCATCCAAGTTTCATGAGTTAGTATGGCTGATTTTCCAGAATATATTCATGATGTGCCTGTCAGATACGTTCTCTTAGATTTTTTAATATTTTCTTTTCCATTCTGGAAACCTGAACCTGGGAAATTCCCATTTCCTTTCCTACCTGAGTCTGTGTCTTTTCGGCAAAATATCGCAGATAGATCAGTTTTCTTTCTTCTTTATCCAGACTTGTCAGAAGCTCTTTTAACAGCAGATGATCCAGTACTCTTTCTTCCGCACCGTCCTCCTTTCCTACTTTTTCCATCAGTGAAATCTCCTGTCCTTCTTTTTTGTATACCGGCCGGTGTAGTGATTCCACATCCGTACATGCATCCATCGCCATCGTAAGTTCTTCCGGTGACACATCAAGATACTCTGCAAGTTCTGTGACCGACGGCTCCCTTCCAAGCTTTCTTCCGAGTACTTCCTGGGCCTGATATCCTTTATAAGACAGTTCTTTTAACGACCGGCTTACCTTTATCATCCCATCATCTCTTAAGAAGCGCTTGATTTCTCCACTGATCATCGGAACAGCATAAGTTGAGAATTTCACTTCATAACTCAGATCAAACTTGTCGATTGCTTTCAGTAATCCAATCGTTCCGATCTGAAACAGATCTTCCAGCTCTGTTCCCCTTCCCGTAAATCTTCTTACAATACACCAGACCAGTCCTGTATTTTCCTCCACAATCTGAGCTCTTGCTTCTTCATCCCCTTCGTGAGATTTCTGAATTAAAGCGATTGTGTGGTCCATACCTTTCGTCCTTTTCCAATTGTTTTCTGCATTTTCACAATAGTTCCTTTTCCCGGCTTTGAACTTACTTCTACCTGATCCATGAAAGCTTCCATAAAAGAAAATCCCATCCCGGACCGGTCAAGCTCCGGTCTTGTAGTAAATAACGGTTCCATCGCCTTCTTTACATCTTCCATTCCTTTTCCATGATCTTCTATCTCGATATACAAAGTATCCCCGCATGTCTTACAACGAAGCGTGATCTTCTCTATCCGGCTTTCGTATCCGTGGATGATCGCATTGGTTACAGCCTCTGATACCGCAGTCTTTACATCTGCTACTTCCTCCACTGTCGGATTCAGCGATGTCATAAATGCAGCAACCGCCACTCTTGCAAATGCTTCATTGGATGAATAACTGTCAAAAATAATCGTCATTTCATTGGTATTTTCCATTTATTTCTCCTCCTCATAAATCTGCATAATCTTTGTTACTCCTGACATCATAAGAATCTTCCTGATCCTCTCGCTTGTATGTACCGCACACACTTCACCGCCCAGCATATAGATCTTTCTGTACCGACCCATGATCACTCCGATTCCGGAACTGTCACAGAATTTTGTATCCGCAAAGTCAAAGATCACATAACGTATGTGATTGTGTTCAATCAGATGATCTGATTCTTTTCGTATCTCTTCTGCATTATGATGATCCAGCTCCCCCGGTAAAAATATAGTAAGACAATTTTCCTGTACCTGATATTTCATGTTATATACTCCCCTTACATACTTAAGTATAAAAGAAAAGGACATACACTTTACCGTGTATATCCTTTTCTTTCGTACATTTTCTAATTATTATTGTCTTTGGTCTTTTTGGCATTTTGTACATCAAGAGCATTCTGTGCCTCTGTTGCTGCCTCTGTCCCGTTATATTTTTCGATGATCTTCTGATAATACGTATTCGCCTTATCCTGCTTACCCTGTTTTTCATAGGACTGTGCAAGAAGAAGCATAGCCGCACCATCCTGATATCCTTCGTCCATCTGTACGACTTGCTCCAGATTCGTCACTGCCGTATCATAATTTGCCACCTGATAATTCTTCTGTGATGTTACATACAGACTCTCACAGACTCTTGGATATATCTTTCCTGTCAGTGTATCATACTCTTCTTTTCCCGATGCTCCAAGTGTCTCTGAATTAATCTTCAGAAGTTCCTCTGCCAGTGCCGAATTACTCATATCTCCGGTTGAATAATGAGATATAACGGTCATCAGTGATTCATAGCTTGTCTTTGTGATCTCTGCTGTCTGCTGCTGATTCTCTGCTTCTTTACTGCTGCTCCGGTAATTATCCAGCTCTTTTTTCAGTGCACTGATCTGTGATTTCTGAGTTGCGATCTGATCACTGAACTTAACGGTCTGCTTATTCAGCTTACTCTGTCTTGATGCAGACACAGCCGGCATGATTAAGAATCCCATAACTGCCACACCTACAATAACACCGATTGCAATATTAACCATTGTATGTAGGCCGACATTATCTTTTAATCCTGAAGCAACCGGTTGAATGATTGTCTCATTTCCGATATTATAAGTAACTGTCTGTCTGCCCTTTTTCTTCTTTCCGGTATCTTTATCGTCTATCAGGCGAATGTTTCTTGACTTCCGTACCTGATTCAACTCATGCATGTAACGCATCGTGATATCGTCGGTCTTATCCAGTTTGTGAGCGATCCGGATATTCTTTCTTGCTTCTGCATACTGTTCTTCCATAATGTAAAGGAGCGCCAGAAGCTGGTATGCTTTCACATACGTCGGATGCATCTCGATTGCTTTCTTAAGCTGCATAACTGCCAGATCTTCACATCTCTGATAACAGTAATCCAAAGCCTGATTATATCTTTTTATAGCCTGATTGATTCTGTCCAGATCATCTCTTTTTTCTTTTACTTTCTGGATATAATAATTCGCAATATTCTCCTTAGGCTGAAGATTCTTGCTTAAGACCCATTCTGCCAGCGCTTCTACCACATCGCCTCGTCCATAATAAACAAGTCCCAGAAGATTTCTTGACGCAATATTATCTCTGTTATATTGTAAACTCTTCTTAAGCGATGTAATGGCACCGGTCAGATCCCGGATATTCGCTTTGTTAAGTCCGTCATTATACCAGTAATTCGACTGATACGCCAGTTTTGTTGTGTAATCCATATACTTCCCTCTATATTCTCTCTACCGCAGTTTACTGTGGATCATCCTGCTTTGTCTGTTCGATTACTTCTCTTAAAAGATCTGTCATGTCTGTCAGATCATCCTGGTAAATCGCATCTCCCAGTTCCTCTACTTCCAGACTTGGCTGGAACTTCTTTAATTCTTCTTCAAAATCAAGCATCTATGGCACCTCCTGCCAGTAACTTCTTCATCATTCCTACGAGGTACAAAGAGCCAAGACAGTATATCTCTCCCGTCTCTCCCCGTTCATTCATTGCCGTTCTCACGGCATCTTCTAATCGTTCTTTACAGTACACCGGTCTGTCTGTGTATCTTCGGAAGACATCAGCAAGTTCCTCTGCCGGAACACCTCTTTCGTCCTCGATCTGTGTGACAACATAAGCTTTCACATCCAGATTCTCACACAGATATTCTATCATCTGATCGTACTTTTTATCCGATACTGCTGAAAATAGTAATACCATTTCTCCGCGTTCGGACTCATCCAGTGCTTTTACGCTTTCTACAAACGCTTCCATTGCGCCCGGGTTATGTGCACCGTCTACGGTAATATGTGCTCCTACCCGTTCCATTCTTCCTTCCCAGTGAAGTTCTGCAAGTGCTTCCTTCCACCGGTCCATATGTATCTCTTCTCCCGCGAGCAGATATTCCGACGCCTCCAGTGCAAGCTCTGCATTCATCGCCTGGTAACATCCGCACATCGGTACCTGAAAGATAACATCTTTATCATACGCACTCCGTCTGGAAAATGCAATATATTTGCGGTGAACTTCCTGAATTTCATACGCATTTTTCGTAACTTCTCTACAAGATACGCCCAGTTCCGAAGCTTTTGCCTTAATGACTTCCGCTGCTTTTTTACTGCTTCCGTCAAAGAACACCGGAACACCCGGCTTAATAATTCCGGCTTTCTCACCCGCAATCTTCTCGATCGTATCACCGAGGATCGCCGTATGATCCAGACTGATTGATGTTATGATGGCAAGTGCCGGATTGTCTATTGCGTTTGTCGCATCCAGCCGTCCGCCAAGTCCCGTCTCCAGAATGATATATTCTACATCTGTCTCTGCAAATGCTGTCATACCCATTCCAAATAGAAATTCGAAATACGAAGGATGTTCGATCCCGTCTTCCACCATCTGACGTACTATCTTTAAAACTTTTCGAAACACCTTCAGAAATGTCTCATTATCAATCTGTATATTATCTACCCGTATCCTCTCATTTACAGATACAAGATGAGGGGATGTAAAGAACCCTGTTCTCTTCCCCTCTGCCATAAGTATGGCCTGTAAGTATGCACATACAGACCCTTTTCCATTTGTACCGGCGACGTGGACAATTTTTCTGTCCGCCGCCGGATTACCCAATCTTTTTAAAAACGTTTTTGTGTGCTCCAGCGTATGTTTCTTTGTAAATTTCGGAATTTCTTCGATATACGCTGCTGCCTCTTCATATGTGAACGTTTCCGGTTCTTTTTTAGTTAACATCATAATCCTGATCCACCCAAGATTTGCTCTTATCGGTTGCTGTGCCTTCCTGTTTTACAAGCTGTCCGTTCTGATATGTGTACTTATCCGACATCCGGAATATCGTATCACTGGAACCAACCTGTCCAACCTGAATCACATCACCGTCTTTTAATTCTGTCTCCGACAGATTAATACGCGTATTATTCAGGAAACTACTCTTCTGCTTTTCACCATTGACATATACGCGGCTGTATTTTGTGAAGTTCTCACCGTACAGACTATATCCACTGTTCAACTGTGGAACAATACTGCTCAGTGACACATTACGGATTCCCATCACCATATGGCCTTCGGTGATTGGTGCTTTTCCGTTATATACATACTGCTTTCCATACAGGATATCATACTGCAGGAGTTCCAGATCTGAAAGGTAATTCTTTGTTCCTTTTCTCTGCTGATGATAATTGAATACGGTACCGGAATGGATATCCAGTCTGTTCAGTACCTCTGACATCAGCTGATATGCCGGGATATTCTTATCATCCTTCTGAAGTCCGATATTATCCCAGATTACATAATTCGTATTATATAAGTAACGGCTCTTTAAGTCTTCTGCCTTCAGTCCCATAGTCGGAAGATGGTCTCCGTAGAATACGACAACAGATGGTTCATTTCTTTCTTCCACTGCCTTGATCAGATCACCTACAAACTGATCCATCTCATAGACCTGGTTAACATAATATTCCCATTTATTTTTCAGCGCTTCGTCTTCGATTCCTTCAACCTTGATCTTCGGATTCTCGATCACCTGTGTCTCCGGATAGTTTCCATGTCCCTGTACACTGACAGTAAATACAAAATCTTCCTGTTTTGTTGTATCCATGGCTTCCATAATATGCTGTGTCAGGATCTCATCTTTTGCCCATCCATTCTCTGTCGTCTGCAGGACATTCATAAACTCCTTACTGGTAAATGTATCAAATCCCATGTTATTAAATACATTGGCACGGCTGTAGAAATTTCCTGTGTTATCATGTAATGCATGTGTTCCGTATCCAAGAGAGGCAAGCGCTGTCGCCGCACTCTCCGTCGGATGTTTTTTTGAATAGGTCTTATACGGATATTCTCCAGGTCCGAAATAACGAAGGTTCATACCTGTCAGCACTTCAAACTCTGTATTTGCCGTACCTGCTCCTACAGACGGTACTTTAAAATATCCGTTTGAATAATTCTGATATAAATTGTGCAGATTCGGGCATGCATCTTCAGATGTGGTGAAAAACTCTGCGTTTGCAACGTCAAAATATGACTCCAGCTGCACAACAATGATATTCGGAAGTTCATCAGAAGAACGGCTCGTAGCCGTCTGATTTAATTCTCCGTCCTTGTCAATCTTTGCCATTGCTTTCTTCGTATATCCATTTGGCTCACTGATTCCCGTGTTAAAAAGACTTGCCGAGAAGCAGTATGGAAGACCATAATCCTCATAAGCAAATGCAATATTTCCAAAATAAGTAGATACCACTCGTTTATCTATTGCTATATTCGTTACAAAAGTGTAAAGAACGCCACATACAATAATTCCGATCAGTGCTGCAATATGATGTATCTTACCTGCATACTGCCCACCGCGTCTCCACATAGATATCAGCCAGATCAGAAGTGCTACCGCTCCGACAGCGATCACAACCACTTCAAATCCATTACAATAATTATTGATCAGCGCAATTCCATCCCCTGCGATCTTAAGATCCTGTGCATTGAACGGTGTAACTCTCTTTAACAGGATATAACCATTCGCGATTCCAAGAATCACCCAGATCGCACCGATGATCATACGGACAAATATCCTTCGTTTGAACAGATATACAATCGAAAATGTCACAAAGATCATAAATGCATTGTATAAAAATACCATCGGTGTTCCTGTCATATAGTCCCAGGCTGCAACAACGGAGTGTCTGGAAATTGCTTCTATTACAAAGTTAATGATGCATGCAAGCAACGCATGAAATATCAAAGAGAATCTATTCATGAATGCATAGACCGGCTGCATCTTCTTTGCAAATGCACTGTTGCGTCTTGCTTCCAGTATTCTCTCACGTCGTTCATGTCTGCCTTTCCAGTATGCAATGACATCCTCTTTCTTCAAATTTTTTATTTTGCGGATTTTACCCTTGATATCCGGTTTTTTTAACTGAAGTTTTTTCATATAATCCCCTTTGATATCTAATCCGCAGTTATCCTGTTACCGATAACTGCGGAAATGTATTGTTTATGACTGTTTTGCTTTTAATCCTTCCAGTCTTTCTTTTACCTGTGCCATCATCTGCTGGTAGGTCTCCAGTTTGTCTCTTTCTTCCTGAACCTTTGCAGCAGGTGCTTTACTTACGAATTTCTCGTTATTTAACATACCGTTAGAACGTGCGATTTCTTTGGTAAGTCTTGCCTCTTCTTTTGTCAGACGCTCGATCTCCTGTTCAAAGTCGATCAGCTCTTCCAGTGGAAGGTATACGGTTGCATCCGGAACTACGATAGATACTGCATCGTCTGCAATACCGCTCTTGTCTTTCTGGATTACCAGTTCGTTCAGAGCTGCCATGTTCTGTGCAGCATGTCCAAGAAGTGCAAGTCCTGCTCCCAGTTCTTCATCCTCACATACAACGAATGCTGTAGCTTTTCTTGAATTTGGAACGTTCATCTCGGCACGTACGTTACGGATTCCGCGGATGATCTCTTTGTAGTGGTCTACAATGTTCTCATCTACTGGGAAGTTCCACTCTTCTTCATATACCGGCCAGTCAGACATCATCAGTGATTCTTCTTCCGGTACTAACTTGCTGTAGATCTCTTCTGTAACGAACGGCATATATGGATGCAGCAGTTTCAGTGATTTCTTCAGGACTTCTCTTAATGTCCACAGTGCCGCATTGGCTGCTTCCGGATCTTCATCTGCATGATAGATCGGATATTTTGCCATCTCAATGTACCAGTCACAGAACTCATCCCACATAAAGTCGTAAATCTTGGAAAGTGCGATACCAAGTTCGAACTTATCCATATTTTCTGTAACATCTTTTACAAGGCTGTTGCATTTTGACATGATCCAGCAGTCTGCAGGACGTTTTTCAAAGTTCGCCGGTTTCTTCAATTCTTTTTCATCCAGGTTCATCATGATAAATCTGGAAGCATTCCATACTTTATTGGCAAAGTTACGGCTTGCCTCTACACGTTCGTTATAGAAACGCATATCGTTACCAGGTGCATTACCTGTCATCAGTGTCATACGAAGTGCATCTGCACCATACTGATCGATGATCTCCAGTGGATCGATACCATTTCCAAGAGATTTACTCATCTTACGTCCCTGAGAGTCACGGACCAGACCGTGGATAAATACGGTGTGGAACGGTGCCTTTCCGGTATGCGCGTATCCTGAGAATACCATACGGATTACCCAGAAGAAGATGATGTCATAGCCTGTTACCAGCACATCTGTCGGATAGAAGTAATCCAGATCCTCTGTCTGATCCGGCCATCCGAGTGTTGAGAATGGCCACAGTGCGGAACTGAACCATGTATCCAGTGTATCTTCATCCTGTGTAAAGTGTGTGCATCCACATTTCGGGCATTTCTCCGGTGCGCCGTGTCCGACAACAACTTCACCACACTCATCACAGTAGTAAGCCGGGATTCTGTGTCCCCACCAGATCTGACGGGAAATACACCAGTCACGGATATTCTCAAGCCAGTGCAGGTAGATCTTGTTGAAACGTTCCGGTACGAATCTTAAATCGCCGTTCTTGATTGCTTCGATGGCTGGTTTTGCCAGTTCTTCCATCTTAACAAACCACTGCTGCTTGATCATTGGCTCTACAGTTGTATGGCAGCGGTCATGTGTTCCTACGTTATGAGAATGTGGAACAACTTTTACCAGGTATCCCTGCTCTTCCAAGTCAGCTACCATTGCTTTTCTTGCTTCGTAGCGGTCCATTCCGGCATATTTTCCACCATACTGCTCATTGATCGTTGCATCATCGTTCATGATGTTGATCTCCGGCAGGTTGTGACGTTTTCCGACTTCAAAGTCGTTAGGGTCATGTGCCGGTGTGATCTTAACCGCACCTGTTCCGAATTCTTTGTCTACATAGTAGTCGGCAACGATCGGAATCTCTCTGTCTGTCAGAGGCAGTTTACACATTTTTCCTACGATGTCTTTGTATCTTTCATCATCCGGGTGAACTGCGATTGCAGTATCTCCAAGTAATGTCTCCGGACGTGTGGTTGCGATCTCCAGATAATCATCTGTTCCAACGATTGGATATTTGATGTGCCAGAAGAATCCGTCCTGTTCCTCATGTTCAACTTCTGCATCGGAAAGAGAAGTCTTACATACCGGACACCAGTTGATGATTCTGGATCCTTTGTAAATATATCCTTCGTTGTATAATTTGATGAATACTTCTTCTACGGCTTTGGAACATCCTTCGTCCATTGTGAAACGTTCTCTGTCCCAGTCACAGGATACACCTAATTTTTTTAACTGTCCTTCGATAGTTCCGGCGTATTCTTCTTTCCACTGCCATGTTCTTTCCAGGAATTTCTCTCTTCCTAATTCTTTCTTGTCAATTCCTTCTTCTTTTAACTGATTTGTAACCTTAACCTCAGTAGAGATAGCCGCATGGTCTGTTCCCGGAATCCAGAGTGCATTGTATCCCTGCATTCTCTTATAACGGATCAGGATGTCCTGCAGTGTATTATCCAGGGCATGTCCCATGTGAAGCTTACCTGTAATGTTCGGTGGCGGCATTACTGTAGTAAATGGTTTCTTGCTTCTGTCTACTTCGGCGTGGAAATATTTGTTATCACACCATTTTTCATATAATTTTGCTTCAATCGCTTTGGGATTGTAAGTCTTTTCCAGGTTTTCGCTCATAGTTTTCTCCTCATTTCACACATTTTTCACATTTTTTTATTAAATGAAAAAACCCTTTACATCGACGTAAAGGGCGATTGTAGTCGCGGTACCACCTTCATTATATAGGAAGAAATCCTTCGCTATATATCTCATCTTATTCTTTAACGGGAACGACTCCGGGATGAACTAATTCTACTTTATCATAAGTTACAGGTTCATTCATCCGGCTCCGAAGCTACCTTCCGACGTCTCGTATTCCTTAAGTGTCTCTCAGCCGATGGATCACTCTCTCTGGTATGGACGAACTTACGTGTACTCCTCTTCATCAATGCCTTTACGTATAAACTACTGAATATGATAGCCATCGAATCCCCATTTGTCAAGGATTTTAGGGATTTTTCAGAAACTCTTAAGGGTTACACCAATCCGAAACACTTCATGATATAGAGCCATCCCGTCAGGGTAAATGCGCTGCACATAGTCGTCAGCATAACTACACTCGAAGACACAACTCCTTCATGTCCCATATTCTTAGCCATAACATAACTGCTGACTGTTGTTGCCGATCCGAGCATGACTAAGATTGCGATCAGTTTCTCTCTTCGAAACCCGGTTGCCACTGCAAGCGGCATGAACACTGCTACAAATCCCACTAATTTGATAAACGCAGCGATCACGGTCGGTTTAATCTTGCCAAATGCTTTCTTAATGTCAAATGTAGCTCCCATCGCCATCAGTCCCATCGGTGTTGCTACGCCGCCGATACTGCTGACGGCCTTATGTAAGATCACCGGCATCGGAAGTTTCAGTGCCGACCATAACAGACCTGCTACAATACCGATGATGATTGGATTCGTAATGATACCGATCAGTGTCTTCTTGATCAGTGCTTTATCCATGCCTTTTTGTCCCGGCTTGAAAAATGACAGTACAACCACCGCCATAATATTATAAAGCGGCACACTTCCAATGATCATAAGCGGTGCCTGACCGGAATTACCATAGATATTCTGGATAAATGCGATCCCCAGAAGTGCCGCACTGCTTCTGTACGCTCCCTGGATAAATTCTCCCTGAATACTTCTGTCTTTCAACAGGCAGGAGATTCCGATTGCGATCGTGATACTGATCAATGTAATAATAAAACAGAAGATTACAAATTTCGTATCCCACGCTTCCTTGATATCTACGACCGCCAGATCGCCGAATAATAATACCGGCAGTGGTATTCGGAAGACGAATTTGTTCATCTTATTGGCAAACTCTTCGTCCATCCACCCGATCTTATTGAAGAACAGTCCCAGTATCATCATTAAGAAAATGGGGACTGTTGCATTTAAACTGAATAGCAGATTGTCCATTTCTTTATTTCCTCTCTTGTTCCTTTACTCTTATGCAAATATCTTCTTATATATATTATAGTCCTCTTCTTTAAATACGTTGAAAATCACTCTTTCCAGTTTTGAAGAAGACAGATACTTGTCCACTGTCTTCACCGCAATCTCTGCCGCCAGTTTATTCGGGAAATGGAATTCTCCCGTTGAGATACAGCAAAATGCAATCGACTTAAGTCCTTCTTTTTCCGCCAGTTTCATACAATTCAGATAACACGACTTTAATTCTTCTTCCTGCTTTTCTGTCACCTGCATGCCAACAATCGGACCTACGGTATGGATGACATGTTTCGCCGGGAGATTATATCCTTTTGTAATCTTCGCTTTTCCGGTCGGTTCTTCATGTCCTTGTGCTTCCATAATCTGTGCACATTCATTACGAAGCTGGATACCTGCTGCCGAATGGATCGCATTGTCGATGCATCCATGACACGGCACAAAACATCCAAGCATCTGGCTGTTCGCCGCATTTACGATCGCATCTACGGAAAGTCTTGTAATATCTCCCCGCCAGAGAGATATCTTATCCACATTCTTGATCGTCTCACATGGGAATTGTCCACCGATAGTCGGAAGTTGTCCCCATTCTACGATTCCTTTCTGTTCTGCTTCTTCCTTTAGCAGTTCATCCTGGATCCTGGTATACTCCGGATCTGCCTCGCCCGGCCAGCGGACATTCATAAGACTTCTTAGAAGTCTTCTTCTCCCGGTATAATCTACCGGATCTGCAAGTGATGCATAACCTGTATTTTCTTTTTTCAGATAGTCGATCAGTATTCTTACTCGTTCTTCCCGGTTCATATGGTCTAATACGCCTTCTTTCTTGATTCTTACTTATTTAGAAATCTTATTTATTTTCATCGTTGTTATATATATTTCTTAATTTCAGAATATGCCTCGAACAACTGCTCATACGATGTTCTGCAGTTCGCCGGACTCGTAGACGGCAATCCAATTGCCATAATCCCAGTCTTAGGATAGCAAAATTTCTTATATAGTTGAAATGCTTTCGTTCCTGTCGTAAAAATGGCCTTAATATCTGCACATTCAAGGATCCGGCTCAGATCATTCGGCTGTGGATTACGGATACTGCTGTCATCTGCTCCTTTAATATCACACCCCGCCAGCACATCCCAGACTGCAATACCATTTCTTAATGCAAATGCGATCTTGCCCTCTCTCGTCTCCGGATACGCTTCGCCACAGACATCGGATACAACTTTCCAGAATCTGTTTCTTGGGTGTCCATAGTAGAATCCGACTTCTCTGGATTTCGGCGATGGCATAGTTCCGAGCATCAGAATCTTAGAATGTTCATTATAGATTGGCTCAAAATTGTGGATAATGTGTTGTGTTTCCATGTCTGAATTAACTCCTCTGTTTTCTATTGTATTCCATACATCTACGGAAAAAGACATTACTTTTATGATAGCATGCCCCATATAATATTTCCAGTATGCTATCCGTATGTAATGTAAAACACCTATAATCAATCCGATTACTGCTCTAAAAGATACAGGATGTAAAATATAACCTTTCTCATACCTGTTACATTTACATCCTGTTCATTCACTCTGTTACATTTCTATATCTTCTGTATCAAATGTTCCGAATACTTCATTATAAAAATCTGTTACTCATTTACATCTATCCTTTTTTGGTCTTTCCACTTTATTATAAATCCAGCAAGCAGGAATATCACACCCGCCCCGGCAAATATACAGCCCATCCAGAAATATGACTTTAACCCTATATCTACCGTACGCCCCAGCATCTTGTCCGATAAGAAGCCCATAGTCCGGCTTCCCATAACTCCTATAAGTCCGGCAAAAATTCCTCCACAAATCCAACTTTCCACTCCGAGTGAAAATAATCCTCTGTGTCTTGGATACCCAAGCAATACCGTCAGGATTGCACAGAGCAGAACTGCTGCTCCCGATACAGCCCGGCAGGTCGTTGATACCAGCGTCGTATATAATCTGGCAACTTTCCCCTGTATCGTACTGGTATCTTTCATATTACCATACAGATTAGATGCATAACTATTCAGTACATCCTGAACGTCATCCATCTCATCTTTTAACTGCTGTTTCATAAGTTTCAGCATATCTTCCGTTAACTCTGGATTTGAATCCTTAATTTCTTTCATGCTGTCTTCCAGTAACTGATTCAGTTCTTTGGAAATATCTACATCCTTATATCCCGTTCCTTTTGAAAGATCATTCACCATTTCATCCATGACCTTTTCTGTAATTTTCTGTACTTCCTCGTTCTTCTCAATCTTGTTCTGTATCTTCGCAATCCACTGTGTATCATCTGCTCCTGCATAGCCAAATACTGCATCCATCATTCTGTGAGAGATTGCCGTATCAATCCCTGCCTGACTGATTGCTTTGACAAGTACCTGCTTTGCAAGCAGACTTCCTCCAAGTACCGACACACTTATAATGAAGAGGATACCGATCAGTACACTTAATATTCTTTTACCAATTCCCATGATTTCTTCCTTTCTTTATGATTCATTAATTCGCCGTAACTAATCTATATACTTCTATTAAAAACGCATCTGCATGAATTGTCAATTTATATTTTTTAATATATTTATCTTATTTTTCTATTTCTGCATATCACTTCTTTCTTTACATTGTTCGGCAAGTAATTGTTTGTTATAATAATGTGAGATATTATGATCAATAACATACGGGCAAAGGAATGATTTTCATGAATGAAACGAACTTATCTTTAAAATATCTGATCGATCAATTGCATAAAGAACAGACCCTGACCAAAGAAGAATGGATCACACTGATCGAGGGACACACTCCGGAACTTTCCGAATATCTCTTTTCCCTGGCCCGCGAAGAACGCCACCGTTATTATGGACACGATATCTACGTCCGCGGTCTGATCGAATTTACCAATTATTGTAAAAACGACTGTCTGTACTGCGGTATACGGAAAAGCAACGGCAACGCACACCGGTACCGCCTGTCAGAAGCCGATATCCTAAAGTGCTGTAAGGAAGGTTATGAACTTGGATTCCGCACCTTTGTCCTGCAGGGCGGCGAAGACGGATATTATACAGATGAACGCATCATCCATTTGATCCGGATAATTAAAGAACGCTATCCCGACTGTGCCATTACACTTTCCATCGGGGAAAAATCCAAAGATAGCTATCAGGCTTACTATGATGCCGGCGCCGACCGCTATCTTCTGCGGCATGAAACTTATAACCACGAACATTACAGAAAGCTTCATCCACCGAACCTTAGTCCTGAACACAGGCAGCAATGTCTGCGGGATTTAAAGGACATCGGTTATCAGATTGGCTGCGGATTCATGGTTGGCTCTCCTTACCAGACTTCGGAACACCTTGCAGAAGACATGCTCTTCATGAAAGAACTGAATCCACACATGATCGGAATCGGTCCGTTTATCCCACATCATGACACTCCGTTTGCCGGAGAATCTGCGGGAACACTGGAACTTACTTTATATATGCTCGGCCTGATCCGGCTGATGATCCCGAAGGTTTTACTTCCTGCCACAACCGCACTTGGAACCATCCACCCAAAGGGGCGTGAACTTGGAATCCTGGCAGGCGCCAATGTCGTAATGCCGAACCTTTCACCAACGGAAGTACGGAAAGATTATCTTCTATATGATAATAAGATCTGTACCGGTGATGAATCCGCCCAGTGCAGACACTGTCTGGAAATGCGGATGAAATCCATAGGCTATCAGGTTGTAACAGACCGTGGCGATTCTTTGAATATTTAGGTAACATCAACTTTTTATACAGTCAGCTTTTATATACAGCTGTCAGAAAGTGAGGAACACATCATGAGTTTAAACGACACACCTTCTTCAGAACGTATACATATCGGGATCTTCGGCAGACGCAATGCCGGAAAATCAAGTCTTATTAATGCTCTCACCGGGCAGAATCTTGCGATTGTCTCCGATGTGCGCGGAACAACGACCGATCCTGTATTCAAATCCATGGAGCTGCTTCCACTGGGCCCTATCGTCATGATCGACACTCCGGGGCTCGACGATGAAGGCGAACTTGGAAAACTCCGCATTCAGAAAGCTTATCAGGTCCTGAACAAGACCGACATCGCTGTGCTCGTGATCGATGGCACCTCAGGAATTACGCCGCAGGACAATGCGATCCTTACACGCATACAGGATAAAAATATTCCCCTCTTACTCGTCCTTAATAAAGCCGATCTGGTATCGGAACATACACATCAGGAAATGATCGTGTCCACTCATCTGAAATATAAGATTCCTTTAGAGCATATCCTGTGGACCAATACAACTGAAAATCTTCATATTCATGAGTTGAAAGAACGTCTCGGAACTTTAGTCCCTGCGGAAGAATCTTCCAGGTTCATCGTCCGGGATCTTGTAACCCCCGGAGATTTCATTGTACTTGTTGTTCCGATCGATTCTGCCGCGCCAAAGGGAAGGCTGATTCTCCCACAGCAGCAGACGATCCGCGATCTTCTGGATGCCGGAACTACTGCAATCGTTGTAAAGGAAACAGAACTTAAAAGTACGCTGGATTCACTCGGGAAAAAGCCTGCACTGGTGATTACCGACAGTCAGGCATTTAAAGAGGTTGACAAAGATACTCCTTCCGATATCCCGCTTACTTCTTTCTCCATTCTTTTTGCAAGATATAAGGGGAATCTGGAAACCGTCGTCCACGGCGCAAGAGCACTGGACACGCTGGAAGACGGAGATACGATCCTGATCAGCGAAGGCTGTACACACCACCGCCAGTGTGACGATATCGGTACTGTCAAGCTGCCACGCTGGGTTCGTGAATATACGGGAAAAGATATAGATTTTGAATTTACCAGTGGAACTGAATTTCCACTGAAGCTGAACCATTATAAAATGATCATTCACTGCGGTGGCTGTATGCTGAATGAGCGCGAAATGAAATATCGCCTAAAATGCGCCGGTGACGCCTCTGTACCAATCACCAATTACGGAACTGCGATTGCTTATATGAAAGGGATACTTGAACGCAGTATTGAGATATTCCCACAGTTACGAAAATAAACAAAGTAATGAATAACAAAAGGAGATTTTTATGCAGATCAGAAAAGCGACAATGAATGATCTTCCGGACATCCTTGCAATCTATGCTTATGCCCGGAAATATATGAAAGAACACGGCAATCCGGACCAGTGGCGGGACAGTTATCCTCCGGTTTCACTTACCACACAGGATATCCAGTCCGACTGCTTATATGTCTGCATCATTCAGATAGAAGAAGATGAGCAAATCGGAGGCGTATTCTATTTTCACAGGGAAGAAGACCCTGATTACCAGACAATTGACGGTTCCTGGTTAAATGACAGACCCTATGCCGTTGTTCACAGAGTTGCCACGGCACCTGGTACAAAGGGCGTAGCTACCTTCTGTCTGAACTGGGCTTATGAACAGTTCCCAAATATTAAAATTGATACACACGATGATAATATTCCCATGCAGCATCTGCTCGTCAAATTAGGCTTCACCTGCTGCGGGCATACTACCCTGCAAAACGGTGATATCCGCCTGATCTATCAAAAAGCTGACTAAATAGAACCCGGCAGCCGGTGTAGAGAATACAATCTGTGTCTGTGTCTTTCCGAAATGCTGGAGCTGTCCGATGAATCCATCCAACTCAATCGTACTCGGGAATGCCACCTTCATAAGCATAGAATTCTTCTTGTTATAACTACAAGAAGGCGGCAACACTTGGAATTTAATGCACCCTTC
>OLGA01001119.1_pt1 | contig 21787 bp, 18 predicted proteins | sample 1604881 | NCBI WGS metagenome assembly OLGA01 (sample SAMEA3888896, study PRJEB22519) | human gut metagenome | biome: human gut; feature: human-associated habitat; material: faeces | place: Denmark | collected 2009 | reverse complement strand
GAAAATGAAGATTTTTCACCTCAAAGAACATTTCAAACAATTCAAAACAGCTTCTCAGTTATGATTGAAAATTTTGAACATTCAATTATATTCATAGGGCTACATTCTTGGAGGTGGGCCCATCGGGCCGCGGCCCATTCCTGGGCCCATACGACGGCCGCCTTTGCCACCGAAGTTGCCGAAGCGGTAGGTCAGGGAGACCACGATGTAGCGGCCGAGGGTGTTGTTCAAAGTCTCCGTGTGATAGTTCGAAGAATCTGACACCGAGAGATTCTTGGCCTGATCAAGGATGTCGTAGGCGTTCAGGGCCAACGTGAATTTATCCTTGAACAGCATCTTGGTGATCTTGGCGTTCAGAATCAGTTGGGTTCCCTGATCAGTGGTGTAGCCATTGTACCAATTGTAGTTGCCGTCAGCCACGATTCCGAGGCCGCCTGGGACTGTCCAGTTCATCGAGGCGGAAACCTGATTGCTCCACGTCATATTCGTGGACTGGTTGGCGATCGTGTACCAGGACTTTGACATCCTGGTGCGGCCACCGGCGGTAAGTTCCACGATGTCATTGCGGTAAGTAAGACGAAGTCTCTCCATGAGACCGACTGTCTGAAGCTTGTTCAAAGTGAAGTCAAGCGAGTGGAAATCCTCAAGGAACTTGTCGGCGAGGAAATTCTCCGCATCATAATTGTCACCTTCGTAGTATTTGCCCATGTCGAATGAGGAAGAACCCACATAAGACGATGACTTGGAATAACTTGCCCTGGACATCAGGAACACACTGAAGTTGGACTTCGCTATAGGCGAGTTCAACATGATTCGGAAGCTGCCGTTGTAGGAGTCCTTTCCATTGACAGGAATGGAATATTGCGCTCCGTTTGTCCCGTACCACTGCGCGTTCACAATCGGATTCTTAACTATTCCACCGTCGAGACCAGCGTTAACAGAAAGGAAATTTTTCTTGTTGGTATGACGGAAATCACTCCTGAAACTATGGTTGAAATACGGTTCAAGGTACATGTTACCGAAAGAGACACTCAACGGATTTGTGTTGTCAGGAACCCTCATGAGTTGGCTTACCGACGGTTGCTGCGAGCGGCCGAAATAGAACCCACGCACATTGGTGTTGTCATCTATGTCGTACCACAGCATGGCCTGAGGAGCCCAGTTCAAAACGTGGTTGTCATAGGTGTCAAAGCCGGTGGTCTCATTATGGGTATCGGTCGGGTTGGCGCTCACACCGGCCTGAGCGCGAAGCTTGTCCTTCTGGTAGACGAAGTTGGCGCCGATGGTCTGGTTGACATAGCGGTTGACAATCTCACTGGAATACACATCATTAAGTACTTCCCCATTAGGATTATAGACGAGATTTGAGGCCCCGAAGTCCGAAACCACCCCGCTGTCGTAAGTGTTCTTTGTGGAAGTGCTCCGGTTCCACGATGCCTCATAGTTGGCCTCGACGAAGAATCCCTTGCCGAGAGGTTCGGTATAGGTCAATCGTCCACTCAATGACTGAGAGTTCTGCTCTTGGTTGTAACGCTGGTTGATGATGGAATCCGAAGCGGTCTCGAACTCATCGAAAGTCCTTGTAAGAGACTGGTTGAATCCATCCATGTCATTCCCGCTGAAGTTGTAACGCGCGTTGAAAGAGAGGGTTCTGCCAGCCTTGCCGAGTTTCTGCCGGAAGAGGAAGAAGCCATTGGTCTTCCAGTTCTGGTTCGAGCCCGTGTTGCTCGTGAAGCCTTCGTTGGTCCGCGATGCCACACCGTTTCTCTCGGTCAAAGTGGAAAACTCCGAGATTTCATTGAAATCTCCATTGCCGAAGCTGACCTGAGGCTGGAAAAGAATCGAGGTGTTCTCCGAGAACTTATGCTCCATACGGACTCCGAAACGATGGCCGTCGGAATTGGTCGTGTTGGATCCCTTGTTGTTGTAGATAAGATTGTGGTCATCAAGATAGGTGATCTTCCGGCTTTCTTCCTCCACATAAGTCTCGTTGTTATTGTAGAGGTAATTGCCACCCAGATCCATCTTGCCGTCGAACAGGGAAGTGTTGCCGTTCAGACCACCCATCCAGGAAGTCGTGATTCCGTTGCCTGGTCCCCAGCCACGGCTGCCGCGGCCCATTCCACCGCCGCCTCCGCGCATTCCCTGCATCATACTTCCGGCCAGATCATTGAATCCACGGTTGTTGGTGTTGTTGCCGTTGATCACCACGCTGAGTTGGTTCTTATCCGTGAAACGTCCCAGGAAACCGGCTCCTTGGTAACGCCAGTCACCGTTTCCGGATGAGAGTTCCGAGCCAGAGACCTGCTTGCGGACATCGTGTCCCGCTCCGGCCATAACATTACCGAAGAGGCCGTTCATCATTCCCTTCTGAATGGAGAGGTCGATTATCGTCTCATCGTTGCCGTCATCGATGCCGGTGAACTCAGCCTGCTCGGACTTCTTCTCCACGACCTTAACCTTGTCGATGATCTTCGCGGGAATATTCTTGGACGCAAGCTGTGGGTCGTCAAGGAAGAATGTCTTGCCGTCAATTGTTATCTTGCTTATTGTCTGACCGTTCGCAGTGACGGTTCCATCCTCGGAAACCTCCACGCCCGGAAGCTTCTTCAACAGGTCCTCCAGGACATCGTTCTCGGTCGTCTTGAAAGACGAGGCGTTATATTCAATGGTATCCTTCTTGATCACGATCGGGTTGCCGGCGGCGGAGACGCTTGCGGCGTCCAGCACCTGCTTGTCCGGATCCATCTTCAACGCTCCCAGATCCAGTTTCCCTTTGACCTCAATATCCTTGGTCAGAGGCTTGTAGCCAAGGAGTTCCGCCTTCAGGACATATTTTCCGGCGGCGACTTTGTCAAAAACCGTCTTTCCCTTGTCGTCACTCAAGGCATACTTGTAGGGTTTTGTGTTGCCTGGCTTAGAGATTGAAACGGTCGCGAATCCGACCGCCTCCCCGGTGGAGGAATCCGTAAGCGACAATGTGACCGTGCCGCCTCCCTGGGCGAAAGCCAAAGAAAAAGCCGACATAACGCCGGCGACAAAAGTGATGAATTTCTTTAAGTTCATAAGGAATACTCAACTAATCAACCTAACGCTACCTTTGACAGAGAAGCGCGGCGATGGTTTAATCCTTACAAAGAAAAAACTTCATTTCACCCGGTCCGGATGATCCTTGACGAACTTCTCCCAGCCTCCCGAGCCTTTCACCTTCGCCAGCGGACTGGAAATCGAGTAGTAATGGCAAAGGGCGATGGCGAGCGCGTCCGTGGCATCCAGATGTTCCGGCTGGAAGTCCACGTTCAACGTCTTGCGGAGCATCACGCTCACCTGCTCCTTGGACGCGGCTCCGTTGCCGGTGATCGCCTGCTTGGCCTCCCGGGGAGCATATTCATGAATATCAGTGATGCCATATTCAAGAGCGGCGAGCATCGCGGCCCCCTGCGCGCGCCCAAGCTTCAGGATGACCTGCGCGTTCTTGCCGTAGAATGGTGACTCCAGCGCCATTTCGGTGCCGTGGTAGGTCTTGCAGACTTCGGTGACGGTGTCGTAGATCTGACGGAGTTTTGAATATGCGTCCGCCTCATTCCGCAGGTCCAGCACGCCCATATCCACGAACACAGGCTTGCCGCTGATGACATCAATAACCCCGAAACCAAGGAGATTGGTTCCGGGGTCTATTCCGATTATCGTTTTCTTGTCCATAAAGAATTTACGAGCAAGGACTTACCGTCCAATGCGGTTAGTCGATGCAGTCGAATCCGGTGTAAGGACGGAGAACCTCAGGGATGACGATCTTGTCTTCCTTCTGGTTGTCTTCGAGCAGGGCGGCGACCACGCGAGGGAGAGCGAGCGAGCTTCCGTTCAGGGTGTGGCAAAGCTGCATCCTGCCTTCCGCGTCACGGTAACGCAGGTGCAGACGGTTCGCCTGATAGGTCTCGAAGTTGGAGACTGACGAGATCTCAAGCCAGCGTCCCTGGGCGGCTGACCAAAGTTCGAAATCGTAGGTGATGGCAGATGTGAAACTCAGATCACCACCGCACAGACGGAGGATCCTGTACTTCAGACCGAGCTTGTTGACGATGCCCTCAACATGGGCAACCATCTCATCCAGAGCGGCGTAAGAGTTCTCCGGCTTCTCGATGCGCACGATCTCGACCTTGTCGAACTGATGCAGACGGTTCAGGCCTCTCACGTCCTTGCCGTAAGAACCGGCCTCACGACGGAAGCACGGAGTGTAGGCGGTCATCTTCTGCGGGAAGTCATTGTTGCCGAGGATGACATCTCTGAATATGTTCGTGACAGGAACCTCGGCGGTAGGGATGAGATAGAAGTCATCAAGTCCTACATAGTACATCTGGGCCTCCTTGTCAGGCAGCTGACCGGTACCGAAACCGGAAGCGGCGTTGACCATGATAGGCGGCTCGACCTCCTTGTAGCCGGCGGCGGTGTTGATGTCAAGGAAGAAGTTGATGAGAGCCCTCTGGAGTTTCGCGCCCTTGCCCTTATAGACAGGAAAACCGGCTCCGGTGAGCTTCACTCCAAGGTCGAAATCTATGATGTCATATTTCTTGGCAAGCTCCCAGTGAGGGAGAGCGTGCTCAGGAAGGTTGACCTCAGGGCCGCCCATCTTCACAACCTGATTGTCCTCGGCTCCCTTTCCAGGGATAACGAGGTCGCAAGGCATATTCGGAAGAAGAACCAACTGAGCCTCAAGTTCCTTATTGTTCTCATCGGCCTTCGCAAGAAGCTCGGAAGACTTGGCCTTGAGTTCGGCCACTTCCTTCTTGACCTCTTCGGCCTCGGCCTTCTTGCCATCTTTCATAAGTCCACCGATCTGCTTGGTGAGCTGATTCTGCCTGGCCACAATAGCGTCACTCTCTGTCTGAAGAGCCCTTCTGTTGGTGTCCAGTTCGAGGACTTTTTCCACGATGGCCCTCGCATCGAAATTCTTTACTGCCAGCTTCTCGATCACGTGCTGCGGATCGTCACGAAGCGTTTTGAGTGTAAGCATAATATTGCGAATAGTTTAATTACAATTAAAATGGAAGTCCCCGCTTGCCGCCGGGAATGTTCCCCGACACATTTCCAGGCTAGCAAGCCTGAAACGGGTTCCTTCAAAACAAAAAAGAGGACAGGCACGATAACTCGAAGCCAGCCCTCTTTCATTATCAATCCTCCGAGTCTTAGTTCTCAAAAGGGATAACCGAGACGTAGGATTTGTCCTCTCTCTTCCTTGTGAACTTAACAGTTCCGTCAACGAGTGCGTAGAGAGTGTGATCCTTGCCCATTCCGACGTTCTTGTCAGGATTGTGGACAGTACCTCTCTGCCTTACGATGATGTTGCCGGCCTTTACGACCTCACCGCCGAATTTCTTGAGTCCAAGCCTTTTGGAATGAGACTCACGACCGTTCTTTGAACTTGATTGTCCTTTCTTGTGTGCCATAATCTGTTACTCTTTAGAAATTAAGCGATTTCATCGATACGGATCTTGGAAAGCTTCTGGCGGTGGCCATTGAGCTTCTGGAATCCCTTGCGACGGATCTTCTTGAACACGAGCACCTTGTCAGCCTTTGCCTCGTCATCGAGAACGGTGGCCTTTACGACTGCGCCCTTTACATAAGGATTACCGAGCTTGATCTGCCCTTCGGAGTCAACGAGCAGCACCTTGTCGAACTCGACTGAAGAATCCTTGGCCGCCGCGAGACGGTTAACAAAGATCTCTTTTCCGGCCTCAACCTTGAACTGCTGTCCTGCAATGTCAACAATTGCGTACATAAAAAAACAAAACTTTATTAAGTTTCAGCCGCAAGCGCCCGTAACCTCACGGGACTTCTGGAGCTCCACGGCCATCAAACAGACTGCAAATTTACGCAAAATCCATTAATCCGCAAAAATATTTATCAGTGAGTGCAATCGGGCCGAAATCGGGCAAAATGTCGCCCAAGGACGCAGGGCGGCACTCTGAGGCGACAAATAGGAGCGAGAACGTCGCCCAAGGGCGCAGGGCCGCACTCTTAGGCAACGAACAGGAGCGAGAATGTCGCCCAAGGGTGCCGCCCGGCACTCACAGGCGACAGAAAGAGCCTGAAACGCTGCCCAAGGGTGCCACCCGGCACTCATAGGCGACAGAAAGGGGCGAAAACGTCGCCCAAGGGTGCCGCCCGGCACTCACAGGCAACAGAAAGGGGCAAAAACGTCGCCCAAGGGTGTCGCCCAGCACTCACAGGCAACGAAAAGGGGCAAAAATGTCGTCCAAGGGCGCAGGGCTTCACTCTTAGGCGACAAATAGGGGCAAGAATGTCGCCCAAGGGAGCAGGGCAGCACTCTTAAGCAACGAACAGGGGCAAGAATGTCGCCCAAGGGCGCAGGGCGGCACTCTGAGGCGACGAATATGAAGGAATTCGTCACCAGTGGGTGCAGAGCGAGCCACGCGGCACTTATTTCTTTGAATATATTCTGTCAAGCTCCGATTGCGAAAAGCGCCTAAACCTCGCCTGCCAGTAGGCGGATTTCTCATCATCGAACTCACTGCGGTCGATCTCCGACTCCTTGCCGGCCCGGTGCAGGATTGTATTATTGCCGTCCCCCATGTGCTCAGCCCAAGTGAGTTCCGCGAACGGCGAATCCTGCCGCTGCCCGATGTGATGCAGCTCGTACGGATCACCATTCGAATCACGCGGAGGATAACCCTCCCCGATCAGATCGGCATTATTGTAGTCCTTCCACCTGTCCCAGTCCGCCAATCTGCTTTTCAGCCAATCCTTCCTACAATTGAACGCCGACCAGTCGATGTCCGACCGGATGAGCGCCGGCCGCCCTCCGACCACCGCCTCCCTAAGCCCCGCCCGGATGTAGATCTCAGCCTCCTCCCGAGAGCCAATGCTGGACAAAACCCTATCCGACCACCCGGTCCTCAGCCGAATGGCCAACTTCTCCGAAAAAGACAACATATTCCAAACCGTCTCCAGTGAATCGTGAATATTCCTACCTCCGCCGCTCCCAGGTCATCCCCTGGTTCCGCGATGCGAAAAGCCCCTTGGACGTACCTGCCAGCAGCACCGCCCCGTCCGTCGCCAGGGTCTGGAACTCCCCTACCGCCGAATTATTGTACCGCGTCACCCAAGTCGCCCCGCTGTTCCGCGACCAATACAGTCCCTTGGAAGTCGCCGCGAACAAGTCCGCCCCCATCACCAGCAGATCCCGGAACGTCCCCACCGAACTCATGCAGAACCTGTTGTGCCAAGTCCTCCCCCCGCTAGATGAATATTCAATACTATTCTTCTGCGCTTTGATCCGCAGAAACTCGCTTCCGCAGGTTACTAGTTGTGGCATAATGTGAAACCTTGCTCTATTAACGAATCGACAATCAGTGACATAGGCTCAAAAGCATCCACAAGATCGTATTTATCTTCAAGGTGAAGCCAAAAGGCCCAGTATGAATCATCTTTGCTTGAGTTCGTATCTCCGTGAAGGAATACATTTTCCATTTGGAATCCACACGAACGAAGTATTTTTTCCTGATATTTCTCCCAAATTAGAGGAATCCTTATGTCAGAAATCTCCTGATCACTCTTAATACCCAAGTATATTCCATATTTATAGTTTTTGCTACATCCGTCAGTATTATCGTACTCTATCCTGACGGAGACCTTCTTTTCAGATCCACTGGACATTTTTACATCAATATACCCTACCGTATTTTTCTGGTCAATATTAAACGACTCTACGCAAGGATACTTATCAGATAGTTTATCAACAAGTGACTGAAAGCCCTTATCCCATTTACCTTTATAATAATCAATTAACTTTTCCATAATAAATATCTTTTATCAAACTTCTTTAGATTGAAAATCAACGGATATCGCCCATTTTCTCTCTTCTGTATCAGACATATTCTGATTAAAGTCCGTGCTATAAGAACTATTGATTGATGCCACTAAATTCTTATACGCAGCATTTACTTTAGTTTTTTGAGCGCTCGTGATATTTGATGCCTCACTAGATGATATGCACAATTCATAATGTAGTAGATCACCCTCTATTCTCTGCTTAGCTAATTGCTGCCAACCTATCTCAGAATTGTACCAAACAACATCAGCCGGAACGTATGGAGATTTTGTTGGATTAAATGTTTGTACTAAATCTACGCAATTATTACTACTTGCTTCTTTAGACTCTGAATCATCGGAATTAACATTAATATTTCCCGAATGGCCTAGAATATCCGCATTCATATCCGTTGCCGATGACTGAGCTTCTTCAGAAGTGACAGTCCTTCCTTTTAGTGATTTATAAGATATACGTATAGCACCGAGACATTGAACGACTCTGCAAAACTCCCTTACCTTGTCCAAAAACAACGACTCTTCTGAGCCGTCATATGGGATATATAAAGTCTCATCCATTGGATGAGGTCTATACAAAATATTTGGTAAAGGATGTCCTATAGGGAAACGGAGCTCTTTGGGAAGAGCATCCATTGTGAAGATATTGCGAATTATACCAGAAGGGTCAAAACATCCTTTTAAGTGTTGTTCATCTTTCACTACATATATGAAAGCAGAAGCTTTAGCACTTTTGATTAGGTTCACAAAAGAATGTTTCTCTGCATCTTCCTTTAATTGTCTTAAGTGTTCGTCCCAATTCTTATCCGATTCACCATCTTTTCCACTTTCTGAAATCCATTGAGAATCTGCATTCAAATGACTATTCACCAATTCGAGATACTCCGTTGTTCTTTCCTTGTATGTTTCCAATGCTTCTTGATAGAATTCTTCTGATGACATTGCAGCAATACTAAAGATACGGCCTTTCTCGGGATTAGGCTCAGAGTGACCACGGTATAGGTAAAGCCCAGAGACGAACTCTTGCGTGTCATCTTGAAACGCATTGGGGTTGTTAAGGTTGTTAAGTACTTGTCCTATAGATTTAACAAGCTCTTCAAAATTATATTCTTTATTGTCATTCTTTAGATTTGCGATTGCTATATCTAAGCATTCATTGCCTTTTTCCTGCAATTTCAGAATACATTCCACTGATTTATCATCTTTATCTTGCAACTGTTCTTTTAAAGTATAATACTTGCCTAACAAGGCTCTTCCTTTAAATGCGTATCCATAATACTTCCTACCGTTTTTATTGCTTGAATCTTTTTCTATTATTGATTCGGCTATTTCTATCGCCTTGTCATAATTATCTTCTTCAATCGCCTTAACAGATTGATTACAGTACTCATTCAAAATGTCCTCATCGTCCTTAAACATTTGTGCAACTCTGGTCAATGCTTCCGCAATGCTTTCGCAAACAGACACATCTACAAATTTACCCACGGTATCATATTCTCCATGGCGATAATTACAATCTTTGAGGTAAAAATAAAACGATTTTTTATCTATTGAATAATCAACCTGTTGAAGTTCTTCCCAAGAAATATTTACACCGAATACCTTATACGAAAAGAAAATAAGCGATGCCTCAGTTCTTATTGAAATACCGTGCTCTGTATATGCCATATACTCATTACGCCCTCTTCCCATATGCGCATATATTACAAGCTGTTCAGGGATTTCCATTTTCCTACAAATATCAGCATTCCTAGACCTAGATATGTTCGGATATTTGAATGTATAATTAGAATCCGCCTCAGGAAACGATTGGCAGATAATATTGATTATGTTTTCAAGTTGTTGCGTCATAAAAAGTGAAGTTGATTCCAGACCGTTAAACTCAGCAAAAAGACTCTGGTTAAACCAGAGTTCAAGTTCCAATTTTCTAACGAATATATTTCATTGTATCTATGCACTATTTAACAAACGGGCTTCGGTACCATAACTAATACTCGGACAATACATACAGAAACAAGGCGTTCCTATGTATAAAGTTCAAGTATAGGAACGCCCCAAAACACATAGTGTTACTTTTTTTTATTAGTCATCTTAACCCACACGTCAATAGCAAAATCAACGACTTTTTTAATTACTTCACCTGTCTCGGGAGTAATACCAGCAGCAGATTGGGGACTCTTTACCAAACTGCCAGTTTTTTTAAACTTACTCATTGTAAAAAAATTGTTTTAAGATATTGGGGAAATTTATACGCAGAATCCTGAATGATACAAAATCTCGATTGTTTTTAATAGCATTTTCTGCCCCTAAGCATACTAAACCTGTCGAGGAGACTGGCGGGATTACACATCGTACCGCAACGGGGGCAGGGCATGGGTGTGGAGCGGGCGGTGGCGTTGTCTTCGATGTCGAGGGCTTTGAAGACGTGGCCGCAGTTGGGGCAACGGAATAATGTGGTTCCTCTCAGCATGGTTGTTTTGCTTTTTTTTAGTTAGATTCTCTTTATCAACTTGTTAGAAAATCCGACGATTATTTTTACTCTACAAAATAAGCTCTTTTCAGTGCCATAATCAGGCATCTTGAAAGAGTCGTTTCTTATAACGCTGTAAATATATTCATTTATTTTGTGAATAGTTGGTTGATTTTTGGTCCATATTTGGTCCAAATGAAGGTGGAGGAAGACTTGGTTATGCACGGGAGGGCTGCCTAGGTTGTTTTATGAGGGAAACGGCAAGGTCTGCACACGTGTGGGGCAAGGGCTGGGGAACGGCGCTGGCGGTGCTGCAGGAGGGATCGGAAGAAACACCGAAAACAGAATTGCATCAGATATGCCGCCAGGAGCCTTTCGGCGAGGGTTCCGGCTGCAAATCTGCCTTGGGGCAAGGGGGTGCGTGACCTACTCAGCGGCGATCGGGCGGAATTTGGTTTTCCATTGGCTCCAGCCGGAAGCTGTGCGGTATTTTTCCAATGAAGCTGCCGGAACTCGGATCACATCAGCATATTCACCCAGATAAATATCATCCATAACAGGGGGATCCTCCGCCAAGATATTGACTGCTTTCATCGACTCACAACCCTTGAAAGCATCCTCCTCTATCCGGACAACTCCCGCAGGGAGGGTCAACTGCCTGAACGCACAGTTCATAAAGGCCATTTTACCAATCTCCGTCAAAGCTTCGGGAAGCGAGGTGAACTCCAAAGAGACACAGCCCGCAAACGCCTCTTTGTCAATTTTTGTAATCCCCGCCGGAAGGCTCTTCAGCTTCAGATTCCCGCAGCGTTTGAACGCTCTGAGCTCAATAGTGGTCAACCCTGACGGAAGTTCAGTCAAGGCAAGTGTCTCACACTCCTCAAAAGCCTGGAGGCCAATAAACGTCAAACCGTCAGGAAGCTTCTTGAGATTCAATTTAGTTATACATCTGAACGCGCTCGGGCCTATAGAGACCAAACCGGACGGCAACTCTTCAGGAAGCACCCCATCGCTTCCCTCAAAGGTTCCTGTCTCAATAGAGGTCAAAAGAGGAGGAAGTTTGGTCAGATTCACGTTATCACAAGAAGAAAAAGCATAAGCGCCTATCGACTTCAATGTCTTTGGAAGCGAATTCAATCTTATGTTTCCACAACCGGCAAACGCACTATGCCCTATGTCTTCGAGACCATCAGGCAGCTGTGTCAGACACAAGTTGGGACAGCCCGAGAACGCACGGCTTCCTATTCGGGTCACCTTAGCGGGCAGTTTAAAGTCAATCAGGTACCTACAGCCGGAGAATCCTTCGTCCGGGACAACTGTGAGCCCTGTGAAATACTCAAACTCTTTGAATGACCGGATGTCTGTACTGCGAGAGAATGCACTTCCGATTGTCCTGACATCCGCAGCCTCCTCATATGACAATTCGCCATCGCCATCCTTGTCCCAATTAGAAACGCAAATCGCCTTGACAGCGGAATCCTCAAACTGAATATTCTTTTCGTCAGGAGTCGGCGGTTCAGGTGTGTCGTCATCAGACAAAGCCTTGTATTTACCTTTCCATTTGCTCCAGTTTGCTGCGGTTTCGTATTTCTGAATAGATTGTTTTGGCACATAAATAGTCTCTGCTCTATTACCAAGATAGGTATCCAACATTTTCGGCGGCTCCGAAGCGTAAATCTTGACGATGGAAGGATAACAGCCATAAAAAGCCCCGGTTCCAATATGATCGACACTTGCCGGGATTGAAAGGTTCTTTATTCCGCAGTTTTTGAACGCACCATCACTGATTGTAAAAAGGCCGTCCGGCAACTCTGTAATATTCAGAAGATAGCAATTCTCGAAGGCATTATTGCCTATTTCCCTAAGTCCGGAAGGCAATTCAGTCACAGCCAAATGCCAGCAGTTACGGAATGTGTTCTCCCCGATTCTAACCAGATAATCAGGCAGTTTTGTCCAAGACAAAGCCTCGCAACCGTCGAAAGCTCCGTCTCCTATCTCTGATACTCCTGACGGTATGCTCTTCGGATTGAAATTCTTAATCCCTCCGAACGTATTCGCCCCTATAGTCTTTAAAGAAGCGGGAAGATCCTCGGGAAGGACACCTTGCTTACCCGCAAAAACAGCCGAGCCTATTGATATGAGGTTGGACGGCAACTCAGTCAATTCAATGTTGTCCGCTCCGGCAAAGGCATACCACCCAATAGTCTCAAGACCATCAGGCAAAGATGTAAATCTCACATTCTTACACTGATGGAACGCCCATTCGCCCATTTGAGTCAGATTCTTAGGAAGACCGGTCAGTTTCAACTCCCAGCATTCACTGAAACCGCTGGCTGTAATCTGAATGATACTGTCCGGCAATTTGACTTCGGACAACTTATGGCACAAGGCAAAAGAACAGACACGCAGGTTGGTAAAATAGGCCAACTCATTGAACGACACAATGTCTGAGCTTTCAAAAACGAGACCTAGATCAATCACATCAGCCGCCTCAGCCACAGACAACTCGCCATCACCATTCCGATCCCAATTGGCGACACAAAGAGCCTTCACGGCAGGATCCTTGAACTGAATGATCCCTTCTGCCGGCGGGTCAGGATCAACAGGCGGGTCAGGATCAACAGGCGGATCAGGATCAACAGGCGGGTCAGGTTCAATTTGCTTGTCTCCCGTCTGAACCGTCAGCAAAGAGGAGACCTGCTCGTCGCGTCCGTTACCTACCCAAACCTTATAAAAATAGGAGGTGGAATATTCAAGATTCTCTATTGTCAAGGAATATCCCAACCCGTCTGGCCGGCTCACTTTGTGCCTTTCCATCATAGACTCATCAGTCCCGAAATAAAATCCATATTCAATGGCGGCGGCCATGTCTTCCTCGGTCTTGAACTTCGCCGTGAGTGTGACCCGGAGATCCTGCACCTGCGCGGTTGCCGATGGCAGGACAGGTGCCCTCAATCCTGCCGGCACACTTCTCTCCTCGCAGCCGGCCAAAAGAACAGCCGCAACGAGAATCACTTTATTGAATATTCGAAACAAGTTCATCCTTAATTGGTCACGTTTCCGCACAAACTTACAAAAATTCCTCGGTTTTTAACACCGGACAGACAAGAAATGATCTCATCGAAAAAAACGCCGCCCCCTTTGGGCCACGAATGCGACCGGAATTGCCGCCCAAGGGTGCTGCCCAGCACTCACAGGCAACGAAAAGGGGCGAAAACGTCGCCCAAGGGTGCCGCCCGGCACTCACAGGCGACAGAAAGGGGCATAAACGTCGCTCAAGGGTGCCGCCCGGCACTCACAGGCAACAGAAAGGGGCATAAACGTCGCCCAAAGGTGCCACCCGGCACTCACAGGCGACAGAAAGGGGCGAGAACGTCGTCCAAGGGTGCCGCCCGGCACTCACAGGCAACAGAAAGGGGCGAAAACGTCGCCCAAGGGTGTCGCCCGGCACTCACAGGCAACAGAAAGGGGCATAAACGTCGCTCAAGGGCGCAGGGCAGCACTCTTAGGCAACGAACAGGGGCGAGAGCGTCGCCCAAAGGCGCAGGGCGGCACTCTGAGGCGACAAATATGAGCGAAAACGTCGCCCAAGGGTGCCGCCCGGCACTCACAGGCAACAGAAAGGGGCATAAACGTCGCTCAAGGGCGCAGGGCAGCACTCTTAGGCAACGAACAGGGGCGAGAGCGTCGCCCAAAGGCGCAGGGCGGCACTCTGAGGCGACAAATATGAGCGAAAACGTCGCCCAAGGGTGCCGCCCGGCACTCACAGGCAACAGAAAGGGGCATAAACGTCGCCCATTGGCGCAGCCCGGCACTCACAGGCAACAGAAAGGGGCATAAACGTCGCCCATTGGCGCAGCCCGGCACTCACAGGCAACGAAAAGGGGCGAAAACGTCGCCCAAGGGTGTCGCCCAGCACTCACAGGCAACGAAAAGGGGCATAAACGTCGCCCAAGGGTGTCGCCCTCTCCGCAGGTGACGACTGTGGCCGGAAGCATCGCCTATGAGGCGTGCCGGATGCGCCACTGACTTTGGTGAAAATATGCCTTCTTGAAAAACCTACTGTCCGAGCATTCGGCGGAAGGTCTCCATGCCTTTGGTGGCGACTTGGTGGATCTGGGTGATGCGAGGGTCGGCGATGGCCACATCCTCGGGGTCGATCAGATAGATCGGAATGCCGTTCGGGGCATAGCGGTAAAGGCCAGCGGCGGGGTAGACATTCAAAGATGTGCCGACGATCAACATTATGTCGGCGGCGGAGACGATGTCGATAGCCTTCTCGATGTTCGGGACGGCCTCCCCGAAGAAGACGATGTGCGGACGCAGCTGGCTGCCGTTCGGAGCCTTGTCCCCCAGATGAACCTCATCGTAACCGATGTCAATCACCTCTTTTTCTGAATATGACCGGTCATATTCACCGTCCTCGGGCCGAACCTTCGTCGCCTCGCCGTGGAGGTGCAGGACCTTCGTGCTGCCGGCCCTTTCGTGCAGATTGTCAACGTTCTGGGTGATGACCGTCACTGAATATTCCTTCTCCAGATCAGCGATGGCGTAATGCGCGGCGTTCGGTTTCACCTCGCTGAGCCTCTTGCGCAGACCGTTGTAGAAATTCAGAACCAGTTCCCGGTTGCGGTACCAGCCCTGGATTGAAGCGACCTCTTCGGGATCATATTCACCCCACAGGCCGTTGTTGCCCCTGAATGTGCTGAGTCCGCTCTCGGCGCTCACTCCGGCGCCCGTCAGAACGACGATTTTCTTTTTCGCTGAGTTCATATATTCATCCTCCTTTGAAAGGTTGCGCGCGGCCGCGACCGCATATTCGTAAATTATTGATTCTTTTTGAAATAGTAGTTCCTGAGCCAGTACTCGAACAAGGGGTCGAGAATCACCGGTTTCGCATCCTCGCCGACAAAAGTCAGAATCTCCTTCTTCATCAGAGCGTCCTTCAGGCGGCGCACATTGGCGGACGAGTTGAGGGAATATTTCCGGATCACCTCAGCCGTGCTGAACTTCGAATAGCCGTCGATGATCGCCTTCAGCAGGCTCACCTGGAAGGTGGTGAGGTCGTTCATCATCGAGATGAAGCGGCCTCTGTTTATCGCCATCACGGTCGCAAGGGCCTCCAGCAGGACAGGCTCCATTATGTAGCCTTTGGACAGCGAGTCGCAGACAGAGGTGAAGTGATTGATGTAGAAAAGATTGCACTTGAAGAGGCGGCACGCTCCGCTGATCAGGTCCCTGTCGATGACCTTACCGCTGGCGAGGAATCCCTTGATGATGTGCTCGACAATCTCCCTCTCATCCACCCTGCTCAGTTTCAAGCGGGTAGCCCTGCGGTAGAAGAAATGCCTCTTTATGAATATGTCCTCCATCGCATTGACCTGCGAGCCTATGAATATATAGGAGAAGATTCTCAGGCCTTCAGCCTTGGCCTCGTCCATCACTTCCTCCATCAGTTTGAAGATCCGCTCGCCGTCATCGGCCAGATCCAGATTCTGGAACTCGTCGATGATCATAAACGTTTTCTCTCCCCTCTCGGCCGCAAGGACGTAAGGCAGTCTGAGGACGGACTTGAGATCCTTGTCGTCCAGATCCCAGTTCGTGGAGAGGATTATGTCCCTATCCGAGAACGCTTTGCGGTCAAAGACCCAGTGCGTGCCTTCCATATAGGCAGTGACTATCTTTTCATACTCGTCGGGGGTGGATGCCACCAGCCTTATGACAGCGGCTCCCAGCCTCTTTACAAAAGACTCGCCTTCCCTGATGTCCAACGCTGTCATCTCCCCCACCGTGAACCTATCCCCGTTCACTTTCATCTTGGTGAAAACCTGATGGACAAGAGATTTCTTTCCTGCGCCGAACGGCTCCCAGACGACCACATTCTCACTCTGTGTCAAAAGGTTACCAAGGATGGCGCAATCTTCCTTACGGCCAATGAAATGCTGGCCGGTAACGTATCTATTGTACAAAAACGGGCTATCCATCGAAATAACATTTTTGTTTTGACAAAATTAACATTTTTTTCCTATCTTTGCACCCGCTTTGGAAAGCGAGCGGAAAAATTCGGCATAACTTGCCGCGATGATTCCGAAAAAGAAAAAAAGGAGGTGGTAACAGCATTATGATCATAGTTCCTATCAAGGAAGGCGAGAACATCGAAAGGGCTCTGAAGAAATTCAAGAGAAAATTCGAGAAGACCGGTGCCATCCGTGAGCTTCGCGCCCGCAAGAACTTCGAGAAGCCTTCTGTAAAGAGAAGAGCCGCGAAGATGAAGGCCATCTACGTTCAGCACCTCCAGCTGCTCGACGAGCAGTAATCAAGACTGACACAGACAATCATGACCGGATCGCGCCCAGCGGTCCGGTTTTCGTATTCAGTAAACGTTAAAAAATAAGTTGGTAAAGATTTGGCGGTATTTTCGAGGATAGATGTCTTTTGGAAGAAGGAGTGTACCGATGGCACATGGCCGATGAGAAAAAACAGCCAGACCGAAAAGACAATCAAAGATTACCAACTAATTTATTAACGCTTACTTATCAGCAGTACTGAATCCGGCTAATTATAGCTATATTTGTAGATTATGGGAAAGGATGTCGTCAAAAAAGGGGCGCGGCGCTGGCTCCGCCCGGCTCTCTGGACAGTCTTCGGCGTCTGGGCGGTGATCATCATCGTCCTGCAGATCGCGTTGAACTCCAAGGTACTGACGAGAGTCGTCAACGATGTGGCCAAGGAATATGTCGACGGGGATGTCACGTTCACCGGCATCAAGGCTTCCATGTTCAAGAGCTTCCCTAACCTCAACGTCACTATCGACAACTTCTCCATCACCTACCCCCACGACAGGTTCGCCGCGTTCGACTCACTGGACGTTCCGGGAGGCTACCTCCTGAAATCAGGGCGCGGAGAGGGAGCCGACACCCTGGCACACTTCAGAAAGTTCTCCGTCTCGGTCAACTACCTTGCCGCTGCGACAGGCAGGCTCAGGATCCGCCACGCCATTCTTGATCATCCAAGAATATTCGCCCACCAGTACGACTCCACCACGGCGAACTGGAACATGTTCGGCGACGGTTCCGTGAAAGAGGATGGCGACACCATCGCCTCCACGCTGCCGCCGGTCTCGGTGGGCAAGGTCAGCCTCGGTGGACGGCCATTCATAGTCTACACGAACCCCTCCGACACCATATTCGGATGCATATTCCTAAAGCAGCTCACCGCGAAGGGGCGTTATGACGCGAAGAGGAACAAGATCGAGGGGGTGAGCCTTGAGATGGACTCGCTGTTCGTGGCGGGGCGGCTTCCTGCGGACACGGTAGCCCTTGGGGTAGAGCGGCTCGGGATCAAGGAACGCGCCGGCCACTTCGATGTCAACCTCTCTTCGAGGTTGTTCCTCGGCATGGAATCATCCGGCAGGATGTCGATTCCGGTCGAGATCGAAGGCGACATATTCCCGGAACTTGGGAAAAAGTGCGTGACGGTCGGGAATATGACCGCGCGGGTAGCCACCATCGGGCTTTCGGCCAACGGGAAGGCGGACTTCTCAGGTAAGGATATTCACATCAAGGGATCTGTGGCGACGGAAAACGCCTCCATCAATGAGATAGCCGGGTATTTCGGAGACAACTTCCCTATTCTTAAGAAGTTGCGCACCGATGCAACGCTCTCCGTCAATGCATTCTGCGACGGCAGTTATGACAAGAGTACCGGCAGCCTCCCTCCTCTTTCGGTGAGGATCCAGGTTCCGGATTCCAGGATCGGCTGGGAGGGCATTTCCGGCGACGGACGTTTCGACCTTGACATCACGGCCACGAGCCAAGACGGAAAACTCACCGCCGAGGTGCCGGATTTCTGCTTCAGCGTCAACGGGATGAAGGTGATGATGAGCGGGACAGCCGACGACCTTCTTGGCGCGGATCCGAAGTTCGACATCAGCAGCGACATCCACATCGTCCTGGACTCGCTGGCCTGCTACCTTCCTGACAGCCTCGGGGTTTCTGTCCACGGCGACCTTGAGGGAATAATCGAGGGTGACTTCCGCCTGTCACAACTGGATGCGTTCAATTTCTCCGAGATCGGGCTTGAGGGGCTTCTGGAGAGCAACGGCATCCGGATCAGCATTCCGAAAGACACCCTGTTCGCCTACTTAGGCCACACGGACATCAGCCTCGGAGCCTTCAACCACGAGGATGACCACGACGGACACGACGGTAGCGGCCACAGGCACTCGGGACTTTCCGTGGCGATCGACAGCATGCTGACTGAATATGGCGCCTCGACGTTCATACGGGGTACCGGTCTGACTCTTTCGGCACACAACACCAAGGAGAGGATGTCCGCTGATCCGAAGCGCCACCCGATCCACGGCCATCTTGACATCGCTTCCATCGGAATGATGGACATAGACTCCTGTTTCGTAGGAGCCACCGGCTCTGTCAACACATTCAAACTGAGCCTTAAGCAGACAGGAACGCATAGCGTGCCGTTCATCATCCTGTCCAGCAGGAACAAGAATATAACTCTCCGCGAAGGAGTCACCAGGTTCTCCGGACAGGATGCGAGGCTGTCGGTCGAGGCGCATCCGAACTCCGCGGAGAGACAGCTTCGCAGGAAACACCTGCTGGACTCCCTGCAAAGGATCTACCCTGGAGTGAAACGCGACTCCCTGCTCAGGAAAGTGTTCGGGAAATATGCGTCCGGAACCACCTTGCCGGACTATCTTTCCGAAAAGGATTTCGAGAAGAGCGACATCAAGATCCAACTTGGTGAATCCTTTGCGAACTACATCAGAGACTGGGACATCACAGGGAACATCGACCTAGCCGAAGGCCTTGTCATCACCCCGTACTATCCACTCGACAACAGGATAACAGGATTCAGCGGGAAGTTCTCCAACAACACGATCGACCTCAACAGACTATCGTTCAAATCCGGGGTGTCGGACATCTCCGCCACCGGCCATCTTACCGGTCTCAAGAGGTTTCTTGTCTCCGGCAAGGGCAGGCTCAACCTGGATCTGGGCATAACCTCCGACGAGATCGACATGAACGAGATCCTCATCGCGCTCAACGCCGGAAAGAAATTCACACCTATAGGCCACAACGCGGCTCTCTCCGGAGTTGATGACAACGCCTACCTCGACACCGTCAAAGAGATGACAGCCGCGGACACGACCGCCTCCACCTCGCTGGTCGTGCTGCCGTCCAACCTCAACGCCAAGATCTCGCTGAGCGCCAACAAGATAAGATACTCAAACCTGGAGACATCCTGGGTGGCCTCGGACATCGTGATGAAAGAGCGCTGCCTTCAGGCGACGAACACCCTCGCGACGACGAACATGGGCGATGTGTACCTCGAAGGTTTCTATTCGACCCGCACCAAGAAAGACCTCAAGGCCGGCTTCGACCTCACCTTGTCCGGCATCACAGCCGAGAAGGTTATCCAGCTGTTCCCGGCAGTGGACAGCATCGTGCCTATGCTCAAGGCTTTCAGGGGACTGCTCGACTGCGAGATCGCCGCGACAAGCTCGATCGACACATCCATGAACATTGTGCTGCCGACCCTGAGCGGCATAGTGAAAATTGACGGCAAGAACCTGTCCCTGACCGACAGTGACGAACTCAACAAGCTCCGCAGATCCTTGATGTTCAAGGACAAGGACTCCAGCTTCATAAAATCCCTGTCAATCCGCGGCATCATCAAGGAGAACCACATGGAGATCTTCCCGTTCCTGCTGAACATCGACCGCTACTCGATCGCGGCCAGCGGCCTTCAGGGTTTCGACCAGCGGTTCAAGTACCACCTTTCCGCCCTGAAGTCGCCGATTCCGTTCAAGTTCGGCATCAACGTGAACGGCACCTTCGACTATTGGAAGTGGAAACTCGGCAAGACAAAGTACAAGAACCGCAACATCCCTCTTTTCAATGATCAGGTCAACAGCCTGACGCTAAACCTGACCTCCGCCATCCACAACATATTCGAGAAGGGCGTGGAGCAGGCTCTGAAGCAGAACGAGCTGTCGCAGAAGGCGATAGAGAACAAAAAGAAGGAACTTGACTATTCCGCCTCCCTGACGGAAGACCTCTCCGCCGACGAAAAGAAAACCCTCAAAGCCCTTGAGACCGTCACCGGCGCCGGTAACATCGGTGACAACGGTGCCGGCTCACATCTTCCGCACGCTGAACCAGCCGGAACGAACGATGCGGCAGAGCGCGACGGGCAGAAAAATAATATTTGAATATTAACAGATTTCAACTATCTTTGCAAACCTTTCGGACTCGGAGCAAAGGCAGCTTCCAATCGCCCAAACTCCCTGCGGAATCCCTATCATCATCTAGATTCCCCTGCCGGAAGGCTTTGCGGGTGTGTTGAAACTGGTAGACAAGCCAGACTTAGGATCTGGTGCGCAAGCGTATGGGTTCGAGTCCCTTCACCCGCACACAAAACGCCTCCTAATCAACTGATTAAGAGGCGTTTTCTTTTTCAATAGGTGTACTAAGTATCCCATAATGGTCCAAGAATCCCGTACCGGTTGAATATTGCGTTACGGTTAGTACACAAAAGGACTATCTCTTGTACCAACTACGTTTCTGGAGACATTCGGTACACCATTGAGGCTTCTCCTGTACCAAACTTATCTTTCGGATTAAAAACCGAGGGGTGAAGCAGAGAGCCTTACGGCTCAGAGTGGCAGCCGGGTACAGACATTACCCTAATAACGTCTGTAGTGGTTGCGGACTCTCTCAACCTTGCCGAAACGTACTCGCTTGTAGGCTCGCACCTGGACAAGTCTGATAACCTCCACCTCAATGGCGACTATCACAAGATGTTGGCTTGTTCTCATTCTGCATACTTATTGTTAGGAAATTGAGAGAACAACCGTCCTTGTTGTAGTACCCCTCGGTATGGGACAATAAAAAAAGCAAGCATCCCTTTTAGGGAAAAGATGCTTGCTTTTACTTGTCTTCCTAACTCGTATGAGAACAATGCAAAGATAGCCATTCTTTTCAGATTATCAAGTAATATCATAGACTTTTTTCATCAAGACTCTTCCTTCCAACCATTCCACGAACTCCAGTTCTCTCTTGAAGTCCTCGATAAAAGTTCGATAATCTCCCACTATTCAGCATAAGGGGACAACATCATCCGAGGCCGTCCTTTTTTCCATCCTTATAACCCACTGAAAATCCATCCAATAAATCAAAACCTAAATGAAAAAAATCAAGAATCCATAAGGAACTAAAAATGAATATATTCGTAATTCCCGCTAGTCAAAAATGACGGGCAGAATCCTGTATATCCCTATGAATCAAGGAGTGGCGTTTCACTTGCTGACATTCAAGCTATTACGGATCAGTGCTAAAGCCGCTCTTGAAAAAAGGGCTAGACATTGTTGTTTTCAATGGATCTGCTTACATATATGGTTCTTCCGCAATTTAGTTGAAAGACGGAGTTTGTACTGTTAGCAAAGGAACC
>OLGA01001110.1_pt1 | contig 21857 bp, 14 predicted proteins | sample 1604881 | NCBI WGS metagenome assembly OLGA01 (sample SAMEA3888896, study PRJEB22519) | human gut metagenome | biome: human gut; feature: human-associated habitat; material: faeces | place: Denmark | collected 2009 | reverse complement strand
TACGGCAGCGCCTGGCACGATATGCCGGTCATCATCAAGGCCGTGCTGGACAACAGGATCGACGACCGCTTCGCCTGCCTGATCTCCGACGACACGCACCCGGACACGCTCATCAACGAGGGCCATCTGGACCACATCGTCCGCTGCGCCATTAAGGAGGGGCTCGACCCCATCAAGGCGATCCAGTATGTGACGATCAACGTCGCGACCTGCTTCCGCATGGACCACGAGATGGGCAGCATCACGCCGGGCAAGTGCGCGGACATCGTGTTCTTTGACGATCTGCAGGACATCCGCATCACCCGGACAATGATCGACGGCGACGTCGTGGCGGAAAACGGGCAGATGTGCGTGGAGATCGGGCCCGCCAACTTCCCGGAGCACGTCTTCCACACGATGCACGTCGGCCACCCGATCACGGCCGAGAGCTTCCGCATCGCCGCACCGGCCGGGGCCGGCAAGACGGTCAAAACCCGCGTGATCGAGATCATCCCGAACCGCGTGGGCAACTACGAGCGGCTGCTCGACCTGCCGGTCAAGGACGGCTTTGTCGAGCCGGACGCCGGGCAGGACGTCATGAAGATGGTCGTCTTTGAGCGCCACCACGAGACTGGCACGAAGGGCGTCGGTTTCCTCAAGGGCTTCGGCTTCAAGAAGGGCGCGATGGCGCAGACCGTCTCCCACGACGCGCACAATCTGCTGGTCGCGGGCACGAACGACGCGGATATGGCGCTGGCGGCCAACACGCTGGTCGAATGCGGCGGCGGCATGTGCGCGGTCGCGGACGGCAAGGTGCTGGCGGTGGTGCCGCTGCCCATCGCGGGCCTGATGAACGATCTGCCCGTGCGCGAGATGGCGGAGCTGGTCGCGAAGCTCGACGCGGCGTGGAAGCAGATGGGCTGCGTGATCAACTCGCCGTATATGACGATGGCGCTGGTCCCGCTGGCCTGCCTGCCGGAGCTGCGGCTGACCAACCGCGGTCTGGTCGACTGCCGGACGTTCCGCTTCGTCCCGCTGTTTGTGGAGGAATAACGAAAAACCGGGCGCGGGAAGCCTTTCCGCGCCCGGTGCTGCAAAAAACCGCTGCCCGAGGGCAGCGGTTTTTGTATTATCTGCGGATCAGCAGGACGGACAGGTCGTTGACGTTGGTGCCGGTCGGGCCGGTCAGGATCAGACCGCCGCAGGCCTGCAGCGCGTGGTAGGCGTCGTTGTCCTGCAGCACGTCGGGGATCGAAATGCCCTTTGCCGCCAACGCCGCGCAGGTATCGCCGTCGCAGTAGCCGCCCGCGGCGTCGGTCGGGCCGTCGGTGCCGTCGGAGCCAAAGGAGAAGACGGCGGTATCGCGCAGACCGGCGATCTCCTGCGCGGCGGAAAGCGCGATCTCCTGATTGCGGCCGCCAAGACCGTGGCCGGTCAGATGGACGACGGTCTCGCCGCCGGCGATGTAGGCGAGCGAGGCTTTGCTGTCCTGGTGGCACTGCGCGATGGAGGCCAGGAAGCTGCCCGCGTCGCGCGCGGTGCAGCGCAGGCTCGCCGTCAGGATGACGGGCGTGTAGCCGAGCGCCCGGGCCGTCTGCTCGGCGGAGGCGCACAGCTGGCGGACGCTGCCGGTGATGTGGGTCTCGACGTTCGTGAGCGTCTTCGGCGTCTCCTGCGCCAGAAGCTCCAGCGCGCGCTCGGAGAGCCGCAGGCCGTATTTTCGCACCACCTCCAGCGCCTGTGCGCAGGTCGACGAATCGGGATAGGCCGGGCCGGAGGCGATCATATCCAGCGGATCGCCCAGAATGTCGGACAGCACGATGGAAAAGACCTTCGCGGGCAGGCAGCGCTCGGCGAACCGGCCGCCCTTGACCGCGGAGAGGCGCTTGCGCAGCGTGTTCATCTCCACGATGTCCGCGCCGCAGGCGAGCAGCTGCTTCGTGACGTCCGCCATCTCCTCCGCGGGGACCAGCGGACTTTCAAACAGAGCAGAGCCGCCGCCCGAGAGCAGGAACAGCACGGTATCCCGCTCGGTCAGTCCGCTGACGAGCTCCAGTGCGCGGCTCGTGGCGCGGTAGGAATTCTCATCCGGCACGGGGTGGCCCGCCTCGAACAGCTCCAGCGCACCGATGGGGCCCTTGACATGGTCGTATTTTGTGATGACTGCGCCGCCGGTGATCGCCGTGCCCAGCACGTCATAGGCGGCCTTGGCCATCTGCCAGGCGGCCTTGCCGGCGGCGATCAGGACGAGCTGGCCCTCCGGCTTCTGGAACTGCTCCAGCGCGCGGCGCACGGCGGAATCCGGCAGCGCGTCGGCCAGCGCCTTGTCGATGATGGCCTGCGCGTCTTGTCTGAGAGTTTGCATGATAGTTCCTCCTTCGCTTGGGGGCATTCTATTCGTTGTCCCCATTATAAAAAGCATCCCGGGAAAAAGCAAGGACGAAAAGGGTTAAAAAGCGGGTTAAAACAGGGTTAAAAAAGTTAAAAAGCAGGGGATGGGCGAACCCATCCCCTGCGGGGAATCAGAACGATCAGTGCAGGAACAGGGACACGATAAACACGCCGATGATGGACACGACGCCGATGACGAGCGTGCCGAGCGTCTGCGTCTTGTAGCCGTCCTGCGGGGTCATCTCACCGAAGTTGGTGACGACCCAGAAGTAGGAGTCGTTCGCGTGCGACACCGTCATGGCGCCTGCGCCGATGGCGATGACCGTCAGGCAGGACAGCGCCGGGGAATCCAGCCCCAGGACCGGCAGCAGCGGCGCGACGATACCGGCCGTGGTGGTGATGGCGACGGTAGAGGAGCCCTGCGCGGATTTGAGGATGGCGGCCAGCAGGAACGGGAAGAAGATGCCGATGCTCTCGAAGATCTCCGCGTTGGCCTTGATGAAGTTGACCATGTCGGAGGACGCGATGACCTTGCCCAGCACGCCGCCGGCAGCGGTGACGAACAGGATGGGGCCGACGGTCTTCAGCGTGTCGTCGGTGAGCTTGTAGAAGTCCTTGCCCTTATTGGCGGCAAAGAGGCTGATGATGGCGATGACGCAGCCGACAGCCAGGGCGATGATCGGCGTGCCGAGAAAGCTGATGAAATCCGCCTTGACGCCCGCCATGGAGAACGCGGAGGCCAGGCCCATCAGGATGATGGGGAGGACGATCGGCGCAAATGCGAGCCAGCCGCTCGGCAGCTTGCCGAACTCGGCCACGAGCTGCTCATAGGTCTTGACGTCGCCGTCCGCGACGATGTCGTCGGCAGCCTTGACCTTCTTGCCGATGTACTTTGCGAAGAAGTAGCCCGCGACCAGCGGCGGGATGGAGCACAGAGCGCCGAGGCCCATGACCAGCAGCAGATTATCGCCGCAGCCCAGCGTACCGGCAGCCGCGATGGGGCCGGGTGTGGGCGGGATGAAGCAGTGGCTGATGTACAGGCCCATGGACAGTGCGACGGACATCGCGACGCTCGACGCGCCGGTCCGGCGGGCCATAGCCTTGCGGATGGGGTTCAGAACGACGAAGCCGCTGTCACAGAACACGGGGATGGAGACGATCCAGCCCATGAGCTCGATGGCAAGCTCCGGATGCTTTTTGCCGACGAGCTTGACCACGCAGTCGGCCATTTTGAGCGCCGCGCCGGTGCTCTCAAGCAGCGTACCGACCAGAGCGCCGAAGATGATCACGATGCCGATGCTCGAGAACGTGCCCGAGAAGCCGGCGCCGATGACATTGGCAATGCCGCTGACGGTTTTGCCGTCGGCGTCCGTGGTGTTGACCAGCGGAATACCGGCGATCAGGCCGAATACCAGAGAAATGGCCATGATCGCGAGGAACGGATGGATCTTCAGCTTGCTGATGCAGAAGATCATCAGTGCGATGGCAAGAATGAAGACAATGATCAATCCAATGCCAGTCATAGATGTTTCCTCCCTGTTTTTCTCTTTTTATGGGTTTTTGTGGGGCATTTCCCATGCACACAGTATAGCAGTGCCGCCCGAAAAATCCATATCGAAAAGCAACAAATTTTTTCTGATTTTCTGTTGAAAATCACAAGCGGTTCCTGCATATCAAAAGCAGAGATACCTGTGGAACGCAGGTATCTCTGCTTCGATCAGTGTCTATCGAGGCGGGCGATCACGCTCCGTTCCTCAGCTTTTATCCGTGCAGTATTTCCAGCAACGGTAGGACAGCACAATCATTTGCTCCAAGCTGACATTTTTGTCGGGGCAAAAGTCTCCGCGGCTGTCTCCGCCCAGAATGCCCATCGCAGACAGTGCATGTACGGCGTCGAGTGCCCATGCGGAGATCTCTTTTTCGTCTGCATACGGCCGCGTCTGCAGATCATCCGGGATCAGTTGTTTCCCCGTTTCCCGCTCCAGATACTGAAACAGCCGATACAGCATCGCCGCGTATTCCTCGCGCCTGATATGATTTCCCGCGCCAAAGCTCCCGTCGGCATAGCCGGTCACGATCCCCGCGGAATAGGCTTTTTCCGCCTTTTCTTCGAAGAATGTATTTTCCATGTCTGGAAATACACCTTCCGCGGTATTCGGCAGTTCCTTTTGCAAAACCGTCTCCGTGAGCTTCACGAGATACCAGACCGCCTGTCCGCGATTTCCCGCGCCCCTCAGATCGCCATGCAGAGCGTCCGGAAGGATCCCCGCCTCCTCCGCCGCGAATGCCTCCTCCTTCGCCCACGGGCTGAGCACAGGCTCGTCATTTGCCGACGCAGCACAGCAAAGCATCATAAGCATCCCGCTCAGCATTGCTGCTAAAAGAAGATGCCTTACAATGGCGCTTCTAACTCTCCCATTTTTACTCGATAAAATACAAAGGTGCGTTTTCATTGAGTATCTCCCTTTAATCATACTGCCAATCATCAAATATTTCATCTGGTCTTATTTACGCGCTCACTTTCTTCCTTTTTTTATATATATAAGCGTGAGCAGCAAAAAACCACAATGATCCTTGCTATACTTTTTAGCACTTCCTCGAGCGGCGCTCCTTTGTAGCTTAGCAGCCACAGCAAAACCGCCCCTGCAATCGCCAGTATCGTCAGTACTGTTTTTTCGTTTTGTTCATGGTGAATTAATTGCTTGTTAATCTTTCCACTCAAAATCAAATCCGTTTTCATTTGGATCCGGCATTTCGACAACATCGTACTTTACGTTGTCACCTTGATTGTCCGCCTCATCAGCTTTTTTGTTTTCCGCTGCAAACCATACGCAGGCAAAGGCGATCACGACGATCGCCAGTGCGATCGCGATGGCCCTGATTTTTTGCTTTTTCTCACCTTCCTTTCCCGCGGGGGCCTCGTCCGGGTTTCTGTCGGCTTCGGGCTTTGCTGCTTCAGGGGGTTCCCCGTCTGCGGTATCGCTGCACAGCCAGTCCAGCGATACGCCGTAGATCCTTGCCAGCGTCTTCAGCTTGTCCACGGACGGCGTTGTGTCTCCGCTTTCCCAGCGGGAGACCGCCTGCCGGGACACGCCGAGCTGATTGGCCAGTTCCATTTGCGAGAGTCCGGCCTTGTTTCTTGATACGATCAGTTTTTCTCTGAGCGTCATACCCTTCACACTCCTGATTTTACATGAATATTCTGTCAAAAGTAAACCACATGCGGGTTGCACGCAGGCAACCCGGCGTTGCCTCCTGCTGATTGCGGTCTTTTTCTCTGCCGAAAGCGCCGCGCCCCGCGCTGCTTTTGGCGGCGCGGGGCGGTTGTCGGTTTATGTGTTGGCGGCCGCGAGGATGGCGGCGGCGTCCGGGAGCCGGGTGATGGGGACGAGGGGCTGCGGCTCGTCCGTGAACGAGCCGATGGGCTTTTCGAACCAGACCACATCGCGCCAGCGGCCGTTTTTGTAGCCGGTATTGTGGTAGGTGCCGAGCATGCGGAAGCCGAGCTTTTGGTGCAGAGCGCTGCTGGCATCGTTCGGCATGGTCACGACGCCGTAGGCCGTGCGCACGCCCTGCTTCTGCAGCAGCGCGAGAAGGACGGTATAGAGCTTCGTGCCGAGCCCGCGCCCGGCCGCGTCGCGGCTGACGTAGACCGACAGCTCCGCGTTCCAGCCGTAGGCCGCGCGCTCCTGCGCGCGGTGGGCGTAGGCGTAGGCCAGGACGCGCCCGTCCTCCTCCGCGATCAGCCAGGGATAGACCGCGCCGTAGCTCCGGATGCGGCCGGAAAACTCCGCCTCGGACGGCAGGACCGTCTCAAAGGTGATGGACGTATCGATATACTGCGCGTAGACGGCAAGACAGGCCGCGGCGTCGCCGGGGTCCGCAAATCGGATGTGCATGATCTGCCTCCCGCCCCTTCAGGGCACGATGATATCGATGGCGCGGCGCTCGTTGTGGATCTCCACTTCCGTGACGCTGCCGCCGAATTCTCCGTCGACGGTCCAGGCGACCGGCTCGTCGAATTCGAACCGCAGCGCGCCCGTCTGTGCGGAGATGAACGAATCGTTGTCGAAGTCCAGCCGCAGCGCACGGGTCGCGGCCAGATTGAACTCCGCCAGATTTTTTGTCGCGCGGACCAGGATCATCTCATACAGGCCGTCGTTGAGCGAGATGCCGAGATCCCGCGTGGTCTTGAACCCGCCGACGGAGGTCGTGCTGGTCACGAGGCCGACGAGCACGTCGGCCTCCTCCTGATGATCGTCATAGTACACGCGCACGTGCGTGGGCTTGAGCCGGCCGAGCGCGCCCGCGCCGTTCATGATGTAGGCAAGACGGCCCCAGATGCGCTTATCCTCCTGCGGGGTCTCATACGGCACGTCGGTAAAGATGCCGAAGGCCGCCACATAGGTGAAGAACCGGTCCGGCCCGAACGAGCCGATGTCCAGCGGGAACGGATGCCCGTCCATGATCTCCTGCGCCGCCCGGACGGTATCCTTGGACAGCCCGAGCGTGGAGGCCACGTCGTTGACGGTGCCGCCGGGGATATAGCCAAGCTTCGGCCGCTTTTCATACGGCAGGGCCATGAGACCGGAGACCGCCTCGTTGAGCGTCCCGTCGCCGCCGGTGCAGACGATCAGATCGTACTGCGCGCCGCGCGCCGCGATCTGGCGCGTCAGATCGCGCGGGCCGGTGGTCATATGGACCGTGACCTCATAGCCGCCAGCGGAGAAGATCTCCAGCACCTCCATGAGCGTGCCGCGGATCTCCGCGTGGCCGGCGTTCGGGTTGATGAAAAACAGTAATCGCTTCATGCGGAAGGACCTCCCGGCGGGCCGCTCAGTTCTGCAGGATATCTGCGAGCGCTGCGTTCTGCACGCTTTCGGCCGACTCGAACTTCGCGGAGACCTCCTCCGAGACGTCGGCAGAGAGCTTGTTGAGATAATCGCTCTCGGCGCGGACATACCAGTACGGATGCTCGCAGACGGACGAGAAGTACATGACGTGATAGCCGTACTCGGTCTTCACGATGCCGGTGTCGCCGGGCTGGCGGGCGGCGTCGAAGCACCAGGCGTCGAACGCGTCGACCATCTGGCCGGGATAGACCTCCTCATACAGCCCGCCGTTGGAGGCGCTGCCGGTATCGGCGGAGTTTTCCGCAGCCAGGAAGGCAAAGGAATCCTCGGTATGCTCGCCGGCCTTCCACTCGTCGAGCAGGGACTGCGCCTTCTGCTCCGCGGCGGTCCAGGCCGCGTCGGTGTAGGTGCCGTCGTCGTTCTTCTCCTCGGGGACGATGAGGATGTGGCGCACGTTCACCATGTTGACGTCGCTCTTTTCGATCGAGCTGGCGGCATAGGTGTCGGCGTTCTCATCAAAATAGGCGCTGATGTCGGCCTCGGTGTAGGTCTTCGCCTCGACGAGCGCCTGCAGGTAGGCGGACGCCGTCAGATAGCGCTCGACAAAATCGTGGTAGCCGGTCATGGTCGCGGCCGGGCCATAGGCCGTCTGCAGATAGGCATCGGCGCTTTCGTAGCCGTAGCTTGCCGCAGAGACGGTGACGGTATTGCTCAGGCCGTCGAGATAGTCCTGATCCTCCTCGCCGAGCTGGAAGCCGCTCAGCCGCGCGTCCTGCCAAAGGGCGGAGACGCTCTTATAGGTGCTGACGGCGCCCTGCAGGAAATACTGCTGCCAGGTGAGCGTGTCGTCAAAAACGCACATCTGCTGGTCAAAGGGCTTGGTGGTGTCGATGAGATAGGCGGCGTAGGAGCTGTAGGTGCTGGCGAAGGAATAGTACTGCTGCCAGTAGTAATACGGCAGATCCCGGTTCGTCAGCCGGTCGTCGCCGCAGCTTGCGACCTCAAGGTCCAGGACCTCGTCGGTCAGGGCCTCGGCATCTACGGTGTAGCTCACGCCGTTGCCGCCGGTCTGGGTGTCTTCCTCGCCGGTCTGGCCGTTGGTCTCATCCTCCGCGCCGGGCGTCTGGTCGTCCGGCTGGGCATCGTCCGGGGTATCGGCGGGCTCGGAGATCGTGGCGTCGCCGGGCTGGTCGGCGTCGGGCGTCGTCTGGCTGGGCTTGATCGTCAGGATCAGCACGAGCGCTGCGGCGATGATCACGGCTGCCGCGCCGAGGATCCACGGCAGGGGGGACTTTTTCTTCTGCTGCGGCTCCGGCTTCTTCGCGTTCAGCGCGTCCTGCGCCTCGGCGTCTTCGCCGGTGATGGTAAAGGAAAGCTCTTCGCCCTTCTGCGGGTCCTCCTGCATGGGAGCGCTGCTGGTCTTTTCGTCCATGATGTGTTCCATCCTTCCAAGTTCTATGGGCAGCACCGCCGAAGCGCGCGGGCGCAATGGGCAAAGCTGCCTGTGGTGTCCCATAAGCATACCACAAGCGGCCGTCGTTTGCAATCGCACGGCGGGCGTTCAGATTTGAACAATTATTGAATTTTCACCCGATAATTTCTTGACAAGCGCGGGAAAAGTGGGTACACTGTAGCTGGAATATGCGATGAAAAGGACAAGTACGGGCTTCTGAGACGCAAAGAGAGCTGCCGGGCGGTGTAAGGCAGCGGTGACGGGCCCCGAAGATCCCCTTGGAGCAGCCGGGGCGAACGGGAGCTTCCCAAGTAAGCCCGGACGGGACTTCCCGTTACAGAAGACGAGTGTCCGCAGGCGCGTGCGCGTGCGGGAATTCAGGTGGTACCGCGGTAATTTATCGCCCTGAGCTCTGGCTCAGGGCGCGTTGTTTTTTCAGGAGGAATTATGGAATACAAACAGACACTCAATATGAACAAGTCGGGCTTCCCGATGCGCGGCGGTCTGCCGATGCGCGAGCCGGACATGCTGAAGCACTGGCAGGAGCTCGATCTTTACAACGAGCTGCTCAAGAAGAACGAGGGCAAGCCCCTCTTTGCCCTGCACGACGGCCCTCCGTTCTCCAACGGCGCGCTGCACATGGGCCACGCGCTCAACAAGTGCCTCAAGGACTTCATGGTCCGCTCGGCGGCCATGCGCGGCTACTATACCCCCTACATCCCCGGCTGGGATAACCACGGCATGCCGATCGAGTCCGCCATCATCAAGCAGAACAAGCTCAACCACAAGGCCATGCCCATCCCGGAGTTCCGCTCCGCCTGCCATGACTTCGCGCAGCATTATATTGACGTGCAGATGGAGGGCTTCAAGCGCCTCGGCGTCGTGGCCGACTGGGAGCACCCGTATAAGACCATGGCCCCCAGCTTTGAGGCCGAGGAGGTCAAGGTCTTCGGCGCGATGTACAAAAAGGGCTACATCTATAAGGGCCTGAAGCCCGTCTACTGGTGCTACCACGATGAGACGGCGCTGGCTGAGGCCGAGATCGAATATCAGGACGATCCCTGCACCACGGTCTATGTCAAGTTCCCCCTGCACGACGATCAGGGCAAGCTCACGGACGAGGAGAAGAAGAACCTCTCGTTCGTCATCTGGACGACCACGATCTGGACGCTGCCCGGCAACCTCGCCATCGCGCTGAACCCGGTCGAAAGCTACGTCATCGTCCGCAACAACCAGAACGGCGAGCAGTATCTCGTCGCCGAGGCGCTCATGGAGAAGGTCATGAAGGTCGGCGGCGTGGAGGACTATACCGTCGTTTCCCGGCACGAGGGCGCGTTCTTTGAGAACATGCTGGCAGACCATCCGTTCCTGCCGAAGACCTCCCGCCTTGTCCTGGCCGACTACGTCACCATGGACTCCGGCACGGGCTGCGTCCATACCGCCCCGGGCTTCGGCGCGGACGACTATCAGACCTGCCGCCGCTACGGCATGGACATGGTCGTGCCCGTCAACGATCAGGGCCGCCACACCGACTATGCCGGAAAATATGAGGGTATGCTCGTTGAAGAGTCCAACCCCGCTATCCTGAACGACATGAAGGAGGCCGGTTCCCTCTTCGCCAGCGAGGAGATTGTGCATAGCTATCCGCACTGCTGGCGCTGCAAGAAGCCCATCATCTTCCGCGCCACCCCGCAGTGGTTCTGCTCCGTCGAATCGTTCAAGGACGCGGCCTGCGCCGCGTGCGACGACGTGCGGTGGCTGCCCGCGTGGGGCATTGACCGCATGAAGGCCATGATCCGCGAACGCGCCGACTGGTGCATCTCCCGTCAGCGCCGCTGGGGCCTGCCGATCCCGGTGTTCTACTGCAAGGACTGCGGCAAGCCCGTCTGCACGGATGAAACCATCGCCAAGATCTCGAAGCTGTTCGGCGAATTCGGCTCGAACGTCTGGTTCGAGAAGGACGCGGACGAACTCGTCCCCGAAGGCTTCGCCTGCCCGCACTGCGGCGGCAGGCACTTTGAGAAGGAAACAGATACGCTTGACGGCTGGTTCGACTCCGGCTCGACGCACTTTGCTTCCATGCAGAAGGATCAGGGCTTCTGGCCCGCGACGGTCTACCTTGAGGGCCTCGATCAGTACCGCGGCTGGTTCCAGTCGAGTCTGCTGACCGCTGTCGGCGCGCTTGGGAAGGGCGCTCCCTTTAAAGAGTGCGTCACCCACGGCTGGACGGTCGATGGCGAGGGCAAGGCCATGCACAAGTCCCTCGGCAACGGCGTCGATCCTGCGGACGTGTTCAAGAAATACGGCGCGGACATCTGCCGCCTGTGGGCAGGCTCGGCGGATTATCACGTCGATGTGCGCTGCTCCGATGAGATCTTCAAGCAGCTGAGCCAGAACTACCTCAAGTTCCGCAATACGGCGAAGTTCTGCCTTGACAATCTGACCGATTTCGACCCCAACCAGCTGACCGCGCCCGCCGATATGGAGGCGCTCGACCGCTGGGCCATCACGAAGCTGAACGAGCTGCTGGTCAGGTGCGAGGCGGCGTATCAGAACTATGAATTCCTGACCGTCTCCCACGCCGTCAACGATTTCTGCGTCGTCACGCTTTCGAGCCTCTATCTCGATATCATCAAGGACCGCCTGTACTGCGACGGCGCGGATTCCGCCGCCCGCCGCTCGGCGCAGAGCGCGCTGTGGATCATCCTCGATGCCATGACGACGGCCGCAACGTGCTGCTGAACCAGATGTCGAAGCCGTATGCGGACTACGCGCTGTCTGACACCGAAATGGCCGTCTGGGAGACTGCCCTGCGCGTCCGCTCGGACGTCAACGGCGTTCTGGAGACTGCCCGCGCCGACAAGCGCATCGGCAAGAGCCTCGAAGCGCACGTGGCGCTGTTTGCAAACGACGAGGACGCAAAGGCCGCGCTGGATGCGGTCAAGTCCGTCGACCTGCCGGAGATCTTCATCGTCTCCAACGTCAGCACGAACGAGACTGCCCCCGCAGAGGGCGCCGTTGCCGGCCAGGGCGTGAACTTCCCCGGCCTGACCGTCGCAGTGACCGAGGCGAAGGGCACGAAGTGCCCGCGCTGTGCCGCCGTCTGCAAATCTCTCGGCGTCGTATTTGAATAAGCTGCACCGATAACCCGCACCCGCCGCTGCTACAGCGGCGGGTGCATTTGCGTGCTGAAAAAGTCCGGTTTTCACGAAGCATTTCAAGCGCGGCATTCAGGTGGGCATTGGCTCTTATGGCAGGCCGCAAAGCGGAAAAGCCTCCAAATTTTGAAAGGGAGCCTTTTCCGCTTTTTTTGCGGCTGCACATTGCGGAAAGCGAGGAAGAAAGATGCAATACGTGAAAGTATTTTGGAAGAAAAAATCCAAGAAATTTACAGCCAGAACAGGAGGTAAATTTGCTGTAAACGACAGTTTTTTGGAGAAAAAATTTGTTGAGAATTACTTTAAAAAAGCAAAGAGTCAACACGGTAAAGTGTTGATAAATGTGAAAGGGTGTGATATAAAAACGAAGCAGGACTCCTGCGGAAACTAATTAAGCAAAGTGAAGGAGACGCAGTATGAAGAAGATGTGGGGCACACGGGTGCTGGCCATGCTTTTGGTGCTTGCGCTGACGGCTGGATTGGTACCGGCGGCGCTTGCGGCAAACAGCGAAGCAGCGGTCGCATTCAAGCAGGTGCCGAATGACACGCTCGATACGCTTATCCGCCCGGATGTGGCGGTAGGCGAAATTGAGGATGCGGAAATGGGAGAGGATACGGCCGCCTATCAGGCGCACGATCTGGTTCGTGTTTCCATTATCCTGGAGGACACATCCACACTGGAAGCCTATTCCGACGCGGCTGCGGAGGGGACACTGGCCGAGGATGCGGCTGCTGTGTCTTACCGCGCAGCACTCCAGCGCAAGCAGGACAGCATTGTTCGGAAAATCTCGTCCACGATCCTCGGACGGGAGGATCTGGATGTTGTCTGGAATCTGACGTTGGTCGCCAACCTGATCTCTGCCAATGTGGAATACGGCAAGATCGAGCAGATTAAGCAGATCCCGGGCGTTGCGGATGTGGTTCTGGAGCAGCAGTATGAGCCTGCCGCGTCCGAAAACACCGTGCAGCCCAACATGGAGATCTCAACCGGCATGACCGGCACGACCACGGCATGGTCTACCGGCTATACAGGGGCCGGAATGAGGATCGCCATTATCGATACGGGCTTGGATACGTCGCACCAGTCGTTTGACAATGGCGCGTATGAATACGCGCTTGAGCAGAACGCAGCGCGCGCAAAGGAATCCGTCGAAGCCTATAAAGCCTCTCTCGATCTGCTCGATGCGGACGAGATCAACGAAAAGCTGAGTCTGCTGCATATCAAGGAAGGCGTCAGCGCGGCGGATCTGTACCGGACAGAAAAGGTCGCATACGGCTATTGCTACATCGACAAGGATCTGGACGTAACGCATGAGACGGACACGGAGGGCGAGCACGGCTCCCATGTTGCCGGTATCGCGGCGGCCAACCGGTATCTGCCGGACGGAAACGGCGGATATGTCTCTGCATTGGACAGCGTACATATGCACGGCGCAGCGCCGGATGCACAGGTTCTGGTCATGAAGGTCTTCGGCGACGAGGGCGGCGCGTATGACTCGGACTATACGGCAGCCATTGAGGATGCAATCGTGCTCGGTGCGGATACGATCAACCTCTCGCTCGGCTCTGCCAGTCCCGGTCCGAGCAAGGCGAGAACGGAAGCTTATCAGAAGATCTTCGACGATCTGGAGAACGCTTCCTCCGTTGTGACGGTTTCTTCCGGCAATGCCGGCTATTGGGCCAAGAACGCCGATCCGATCGGCTATCTTTACAGCGACGGCGTCAGCATGCAGACGGACGGTCAGCCGGGCAGCTATGCAAACAGCCTGACGGTCGCCTCGGTCGATAACGACGGCTTTATCGGCAACTACCTCCTGATCGGACAGGAGCCGATCGCGCCGTCCGAAACCACCGGCTTTACGAACAAGCCGATCTCCACGATCGTGGGAGAGCACGAATTCGTGTTTTTCTCTGAGGATGCAACGAAGTATGCCGTGGACGCAGCCGGGAACAACCTGCTGCTTGCCTATGCAGATGCGGTCAAGGACAAGATTGTCTTCGTTTCCAGAGGACAGTCCTCGTTCTACCAGAAGCATGATGCCGCAGCCGCCGCAGGCGCGCTGGCGTGCGTGGTCTACAACAACCAGTCTGGCTCAATCAATATGGACCTGAGCAGCAGTACCGCAACGATCCCGTGCGTGTCGATCACACAGGACGACGGCGAACTGGTCCGCACGCAGGCCGAGCCGGTTTATGCAGAGGACGGCACGACAGTCCTGTATTATACCGGCAAGATCGAAGTGCGCGGCAAGGAACCGGTTCGGTTCAACCGCGATTATAAGACCATCAGTGAATTCAGTTCCTGGGGCGTTCCGGGCGATCTGACGCTGAAGCCGGAGATCGCTGCGCCCGGCGGCAATATCTACTCGCTCAACGGCCTGCACAACAGCACCAGCGGTATGCAGGGCGGCCACCAGGACTATGAACTCATGAGCGGCACCTCGATGGCTGCGCCGCAGATCGCCGGTATCGGCGCACTGGTCAAGCAGTACATTGAATCCAAGGGCCTTTCCTGCAGCGATCTGACCGACCGCGCGCTGGCCCAGTCGATCATGATGTCCACGGCAGAGCCGGTCGTCAACAATGAAAACGACGCATATTACCCGGTCATTCAGCAGGGCGCAGGCATGGTCAACGCCGCGGCGGCGACCTCTGCGGACTCCTACATTAAAATGCAGGCTGATGCGACCGCATCCTGGGCTGACGGCAAGGTCAAGGCAGAACTTGGCGACGACCCCGCACGCACGGGCAGCTATGATTTCAGTTTCACCGTCAACAACCTCGACGGACGGACGCACGCCTATGCGCTGAGTGCCGAACTGTTTACGCAGGCTCTGCTCGACTATGAGGGGCAGAGTTACATGGACACGCTGACGACGCCGCTGAGCGCTGCTGTGACGTGGACTGTGAACGGCAGAACGACCGACAGCCTGAGCCGCGATTACGATTATAACAACGACGGCCGGGTCGATCTGGAAGACGGCCAGCTGCTGCTGGATGTCGCGTCGAAAAAGCCGGGCGCAAAGCTTCTCAACGCCAAGGCCATTGCCGATTTGAACGGCGACGGCGCTGTGACGGCCTATGATGCACACCTGTTCCTGAATCTGCTTCAGGAGGCGACGATCCTTGTTCCTGCAAACGGTAAGGCTGAGGTCGTCTGCCACATCCGCCTGCTCGACCGCAGTGCGCTGAATACTTCGTATCCCACGGGCGCGTATGTGGAGGGCTATGTCCGCGTGCAGGGCCTCGCCACAGACGAGGGCGCCGCCGGCACGAGCCATTCCATCCCGGTGCTCGGCTACTACGGAAGCTGGTCGGAGCCGTCGATGTATGATGTCGGTTCTCTGATCGACAGCATTTACGGCACGGAAACGCGCGCGCCCTATCTCGGCACGACGAACAGCTATGGCTACACCGTTTCCAACTTCCTAAACATTCTCTATGCCGGTGAGACGGAATCCTCTGCAATGGTCGGCAACCCCGTTGACTTTGACGACGAGTATCTGAGCGTCCGCAACGCCTTCAACAATCAGGGCGGCAACAGCATCAGCACGCTTGTCTTCTCGCTAATCCGTAACGCGGGCAACTCCCGCCTCCAGATCGTCGATTCCAACACGAAGACAGCGTATCTGGACGAGGAAGTCGGCGCAGCGACTGCTTCGTACTACTCCGAAAATGCAAACGCATGGCAGCATACCCGGCTCCAGCTTGGCATTGACTGGAGCGGCACAGACGCCTCCGGCAATGCGCTCCCGGAGGGCACCAGCGTGGATCTTACGCTGACGATGGCCCCGGAATACTATGCAAATGCCGATGGCAGCTATCGTTGGGATGAACTCAAGGATGGTGCAAAGTTGAGCACGCACCTGACCATCGACAATACCGCGCCGGAACTCATCTCCGTCCGTCAGGATCTGACGCAGAAGACGCTGGCCGTTACGGCCATGGATAACCGCTATGTCGCGGCTGTCATCCTCTGGAACATGACGGATACCCCGACGCCGGTCAGCTATATCCTGCCGAATCAGCCGGAAGACGCACTCGGCAAGACGACCGACTGCACGTTCGATCTCTCCAAGCTGAGCGGCGGCGAGAAGCTTCTGCTTCAGGTTGTGGACTATGCCTACAACGCCTCTGCATATCAGCTGATCAGCGGCGAGGAGCCCGCAGAGGCGCTGACCTCCGTCACGCTTTCCCCGGAGAGCGTCTCCCTGCTTGCAGGTTCCAACTATACGCTTGAAGCTTCCACAGAGCCGTATTACGCCGACGATAAGTTGGATTGGACGTCCTCCGCGCCTGCGGTCGTGACGGTCAACAATAACGGCCAGATCAAGGCCGTCAGCGCCGGCACCGCAACAATCAAGGCGGCTTCTCATAAAAATCCCGAAGTCAATGCTTCCTGCACCGTACAGGTGCTTGCGCCGAACTACACGTTCCGCGGACTTTTGACAGCAGACAATCAGGTGCAGACCTTCGAGTGGAATCTCGCAGACAGCGAGACATGGGAAAAGGTCGCAGCGGTTGACGGAATCGGCAGCCGCGTGACCTCGGCAGGCGCTTCCAGCGCAAACGGCATTTATGCGTTTGACGTGGGCGGCAGTGCATATGAGATCGATTTTGCCACCGGCAAGATCCTGAACACCGGCAGCGCACCGTTCTCGGACGAGATTGGCCCCGTCGCATACGACGACATTGCCCTTTCCCGCAAATATACCGGAACGGAGTCGCTGCACGGCGATCTGCTGACCGGTGTATACTCCATGAACATCATCCCGATGCAGGATCCGATGAACGGCAGCGCCAGCAGCTACATCAGCGTGTATGACCTGTTCGGCTATGACGCGGATGGCTTCTCCGGCATCACCTCGCTGGGCTCCATCACGTTCAAGGATCCCGATAGCGGTGAGGCTGTGGACGCTGAAGCCTATTATGTGATCGACAACGCAGGCGGCATCTGGCAGCTTATGATCTATCCGCAGGACGGCGACTATTACGCAACCTATCAGTACATTCCGACGGATCTGGGCTTCCAGTTCCCGTATGACCCCAACTGGGCGACGCTTTGCTCGCTGAACGTTGCGGATGACGGCGAACTCTTCCTCACTTCGTACAGCACACAGGGAAAGGGCGCTTCCCGCAAGGAAAGCACGACGCTTTACTGGCTGCACTACGATGAGCAAGCGAGCCGCTTCCGCACGGCCATTATCGGCTCCTTCGGCGATATTGCGCCGGTCAGCGTGACCGAGGTCCATACGAACGACTCCACAGCAGATACGCAAAAGACAAGCGTCTTTGAAAAGGCGCTGCGTCCGGAATCGCTCAAGACCGCAAAGGCCCAGCCGATCAGCCAGATGAAGGCGGCAAATAAGCAGACCGCAGGTACGCTCAACAGCGTCAGCCAGCCGCAGAGCACCGGCAGCACAAGCGCGCAGCGCAGCACCGTGACGCTTGATCTGACCGCCATTGCGCCGACGGCAAGCAGCATCATGGAGATCTCGTACAATACGAAAGAACTGACGCTCTCCTCCGTCACAGGCGCGGCGACGCTTACCTCCTGGTATGAGTCCGTGCCTGGCACAATCGTTTTTGCCTGCGCCGAACGCAGCGAGGCCGCTGTGGGCGAACTGCTCGGTCAGCTGAGATTTGAACTTGCGGCAGGCAGTTCGAGTTCAAAGGTCACGATCAAGACGAAGCAGCTGAACGAAACAAGCTTCGCAGCCGGACAGGAAAAAATTCGGACCGTGGTGCTGGGCGACAGCCTGAGCCGGATCCTCCCCGCGATCATCTCCTCCGGTGAAAAGGACTGCCCCAGCCGCAGCTTCCGCGATCTGGATACGACCAAGTGGTATCATGAAGCAATCGACACAATGCTGCGTGAGGGCCTGATGAACGGTACCGGAAATGGGCTGTTCGAGCCGAACGGCACACTGACCCGTGCGATGCTGGTCACGATCCTCTGGCGTTCGGAGGGCAAGCCCGCAGCTTCTGCCCAGACGTCGTTCACGGACGTTCCGGCAGGTGCCTATTATGCGGAGGCTGTCCGCTGGGCAGCTGCCAACGGCGTCGTCAAGGGCGTCAGCAGCACGGAGTTCGGCCCGTCCAAAAACATCACGCGGCAGGAACTTGTCACCATTCTTTGGAGACTGGCCGCGAAGAAGGGCCTGAATACCTCCAACGCCGGTCTGACCGTTCCGGAGTTTGCCGACCGCAGCCAGATCGCCGCGTGGGCAGCCGAGGCCATGAGTTGGGGCTGCACCAGAGGCATTTTGACCGGCAAGAGCGCGAACCGCGTTGACCCGACTGGCACTGCAACCCGCGCAGAAGCAGCGGCCATGATTGTCCGCTTCCGGAATCTCGGTACAGCAGGCGAAAAGCAGTAAATCCACACCATGCAGCAGCGCGAAGCTTCAGCCGCTGCTGCATGGTGGTCTGAAAGAGACAGTGCTAGAAGCGCATTGCATGCCATAAAATGAAATGAGGGAGAAAGAACCTGACGGCTCTTTCTCCCTCCGTTTTTGGTTTATGCCGCTGTATAGACCTTTTCCCAGCGGACAGTCGCGTAGAACACGATCGAGAGCGCCGCTGCGATCGTCCAGCCGATGGGCCAGGAAATCCAGATGCCGGTCGTGCCGAGCGCGGTGCGGGAAAGCACCTCCGCCAGCGCCACGCGGAGCACCAGATCGGTGAACGTCGCAATCATGAACTTCTTCATAAGGCCCGCGCCGCGGAGCACACCGTCGGAGACGAGCTTGGCAGACACGATGAAGTAGAACGGCGCGATGATGCGCAGGAACGCAACGCCTGTATCCATCGCCTGCCCCGTGGGACTGTCGAGGAAGATATGCACGAGCGGCTGCCCGGCGAACACGTAGAGCGCCACCAGCGGCACGCACAGCGCCCAGACGAGTTTGATACCAGCCCGAAAGCCGGACTTGATGCGATCATATTTGCTGGCTCCGAGGTTCTGCGCCGTATAGTTGGAAATGCCGTTGCCGAGCGTGGTAAGGGACGTGATAACCATGTTGTTGAGCTTCACCGCTGCAGAGTAGCCTGCCATGACGGCCGCGCCGAAGCTGTTGATGACGCTCTGGATGATGATGTTGCCGACGGAAATAAAGCTCTGCTGCAAGATGCTCGGAATGGCGATGACCGCGAACCGTCCAAAATGGTTCCACGAGAAGATCTTTACTTTTCCTTCCGTCGGGATTTTCGCAAAGCGGCGGAAGACGACCACAAGCGCCAGCACGCAGCTGATTCCCTGGCACAAAAACGTCGCCCAGGCAACACCGGCAACGCCCATGTTGAACGCCGTAACAAACAGAATATCGACCGCGATATTAGACGTGGACGAGCAGGCAAGAAAGATAAACGGCGTTTTGGAGTCGCCCAGCGCTGAGAAAATGCCGGTTGCGACATTGTAGAGGAACACGAACGGCAGACCGTAAATGTAAATGTCGAGGTATAATTTCGAGTCCGCGAAGACCTCTTCCGGCGTTTTGATGAGCCGAAGCAAACTGTCGCAGCAGAGCGTGCCGACAAGCATCAGCGCCGCGCAGATCACGCAGCTGGAAATGAGCGCCGTGTAGACTGTCGTCTTGAGGTCATTATACTGCTTCGCGCCGAAAAACAGCGCCGCCAGAACCGAACACGCGATGTTGCAGCCGAAGGCAAAGGCGATGAAAATGAGCGTAATTTCGTAGCTGTTGCCGACGGCAGCGAGGGCGTTGTCGCTGATGAATTTGCCGGCCACAAAGCTGTCCGCGATGTTATAGAGCTGCTGGAAAATGATGCTGCCAAAGAGCGGCAGGCAGAACTGCCAGAGGACCTTCTCGGGCTTGCCTGTCGTCAGATCCTTATTCATGTTGCATCGCCTCCTTCGCGGATGCAATAACGCTTGCCGCGCCGCTTACGCCGTATTCGCTCGACGAGAGCATCAGATCGTAGCTTTCCGGTTCGCCCCAGAGTGTGTCCGCGTAAAAATCAAAGTGGTGCTTGCGCATCCGGTCGACCTTCTGCGCCTTATGAAGAGCGCGTTTTTCATCCAAATTATTACGCGCTGCAATGCGCTTTGCCCGGTCGGCGCTATCCGCATAGATGAAAACGGAAAGCGGACGGTAGCCTGCGGCCCGCAGAATGGCGGAGGCACACCGGCCAATGATGACGCAGTCACCCTTTTCTGCAAGCTCTAAAATCGCGCGGCGCTCGGCTTCAAAGACCCGCGCTTCTTCCGAGTAAAACGCCTCGCCCAGCGCGGCGGTGTCCGCAAAGGGATTGCCCGAGACGGCAATGCCAAAATCCTCGCCCTTTTCGTCGTATTCCGCGACGGCGGTTTCGGAAAGCCCCGCTTCCTGCGCGGCTTTTTGAATGAGGCATTTATCGTAGCAGGGAATCCCCAGCTTTTTTGCGACTGCTTCGCCAATTTCCCGGCCGCCGCTGCCATACTGGCGGCTGATGCAGATGATCGTCCGTTCCATCTTTTTTTGCTCCTGTCTTACATTTTTTCTCTTGACCGCCCCTATCGTAGCAGAAAAATGAAATATGTAAAATCTATATTTGACATTTCCGATATATCAAAATAGAATGGCAGAAGAGAAACGAATGCACGGAGGGTGCCATGTATATCAGCTACGAGTATTACCGGATTTTCTATCACGTCGCCAGGTGCGGCAATCTGACGAAGGCGGCGGAGGCGCTGCAGAACAGCCAGCCAAACTTAACACGCGCGATTCGGAACTTAGAGGCGGAGATCGGCTGTCCACTCTTTTCGCGCACGAATCGGGGCATGATTTTGACCCCGGAGGGCGAGGGGCTGTACCGGCACATAAAGATCGCCTGTACGGAAATTGAAGCGGGCGAAGCCGCCGTGACGCAGAGTCGGACGCTCGAGCGCGGAAACGTGTTTCTGGCAGCAAGCGAGGGTGCGCTTCGGTGTTTACTCCTGCCGGTACTTAAAAGGTATCAGGAAAAGTACCCCGGCGTGCATCTTCGCATCAGCAACCACTCCACGCCGCAGGCCGTCGCGGCGCTGCACGAGACGACGGCAGATTTTGCGGTCATCACAACGCCGGTTACGCTCTCGCCGTCTCTCACGCAGACGATCGTCAAAGAAATTCGGGAGGTTCCGATCTGCGCGCCGGCCTTTTCCGGTTTGCTTGGACGAAGCGTCGCGCTTTCCGAGCTGGAAGCGTATCCACTCATCACGCTCGGCGCGGGCACGACCTCCCATGCGTTCTACGTCTCTGTTTTCACCGCGCAGGGCGTTGCTTTTCAACCCGCCATCGAAGCCGCCACGGCTGACCAGATCATCCCAATGGCAGAAGCGGGTCTTGGCGTCGGCATCGTGCCGGAGGCGTTCATTCGTCCGTCTGATAATGTGCGCCGCATCGAACTGCAAGAGCCCCTCCCGCTGCGTGCCGTGTGCATCGTGAAACGGAAGGGGCAGCCCCTGAGCGTCGCCGCGAGGGAGCTGGAGCGGATGCTGCTGGCGGCTGGGGCTCAGAGCACCTGACTCAGATTTGCTGCTTCAAAAGCCGAAGCAGCTTTTCTTTTCTGTAATGCAGCGTCATCACCGGGATTCCTGTTTTCTCGCTGTAGGCACGCAGGGTCAGCGGCGGCGTTTGCAGATATAACGCACGAAGCAGCGCCGCGTCTTCCTCCGGAAGTGCATCTACTACTTCACGAACGCGCTGCACGGCAAGGGTAAAATTGCATCGTGGGTACTGCATCTTGTGGTATGATTGCCACGTTTGTTGCGTGAACATCGCAGAGGAGGGCAATCACCATGCAGTACACCGATAACGAAGCCGCCCTGATCGGCGGCCTGATTTCAAACTATTTCTTCCAGCCGTCCGTGGATGCAACGCTCCGCGAATCCTATCGCCGGGTGCTGCGCCATCTGCATGAGAACACACTCTCTGCGTCTGATCTGAGCCGCATTCAGAACGCGCTGACATTTCTCTCGCCGCTCTGCCGTGACACCCGCGAAGCCCACAAGGACATGATGGGTGTGACATTAAAAACCGA
>OLGA01001103.1_pt1 | contig 21928 bp, 23 predicted proteins | sample 1604881 | NCBI WGS metagenome assembly OLGA01 (sample SAMEA3888896, study PRJEB22519) | human gut metagenome | biome: human gut; feature: human-associated habitat; material: faeces | place: Denmark | collected 2009 | reverse complement strand
ACTTCCAGCCGTTATAAAGCTGCCAGACATGAGCAAAAAAGCCAGCCAAGAAATTAGAAGCCTCAACAGTCAATTCAACACCCCCTCAAACAAACGGCAGCGCATCAAGAATCGTCTTAATAATCTTGAGAATGAACATCACAAGAATAAAAGCGAAAATGACAGAAAAAGCAATCCAGACCCAAGAGGGGAGAAAAGCAAAAGTGAACTGCAAAGTCTGAATGAAATTACTCATTTAATCCAATCCTTTACAACGTAATATAGACCAACAACAATGAAAACACCCAAGACCCAACGAACAAAAGCAATAATGGATGGAGGCAGAACGTTCCACATTTGCAAGAACAGATTCATAGAGGGCAGAAGAGAATTAATCATAATAACCACCTACAATCTGATTCCAATTTTCGGAATACGCATCAACAATCCTCTGGTCAGGTGGAACATAAACAGGAGCGCGAGAAGCAGCAGAAGAAGAAACACCGTTAATGTCATTAGACACATTTTGTGACCAGAAATCATAACCATTATCATTGACAGCGGTAAAACCGTCTGCAATGCTAGAATCAGGAGCACCAGAAAAAGCGTCTTTAAAAGCAGAACCAGTATTATTGAGCTTATCATATTTACTAGAATCCGCCTTATCACCAGACCCATTGAAATAATTCTTCGCCCAGTCACGTTCAGGAGTAGTTGCATCTTTAATGGCTAAATCTTCATCATTAGCAAGAACCTCAAGAATCTGGTTCACACGATAGTTCAGATAAGAAAAAGAAGAAGAAATAGAACCATACCAAGAACCAGAGACATCATTAGACCAGAGCTTAGAAGCATAAAAATAGTTATAGACCGAAGTGCGATAAATCATATCAGCCCACGAACCCTGAGACCATGAATCAACCTCGAATTTAGGAAGACCAGAATTAGAATCAACAGACCATTTCCACTTATTCCAAGTAAGAGACGCGAGCATTTTAGAATCTACTATATCACCCCGAAGAGTTCCTTCACCATCCATACCATTCCAAAGAGAATCAAGATAGGCAGCAAAAGAAGTACCAGAACCATAAGTATACCATTTTTCAGATTGCGACAACTCAAGCTGCAAAAGGGTAGCACCAGTCCACCCGAACATAGAACCAGTGCCCTCATAAGGATTAGGAGGAACAACAGGAGGAGTTCCAGAACCGGTATAAGAATAACCAGAACCAAGAACATAAGATTTCAGCTCAGAACCAACATAAGATTCACCAGAAAAAGTTAAACCACAAAGATTAGATTCCCTAGAAGAATCAGCAGAAACAACAATAGTAGCAGTGCCGTCAGAAAGAGAATAAGTAACAGAATATCCGGGAGTAGAAGTCGAAACAGAAAAATCAGAAGGGACACGCGATAGCTCAAAAACAGTGGTAGAACCGGAATAATCATCAACAGCTACAGTACCGGAAGTATAGGAAAGATAACCAGATACTTTACCAGTATAAGAAGCATTTGACGAAGAAAGAGAAAAAGAACCAGACTTTTTATTACCGTACTTATATTGAACAGTAACAGAAGGATTAGAATCAGCAGCGTAAACGGAAGCAGAAAGAGCAAAAACAAGAATCAAAATAAGAAAAAGCTTGCGCTGAATAACACCTCCGTTTATAATGGATGCGGGTGACTGAATCGAACAGCCGGCTACAGGTTCAGAGCCTGCCGTGTTACCACTACACCAACCCGCGATATATATTTACATTCCATCAGCAGACCGGAAAGGATGCTGAGGGAATGGTCTAGTTGCATCATCAGGGGGATTCCATTTTTCCCATTCTTCATTTACGAGCTTGATAAGCCCAAGGTTACGCCGGAGCACATCAAAGCTGCAAGTGTCGATAGAATATTGAATCAGATCATACCAGCTCATTTGAGTTTTAGCAGTACAAAGGTCTTTACAGAGGATACCTTCATCAGCAGTACGAATAATCTGTTCGATATTCTTCCAATTAGTATCGAGATCATCAGCAGCATACTGATACTTATCAGGGTCATCCAAGTGCAGGAGATACCGAACCATGAGCTTACAGTTCTTACAAATTTCGATTTCGTTTTCCTTGAGACCAAGAATTTTAGCACAACTGGCAAGCGTACGAGCATCACCAGCACCGACCCAATGAATATGAGCCTTTTTCAGCTCACCATCATCGTTAACATCCATATCATGCAAGCAGAAAGCCCACTGTTTGAACTTTGACTTGATTCGGTCAATCACTTCATTGCAGTTATACGACTCAGAATCAGGATACAGGACACCAGAGAAATTACGGATTTTCTTATCAGCCATCGGAAAGCACCAACCTTTCAGAATTTTGGCAACAGGCAACAACGATTGCCTTAGACGTAGCCCGGGCAATCGTTGCCAAGTGGGGAAGTCAGCCCCAAATGGCAACGCCCAGACAAAAGAAAAGAAAAACAGAAGGGGATGGGGGATACGTCCGCGCCGCCACGGCGCGGGGATACGCAGACAAGAGGTGAATATATGCGGGGAAGAGAATGCCTGCAACGCCCGGAACACTTCTACGGGGAAGAACTGCTACCAGGTGCGCGGGAGTTCTCATACATGCCAACCGGGCTAACGCCCTCTGGCATATCAAAGACTATCGACTTCATGTTGGAGGGCACGCAGGCGCTCCAAAACTTCCGTGTAAATGCCGTAAAGACCATCCAGACGGCGAGAAAGGGAAGACAGAGCCTTTTCAGCATCGGGGACACGTTTTGCGGACTCGATAAGGGTCATAAGCTCCGTAAGGCTAATGGTGATTTGCAGATCATCCATTAGAAATAGCCCCCCTTATAGAGGAATTCAACAAGAATCTGAGCAGCAGCCGCATCAAGCATGGAAACGCGCTTTTCTACCATGTACCGTTCAAGTGCAGCTTGCATGGAAGAAGTCAATGCGATTTCGATATATTTTCGCATCACTTCACCACACGAATTTCTTCAACCGAGCCGAAGCGGTTATAGGTGCAGGCGATTTCGTCACCGACAGCGAGATCACCGGGGACAATCTCGGCTTTTACAAAGAGGTCAAACGCCGCATCGCCGAGAACGTTATTACGTTTTTCAGTGCAATACAGATTTGCCGCGGGATAGGTGTTACCAGTCTTTTTACTGGTGTACTGAAATTTTCTCATGCCAACTACTTTCATTCAAAACACATCCTTTTCATAAAATCAGAGAGAAGAAATACATTTATCCAAATGTCTACAATACATGAATACACCATTTTGAATGTGGAGTCAAGAAGAAAATGAATAAGCTTAAAACATTTAGACAAATGCACAAAATCAGCCAAAAAGAATTAGCAAATGTGCTATGCACAACACAGCAACAAATATCACTATACGAAACAGGAAGAAGAAAGTTAGACGAAGACCAAATAGCAGAAATATGCAAAGTATATAAAATCAATCCAGAAGAAATATTAGAGAATACAAAAGGAGAAAGTTATATGACAAAAGCACAAGAAATTGTATTAAAAATTGGAGAATACATACAAGAAAAAGACGGGAAAATAACATTTTCAGAAATATTAGAAGAATATACAAAACTACCAGCACCAGAAAGAACAATGGTTGAACTAATGGTAGAAGAACACAACAAACGATACAAATAAAGAAAGACCGTCCGAGAGGGCGGTCTTGACTTTTTACATCCAAACAGTTATACTGAATGAACGCAACAAAATAAAAATTTTGTTGCGTTCAAGGAAGAGATTTTAAAAAACAGGCTAACCAGACAGCTTGTAGTTCGTTTCGACTGCTATACAGGAGGTCTTATGGAAACATACAATGACGCGCCGCAGGTGCTGCGCAATTTCTTATCCTATCACGAAACGGTCAAGGGCCAATCGCGCCGGACGGTTTCGGAATACTATCTTGATCTTCGGATGTTCCTGCGTTTCGTCCGGCTCATGCGCGAAGAGCTGCCGTACAAAACGCCGCTCGACGATATTCCAATCAAGGACCTCGGGCTCGACTTCATCCGCTCAATCACGACCTCAGAGGTGTTTGACTTTTTGTCGTATCTCGCGAACGATCGCGAAAATCCGGAAGCTGCTTCCGGAGACAACGGCATCGGCTCCGCCGCGCGCGCCAGAAAGCTCTCAGCCATCAAGGCGTTTTACAACTATCTGACGGTGTCTACCAAGCAGATCACGGAAAATCCGGTCAAGGACATTGAATTTCCGAAAATCCGTAAAAGTTTACCGAAATACTTATCGCTCGACGAATCCAAAACGCTTCTGAAAGCCGTCCAGGGGCCAAATCAGGCGCGGGATTTCGCGATACTCATGATCTTTTTAAATTGCGGCATCCGGCGTTCAGAGCTCGTAGGGCTCAATCTGACGGATGTTTATGACGACCGTCTGCGTGTAGTTGGTAAAGGCAACAAAGAGCGCATCGTCTATATGGGCTCAAGCTGCCGCAAAGCCATCGACCGGTACCTGATCGAGCGCAGTCAGATCGTGCTGTCGGACAACCGGGCGCTCTTTGGCTCGCGTGACGGCAATCGCATCAGCGTCTCTGCGGTCCACCGGCTGGTCAAAAAGCACCTGCTTGCCGCAGGCTTGGATTCCACACAGTTTTCCGCGCACAAGCTTCGCCACACGGCCGCAACCCTCATGCTCTCAAACGGCGTGGACCTAAAGACGCTTCAGGAGGTGCTCGGCCACGAAAACCTCAACACCACGCAGATCTACACCCACATCGAAAGCACTGAGCTCAAAATCGCCGCCGAGGCCAATCCCCTCTCCCATCTGGCTTTAGACGGCCCGGATACAAAATCAGAAAAATAATCCGGAATTTACAGAAAAAGAGCTGCGATTTAGAAAAATCGCAGCTCTTATGTTTCGCTAAAGCAGCTCGTTAGCCACCTAAGTATGCGCGTTTGACCGATTCGCTGGCCATCAGCACCGCACCCGTTCCGGAGAGCGTGATGCGGCCGGACTCAAGCACGTACGCGCGGTCGGCAACCTGCAGCGCCATCTGCGCGTTCTGCTCGACGAGAAGAATCGTGGAGCCTGCCTTGTGAAGGCTCTTGATGATCTCAAAAATCTGCTCAACCAGCAAAGGCGCAAGGCCCATGGACGGCTCATCGAGCATGAGAAGCTTTGGCTCGCTCATGAGCGCTCTTCCCATGGCCAGCATCTGCTGCTCGCCGCCGGAGAGCGTACCGCTGACCTGCGTGCGGCGCTCTTTGAGGCGCGGGAACAGCTCGTAGACATGCTCCAGATTTTCGTCAAACTTGCCGTTCGGACGCGTGTATGCGCCCATTTCCAGATTCTCTTCGACCGTCATTCTCGCGAACACGCGGCGGCCTTCGGGGCACTGAACAAGGCCGGTCTGGACGATCTTGTTGGGAGTCACGCCCGTGACGTTGTGGTCCATGAACTGAATCTTGCCGCTTCTGGGCTTGAGTAAGCCCGAAATGGTGTTCAGAACCGTGCTCTTGCCCGCGCCGTTCGCGCCGATGAGCGTCACGATCTCGCCTTCCTGCACGTGTAGAGAAACGTCTTTCACAGCGTGGATTGCGCCATAGTAGACATGCAGATTTTCAACGGAAAGCAACATTTTATTGGCCCTCCTTTTTCTTGCCGAGGTAGGCCTCGATGACCGCAGGGTTTGCCTGAATGTCCTCGGGTGTGCCCTTAGCGATGATCTTACCGAAGTTCAGAACGCAGATACCCTCGCAGATACCCATGACGAGGTTCATGTCGTGCTCGATGAGCAAAATCGCGATGCCGAACATGTCGCGGATGCGGACGATGTTGTCCATGAGCTCACTTGTCTCCGAGGGGTTCATGCCGGCAGCCGGCTCGTCAAGCAGCAGCAGGCACGGATTCGTCGCCAGTGCGCGGACGATCTCGAGTCTTCGCTGCGCGCCATACGGAAGCGAGCCCGCCTTGTTGTCGGCCATATCCTGCATGTCGAAAATGCTGAGAAGCTCCAGCGCGCGCTCCTTTGCGATGCGCTCCTTGCGCCAGTACTGCGGCAGGCGGAACATTGCCGTACTGAGCGTGTATTTCGTCTCGTTGTGAAGACCGACGAGAACGTTGTCGAGCACCGACAGATCGCGGAACAGGCGGATATTCTGGAAGGTTCGGGCAATGCCCATCTGGTTGACCTGAATGGTGGTCTTCCCTGCTGTGTCCATGCCGTCGAGCAGGATGGTACCGCGCGTCGGCTGATAGACCTTGGTAAGAAGGTTAAAAACGGTCGTCTTACCTGCGCCGTTCGGGCCGATCAGACCGGCGATCTCAGTTCTGCCAATGGCGAAGTTGAAGTCGCTGACAGCAGACAAACCGCCAAAGTCAATACCGAGGTGGCGCGCTTCGAGAATCGGAGGCAGCGAAACGTCGCGTTCGGGGATGATGTTGGTTGCGGGAACCGGAACAAGCTTTGTCTTGGGTCTTTCAGTTCTGCTCATTGTCAGCTTCCTCCTTACCTTTTCTCAGCTCTGGCCGGAACACAAAATTGAGTGCCTTTTCAAGTACCCGGGACATCGAGAAATCGTAGCTGCCGAATAGTCCCTTCGGCCGGAAGATCATCATCACGACCAGCGCCAGCGAGTACGCGACCATGCGGTAGTCCGCCACCGAGCGAAGCAGCTCCGGCAGCACCGTCAGAACCGTCGCCGAGACGATCGAGCCCAGCATCGAGCCCATGCCGCCAAGCACAACGATGACGAGGATCTCGATGGATTTCATAAATTTGAACGTCGAGGGATACAGAGAACCAAGATAACCTGCGTACAGGCAGCCTGCAATACCGGCGAGCATGGCCGAGAATACGAACGCCATGGTCTTATAATACGTGGTGTTCACGCCGACGCTCTCAGACGCGATCTCGTTGTCGCGGATAGAGAGGATCGCCCGGCCGTGCTTGGATTTCATCATCGTATGGATGAAGAAGCATGCGAGCACGACGCAGATAAACACCAACGTCACAGACGCAAATTTCGGGATGCGCTTGAGGCCTGCCGCGCCGTAGGTAAAATCAAATCCCAGCACGGAGTCGATGTTCGTCAGGACAACGCGGATGATTTCACCGAAGCCCAGGGTGATGATGGCCAGATAGTCGCCGCGCAGGCGAAGCGCCGGGATACCGATGATAACACCGAAAATACCGGCAACCACTGCGCTGATGACGATAGCGGCCAGAATGTACGGAATAAGCGCGGCAGTATTGCCTTCCTTCAGAAGTGCAGCCGCAGGCGTTGCTTTCATGAAAATACCGCCCGCGTAAGCGCCGACTGCCATGAAACCCGCATGCCCCAGCGGCAGCTGGCCGAGGTAGCCGGTCGCGATGTTCAAGGACACTGCAAGGATGATGTTGATACCGACGGTGATCAGAATGCCCGTCCAGTAGTTTGTGATGATGCCGGAGGAAATGAGTCCAGTCAGCAAAAAGTAGAAGCCGACCACCAACGCGAGGTTGATAACATATCGCGCTGGCATGGGGATCCGGATTTTCGATCTTGTTTTCATATCGTTACCTCCCCCATCAGACCTTTTCCGTGACCGGATGACCCATAATGCCGGACGGCTTTACGAGCAGCACCACGATCAGAATTGCAAACACGACTGCGTCCTTCCAGACGGAAAGACCGACCGCCGCGACGAGCGCTTCGAGAAGGCCAATGGCAAAGCCGCCGATCATTGCACCGGGAATCGAGCCGATGCCGCCAAGAACGGCCGCGACGAACGCCTTCAGGCCGAGCATCGAGCCCATCGTGGGCGATGCCTGAGAATACGCGCAAAGATACAGAACCGAGCCGATTCCGGCAAGCGCTGAGCCGACCGCAAATGTAAATGAGATCGTTTTGTTGAGGCTGATGCCCATCAGCTGCGCCGCACCCATATCCTCAGAGACCGCGCGCATCGCCTTGCCGAGCTTCGTTTTCTGGACAAGGAGCGTCAATGCGACCATCGCGATGACAGCGACGATGATGGTCAAGATCGCAGTATAGCTGATCGTGACGGAGCCGAACGACGCATTGCCGGGAACAAGCGTGTCCATGCTCTTGGTGTCGGCGCCGAACAGAAGCTGCGCACCGTTTTCAAGCAGGAACGAAATGCCGATCGCTGTGATCAGAAGCGAAAGACGGGGCGCCGAGCGAAGAGGCGTATAAGCAACCTTCTCAATCACAACGCCAAGCAGCGTACTTGTGACAACGGCCAGAACAACGGAGAGAATCGGGTGCAAGTGGAACGCAGTCATGGCGTAGAATGCGGTATACGCGCCGACCATGATGATGTCGCCGTGGGCAAAGTTCAGAAGCAGGATGATACCATAGACCATGCTGTAGCCAAGGGCCACCAGCGCATACACAGAACCTGTCTGCAAGCCGTTAAACAGCTGGGAAACAAACAAACTCATGAGCTTTCTTTCCTTTCTTTCATCTTTCGGACATCCGATGGCTGTCTCTATACACTAAATATAGGAGCACCCATCGGACGTCCGGAAAACGGCCTTTGGGAGGGGAGCTTGCGCTCCCCTCTCAAAAAACCGTGCCGGGTCAAAACTTAGAACATTTCTTTGAAGACTTCCTCGCCGCCGGTCAGCTCGATGATCGCAACGGACTTGATGGGGTTGTTGTCGGAGTCGAAGGAATAAGTACCGGTAATGCCCTTCACGCCGTCCATGGTCTTGATGGCGTCAATGACAGCCTGCTTGTACTCGTCCGTACCAGCCTCGAGGCCGGCGTCTTCCGCAGCCTTCAGACCGTAAGCCATGATCATGGATGCATCGTAAGCAAGAGGCGCAAACATATTGGGGACTTCTTCCACGCCGAAGGTCTCACAGTAGTCCTTTTCGAACTGTGCAACGTCTTCGGTGCCGGGCGCGTAGCCAGAGCAGTAGACGCTGCCTTCGAGTTCTTCTGCAGAAGCATAATCCTTGACGGAGCCGAAGCCGTCGCCGCCGAGGAAGGTGGCGGTGCAGCCTGCCTGACGGGCAGCCTGGATAGCAAGACCAGCCTCACCGTAATAGATCGGGCAGAAGACAATGTCGGGGTTCTTGGAAGCAATGTTGGTCATCTGTGCCTTGAAGTCCTTGTCGCCGGTAGCAAACGCCTCGGTGTCGACAATTTCAAGACCCATGCGCTCGGCCTCAACGACGAATGCGTTCTTCAGACCTTCGGAGTAGTCACTGCCGGTTTCGTAGAAGATCGCGGCGGTCTTGGCGCCCAGCTTTTCAACGGCGTAATCCGCCATCTTCTGACCCTGGAACGGATCGATGAAGCAGGCACGGAACACGTTCGTGCGGACCTCGCCGGTGTCTTCCATAACCGTTACGCCGGTTGCGGTAGCGGAAGCGGTGATCTGGGGCATGTTGTCTTCATAGGTCGCGTCGGCAAGGCCGATGGTCGCGCCGGTCAGAACAGAGCCGATGACAGCGGTGATGCCGTTTTCCTTGGCAAGGTTGTAAGCGTTGACAGCCTCGACGCCGTCGCCCTTGTCGTCATATTCCTTGACAACAACCTTCTTGCCGTTGATGCCGCCGGCAGCGTTCAGCTGGTCGAAGTACAACATCACAGCGTTGCGGACAGGAATGCCGTACTGTGCGTAGTCACCGGTGGTGTTGCCGATGAACGCAATGTCGATCTCGCCGTCGGTCGCGGCTGCATCGGAAGCGTCAGCGGATTCATTGGAAGCGGTCTCGGTGGATGCAGTGGATTCGCTTGCCTGTGTGGTGCTGGAGCCCTGCTCGGTCTTGGCCGCGCAGCCTGCCATAACGCTCAGCAGCATGACGACTGCCAGCGCGAAGCAGAATAACTTCTTCATGTTCTTCATCATTTCTTACCTCATTTGCGAAATATTTTTCAGCTGTACGCGACAGCATGAAATCAGTTTTTTGTCTCAACGAAGGGCCGTAGCCAAAACAATAGCGGCTCTGCAAAAAGCAAAGCCGCTTACCTTTGATTCTTCCTAGGCCGCCTCGCGCGCCCCGTTGGAAGCATCCAGCACATTTCTGCTTTCTGCCATATTCAGTTGCTGCATAATGCGTACGACAAGTACAAGAAGTACAAGCGCCGCAAGCCCTACCAGTACGGTAAGGTTCATAAGCAGGCAAACAAAAATGGACACGGCCAGAATGGCAGCGTCCAGGCAGATAACATGGGATGCGGATGTCTTGCGAGCGCAAGAACAAGCCGGTGCGCACGCAGCTGCATCGGTACGGTTCGACTGATTCATCTGAGCCATTTCGTAACGCTTCATCTCGTGCGCCCCCTTCGTTTTTGATGTGCCCATTATAATCTCGTACTTTACTGATGTCAAGCGTTAAATCCCTGAAAGAAGTCGAAAAATGCCAGTTTGATTTTGTGCAATTTGTACAGATACCGGAAAATACGGAATATTGGAGGAATACTTGCATTTCCGGTCTATATTTGGTATTCTATAGAGGTCGACTGGCGATTTTCGTCAGAACAAGAAAAAGGTGTGTGAAAAGAATATGGAAAAAACCACGAAGCGCCGCTTCGGCGATCGGAAGGATGGCGTGCTGCTGCGCGATTTGGACGGCATGCATTTTATTACGCCCATCATCTATCCAAACCGCTGCGACAACGAGGCCTATCTCTCCGAGACGATCGATCTGACCAATATGAACGCATATCTGGAGAAGAAAAACGCGGAGAACCCGGACTTCCCCTACACGATGTTCCACGTCATTGTCGCCGCGCTCATCAAGACGATCACGCTCCGCCCGAAGATGAACCGCTTTATCGCGAATAAGAACTTCTATCAGAGAAACGGCGTGTCCGCGTCGTTCGTGGTCAAAAAGCAGTTTGCGGACGAAGCGGCCGAGGCGCTCGCGGTTGTGCGCGGCAAGGACAACTCGACCTTGGATACCATCCACGAAGACCTCCGGCACCAGATCATGGACTGCAAGGACATGACAAAGACGGATACCTCGACGGATTTCATGGACATCTTTAACCGCATGCCGCGCTTTCTCGGAAAGTTCATCGTCTGGCTGCTCACGCGGCTGGACATTCATGGTTGGATCCCCGCATCGATCATCGAGACCGACCCCTATTACTGCACGGTCGTCATCTCAAACCTTGGCTCTATTAAGCTGCACAGCGGCTACCATCACCTGACGAACTGGGGCACGTGCTCGGTGTTCTGCATCATCGGCGAAAAGTCCCTGCGCCCAGTTTTCCAACCCGACGGCTCCTATGTGATGCACGAGATGCTGGATCTCGGCCTGACGATCGACGAGCGTCTTGCAGACGGCTATTATTATTCCAAGACCATCCGGCTTCTTCGAACGCTCCTTGAAAATCCAGAGCTTCTGGAGACGCCCGCAAATCAGGAAATCGAATATTAAAGAACCCGTAGGGGTGGACAACTCTGCCCGTCCCCTTTTCATGCTGTAAAACAACTAAGAATCATATGAAAAACGAAGGATGACGCAAGCCGCTCCATCCTTCGTTTTTTTATTTCTCAGTCTGTACGCTTGTGATAGACGAATGCATTTGGAAGCGCACGTCCGCTAGGAAGCGCCAAATTGCAGCAGCGCGTGACGCACTGCCCGTCGTACCACAGGATCGCGCTCGTGCCGCCGTCGACGTTCATGGCCTGCACCGCGCCATGCCGCGCCAAAATGGCCGAGCATTCGTTGACGCTGGTGCCGAGAATGCCGCTTTCCGGCATGCGCCCCTCGATCACGAGCAGCAGCATTTCCTGCCGGCTCGACTGCCCGATGCAAGCGCGCGGGGCCTCGCTCGTCCAGTAATTGCTCTGGATGATCTCGCCGTCGATGATGAGCGCGGGGTTAAACTCCGTCGCGTCGCGGCAGTCCGCGCGAACCTCCTCGTCAGACCTGCGGATACAGACGGTGTTGTCCGTCAGAATCTCAAATCTTGCATACGGAAAATCATCCGTGTACGGATAGTGCTCCCCATAGGGCACGCCGTCGCTCATCGCAAAGCCCGCGAGTTCTCCGCCGTTCCCTTGCCCACCGGGGTCAAGAAAGCCGTTGCAGGTCATGGATAACAGCCCGCCGTGCGCTTCGGCGATCTCCCCGACCGTCTGGCCGTAGCTGCCGAGCCCCTCCGACATTTCAACGCTCAAGCGCGCCGGAACCTTCGCGACCGCCAGAACGCCCCGGTATTTTTCCCCCGCGACGCGCACGAGCAGCACCTTTTCCCGGAAATTTACGGCCAGCACCTGCTCGCCCATCGCTGTTCGGATGCTCGTCCCGGACTGGCTGAGGCCGGATTCGTTGATGTTGATGCCAGCCCAGCCGTTCGATAACACCTCCGGGTGCGCGTCCAGATACGATTGCATCGAATCGCGGTCAAGCTCCCAGAAAACATCATAGAAGTCGTCCTCCGTGATCTGCGAGGCCGCCTTTTCCGGAACGGTCAAGGGCACGACCTTTGCGTCTGTTTGACTGCCGAATTTCCAGTTCTCAAAGAGCTTCCACGTTGCTGCGCCGTCGGAATACGTTAAATCTGCGATCTTGTCTGCAAGCGCAACCTCGTGCGCGGGAGACGCTGCCTCAATGCCGTTCGGAAGCGCAGTCGGCGAGAACGTAAGGCTGCCTGCCGCCGTGTCATAGTAGTAAGAGACCGGCGAAAGCATGCCTTGCATACTATCGTAGAATGTCGCAATGACCTTGACCGCATCGCCGTCCTTGTAGGCAGACACCATGTAGCCGGAGCTGCCCTGCATATTGTTCGTGCCGAACGCCGTGCCGGGGTCTAAGGCGAGCGCCATACGGCTTTGCTGCAAATCGTAGACAAAGAGGCCGAAGTAACCGTGAAATACGACGTAATTTTCGTCCGCGTAGTCCGTGGTAATGCCAACGCCGATGGACATGTCGGCCGTCAGCTCCGGCTCCTGCCGCATGCCGCAGAGCGTCCCGGTTTCGAGCGAGTAATAAAGATGCTGAACGACCTCCTCCTGCGAAGACGCTTCCCAGATGGTCAGCTTCAGGATTTTTTCGTCGACCACCTGCTGCGCCCACGTCCGGTCAGCAACCGGCGGCGTTCCGGTCGCAACGAAGTAATCCGCAATCGCGCCGTAATAGTGCGGGAAGTTCCCGACCATGCCGTTCTTGCGCGAATCCGCGCCGGTAAAGGAGCGCGCCTCGTCCTCCGAGGTCAGCACCCAGAGCGCCGTTTCGAACTTGTCATAGACTGCCGTCCGGATGGCTTCTTCCTCTTCAGCTGTGAGCGCGGGCTCGTCGGAGGCTTCCTCTGCCGTGTCCGCCCAGTTTTCGCCGAGCATCATGGTAGCAAGCGCATCGTCGCCGGGCGCGGGAATGTCCGTAAAAACAGCAGCGTCGCCCTGATCGCCCAGCATCAGGCGGACGGAGGTAATTTCCGCGTCGCCGTAGATGCCGATCTGGAACGTCTCTCCGGGTGCGGCGGCAAGCGAAGAACTGACGCTTCCTTCCGTGAAGCGAAGCATAACGGAGTTGAAGTTGACACTTGTCATCTCGCCGGAATTTGTTTCCCGCATGCGCCGGTCGGCGATGCCGAAGACAATGGTCTGCCCGGCCATCTGGGTCTGGAACACGCCGTAGCCTGCGTCATCGTCCACGCGTCCCGTTTCCATCTGCGTGATTTGGATCGCGCCATCCACCTTCTGCGCCAGCATCAAAATTGCGTCTAAACTTGCGTCCTCGTTCGTTCGCTTTGCCGTGACAATGGTTCCGAGCCTGCAAGGACTAAAGTCGCAGTCCACGATCGGATTTGGCGCTGTTTCGCGCAAAATCGCCGCGCCTACCTCATCGTTTGGAAGGTTCACGAGCGTATACATCCAATTGCCGTTTTGGTCCTCAATCACCAGCTGTCCATCCAGAACACCGTATTCCCAGCCCTTTCCGGAGAAATTGGCCTGATCGTCCCGGTTCGGCGTTTTTGCGTCGTCCAGCTGATGTTTGATGGTGCCTGTGCGAACCACACGCGCCGCGTCCTCCGGCGCAAGGTTTTCATTTGTCAGCTGATAGAGGGTACCATCAACCTGAACCATAGGAGGAAGAAGATCGGGTGTGGACGCTGTATGGTCTGCGGCACTGTTCGTAAACGTGCAGGCGGCCAGCAGCAGGCACACGCCGACGACAAGGATTAAGGTGACAGCTGTCATCTTGGGCTTTTTCGCAATCAGGCGAATCCGCGCGCGAAGCGTCTTTTTGCCGGAAACCATCGTTGTGGCGCAGAGCGCTGCCTGCATGGGTGCGCGTTTGATGGAGATCTGGTCGAGAAGCGTCCGTCCGTAGGCAATGCGCGCGCTGTCCTGTAAGTCCCGGAGCGCCAGATCGTCGCAGGCTAGCTCGCAGTCGATCTTCGACAGCCGCGCGGCCAGCCACACAAACGGATTGAACCAGTACATCGCCAGCAGAAGCAGCCGAAGCGCGCACCAGATGTGGTCCCTGCGCCGATAGTGCGTCTGCTCGTGGAGCAGCACGTAGGTATTGGGTGTTCCGTCCGCATTCAAGGCCTGCGGCGTGATATAAATCGCTGGACGGAAGAGGCCAAATAAGCAGGAAGACGGCAAAATTTCTGTTATGTAAACCGAATTTTTGCACTCCGGCACCTCCAGCCGCACCCGGTTTCGCTTTAATCGAGCGGCCAGAACCGCGTTCTGCCCCAGCATAACGATGAGCGCAAGCGCCGCGCCAATGCCCCAGACAGAATAACAAATCGTAAGCGGCGCGGGCCTGAACCGGGCGCTTTCCTCTGCCAAATCCTCTGAAGCGGTCGGCGCTTCCGTCGCCGTCTGGGATGCTTCCGCAGGCAATACTTCGTCTGTAAATGCCGTCCCTTCCACGGGCAGCGCGGTCACTTGCTGCGGAACCTGCGCCGGAATGGACGCGTCTTCCAGAATTTCAGACATCTGCTGCTCCGGTACATAGTTCATCACGCTCGCGGCGCTCTGCCCGATCGAAACCGGAACCAGCAGCCGCACTGCGACAAGAAGCCACAGCCCAAATTGCAGCCGCGGGCTGATCTTCCCGCGAAGCAGAATCCGCAGAAGCGCCAGCGCCAGAATGAGTACGGAGGACGAAATGAGAACCTCCAGAATCTGCTGTCTCATAAGCCCTCCTCCGCCTGTTTGAGCATATCGTAGAGCTCTTCGAGATCGTTCTTGGAGAGCTTGGCGTTATCAATGAAGTTGCTCATGAGTAACCCAAAATTTCCGCCGAACGCGCGCGAAAGGAGCTGCTGCGTCTCGGAATATGCCGCATCCTGCTTCTGGATTGCGGGATAATAAAGCCGCGGGCGCTCTCCTTCGAAGCGCAGAACGCCCTTGTCCGTCATGCGCGAGATGAGCGTCTTGATTGTACTGGCTGACCAATCGGTTGAGCGCTGTAAATTGGAGACGAGCTGCATGAGCGTCTGGGGCGCGTGTCCCCAAAGTGCCTGCAAGACCCGCCATTCACTGGCGTTGAGCTTGTAGTCCATCGTGTGTTCCTCCTCTATCTACGTCTGTAGTCTCAGATTATCACATAAGTCTACGATTGTCAACTGAATCGGAGAAAGAGTTTACAAATGTAGATTGGAGGCGTAAAAAAGCAGCGGGGTCACTTCCCCGCCGCAATTTTGTCGTTTGTATCCTTTAAAATTTCCGCCCGCAGCACCTTTAGATAGTCCGAAAACTGAACAATATCGGTCGCATACGTCCGGTTCAGCTCGTATTCGTGCGGCTCCCACGTAGAAATCGGCGATTCGTTGTGCTGAATGACAGCCTCCAGCTTGTCAATCGACTTGTAGAGCTTCGCTTCCGTTGTTTCGAGCGCGTCCATCTCCGCATAAAGCGCTGTCATTTCTGACGCGTACGGCTCCGGCAGGCTCTTCACCCAATCGCTGAGCAACTTCGTTTCCCGGTCTTCGTCTGCCTGCGTCTTCCGGAAGGTCGGAATATCGCCTGTGAAGCACTCGCCGAGGTCATGAATCAGGCACATTTTGATGACCTTGTCCATGTCGAGCGCCGGGAACTCATCCGTCATGAAATACGCCATCAGCGCCATGCGCCAGCTGTGACTGGCCACGTTCTCGGGCGCGCCCTTTGTCGTCGTGCAGTGCCTTGTTTCGTCCTTGAGCTTTTCTGCCACATGCAGAGCGTCCAGCAGTTTTCTAGCCTCCATCGTTGTTCCTCCCCTTTTAAAGCGCCATTTCAATGGCTTCCCGGATATTTCTCACGCGGATGAGCTCCAGCCCATCGGGCACTTGCAGCTGCTTTGTCGAGTGCCGCGGGACGATGCAGCGCGTAAAGCCGAGCCGGGCCGCCTCTGTGAGCCGCTGCTGCATCGACGTGACCGCGCGCACCTCGCCCGTGAGTCCCACCTCGCCGATGGCAAGCGTCTTGGGGTCAATCGGCGTATCGCGGTGGCTCGATGCAACGGCCAGAACGAGCGCCAAATCCGCCGCAGGCTCGTCCAGATATAGGCCGCCAATGACGTTTACATATGCGTCGCACATCGAGATGTTCAGCCCGCCGCGTTTTTCCGTGACGGCAAGCAATAAATTCGCGCGGTTAAAATCGAAGCCGTTGCTTGTCCGGCGCGGAACGTTGAAGCTTGTCCGGCTGACGAGCACCTGCACCTCGGCAAGCACCGGCCTTGTCCCCTCCATCGCGCAGGCCACGCAGGTCCCGGGCGCATTCAGAGGCCGCCCGGAAAGCAGCATTTCCGATGGATTCGGCACCTCACGCAGGCCCTCTTCATCCATTTCGAACACACCAATCTCATTCGTCGAGCCGAAGCGGTTCTTGGCCGCGCGCAAAATCCGGTATCCCATCGCCTGCTCGCCCTCAAAATAAAGCACACAGTCGACCATGTGCTCTAAGACCTTCGGCCCCGCGATCGCGCCCTCCTTGTTGACATGACCCACGACAAAAACGCTCGTCCCGGTGCTTTTCGCCAGATGCATCAGCCGCATCGTGCAGTCCTTGACCTGCGAGACAGAGCCGGGTGCGGACGTATTATCGGGCGTAAAGAGCGTCTGAATCGAGTCTGCGATCAGAATGTCGGGGTTTATCTCGCCGAACGCGCTTAAAATCTCGTCAAGATCGGTTTCCGATAACACGTAAAGGTTCTCGCTCTCCACCCGCAGCCGGTCGGCGCGCATTTTGAGCTGCTGCTCAGATTCCTCGCCGGAAACATACAAAATTTTCTGCGTTTTTCCGAGATATGCGCAGATTTGCAGCAATAATGTCGATTTTCCGATACCCGGCGCGCCGCCGACAAGCACAAGTGAGCCTGCGACTGCTCCGCCGCCCAGCACACGGTCAAACTCCGATATCCCGGTCGCGAATCTTATTTCCTCCGAAGTGTCAAGCTCCGAGAGCGGCTTCGCCTTATCGGCAGCGGCGCGCGCATTTACAGCGCTCTTTTTGCCGCTGCCGGGCTCAATCGTCACTTCCTGGAGCGTGTTCCACGCTCCGCACGCGGGGCATCTGCCCGCCCAGTTTGAAGTTTCATTGCCGCACTCGGCGCAGCAGTAAACTGTTTTTCTCTTGTTCGCCATAGGATTTCTCCAGTCTTATGTACTTTGTATGCCTGTTCTGTATTGAAGATAGCTGCCCATCAGCACCGCTGCGACCGAGGTCTGGTAGCCCGAGGTTTTAAGGTTCTCCATATCCGAGAAGTTTGACATGAACCCGCATTCGACCAGCACCGCCGGGCAGCTTACGTGCGAGAGTATATACAGACCCTTGGACGCGGGCTCTGCGACTCGCCTGTTTTCCGGAGCAAGGCTGCGTATCAGGTTCCCGTGCATGAGCTTGCCGAGCTCCTCGCTGTCCTGCGTCGCCGCGTACATGACCTGCGGCCCGCTCGGCACACCCGTCGGGAAACAGTTCTGGTGGATGCTTATCAGCACCGGGTTCGGCGCTTCGTTTACGATCTCTGTCCTGCACTCAAGGTCGCGGTGCTCACTGTAGTTCGGAGTATCGGACTTGGTGCTGTCGTCCTGACGGGTCATTATATTATCCTGCCCGTAGAACTCCGCAAGCGCGCGCAGCTTCAGCGCTATCGCAAGGTTAATATCGCTCTCTCTTGAGCCGTCAGCCCCCTGCGCGCCGCCGTCTATCCCACCGTGCCCCGGGTCAATGACCAGCGTCGTGCTCCCGGCGTGCGCCGAGACATCCGTCATTTTTCCTTTGAACGTCAGCAGGAAAAACGATGGGAGCAGCGCCAGCAGAAGCACGATCACGGGTTTGCGGATCGGCGGTTTCAGCTTTAACATTCGAGACAAATGCCCTTTCATCTCCTTCTATTATATATGCCTTGTACGGTCAAGTCAAACAAAATACAGCCGGCGCGCGTCACAGCAGGATGCAGATGAGTCCGCCGCTGCCCTCGTTTATTATGCGCTGCAGGGTCTGCTGGAGCTTCTGCTTTGCATTCTCCGGCAGCGATTCTATCTTTGATGTAAGCCCCTCCTCGGCGATGTCGTAAAGCGACTTGCCGAATATGTTCGACTGCCATATGCGGTTCACATCGCCGTCAAAGCCCTGGAGCAGGAAGTTGATTATATCTTCTGACGCGGTCTCGCCGCCGATAGCCGGCGTCACCTCTGTCTCTATATTTGTCATGAGCATGTGTATCGCCGGGGCATTCGCCTTGAGCTTTACGCTGTATTTTCCGCCCTGACGGACGATCTGCGGCTCCTCAAGCTGCATCTGCGAGGAGTCCGGCATCACAACGCCGTAGCCCTTTGTGCGCACGTCGTTCAGCGCGCAGCGCAGCTTATCATAGTCGCGCTTTACCTCGCTCATTTCCGTGAGCGTGGATATCAGGTCGCCGTCGTTGTTTATCTCGATGCCGGTCTGCTCGCTGATAGTTTTATAATACAGGCTGCGCGGCAGGCACACGGTCACGGATACGGTGCCTGTGCCAAGGTCGCTCCTGTCGATGCTGACATCGTTTACGCACTCGCATTGCAAAAGCTTATCTACGGCGCAGCGGCAGTCCTTTATTCTGCACACGCTGCTGCTGCAATCCATTATGCTGGCAAACAGTTCATTGCGCAGTTCGTTGTCCTCCGGCAGCGCCTCGAGCCATTCAGGCAGAAAGATGCCTATGGACTTGAGCGGGAACTCCTCGAGCACAGAACGGATGATACCGGCAATGTCATCCTCTGTCAGGGTCATGCAGTTTACTCTGATGCAGCGCACGTCATACCGTGCGGTGATCTCCTCGGCAATGGCTATCGCCGTCTCCGACGCAGGCTCTGCACTGTTGAGGAGTACCACAAAGGGCTTTCCGATGCTCTTCAGCTCGGTTATTGCACGCTCTTCCGGCGCTTCATATTTCTCGCGCGGAATGTCGCATATTGTCCCGTCGGTGGTCACAACGATGCCGACGGTCGAGTGCTCGGTTATGACCTTGTGCGTCCCCTTCTCTGCCGCCTCCGTCATGGTTATCTCATGGTCGAACCACGGCGTAGTGACAAGACGCTCCGCGCCGTCTTCAAACTGCCCGGCAGCGCCGTCCACCATGTAGCCAACGCAGTCGACCAGCCGCACTGAGAGCTCCGCGCCGTCGCCCAATGCGATGTTCACTGCGTTTTCCGGGACGAACTTCGGCTCAGCGGTCATTATTGTCCGGCCGGAGCCGCTCTGCGGCAGCTCATCGCGGGCACGCTCCTTCATGTAGGTGTTGTCGATTCTCGGGATCACGAGCGTTTCCATAAAGCGCTTGATAAATGTGGACTTCCCGGTACGCACCGGCCCCACAACACCAAGCATGAAAGCGCCGTCGGTACGCGCCGCTATATCGCGGTAGATATTTGTATCAGTCATAATAAAGCCTCCGCTCTCATGTTCTCGTTTGTTCGAGTTTATGAGCAGCGGAGGCAGTTTATGACAAGCGTGGCAGGCTATCGCGTCACGGCCTGTTATATGAAATCTATTATCTGGTGATGCACAGCGGATACGGCAAATTCAGTCTCCGGGAACCGGGCGGAAAGCTTATCTCTCAGGCTGTACATGACCGGGTCTTCCGTGCAGAAATGATCTGCGTCGATGAGGTTTATCCCAAGTTCTGCGGCATGCAGGAACTGGTGGTATTTGATATCGGCAGTCACATATGTGTCGCAGCCCTTTGTGTAAGCGTCGTCAATGCAGTCGCCGCCCGAGCCTCCCATCACCGCGAGTCTGTGTACCGGGTGTCCGGCGGAATAGTATCTCAGCCCCTTTACCTTGAGCGCAGCCTTGCATTGTTTTAGGAAGCTCTCCATGTCCTTTTCCTCACGGAGCGTACCTACTCTGCCGCAGCCATCGGTGTCCAGCACGCACTCAGGCTCGGCGCCGAGCGCCCTGATGAGGACATCGTTAACGCCGCCCTCGGCGATGTCGAGATTCGTGTGCATCGATATGACTGCAATATCCTTTGCGGCCAGCTCTAGAAGCCGCCTGTGCCCGGCATCGCAGTCCGTGAGATTCTTCACTGGAGTAAAGATCAGCGGATGGTGCGATATGATAAGCTCCGCGCCAAGTTCTTCGGCTTCACGAACGACATCATCGGTAACGTCGAGCGCCAGCAGCGCGCGATGCACCTCATTACTGCCGCGGCCAAGCTGGAACCCGGCGTTATCAAAGCTCATCTGCTTTTCAAGCGGCGCAAGCTCGCAGAGATATGAATACACATCATTTATCCATGTCATACCGTTCCCTCATTTCCGTAAGCTGCCCGAGCAGCTCTTCAAATAAATGCAGCTTATATTTCGGGCATTTATCCCCGCTGCTCATTTCGTGGACTGCCTTGTCAAAGCGCCTGTGCTGCTCCCGAAGAAGGCGGACATACAGTGTCTTATCCTCTGAAAGCTCATATTTGCCAGTGAACAGCTCACCGTCCGTAAGCCTTGTTTCGCCGCCGAAACGCACCGTAAGGATCTGGTACAGAACCCCAGCGTCCTCCGCGATAAGCTCCCTGCATATTTCAAAACCGTTGTTTACAAGCCAGTAGCGCAGGATATCCTGCTTCGTCATCGGCTGGAGGATCAGCTTATACTTCCCGGACATACACCACTCGGCTTCATCAAGTATTCGGCATATCATGTCTCCGCCCATACCGGCGATGACTATCGTGTCCACCTCTTCCGGCGGGCAGAGACGCAGCCCGTCGCACAGCAGAAATTTTATCCGGTCAGAAACGCCAGCGTGCGCTGCGTTGTCGATAGCTGTTTGGAGCGGACCTTCGTTTATATCTGACGCATATAAATTCCCGGTATAGCCGTGCCTTGCCAGGTGCACCGGCAGAAAGCCGTGATCCGTACCGACGTCGGCAAGACCGAGTCCGTTTTCAATTTGAGATGCAATGGTCGATAGGCGTCTGTCCATATATCCTCCGCATATAAAAAGACGCTGCCGAAAGCAGCGTCTGTAAGTTCACCGTAAGTTTGCCTCAGGGATTGCTGACTTCCAGATAGGCTTTGAGATAGGTCAAAAACTCATCAGGGTCAACACCGTGCGCGGCACATGCCTGCTCAAGGGTCTCACCGCTGGCAAGCGCGCAGCCCATGCAGTGCATACCAATCTCTTGAAAAACAGGGAAAGCCTGGGGGCAATTATCAATGATCTCAGAAATGAGAGTTTCTCTGGTTATTTCCATTATTAAACCTCCGTAAATCACAAAAGGTAAAGGGACACACAAGTGCCCCTTTACCCCAGTACAGGCGGATTAGGCCTGCTCTCTCATCTTAGCGAAGCACTCGCTGCAGTAAACGGGACGATCGGACTTGGGCTCAAAGGGAACCTTTGCCTCGCCGCCGCATGCTGCGCAGGTAGCGGTAAAGTACTCACGGGGGCCACGAGCGGCGTTCTTGCGAGCGTCACGGCATGCCTTGCAGCGCTGGGGCTCATTCTGGAAGCCGCGCTCTGCGTAGAATTCCTGCTCACCGGCGGTGAAAACGAACTCCTTGCCACACT